>ULSU01046234.1_pt1 | contig 29673 bp, 28 predicted proteins | sample 1956941 | NCBI WGS metagenome assembly ULSU01 (sample SAMEA4835715, study PRJEB28245) | human gut metagenome | biome: gut microbiome; material: fecal sample | place: Denmark | collected 2008
TGTGGTTCGATACCACCAACGGCTGCAACGATCATAATTAGATATTGAAAAGCGCTCGATTAGAGTAATACCTCTGATTCTTAGCTTTTCATAAACAGACAAGTCCGTCTACAATATGTAATCGATAAGTCAACACTCAATCTGTTTTAGATCAATATGCCCCTTTGTCTATCGCTATTGATTTTACTTTAATTCGTCCCATTTCACGGGACACTAATGATGGATAATAATATTCAAAAAAATAAGCAAATAGCCAGAAATACCTTATTCTTATATTTCCGAATGCTGTTCATTATGTGTATATCATTATACACAAGTCGCGTTATTTTGGAAGCTTTAGGTGTGTCAGATTATGGTATATATAATGTCGTTGGTGGTTTTGTGGCGATGTTTGCCCTTATCAGTTCTTCTTTAACGAGTGCCTGTACACGGTTTTTGAATTATGAGATGGGCAAGGGTAGCGCCTCTCGGTTGAGAACGGTATTTTCCACGTCTTTGACTGTACATATTATACTTGCTTGCATAATTGCATTATTGTGTGAGAGTTTTGGAGTATGGTATGTCAACAACAAGATGGTTATACCTGAGGCGCGACTGATAGCTGCTAATTGGGTATTCCAAATATCAGTTTTGAATTTTTGTATTAATTTGGTTACAGTCCCGTTTAATGCTGCTATAATCGCTCACGAAAAGATGTCCACTTTTGCCTGTGTTAGTATCTTTGAAGGGATCTCCCGCTTAGTTATTTGCTTTTTGGTAATGTGGATATCTTTTGATCATTTGATAACATATGCATTGCTTTATATGTTGGTGCAAGTATCGGTAATGGCAATGTATCAGGTTTATTGTAATCGACATTTTGACGAGTGCCATTATCGGTTTTCTATTGATAAAAAACTTACAAAGCAGATGTTTTCTTATTCTGGATGGCATGTCTTTGGTAATTCGGCATCTATTCTGAATAGACAAGGAGTAGACTTGGTTCTGAATCTTTTCTGTGGAACAATCTTGAATGCAGCCAAAGGTATTTCCAATCAAGTTATGAATGCTGTGGCTTCGTTTGCAAACAACTTTATGATAGCATTAAATCCTCAGATTACCAAGTCGTACGCTAAGGGTGATTATGATTACATGCTAAGCCTTTTATATAGAGGTTCACGTTTCTCTTATTATTTGCTGTTTTTCCTTTCTTTACCCATTATATTAAATACAGACTATATCATGCATATATGGTTAAAAAATGTTCCTGAATATGCAGTTCAATTAGCACAATTGTCTTTGGTCGCTTCAATGATAGCTTCATTGTCCAACCCATTGGTGACAGCACAAAATGCCACTGGAAATGTGAGAAATTATCAAATAGTAGTCGGCGGTCTTCAACTGTTTAACTTGCCTTTGTGCTATATTGTCTTATATATGGGTTTTTCGCCTCTATCTGTGATGGTGGTAGCTATTGTCGTGGAAATTCTGAGTCTTATTGCTCGTTTGATAATGATACCGATATATATTAATAGTTTTTCGTCAGTTGACTATCTGAAGGAGGTTATCTTGAAGATACTTATAGTGACAATTGTGGCATCTGTTGTTCCTTTGTTTTTAAGTATAATTCTCCCAGAAGGTTTTCTCTCATTCGTAGCGATTTCTATAGTATGTTGTGTGTCATCTTTTGTTTCAATACTGATGATAGGATGCACGAGGGCAGAAAAACAAATAATATATAACCAAATGGACAAAGGTCTTAAAATGATTAAAGTTAGAAAATAGCAAATGTCAGTTTCAATAATAATCAATGCGGATGATCTGGGTAAGAACCACATTGTCAACGAGGCCATAAGAGAGGCTTTGTCGTTAGGTGTAATAACCTCTTCTACCATTATGGCAAACTCCTCTTCGTGGGAAGAAGTACATGCTATTGTGGACGAAAATCCTCAAGCGTCTTTTGGAGTTCACTTAAATTTGACAGAAGGAAAGGCCTTGACGGCCAGTAGCGTGTTCCATCAGATGAATATTGTGGATAATGATAATTGTTTTACTAAGAGAATTCGTAATTTAAAGAGCTTTTCGCCAGAGCTTTTGAAGGCGGTTTATGACGAATGGGACGCACAAATCAATAAGGTGAATATCGTAGAAGAAATAGCTGTTACTCATTTTGACGGACATCACCATATCCATAGGGAGTATCCTTTCAGAAATGTGTTGATGAGCTTGTGTGAAAAATACAACGTTCATCAGGTTCGCAATCGCTATACTTCTCCTTTAAAAGGTTTTAAAAAGTTGGCAATTGACGGTTTGGGGAGGCTCTCTTTAGTTCCAGGATTGTTGTCCTTGTCACATTCGCTGAGTGGTTTTGGAGGAGTTTTCTCATCAGTTTATTCAATGATAGAAAGCGAAAGATGGAGGAGAATAATTAGAAGAAAAGCAAGTGTTACTGATTATTTCAATGCATATGAGAGTGAATGTGAACAATTGTCAAGGGGTAGGCGCCCACTTGGCGATTGCACTATTGAGTTGATGTGCCATCCCGGTCATCCAGATTATCTTAAAGAATACGAGATGATAAAGCTGCATGTAGTTGAAAAATTTTTGTCCAATAGCAAACTGATTAGTTATAAAGAGCTGATATGAAGATAGGAATACTTACATTTCATCGTCCTGCAAATTTCGGAGCTAATCTTCAAGCGTATAGTACTATGTGCTACTTATCCTCATTGGGACATGAGGTAAGGGTAATAGACTATGTTCGTCAAGCAGACTTTGAATACAAACACAAGGTGGATATAAAGCAGTACGAGGCCCATAAGCTTTTTGTTGAGGCTCGCCTGTCGTTGACCGAGCAAGCTACATCAGGTGAAGATTTATGCCGTATTGTAAAACAAGAGGCTTTCGATGCAATTCTGATAGGTGCTGATGCTGTATGGCGTTCTCCCAAAGACAATAACATCTACTTTGCCGAATGGCTATTTGAGAATGAAGATATAAACCATGTTGCCGTAGCATCCATTTCGCCCGCACACATGGGCAACGGGTATTGTACTATTCCTGAAGATAGAAGACGAGCTATTCACGATTGTTTGTCAAGATTTAGATATATTACAGTGCGCGATGCCTGGACAAAAAAGGTGATAAATCGAGATATATTTGGAGGAGACGTTTTTGTGAACAATCTGAATCCAGACCCGGTATTCACATTGTTCCGCTTTGTAGGCAATGAGCAGTGGTTTGACAAAGGTCAAACTCCTAAGGGATATTATCTTATGTCATTACCAAAGAATTGGGTTGACACAGGAAAGTTTGCCGACAAGAAAAAGAAATGGTTTGCGTTATTTAAAGCGTATGTGAATGGAGCGGGATATAAGTTGGTGGAACTGCCCATACCGGAAGGTAAAAGTGGAATGAAGTTTGATTACACCATTGATTATCCAATCGATCCCCTACAGTGGTTTCTTTGGATTAAGAACGCAAAAGCATTTTGTGGCTTGCGTTTTCATGCTATTGTTAGTTCCATCTCCAATGGTACACCTTTCTACAGTATAGACTCTTACGGTGATAATAGCAGGACTTCTAAGATACTTGACTTTCTTGGATTGCACAACTTGGCTCGTAAAAGGGATGTAAAGAGCAAAATCTATAATTTATTGCAAGGAACTACATTGGAGAGAAATCGATGTGGTGCAATGATAGAGTGCGAGTCTCCAAAGAAAGTCTTCAGAATATTAGAATCAACAACCACTATGGAGGTTATAAAAATCAGGGATGGCAATTTAGCCGTCTTTGATCAAAACTTGTCAGAAATGCTTAAAGCCGTTTCAAAATGAGCAAACATAGAATAATAGATTTGACAGAAACTTGTACGGGGTGTTTTGCTTGTGCAAATAGTTGTCCAAAAGACGCCGTCAGTCTGCCCGAAAATTACGAAGGATTCTATTTCCCTGTCATAGATAATGATAAATGTATTGATTGTGGACTGTGCGACAAGGTCTGTCCTCAGGTGACTGCACAACCAATGCAGAATGCTTGCAAGGCATATTATGGTTGGGCTACTGATGATGCGATTCGCAAAACAAGTTCTTCGGGTGGTCTTTTTCATCTGCTTGCGCAGTATGTCTTGGCGCAGAATGGAATCGTTTATGGAGCAGCATTTAATTATGAGGGGCTAGTTCGGTTGGAATGCCATTCTACGGATGAGGTAACTCTCGAAGAACTACAACGTTCTAAGTATGTACAAAATCATATAGGGTATGCATTTCGCAAAATAAAGAAAGACTTGCAAGCTAATAAAAAGGTATTGTTTTGTGGCACACCTTGTCAGTCGGCAGGTTTGAAATCTTATTTGCGAAAAGATTATGATGGTTTATTATTGGTAGATTTTATATGCCACGGAGTGCCCTCAATGGATTTGCTGCGCAAGCATTTGGACTACTTGGGGATAAAACATGTAAAGGAAATAGTTTTTAGACCTAAGAACCGGGGATGGGTGGATGATTTTGAAATTCGCTTTTCAAAAATCGAGTCGGCAAAGCCGACGGATGTTAAGCTTCGCCGAATTCCGTGGAGGTTAGACGAATATTTTGATATTTTTCAAAAATATCAAAATATTCGTCTAAGTTGTAGGAATTGCTCCTATTGTAACGGAAAAAGAGCTTCGGATGTCACGTTGGCGGATTTTTGGAGGGTAAAGGATTATAATCCAACATTGTGGGATAAGCGCGGAGTCTCTTTGATACTTTCTAATAGCGAGAAAGGTGAAAGAGTTATATCGGAGCTTATGGAGCACGGTGATAACATTATTGGAGAGATTCCATTGAAGTATGCTTCGTATGTCTATGAGCGAGTTCGTACAGATTCAAGTTCTCCTTATCAAGATGAAAAGCGCGATTTGTTTCTGCGTGACGTCTACGCCATTGGATATAAGCAAGCTCTTGAAAAGAATGGGTTAAAAGTTCGACGTAAAGCAATAATTGAATATAAATTGAAGCAATTTATAAAATCAATTCTGAGGAAATGAGTATAATACAAAACTTGATACAAGCAAGACGCTTCTTGTTCCAGCCCTTTAATGCTGTCTATCTGATAGCTTGGGGATCAATACTATTGGGATATTGGCGTGGCATAAACAACCACCTTCCTGTGTTGGGAACACTGACGGACGAGTTGGAGTGGTGTATTGTGTTGGCTCCGATTTTGTTAAGTTTACCCAGACTGTGGAAACGTATTAAAACGTCTGACCATTTATTCGTGTTTGCATGCTTTATATTTTATTTGCTGAATATACAGTTATTTCCGCAAAACGCAGATGTTTTGGTCAATCGTTTGTTCAGTTTTAGTTTGCTCACACTTCCTTATTATTATATTGGGGTAACGCTTGATATAAAGAGGTTTTATAATTCCTTTTATTATATATCAGTTGTCGCAGTCTTTATGTGTGCGTTTTATGAATTGTTGTATGCCCAGAGTGCATCTTATACAGGAGATGTGGATACTTCGGAGTATAATATGGAGTTAGCGTATAGTATATTGCCTCATGTGCTGATGGTTTCGTGGAGGGCTTTAAAGAGTTTTGTGATATTGAATATTGCACCGATGCTTTTGGGACTGATGCTACTTCTGTCTTTTGGAACACGAGGTCCTGTAATATGTGCCATAGTCTTTATTGCAATCTATCTTTTATTTATTCGTCCTTCTAAGTACCAAAAAACGATGAGAATAATAACAGTTGCTTGTGCTGTTTATGCCATGTCGTTTCTGGATCAGTTTATGACGTTTATGCAATTGATGACCTTTCAATTGGGTATGAGTACTCGAATTTTTGACAAATATTTTGAGGGAGAACTGGAAGATTCCTCAGGTAGAGATTATATTCGGGAAACATTGTTAAGAGAATTGTCAATTGACAACTCTTTGTTTGGACATGGTGTTCTAGGTTCCTATCCATATGTAAACACTTATCCTCACAATATTGTTTTGGAATTCCTCTTCTCTTTTGGATGGGTTTGGGGAATCGCCATTCTTTTTTGTATAGTATATATCATTGCTAAAATGTTGATAAATACTCATCAATGTGAAATCAATGTGACATTTGGAATAATATTGGTGATAGCCAGCATTTTAAAACTATGTTTTTCTTCCACATTTGTGGATGACGCTTTGTTTTTTATGCTTTTAGGTTATTGTGTTAATTCGTCAAGAAAAATATCTATATGATAAAAGGTGCTTTGCGTTTGCTGTATCGTCTTTGTATGTTGAGTAAATATAGAAGAAAAAAAGTATTCGTTGATCCAACTGCATTGTTTAATCGAAATACTTTTTTTGAAGGATGCAATAAAGTAAAACAGAAAGCTTCGGTATGCGATTCATGTGTCGGAAAGTATACATATATCGGAGCATTTTCGAATTTGAGCTCGTGTCGTATTGGTGCGTTTTCGAGTATATCGCATGATGTTTATGTAGAGTCTTACACGCATCCAACAAAGGGATTCATTTCCACTTCTCCTGTTTTTTTTAGTACATTAAAACAGGCAGTAGAGACATTTGTGGAAGAAAATCTGTTTAATGAATATTTGTTGATAGAAGGATACAAATGTATTATAGGTAATGATGTTTGGATAGGTTCCAAGGTGTTGATTAAAGGAGGGGTAAAAATCGGAGACGGTGCTATCATTGCAATGGGTAGTATTGTTACAAAGGATGTCCCTCCGTATGCCATTGTAGCAGGTGTTCCTGCCAAAATTATACGATATAGGTATAGCGATGCCAAAATACAGCATTTGATGGAGTTTAAATGGTGGAATAAAGACGTAGAATGGATTAAATCTCATGCTCGTTTTTTTGCTGATGAATCAAGGTTCTTCAATTTAATAGATAAAGGAGATGAATAAAATAGTACATGTTATGATAGCCTGTTTCTACAAAAACGGATTTGGCTATCAAGAAAATATCCTTCCAGAAAAACATAAGGAATTGGGTTTTGATGTAAATATTGTCACATATAATAAAGGTGGTGATGCTTCGTATAATGGCGGAACGCCTCCTATTACATATTTAAATCCAGATGGGATCCCCGTCCATGTATTAAAGGACAGCACTTCTTTTTTCAAAAAAGTCCCATTTGTTAACATGTTTGTAAATGTAACATCAGGCCTTTACAATAAAATTGAAGAGCTGCAGCCTGATATATTATTCGTTCATGGAATATGTTCGTCGGATAATATGGAAATTGTTAGGTATAAGAAAAAACATCCTAATGTAAAGTTATATGCTGACAATCATAGTGACTATTACAATGCACCAGTCAAGACGATTCGCCAAAAGATATACAGACGTTTATGTGGAAGAAGAGTTGGCAAAAAAATAGGAAAGCTCGCTGAAAAAGTTTGGGGAGTTACGCCTTGGCGAGTGGTTTATCAAGAAAAGGTTTATGGTATACCAAAAGAAAAATCAGCACTTCTCGTAATGGGTGGAGATGAGAAAAAGATTCATTGGGATGAAAGGTGTAAGATTAGAATGCACGTTCGACACAAAATGCAAATACCGCAAAACGCTTTTGTCTTTATTACTGGAGGAAAAATAGATCGGGCCAAGAATATCCATTTGTTGGTCGAGGCGTTTGAAGAAATTAATAATTCTGCATTGTTTTTGATAATCTTTGGTAGGTACGAAGAAGACATGAAATATTTTTCTTCAACTATCAAAAACAAGAATATAAAAAATATCGGTTGGATTAGTGCTGATGAGGCATATGACTATTATCTTGCATCCGATTTTGCCGTCTTCCCAGGAACTCATTCGGTACTTTGGGAGCAAGCGTGTGCGTCAGGAACACCTGCGCTGTTTAAAGATTGGGATGGTGGTTTTAATCATGTTGATGTAGGGGGTAATTGTATCTTGTTGAAAAATGTTACTAAAGAGACTTTGAAAAGGACAATGCTGAAAGTGATAGAACAAGATGATGTTTATGCTTCGCTGAAAGAAAACGCAATTAGTAAAGCTAGAAAAGAATTCTCATATATAGAAATAGCAAAACGTTCAATAGGATTATGATGGCAATGTTAAGAAGGCTTAGATGTGTGCATGTATGTATCCGCACCTGGATTCATTGTGTAAGAAATGGTTGGAGTTTTGATAAGTCTTGGAGTATTGGGGGAGGTATTGTGGTCAAAAACATGCCCAAATATGTTGCTTTCATGCATCATACAACTCCAGGAAAGATAAAAATAGGAAAAACTTTCATTGCGCCAATACACCACAATACAATTCTATAGGAACTATACAACCATGTGTTTTCAACTATTCTAAGCCAAACTCAATAATAGAAATAGGTGATAACGTTGGTATTTCGGGTTCTACAATAAACGCCACAACAAAGATAACGATAGGGGATAATGTGCTTATCGGATCTGGCTGTCTGATAACAGATACTGATTCTCATCCATTGCACTGGGAAGATAGGTTGATAAACGATGATTCTAAAACAAAGTCAAAGCCAATAGTTATCGAGGATAATGTTTTCATTGGTGCAAGAAGCATTGTCTTGAAAGGCGTAACAATTGGGTTTGGTTCTGTGATAGGGGCTGGATCTGTCGTAACTCAGTCGATTCCTCCTAATGTGGTGGCGTGTGGGAATCCTGCAAGAATAATAAAACAATTATAAACAGATAATCATGCATAAATATAATATCGCAGTTATACTTACTTGCTTTAATAGAAAGACAAAAACAATAGCGTGCTTGCACGGGCTGTATTCTGCCCAAAAATCTTATTCTGATGCAGATATATCTCTGAGTGTTTACTTAACAGATGATGGATGTACAGATGGGACATCACAGGCTGTGCGAGACATTTTCAAGGGTAAGGACATTACTATAATGCAAGGCGATGGAAATTTGTACTGGGCTGGAGGTATGCGTTTTGCATGGAAAGAGGCATTGAAGAAAAAAGACAAATGGGATTTTTATCTTCTATTGAATGATGATACTACCCCAATGGACAACATGTTTCACGAATTAATCGATGCGCATAATTATAGTATGCAGACATTTGGAAAAGTTGGCGTTTATTCCGGTGTGACATGTGATATTGAAAACCCAGAGATAATAACATACGGCGGAACGGTGTGGGCTAATAGATTCCTTGGGAAAGAGAGAAGATTGTCTCCCCAAGGAAAGCCTGCAGAAGTGGATAAGACTAACGCAAATATTCTACTGATTTCAAAAGATGTGGTATCTGCAATTGGAATTTTTTACGAAGGATTTATACATGGAGCTGCTGACTATGACTATTCAATACATGCTAAAAAAGCAGGCTTTACGGTTTTAATAACATCTCATGTGTGTGGCAAATGCGAAAGGGATCATCGTAATGAAAAGGAAGAGTTAAGCAAAATATTAAGTATGACGCCTTCTGAGCGGAAAAAATATTATTCCAACCCCGTTCATTCTAGCAAGGATACCCTAACTTCTCAACGACGAAATACGCCATTTACATACCCTAGAGTTTGGTTGAGCTTTTGGTTAAAGGAAAATTGTCCATATATTCTTTATTGGTTATCTCGTTTGAGATAGACGTAGTAACTTGAAATAATAATCAAAACGCTTAATTCGAAAAAAAATATGTTTTTGGGTGAAAGAAGTGTGTTTTCCTATTGTATTTGTAAGAGGGAGCTGTTAGAATGTGAAGCTGTTAAAGTAAGGGTTGGCGAATACCATGTGTATACAAATCGTAATACGCATTTTGAATATCGAGAAGACCCTGATGTTTCACTTTTCGTCATAGGAATAGCAGCGTGTTTAAATGGCGGAGAGTCTGCTTTGGATTGGTTGTGGAAACATAAGCAGTCAATAACTTCTATAGTAGAAGCAGAAAAGTTTTTGGGTGGAAAGTATGTTCTCTTTATAAGAATCAAGGATTCTTATTTCATATTGGGGGACGCAACTTGTAGTATCCCCGTATTCTATGCAAAATGTGATGATGGCGCAATCTGTTCATCAATAGGGTATCAAATAGCAGAAGAGCAAGGCTTATCGGTTGACAGTGCTCTGCTCGATATACGTGAGGGTGGGGATAGTTCTAGAACTATGCCCTATGACTATACTATCTGGAAGGGGATCAAGCGGCTGTTGCCGAATCACTATCTTGATGTAAACAGAATGTGTGTGATTCGTATGGTCAATCAGCCAGTTTTGCTTTCCCCGCAATCGGCAGAGCAGGCTGCGGAAATATCTTTGCCATTTATTAAACGACTGGCAGAATACTATATGCGTAAATTCTCGGTGGCGTGTGCGCTAACCTCAGGAAGGGACAGTCGTGCCGTTTTGTCCGTGTTAGGTTGCAGTAAAGACATTCCTATTTATACGATGAAGCACAATGAGTTTGCCGAGAATACTCCCGACATCGTTGTTCCCAAGCAGATCGCAGCGCGTGTGAATTTGGATTACCATCAAATAAACGATGTAGATCTGACAGATAAGGACATAGCGGAAGCGGATGGCTTGCTTGGTGAGGGTAACTACAGTAAGCGAACTTTAATGCTTGCACATACGATCAACAAGCATTTTGGAAATTATGCCGTTATCAATGGTGATATTATTGGGCAAGTGGGAAAATGTTCTCTTCATAGAGACATTCCTCTATGCTATGCGACCCCATCGTATTTTCTCTGTAAACTGCACAACTATACTAAAGGGGCAAAGGTGGCTTTGCGAAAATGGTTACAGGATATAAGAAAAACTGAAGAGAAGGTAAATAGTTTTGATCTTTTTTCAATTGAGAACCGTATGGGGGTATGGGCAGCCAACGAGAATGAAATATACAACATGGTGGGACAGTATTACCTAAATATTTTTAATTCTCGTAGTATTATTTATGAGTGGACTCGCGTGGATAGAAAGGAGCGAAAGCTCTCTGCCATCCATATTGCCATCATTAGATCATTGTGTCCTGAACTATTAGAAATCCCATTTGAGCCGGCTGGAGTATGTGAAAGAATTTTGAAATACAATGGCTTAACATATTTAATAGCCTCTTATTTAAAACATTATTTTGAAAAGATAAAGAAGAGATGAAACAACTAATCATTACTGCTGATGACTATGGAATGTCCAGAGCCGTCAACGACGCAATAGAGGCTGGTATGGCTGCAGGTCTTATCACGACTACTAATGTGATGACAAACATGCCTTTGTATAAAGAAGCCAAGACTTTGAAGGACACATTTCCTAATGTGTCTGTTGGTGTGCACTGGACTTTAAGTGGAGCGGGAAAGCCTGTTACGCCAAAGGATCAAGTGCCTTCTTTAGTAAACGAGAAAGGTGATCTGTTTTCATACGCCGAATTCCGCAAAAGGTATCGGAATGGGTTGATAAAAGACGAGGAGATACTAAAGGAATTAAGGGGGCAGTACGAACGCTATTATGATTTGATGGGTATGCCCGACTATTGGAATACGCATCAGAATACGCATGTGGATTTCAAAATATACCAGCTATTTGTGGCGTTGGCTGCGGAACTGAAGATTCCTGCAATGAGAAGTCACCAGCGTATCTATGTTCCTGCATCTAATCCAAATGACAAGTTGCCTTTGGTTTGGCGAATAATTGAACCGTTTAAGTCGAGGTTGATCGACCATTGGCAGCATCAAGCCCATAGGAAAGGTATGTCGTCTCCCGAAGGGTTGATAGTAACAATTTGTCCTAAAGATATGAATAACATCGATTATGTGTTTAAAAATATCAAGTGGGGCAAACATCAGGTTGGTGAATTTGTGATCCATCCTGCTACCTGCAATGATTCTCCTTTTTTTGGGAAAATTGTTGATCAACGAATTGTAGAATACAAACTATTCTCAGCAGAAAACACCCTTAAGGAAATAAAGTCTTGCGGAATAGAACTTGTGAATTATAGCGTGTTGTAGAAATAATGAAGGTTCTTCATATCTGCAATGATTTTGCTGGAAGCAAAGTACATGTCAGTCTCACAAAACAACTGGACGGAATGGGTGTCAATCAGATCATCTACTGTCCTGTTCGTGACAAGCAACTTGTGGGTAAAAACAAGTTTGATGCCAAATGTACGGATTTCGTATATAGTTATTGCATTAAGTCATGGTATAAGTATGTCTATCATTACAAGGCATTTAAACTATACAAAGATTTGAAGCGCAATGTGGAATTGAAATCTGTGGGTATTATACATGCGCATACTCTTTTTTCGGATGGTGTGTTGGCATACAAGGCTCATAAGGAATTTGGGATGCCGTACGTCGTAGCCGTTCGTAACACGGACGTGAATACATTTATCCGTATTTTGAAGCATTGTTATCATACAGGCAGGAAAATTCTGCTGAACGCAGAAAGAGTGTATTTCATTTCAGCTGCTTTGAAGAAGAAGTTTGAGGATTCGGAGTTCGCGCAACCTATTCTCGAAAAGGTAAAACATAAGTTTGTTTTGCAACCTAACGGTATTGACGATTACTGGCATGAGCATATTTCGCATAAAGAATGTAAAGGTCATGAAGTGCTATATGTTGGTGATTTTTCAGCGAATAAAAATGTGGTACGATTGGCTGAAGCGGTCCTTGAGCTACGCAAAGAAGATGGCTTTAGCGATGTGCGACTAAACATTGTCGGGGGCGAAGTAAAGGGTGGTGGTCGTAGAAGCGACGGAAAAACTCAGGCTGTTATTGATGAAAATCCACAAGCGATCAAAGCATTTGGTAAGATTTATTATAAAGATAAATTGTCTGAGATAATGCGCTCGTGTTCTGTGTTTGCTATGCCAAGCATATTTGAAACCTTTGGTCTGGTTTATTTGGAGGCTTTAAGCCAAAACTTACCAGTTGTCTATACTAAAGGGCAGGGAATTGACGGAATGTTTGACAATACTGTAGGTATAGGAGTTGATCCGCTTTCTGTAGAGGAAATTAAAAATGCCATCAAGATGATTTTACAGAATCATTTTCAATTTGGCAATCAGCATGTTTGCTTTGACGATTTCAAATGGGGAGAGATCGCTGGTAAATATTTGAAAGAATATGAAACCATAATTGGATAGGATTGTGGGGCTTTATTTCGGAATGCTATATATCTGCGAATCTTTTTGATGTATTTGGTGAAAAGAGATGTCTCAATTAAAATTTATACAATAATGCGGTAGTAATGCTTGATGTTATTATAGTGCGATATCCTGAGGATTGCATTCATAAAGCCATTAAAGGGGTGCCAGCAGAGGTAGAGAATGCTATATGTCAGCATTTCAAGGTTTTGGAACGTCCAGCCTCATGGGGGATGTTTTGTCTTAGTACAGGCGCCGAATTGAAGGAGAAATGTGAAGAACTTTCACATCTGACAGAAAACCATCTTCAGTTGAAAGGTTTGTTCCAACCTCTTTGTACAGTGAAGAGTGATGAAAAGGTGGTGCTTTTAAACGCCCAGGGCTTTCCTTGCTATGATGTGTATTGTTGGAGGTTTGCTTTGGCGAAATATGCCGAAGGGTATAACTTGTGTGAGGTGTATGAATACATAAAGTATAGGGATCGTGCCTCTCGTTACCCAAGATACGAAATGTTGTATTTTGCAGACTTGGGTTATGAGCAATACTTCGGGGTTTGGGACAAGAGTCAACGGGTTTGTCGTTTCTGTGGAAAAAGAGATGGGGTGGGTAGTAGTAAGTCTATCTTTGGCCAGCCTAAGAACTCACATGCTATTTCATATTTTTTGGGCAATGATCACCTGTTTTGCTTAGAAGAGTGTACGGATTGCAATGAGCGCTTTGGAGGAACAATAGAGAAGGACTTGTCGAACTACTATTCTTATTACAGGGCCTCAGAGGGAAGAAAAAGTAGAAACAATAATCCATTAACTGCTAAAGGATTCAATTTTGAGTATGAGAGTGGCCGCATGGATTTCTATTTTGACAAGTTCATAAACGTTTTGCCAAAGCCAGGTATGCCTTTTCCCAAGGAGGGCCTCAGACTAGGTCTTGAGCAAGAGGATCCGGTTTGCTTGCACAGCATCTATAGGCTACTTGTAAAATTTGTGATAGCATGTCTTCCAAACTATCTGCTTCCTGCTTTTTCTAAAACTGTCAAGTGGATAAATGAGGAAGTAAAGCCGAGCAGATTTCTTTTGCCTCCAGTATATCGTAACGAGGTGTTGCCAAGCGTTGATAGCCCAGTTCTTTGCGTGTATATCAGAAAGGATGATGGAAAAGATATGCCGTATTGTGTTGGTGAGTTGCGCTTTATGAGCAACCTATATGTATATGCCGTTCCTTATTGCTCTGAGCGTGATGCTAACTTCTCCGAAATGCCTAAAGTCTTGGATAGTTTTGTTAAGACATGCTATCCTGGAATTGAGTTTACTATCCAGAATTATTGTGATGACGAATTGAAAATGGTTGTCAATCATGTACTGATAGGAGAGGGAATGGATGTTGTTTGTAAACCGCTTGACCAGGAGAGCGCCGCCAAGGGTGAAGAATGGTGGAAGAAACGAAATGGGAAGATGATGCGTGAGTTTGGTACAACCGATTTGCATCCTGATAAGGAGTAGATGTAATGGTCTTTGTTGTAGGTAAAAACACTGTTACACGAACAGACAGTAATGCTGCCATTAGACAGAATGTAACGATAGCGAATAGATGACAATGTCTCAAAATCCATATTCTGCACAAGAATTAAATCAACGATTAGATAGGGTTAATGCATGGATCAATAATTGTGACCAAAAGGCTGGAATACTTTTAGCTTTTTGTGGTGCATTTATTGCGGTCTTGCTGACTTCGGACGTTATAGGGAAAGGGTATAGATATCTCGTCGAGCCGTTTTACGACTATTGGTTGTACGGAGTATATGCGACGTTCTCATATAAGAAGACATTGTTACTGTGTGGACTGCTGCCGATACTATTTAGTGGGGGACACATGGTGTATAACCTTTTAATGGTATTAAAGCCTAAAACTCAAATAGAAGACTTTGCCGACTATACTTCTCCTATAACACGAAACTCTAAATTGCACTTCCAGTCAATCGCAAAGAAAAGCTATAGAGAGTTTCAAGCTGATAGTAAAGGGCAGACGGAAGCTGCGTATTTGGATGATTTGTGCACTCAAATATATTGTAATTCCAAAATATGCGATGACAAATTTGAAAGTTACAAAAAGGGGCTGAATAACTTTATAAGAATGTTGTGCTTTACGTTCGCTGAGATTGTGATTTATCTTATCTTTCCACAAATATAATGAGTAGAAAAGATTTTATGACCTCCATAGAGAGTGTTATCAATGATTGGAAATCCACGAGTTTTAATTTCTTCCCCCAACAATATGTACCAGGTTTAGACGACTCCAGTCTTACCTATGGTAATGGTCAAGAAAAAAAAAGGCATAGAAATTAATACTTGTGTGTTGTTTGTTGATATTCGTAATTCGGTGCAATTAACGAAAGATAAACAAGACCGTACTATGGGGCGGCTTTATTCCGTGTTCGCCCATTGTGTGTTGTTGGCAGCGCAAGAAGAAGGAGGGTTTGTAAGAAATATAATAGGCGATCGTGTGATGATTATCTTTCCTCCCGATAAATGCTATACGAAAGCAGTGCATTGTGCTATCACTATCAATCATATAGCCATGCTTATTGATAAAAAGATAGATAATCTAGAGTTTAAGTGTGGAATAGGTGTTGATTATGGCAGAATGAGGGTGATGAAAGTCGGTATTGTTAAAAAAGGAGATGAAAATGATGATAACAAAGGTCTTGTTTGGATAGGATATCCAGCAAACTATGCTTCTCGTCTCACAGATTGTGCCAATAAAGAATTTGTGGATATTGTGTACAAGGTTGATGCCAACTTTTATCATCATAATTATTTTGGTGTAAATCCATTTTTAGATACTCGTGCATCTGGCTATTATAGAGAAACTAAAGATTTTACAGCAGAAGAGTTGGCAGAATCACTGTCAGTTCAGCAGAATGGGTTGGGTGCAACCTTGGCTTCGTCTAAGTTTATAAATGTTCAATCAATTCAGCGTGTAGAGAACAAGCATACCTATCCATCTATTCTTCTTTCGGAAGCTGTGTTTAACGGCTATAAAAAAGAGCAGCCTTTGACAAATGATATAACAGAAGGATTATGGGAGGAACAAAAGCGAAAGATACGGGATGTTGACTTCAAGGTTTTTGGTGCAGATCTTTTTTGGGTGTTTTCATAAGACAAAATAGCCCATAGAAATACTGTAAATAATTAATATATATCATGCAAGACTACGGATTGGTGTCAATTATTATGCCCGCATGGAATTGTGCTGGTTTTATTTCCGAGTCCATTGTAAGTGTTTTGGCACAGACCTATCAGAACTGGGAACTTCTGATTCAAGATGACTGTTCGAAAGATAACACATTGGAGGTTGTTCGACCTTATATGGAAGCGGACAAGCGCATCAAGTATGAATGCAATCCAAAGAACTCTGGAGCTGCAATAACCCGAAACAATGCTTTGCGTAGGGCAAAGGGCAAGTGGGTCGCTTTTCTTGACTCGGATGACTGGTGGCATCGGCAGAAATTGGATAAGCAGTTGGCGTTTATGGTGGAGAAGAAGTGTCATTTCTCGTATACGGGATATGAAGAGATGAACGAAGAATCAAATACCACGGGAATAAGCGTTTCTGGCCCTAAGCATATAACTAAGTTGGGCATGTATAGCTTTTGTTGGCCTGGGTGTTTGACGGTGATGTATGACAGGGAACATGTCGGATTGCTGCAGATTGCTGACATCAAGAAGAATAACGATTATGCTATGTGGCTAAAGGTGATACAAAAAGCTGACTGCTATTTGTTGGACGAGTGTCTGGCAAAATACAGACGTGGAAGACAGGGGAGTGTATCTACCCATGGTTATGCTACTATGATACGTTGGCATTATAAGCTATGGCGTGAAGCGATGGGAATGAGCATGATCTCAAGTTTGTTTTGGACGGGAATGAACTTGGTGTGTGGTGTGTTTAAGAAACTGCACTATGTGAAGAGTGTCGTTGTGACCGAGCATGAAAAATCTTGAAACTATTCTTTTTAATCTTGTCTCTTTCGGATTAGGTGAAAGAGTTGCCCGCCATGTTCCTTGGTCTATTGATTGGGAATGTCTGTGGAAAATGGCGATTGAACAGGGTGTGTCGTCTATTTGTTTGGATGGATTGCACAGACTTGAAGAGCGGAATGGCGGTCAGGCTGCGATTCCTAAGCCTTTGAAAATGCTATGGATAGCGTCTGTGATGAAACAGGAACGGGCGTATCATGGGCAATGGGAGGCTGCAAAGGCTTTGGCGGAACTATATGGCAAGCACGGGGTTGATACTTATGTGCTGAAAGGTTTTTCGCTGAGCAGGCTTTATCCTATGCCCGAGCATCGTCCTTGCACGGATATGGACTGCTATCTGAAGGGTGAGTATGAAGAGGGAAATAGGATCGCAAGGGAGAATGGGCTGACAGTGGATTGTAGCTATTATAAACATTCCAAGATATTGCTTAGGGGATTGACGGTGGAGAATCATCAGTTTCTGTTGCCCATCAAGGGGAGTGGCAAGGCTAAGAGATTTGAACGTGAGTTGCGGTCATGGATCGACAATGGTCGGAATGAGTATATTGGTGACTCGCAGCTGAAAGCTACTTCTCCTTTCTTTGATGTAGTCTATGTGTTGGCTCATGCGCAGGAACATTTCTTGAACGAGGGTATCATTCTTCGCCATATCTGTGACTGGGCAATGGTGCTGAAGGCGCATGGGGACACAGTGGATTGGAACGAATGGAAGCGTGTATGCGAGGTATATGGCATGCTGGCGTTTGGCTATGCCATGAGTCGATTGGCCTGTAGGATATGTGGCGTAAGTGTTCCTTTTGATTGTCCTAAGGATGATGATGCTGACAGGCGTTTGCTCGATGATACGCTATATAGAAAAAATGAAGGTAACGGCAACCGATCGGATATGCAAGTGAGGATTGACTTGGTGAAGAATATGTTGCGCAATAATTGGAAATACCGTTTGTTCTCGGACACTAATCCGCTTATGTTTTGTGGGAGACGTGTGTGGGGGTATTTATTTGATAAAGACGTGGATTAACATGATGATTTTTAAAAGACTCTTTGATATTATAGCATCCTTCTGTGGGTTGCTTTTGATTTGGTGGATATTCCCCATTATCGCTTTCTTGATTCATAAGAAGATGCCAGGTGGTCCTGCATTCTTCTGCCAGAAGCGTGTGGGCAAGGATGGTAAGCTCTTCACTTGTCATAAGTTTCGCTCCATGACGGTGAAGCATAACGGTTCTACAGTCTCTGTGGCTGGAGATAGCCGTATCACGCCTTTTGGTGCAAAACTCCGTCATTACAAGTTGGATGAGTTGCCTGGTTTGTGGGACGTGCTGATCGGGAATATGTCGTTTGTTGGTCCACGCCCTGACGTGCCAGGGTATGCAGACAAGTTGCAAGGTGGCGACAGGGATGTGTTGAAGCTTCGGCCGGGCATCACGGGTCCTGCTACGCTGAAGTATCGGCTGGAGGACGAAATGATTTCGGAATATGTGGCTAAAAGGCAGGCTGAGGGAGATCAGCGCTCAATGCAAGAGATTGCGACCGAATACAACGACAACGTGATCTATCCTGACAAAGTGCGCCTGAACTGCTACTACTATCGCCATTACTCGTTTTGGAAGGATATCGAAATGATATTTGCCACGGTACTGGGATTCAAAGTGAAGTTTGCTGGTGAAGAAGTGTAGGGCGCTTTGGTCCTCTTTGTGCTTTGACCAAGTTGCAAGGGAGTAGCTGGTGAATAACCATAAGATCATTCCAAAGTACTACTGTTTAGATTTTAAGTAATAAAAAGGGTGTGCGAAAATTTGCAAGTATCGGGAAAATGCTGTACTTTTGCGTGCACTTAACTCCTTTGGTGGATAGAGTAGAAAATAATGATGATATTCTCAATAAAGCAATTGGAATTATTTGCCATTTGCTGAGAGGGTATTGAAGGTTTAGACATTGTGTGAAGGAAGCGCTCGGGTTAAGGGACTCTTATGCACCTTTCCTTGAAAACTTTACAAGCAGTTCTTAGAACCAATACTTGCAGAATCTTGAAAAATAGCAATTACATAGTTTTGGTGCTCAAAAATCTATTCAACTTATAGAAAAGCGAAATATGGCCGATTTAACATGTTTCTATAAAACGGTAGCAGAATTGTTATGGAACGATGGACATCGAGAATTGTCTAAGTTTTGTAATGAGGAATATATGTCTGATAACGTTATTGACCATGATAATTGGGATGGCGGTATAGATACATTTAATATTGAGTTGGGGATTCCTGTCCCTACTTTTTCCAAATGGAAATCGGAGGAAGGTGGTATAGAAGGTAAAGAGAAACGGATTGAGGAAGCTTTTGAAACGGTCGTTAAAGGAATAAACTCTATAAGGATAGCTAATGCAATAATCCGCCCAAGTGCTAATGTGAATGATCAAAATCCACGGAAAAAGAAGCCGCTTTCATTGAAACTTCACTTCGAGGTACAGAGAAAAAATGGGAAAAGGTCTGATTATCTAGGAAGCGTAGAAGCTCCAAAGCGCTATCCTTGCTTCATTCTTGTTTTTAATTGGGACTGGTTTGATTATGAATATAGCACTTGGTTTTGTTTGTTCTATTTTGCCTCTGTAAACGATAAAAAGAAAATAGGAGAACTGAAGATAATGCAGACTGGGCAGAAGAATACGATGAGAGCTCTGCCAAAAGAATTTGACGAGCCCCTTGACAATTCTTTTTGTTCTTTAGGTATTGAAACAGACTATTATGTAAGATTGCGAAATGTCTTGAAAGAAGAGCGTTTGATAAAAGAGGTACAACATTATCTTTGTGATTGTTCTTTTGATCCAATAGTTTATGACCAGCATTGTGGCGAAGATATTTTTAAAAAATCTTTAATGCGTGATCTTTCTGCTAATGAAGCTTTAAACGAGGGACAGGCTTTGGCAATGGGGATAGAACCTGACGAGATGTATTCGTTTAAATATACATATCATCCAGAAGCTGATGCTTCGTTATATGCTATCTGGGAAGTTCGTGTTTCTTACAAACCATTAAAATTTATGCGTAGCTTTGGTGTTATAGGAAATAATGGGGTCGGTAAAACACAGATCTTGTCAAAATTTGTAGCAGATTTGTTAAATAAAAATGTTGATAATTTTAAGAGTTTACCTCTGTATAAAAGTCTTCTTGTGATTTGTTCTACTCCGTTTGATGCTTATCCCACAGAGCCGCAAGAAGGAGGTGAGGTTAACTATAAATTGTGTTGTCTTGAGCAGGATAAGATAAGTACAGTAAAAGAACTGGGAGAAAATATAAAAAAGATAACTAACAGCCCTACGGTTAAGAACGAGTCAATGCTTTCCATATGGCAAAAACTAACGGCAGAGTATGTGGATAATACATTTGTCAATAGTGTGATAAGAGCAGTCTCAAATAACGGTGTAATTCAAGGGTATGAGATTGATTTCGGTGCATTGGAAAAGAGTATTAAAATATTAAGTTCAGGGCAACTTCACATTTTGTCGCTTGTTACTTATATTTGCGCTCATATTCATTACCGCTCTCTATTGATTATTGATGAGCCTGAAGTTCATTTGCACCCTCATATAACTATGGAGTTTATGGCAAGTTTGAGCAAGTTGCTTTCCGTCTTTAAAAGCTATTCGATTATTGCAACTCATACTCCTTTGGTAATTCGCGAAATGGCTGGAAAGAATGTCTTTCTTATGCAGAAAATGCGAGATGAAACTCCGCAGATAGCCCCTGTTGCTTTTGAAACTTTAGGCGAAGATTTGTCAAGTCTCTATCGCAAACTATTTGGCTATGATGAAAATAGCTCGTATTTTAAAAAAATGGTTGATGACCTCTGGGAGGATGGTAAAGATTATCAATCTATTGTAGAGTGGTTTCAGCGTGGAGTGAACTTGAATGTAAATGCGTTACTGATAATACGTGACGCAATAATGGCAAGAGATAATGCATAAATTAAATAGAAATCCTATAAGTATTGATGACAATCTCAAAATTGTGAGAAAAGGGTTGCGTGCGGAGCAACGTGCATTCTTCGATGCTGAAAAAGATAATTTAAAGAATGCGTTCGAAAAATATGATTCTAGTTCCACAACTGCTCCCGTTTCTTTAGAAACCTTGCAACCCATGTGGGCTGAGAACAAAACAGATACTCCTGCTCAGAAGAGTTCCAAAAAGGAAAAGCGTGATAGGGCTTTTAACCTGTATGGGTCGAATCGCCCTTTTGTCAACTATCATTGGGAGGCATTGAAAGCTGCTAATGGCGGTAAAGTGTTGATGTGTCCAATATGTGGATTGAAAGAATGCTCTGAGATGGATCATTACGTCCCTCGTTCATTGTTTCATGAGTTTTCTTCGCATATAAGTAATTTAATCCCTCTTTGCCATGATTGTAATCAGGGCAAGCATGACTTTTGGTTGAATGACGAAGGACAACGATGTTTCTTTAATGCTTTTTTTGATCGTTTGCCTGCAAAAATAATAGAATGTATAATTCTAGAGAAGGATGGTTTCCCTCAAGTTCAAGTTACTATGAGTGGGGAGCTTGAAAAGACTGATCAATACGATAGGATCGTGTTGCGTACTTTTGTTAAACTTGCTCTCTTAAGAAAAATACAAAAGAAAGCTGATTCGATTATGCGCTCGGAGATTCAGCGTCTCATGTCAGATTACTTCGCACAGAAGGCCACCTATCATGATAGCAGAGATGAGTTTTGGAACTCAAGGGTTGCTTCTTACAGTGACTATATAAAACATCCTGATAATTTTACTTTCGTAGACGTGGCAATATTTAAGGCAATGGTCTCTTCTGAAATATTTAAAGAATGGGTGGTAAACAGTAAAGAGTTCTGTTTATGCGGATAGCCGCATAGTAACTCGTTTTTTTTAAAGACATAAACGCGTAACTGCTTGAAAAATAACGGGGACACCGTATTGGAGATATACTGGTACAGCAGTATATATACAAGGACTTGCGGTCAATATTTCTGAGATACTTGGAAACAGAATTGAAAGTCAGATATACGGATGGTAATGACAACGGAGACGTAAAAGAAATTTTAAGAGAAACCGTAGCATAATCGATGTTGCGTAATTAAGTGAAAGAATATGGAGTCAGAAAAAATTAATGATATAGTAGAAGGTACCTTTACCAAGGTGGATCTTTCTGTTATGAATAAACACCGCGGATTGAATTGGAAAGGTCAACTCCAAGCCGTTTTAAATTTTGTTCCTGAATGCGGTGGATTCTTGGCACAGGAGCTCCAAAACTATCTAGATTATCGTGATAATGAATTCCTTAGGAAATATACAACTTATATTATGGAATTGTCTGATATATCTGTTGATGATCGCCTAGAATTTGCTAAAGAAGTTGGAGCTAAAGCAAAAGATGCTCCTGGAAATGTTATCGCTAATATGGTGGATAGTCTGGATAATATTAATAAGGAGCGATATTATGCAAGACTATCAAAGGCAAGAATCCGTGGTGATATATCCATTGAGGATTTCTTTAGACTCACGACAGTACTAGTAAGAATTCCGTATACGGATCTGGATAATCTGCCATTGTATCAGCATGACTACTATGATGAGGATGGAGATACTGAGCTGCTCTATTCTACTGGAGTATTACGTATGGCCGAAATAGGTGAAGAGGGAGATAAATATATCCTTTCGCCTCTCGGTGTTAAGTTTATGAAATGGGCACTAGAGTCACCTGTTGAGGTAAAGAAAATATCGGGTACTAGTACGAGTATGGCTTGGAGCCCGATAGGAGAGGACGAGATTGACGAAATAACAGATAAACATGGGGCTGAAAAACAATATAAAGAATCAGACCAGGCTATGTTTGATTATGACGTATTGAGGGGTAAATAGCCTTTCATCGTGATCAAATTCATGGTGAATTCCGAATAGTAGCCTGTCTTTGCCGTATATCTGTTATAGCATTTTTCAGTAGCGTAAAAAATGTTTGTTTGCTATAGCGTAAGTATTCGGTGAAAGCCGTATTGTGCGCCTAGAAAAGTTTTGCACCTTTCCACCGTGACTTTAAAATGTTCAAATGTATATCACCATTGCAGCGTAAGGTTTTAACATATTGAAGTGCTACCTTTGTCTCCGTTTTTTTAAAACGTCAAAATAGTGGAAACAAAGGAGTATTTTGAAAAGGTAATGCAGGATTTTAACCAAAACCGTAAAGGTCGAAGCCTGCGCAAGTATTGTAGTGACGAGGGGGTCGATTACAAAAGGCTGTCGGAGTACAAGAGGCTTGCTCGTATCCAACGCCGTTCAATCCAAGATGTTTATCTATGACAATGACAATTGATGACCCGAAGTTTATCGCCTCTTGGCAGAAAGTAAAGGAATGCCTGAAATGCTTGGACGAGGATCAGGTGGAGCGCCTGTTCTCCAAAGAGCGCACCTCGCTGCTTGAATTCAACCAGGCGTTGGCCGAGGAGCTGCGTCTCAAGGAAGCCTCTCTGCGCTCTACTGTACTCGTCCAAAATTTCGTCATTATACAGTGGCTTAATTTTACCACTGAGCATACTGTTAATGACCCTTCTTGTTGGTGAAGAAGGGTTTCTGGTTATAAACGAGGACACGATAATGTTTGTGTCAATCACCGCATATACCATTGTTGCGCTCCTTTCTTAATCGTCTGACTTCTCTGATTTCTTCATTGATCTCATCAAGTGACATATCAATGTTATTCTCTCTTGCTGTGTCACGCATGTATTGGAACGCAGCCTTTGCTTTTGCAGTCACTTCATCTTCTTCTTCATTCTTTGCTTGAATGGGGAATGGAATGCTCTTACTGCGAATCACAGCCTTTACAAAGATGTTGATAGCCGTGTTTGCGCTCATGCCAAACTGGGCGCAGAGTTCGTCGAATATTGCTTTCTGCTTGTTGTCCAAACGTATTGTCATAGATGTCTGTGCCATATTATTCGGATAATTTGGTGAAATATAAATGTGATTATGGTGCAAATTTACTGCATTATGGCGTAAGCACAATATAATTTAACGATATTTTTTTGTGTTGGAAGAAAGAAAAAATATTTACTTGTGTCTTGCCCACATGAGTGAGGCGGGTGTGGAACAGAAGTAAGTTTTCGATGAAAGCCGTTTGGCTCGACAGAAAAAAGCTTGCGTCTTTGTGCCGAATTTCAAATAATTCTTCTAAAGGAGTTTTTTCTCTGATTTTATTTGTATCTTTGCATAAACCTTAGACGTCATGCAGACAATAGAAATACGAAATATTGGACCTTTGGTGGAAACGGGAAATGTTCCAGTTTCTCAAGTTATGTTGTTGATCGGCGAGCAGAGCACTGGAAAGAGTACTTTCATGAAGATTCTGTGTTTTTGCTGCTGGCTCGAAAAGCAGGTGATGATAGGTGGGGAGGGAATCGTTTCTAAGTACACGCATTATTATCGCTTTTGGAATGAACTGAAGAAATTTCACCATCTCAATGATGACTTTCTGTCGGATGGCAGTTATATAAAATATGACGGGCCTGCTATCCAGATAGAGATGGACGGAAAGAAGCGGAATGCGAAGATAGTAAGAAAGGCCAACTTTGCGGAAAACAAGCACAATCTAAAAATCAGTTTCTTGCCTTCGGAGCGTAATTTGTTGTCGTCTATCCAGAATATCGAGAATTTGTACAGGTCGAAGGAGGTTGACGTGTTGTTCAATTATATTTTGGAATGGGGTGAGGCACGGGCGCAGTTTGATGCTGCGCATCCGCTCAACTTGGTTTTTGTTGACAGAATGAAGTATCACTTTGATGCCAAGAACGGTGATGTTTTGACTCTGGCCGATGGCCGCTCCAAAATCAAGCCGTATTATGCTTCGAGTGGTGTGCAGTCGGCTTTACCTATACAGGTGCTGGCTACTTATCTTGCGGCTGAGGTGGGGACTGTGGCCAAAAAGAGTCCTGCAGAGTATTTGAAGCAATTTGACAATTTGGATCCTAAAAATGTAAAGGCTCTGCTCACGGAATGGAATAATTTCCAGAATCGGTCATCTTACCAGTCGTTTCACATGTTTGTTGAAGAGTTGGAGCAGAACTTGTTTCCAAAGGCTCAGTTTGAGCTTGTCAAGCTGTTGGTGGGCCTCTTAAAGCAGATGGAAAAGAAACCTACGGGATATAAGAGTACTGTGTTTTTGACAACGCATAGTCCGTATGTCTTGACGGCTTTGAATGTTATGATGTTGGCTTCGGTGGCTTATGGCAAATCTCCTGAGAGGGTCAGGAAGTTGGGGCTTGAGGAATATGTTCTTCCCTATGGCTCTTACTCGGCATATTGCATTAAGGACGGTCGTTTTGAGAGCATTGTCGATGAGGAGTATGATTTTATAAAGGGTGATTTCTTGGACTCTGTCTCGGAAATGGTAGATAGTTATACTTTTGAATTAAACTCAATCGTCTATGGAGGCGTGGAAGGATGAGTTGCGCACTTTGACCTCAATGATCTTTATCCCCAACCGAGTGGCGGCGTAGCGCAGAGCGATACTGCGATGGGGAACTATTCAATTCTTTTTTTTTGATCCTTGGTGTTTTCCGCCAAGTCGGTATGTCATCCTTGCAGCATGTGGGGGTGGCTATGGTGGCGTGATGGTATGGGGCTGAGGACGCATTGTATTGAATCATCATTTGTACTAAAAAAATATTTCAACTATGGAAAGAAAAACGATTTATCTTTGTCTTGCCCACATGAGTGAGGCGGGTTTGGAACAGAAATATGTGAAGGAGGCGTTTGACACCAACTGGGTGGTGCCGATGGGCCCGAACGTGAATGCCTTCGAGGCGGACCTGGAGGCGTTTGTCAACAGCGGGAAGGATGGCGCCGCGGATCTGGACAGAAAGGTGGTGTGTCTCTCGGCTGGCACGGCTGCTGTCCACCTGGCGCTGATAGGCTGTGGTGTGAAGGCTGGCGACGAGGTGCTGGTGCAGAGTTTCACGTTCTGTGCTTCTTCCCATCCGATCACGTATCTCGGGGCCAAGCCGGTCTTTGTGGGTTCGGAGCAGGAGACGTGGAACATGGATCCGGCCTTGCTGGAGCGGGCGATCCTTGATCGTAAGGAGAAGACGGGCCGCCTGCCGAAGGCGATTGTGCCCGTGGCACTCTATGGCATGCCTTACCGTATCGACGAGATCATGGCGATAGCGGAGAAGTATGGCATCCCCGTGGTGGAGGATGCTGCCGAGGGTATGGGATCGCGCTTCGACGGTCGGGTGCTGGGCACGTTTGGCCGCTATGGTGTGCTCTCGTTCAACGGCAACAAGATGATTACTACCTCGGGTGGTGGTGCACTGGTCTGTCGCAATGCGGAGGAGGCCAACGAGGTGATGTGGTATGCTACGCAGGCGCGGGATGCTTATCCTTACTACCAGCATACGGCGATCGGCTACAACTATCGCATGTCGAACGTCTGTGCGGGAATTGGCCGTGGACAGATGACGGTGCTGGACGACCACATTGCTCACCACAAGCATGTGCAGGGGCTCTACGAGGAGCTGCTGGCGGAGGTGCCGGGCGTGCATATCCATCGGCAGCCGGCGGATCCTCGCTATGACGCCAACTTCTGGCTTTGTGCTGCGACGCTGGACGAGGACGTGAGGATCCAGGGGCAGGAGAATGCTTACAAGGAGGTGGTGAAGACGGCCGTGGGTGGTGCCGCGGGTGTGATCCATGCGGTGGACACGGCTGTGACGGACTGCCAGCCCAATGACAATATCGAGGCGCTGCGCGTGTTTATGCTTTCGAAGCGGGTGGAGTGTCGTCCGCTGTGGAAGCCAATGCATAAGCAGCCGGTCTATGAGGGTGCGCCGGTCTATACCAACGGTATCGAGGAGCAGCTCTTCAAGGTGGGCTTCTGTCTGCCCGCGGGTCCCTGTGTGACGGACGATGACGTCCGCTATATCGTGGACTGCATCAAAGAGGCGATCGTGCAGTAGCTTGAGGTGTAGAATGGTTGCGAAAGGTTGAGTCAAGCAACCTCAGATTATTTTGTTCAGATGGCTGATGCTGAATGGGGTAAAATGTGGAATGCGGGAACCTTGAACGAAGAACGAATCGAGAGTTTTTGTTGCTGAATAATTTGCATGTGTCGGGAAAATGCCGTAATTTTGCGAGCACTTAGATCCTCTAATGGAGCGTGTGGATAGGATATGACGAAAATGTATAGCAAGCAACGACTTGAAAAGGTGGTTATCAAAGGTTATAAATCAATAAGCTTTGATAACCCTGTGACCCTTTCTCTTGGTTCTGTTAATCTATTGCTTGGGGCTAACGGTGCTGGGAAGAGTAATATAGTCAGCTTCTTCAAGATGCTGAATTATATGATGAGCAAATCGTTTGCGCGCTATGTAGAGACGGTCGGTACTGCAAATTCTTTGTTGCACTACGGTTCAAAGCGGACGCCTGGCCTGGAGGGAACTTTGACTTTTTCAGATGGGAAGTCAGAAGATGTATATCACTTCAGGCTCTCTAATGCTGCCCCTGATCGCTTGATCGTAACCGAGGAGACCATACGTTGGCACAGACAAGGCGAAGATAAACCTTATGAGGTGATATTGGAACCTGTGTTTAAGGAGTCTGCATTGGTTGACTGTCCAGATTCTGTGGCTAAGTCTATTTATGGGATGTTGTCAAACTGCAAGGTCTATCAGTTTCATGACTCTTCTGCTGCAGGTCCTTTGCGTCAGGCTTGCCCTGTAGTGACTTCTAACTACTTGCAGGCTCATGGAAACAATTTGCCCAGCTTCCTCTATTTCTTGCGCGAGAATCATAAGGACTCGTACGATCGTATCGTCAGTTATGTGAAAGATGTTGTGCCGCAGTTTGAGGACTTCTATTTGGAGCCAGTGGGCAGCACCATCTCGCTCAGGTGGATTGATAATTCTGCCACCGATTATGTGTTTAATGCTCATCAGTTCTCTGACGGTTCTATTCGTTTTATAGCTTTAGCAACTCTCTTGTTGCAATCGAAAGAAACGAAGTCCAATGTCATTATTTTGGACGAACCAGAGTTGGGCCTTCATCCTTATGCCGTGGCACAATTGGCTCAAATGGTAAAGGATGCGGCGGTCCATTCTCAGATAATTATAGCGTCGCAGAGTAAGGACTTGGTGGATTGCTTTGATATAGGCAATGTGTCGGTTGTTGAAATGGATGAGGAAGGACTGTGTACAACAGTGAAAACTTTGGACGAGGGGAACTATAAGCTATGGCTCGAACGTTATGCCATCAGCGAGCTGTGGGACAAGAACATCATTGGAGGACGACCAGTATGAGGGCTGTAATAATTCATGTGCTTTGTGAGGGACAAACGGAGCAAGGGTTTGTGGAGGAAGTGCTCAAGCCGTATTTGATAGAGCAAGGTGTTAGCTCCGTGAAGAGCGTCCTTGTGACTACTAATAAGAAGAAAAATGCCCGTGGAGGATTGGTGGCCTACCAGCATGCATTCGATGACTTGTCTATCTTGATGAAGTCTAATCGTGATGGTGAGTATGAGAAGCATGTCTTTACGACCATGTTCGACTTGTATGCGTTGCCCAATGATTTTCCAGGATATTCGGAGGCGAATTCCATAGGCGATAGATACGAAAGGGTCTTGTCATTTGAGAAGGCGTTTTCCAAGGCTGTTGCGTCTGAACGGTTTATCCCGTACATACAGTTGCATGAGTACGAGGCTCTTGTCTTTTGTGGTTTGGATTATTTGCTGCAGATGTACAAGGGGTGTGAGAAAAGTATTGAAAAACTTAAGTTGGATTTGACAAAAGTAGATAATCCAGAGTTGATCAATGACAATCCGGCAACGGCTCCGAGCAAGCGAATCATCAAGGCCATCGAGGGCGAAAAGAAAAAGCGCTATAACTATGACAAGCCAAAAGCTGGAAAGTTTGTAGCTCAAAAAGTCGGTATGGAAACGCTTCGTTCCCAATGTCCGCATTTCAACGAATGGGTAGAGAAGCTGATGTCCACATGTGACTGCGCGTGACCGTAGCAGTGTATGGATAGACCCTTGCTCTGAAACTGGAATGGCGTGAGTACATGGATTTTATGCTGAAGGATAATTGTACAGCATAAAATCCATGGGCGTGGTTTACACTCGATCTGAGGTCGTGATTTTTATTATTTGCGAAACGGCATAGAGGGGGATGACGCTGACATGGCGGGCGGTATCTCCGTCTTCTTTGTCGGTGTGGCTGAACGATCCGAAATTTTCTAATGAGCAGCGAATGGCTTCCGTGAGGTGCTTTTCGCGCATGAACGACCATAGGCTTTTCATGCCGCCTTGGCTTCCTGCCTTGACTTCGATGGGTAGGATCTGAAGGTGGGATGGTAGCAGATAGTCGATCTCTGCTAATGAGTTTTTGGACAGGCGCACCCAATAGTATAGCGTAATTGCTTGTATTTCAGGTGCAAAGAGTGCAAAAAAGAAATTTTCCAAAGAAATAATTCGCTGAAAATCGCAATTTTCCAAAGAAATAATTGGCTGGAAATCGCAATTTTCCAAAGAAATAAGGTTCTTCTGGAAAATGGAGTGATTCGACGTGGACACATAGAAGACAACT
>ULSU01027168.1_pt1 | contig 29089 bp, 21 predicted proteins | sample 1956941 | NCBI WGS metagenome assembly ULSU01 (sample SAMEA4835715, study PRJEB28245) | human gut metagenome | biome: gut microbiome; material: fecal sample | place: Denmark | collected 2008
TCGTCACGGTGTTCTTCACCATCGGCATCGTGGCGGCATCGTTCTCCAGTGCCGACTCGGCGCTCACCGCGCTCACCACGAGCTACTGCGTCGACATCTGCGAGCGCCCCGAGGACGAGCATCTGCGCCGCCGTGCGCATGTGGGCATCGCCGTGGTGTTCGTAGCGTTCATTTTGCTGTTCCGTATGCTCAACTCTACGAGTGTCATCGACGCCATCTACGTGCTTTGCTCCTACACCTACGGTCCGCTGTTAGGTTTGTTCGCCTTCGGACTGCTCACACACCGCACCGTCAACGACCGTCTCGTGCCCTACGTCTGCCTCGCCTCACCCCTACTCTGCTACGCTCTCGACATCACCGCGCAGCATCTCTGGGGCTACCGTTTCGGCTACGAGCTGCTCATGATCAACGGAGCGTTCACCTTCGCAGGGCTGTGGGCTACGAACTGCGCAAAGAAATATGAAAACTCCCACTGATTTCACACTATACGTTAGGATGCAAAAGCTCCCACTGATTTCACACTATACGTTAGAACATAAAAACTCCCACAGATTTCACAGATCTGCACAGATGCTGATTGCGTTATTCTCCCACAGAATTCACAGAACACACAGAACCTTTTGCTATAAAAATCTGTGTAAATCCGTGAAATCTGTGGGAGTTTTTCTCAGCAAGAAAGTTCTGTGTATTCTGTGAAATCTGTGGGAGTTTTTCTCAGCAGAAAGCCCAGTGTATTCTGTGAATTCTGTGGAGTTTTTCTCAGCAGAAAGTTCTGTGGGTTCTGTGAATTCTGTGGGAGATTATCTCAGCAGAAAGCCCAGTGTATTCTGTGAATTCTGTGGGAGCACACCCAGGGGGTGCAGCTGTCTCAGCTGCACCAACCGAGCAGACGGTACGCCTTCTCGGTTGGTGCACTTCTTGCTCTGTTGGTGCACTTGAGACAAGTGCACCCCCTGAAAGCCCCCTAAGAATCTGTGAAATCTGTGAAATCTGTGGGAGATTTTACAGCAAGAAAGTGTATTCCGTGGGAGGATATATCAACAGAAAGCTATGTGGGTGCGTGGGTATGGCAAGGATGCCATACCCTCCTACAATACATCTGTGGGAAGAGAAAGATTATAAGCCCGACCAGACACTCGGGTTGAACGTCTTCTCGACCTGCGCCTCTACATCATCAGGGAGGTTGCAGAAGAAGTCGATGCCTGTGCGCGCCTCAAGCTCCTTGATAGAGATGGCGTGTGAGCCCAACGTCTCGTTCATGCGCCACGCATTTGTCTGTTCGCTCCAGAACGCCATGCCAGCATATCCGAACGAGCTCTTGCGCAGGATAGCCATGTAGAAGTACTTCGGCACGATGAGCTTGCCCCCGATGCGCGTTATGATGTTAGTCTCACTGTCGATTGTGCCACCCTTGCAAACAAAGATAGTATCCGTTGCAGAGAGCTTGTCTGCCCACTTGCGCAGCTGGTTCTCCATACGCACCCACAAGCCATTATCACCTGTTTTCTTGTCGAAAGCATTAAACTTATGATACTGCGGTTGCATGTTCGTCATTACGAACGTCTGAGAGTTCATCTCCTCAGAAGCAGTGCGGTCGCCGCTCGGACAGATGTGACCGCGGTCGTAGCCAGGGAAGTAAGTGTACTCGCCCCAATACTCGTTGCTATTGAGGTTCGTAGCATCGAAGAAGAAGTTCGATTCACGCGAATACTTGCCCGAGTAGCCTTTGTGCATCTGATAGCACGTCCAGCGCTGCGAACGCTTGTCGCAGTCCCACTCCACAGAGAAGTTTACGCCGTCTTTATCGTAAGATGTAGATGTCATGCGATAGACGATAACCTTCTGCTTGCCCGTCTTCTTCAGAGCCGGGAACTCCGTGCGTCGAATAGCTTTGTTGTAGCCGTTGGCAGCCGACGGAATGTTGGCGTTCTTGTTCTTCTTATCTACCTGACCGCTCTGATTGCCATCGCCCTCATCGTCATCGCCTCCACAAGCGGTGAAGGTGAGCGCAGAGAGCATCATCACAACAACAGTTGCATAGCGCAGCGCGTATTTAAAACATTGTTTCATCCGTTATTTTCCTTTAAAGTCCCTTTTACCTTTTTACTTTTTACTCTTTTACTTTTAAAAAATATGTTTTGTGGGGGCGTGGTATGGGCAAGATGCCCATACCTCCTACTTTTTACTCTTTTACTTTTTTACTTTTAAAAGTCCCTCTTTTACTCTTAAATAAAAAAGAGAGTATGTTCCATACGTATATGCAACTACGGATGGAACACACTCTCAATATTCTATTTCAAAAATAGAGCGTGTCTATTTGAAGTATATATCTCGTTCTTTTCCTTACTTGCGAACCTTTGCGTAGCGGTTCATGAACTTATCTACGCGACCTGCAGTATCGACAAGCTTGCTCTTACCAGTATAGAACGGGTGAGATGTGCTTGAGATTTCGACTTTTACCACTGGGTAAGTTTCGCCTTCAAACTCTACTGTCTCTGTAGCCTTGCATGTAGACTTTGTAAGGAACATATCGCCGTTGGACATATCCTTGAATACGACGGGGCGATAGTTTTCTGGATGAATTCCCTTCTTCATTTTGTTTAAAATTGTTATAGTGTTAAATAAATATTTCGCTTTCAAATGCTTAGCGGATGCAAAGTTACGACTTTTTTACGAGACCGACAAATTTTTGAAAACAAAAATTCCAAGCCACCTCATCGTTTGAAATGGCTTGGAATAGGAATGTATCAGCTAATGATATTTACTTCTTATAAAGGAAAGGCAATATAGCCTTAATCTCTTCGTATGCGCCAAAGCTTGTAAACTCTGTATCGTACTGTATGGTCTTACCCATTTCGTTGTTCTTGATACTAACAGTCTTATCGCTGTTGACAGTAATAGTCCAAATATGACCACTTGCAGGAAGTTCTGCAGAACGGCTAAAGCTATTATACGCTCCGTTCATAAAGTAGTAACCAGTAGCATCCTGAATAGTGTATCCACCATTAACTTTCTTGATAGTAAAGGCATTAGCGTCAGAAACCTTTACAGTTCCGTTGCTCTCTGTTACGCTTACAGGGTTCTTGAGGTAACCGTAATTGTATGTAGCAGCCAACGGAGAGGCAGCGAGGTAACCTGCATCTGTCTTTGCAACCAATACGTATGTACCATCAGTAATTTGGTTAACAAGCGTGTAGGTAGAAGCGGTTGATGTTTCTGGCTGATCAGGCTCTGTAGAACCACCTTCAACAACTCCACCATCAGCAGTAGTGAGAGAGAAATCGTCAACAAGGAGGTCCTTGCCAGGATTCTTTATAACAGCAACAACAAGAGCTACTGTTGTCTTTTCTGCGAGTGTGAACTCATGATTGATTGCAGTCCACTCTGTATTTGTCAACTTGTCGTACTTCTTAGCATAGATATAATCGTTGCCTCCGCTAATCTTACCATCAACAACCTTAACATAGCCATAGTCTACAACCGCACCATCAGCAGTAGCAGCCTTTGTATAGAACGACATCTTGTATGTACCTGGCTTCAAAGTGAGTTCCTTGTATGCAAGACGCTGGTTCTTTGCACCACCTGCAACACATACAGAATACTGGCCGCTATGAGCATCTGTGCTCTGTGAAAGTTTGGCATTGCTTGCAGAAGAAGCCGACTTCCAATTGTTAGGAAGGCTATTTGTCCATGCCTCGAAATCGCCATTTGAAACGAGATTTGATCCAGCTGGTGTGTCAGGAGTATCGGGAGTGTCAGGCTTGCCTGGAGTAACCATTGGTGTGCCGTCGCCCTTAATTGTGAAGTTGTCAACCTCCCAACCACCAGAGTTTTCGTCTGTACTTGTGTACTTGAAACCAATGTAAACCTTATTGCCACAATATTCTGTAAGGTCGATATCACCAGACTCTACAAACGTCCAGCTTGTACCTGCCGGATAATTTGGAACAACGAGTTGTTTCCAAGTAGCTGCGCTAACATCGCCTGTGTAGTCGGTAGAAGCCCAAACTGTCATCATGTCCTTCATTGTGCTTGTATCGCTAAGCTTGTTGATAGCGTGTGAGAACGCAAGAACAGCCTTCTTGCTATCAGCGAGGTTAATAGCTGGAGAAACAGCCCAAGACTCTGATGCATGGCTTGCATTGTTTAAGAATGCAGAAGCATTGAGATAGCCATTATTATTGTAAGAAGCCACCTTCCAAACTCTTGTCAAACCGCCTGTGAGGTTTACATCTTTAAATTCAAATGCGGTTGTATTGTCATCAAATGCCTCTGAATACAATGTCGGAACTTCAGTTGTTGAACCGCCGTTACCACCGCCTGGAATTTCATAAGCAGCAGGAACGTCCTCGCAGCTTGTGAATGTGAATGCTGTCATTGTTGCGACGAGCATTGAGAAAAATATCTTTTTCATATTCTTTTGTTTGTTTGCTTGTTATATAATATATAATAATGTAAGATAGCCTTACTTCTCTTCTGCCGGCTGATTCTTCTCTGGCTCAAGCACTTCGATGTCGGAGAGTGTGCGCAGCACGAGCTGCACTGTTGTGCCGTAAGACGATGTTGCGCTGGTCTTGTAAACGGTGAGGATACCGGTTACGTTGAGCTTGCCCTTCGGCAGTTTCTCGGCAGCGAACTTAGCGTAGCAGCTTGTACGGATGCCGATCTGCTTCTTCTGACCAGTGTACCCCTTGAAGTAGCGTGTCACGCCGTGGCCTGTAGTGGCACCTTCTGCCTCAGGAGCGAATGTGACGGTGCCGTCGGCTGTGTCGAACTCCACACCCTTCAGTGTCACAATCTGTCCAGAGTACTTCTGTGCAACGGTCTCATCGTTGAGTGTGCTGATTTCAGAAGTCTCGAACACGTGAGGTACCACGAGCGAAGCGTCGGGCTTGCCGAGAATCTTGAAGCGTGTCTGCCATTCTGCACGGCTGATGCGGCTCGGGTAAGTCTGGTTCTTCTTGAAGTCGGTGTATGGGATGCCCAGCTGTGGCTGTGTGCGATATACGCCATAGTAGAGTCCGCCGAGGTCAACGAGAATCTCCTGACCAATCTGCAGCTGGCCGTTGATACCGCCCTGAGCAACGCTGATGATGATACCACCGGTAGCATCCTCGATCATAACCTGGCTATAGATATTGCCAGAGATGTCGTTGCCTGTGACGCGACCCTTGATCTGCACACCGTCGGCGATGCGCACTGTGTCGTTCACTACATCCTTCAGTTGTGCACCGTACTTTGCCTTAAGATCAGCAATAGAAACGACATTGGTCTCCTGAAGCTGGTTGTTGCCGAACGGTGCCACCTCGCCAGTAGGGTCGGTCCAGTCCTCATCCATACATGATGTAGCAGAAAGACCTATAACAAGCGCGAAGAGCGCGAGTTTCAGATATTTTATACTTTTCATCTTCTTTCTGTGATTTAGAATTTATAAGTAATGTTCAGCATACCGTTTGTACCTAAGGCGTAGAACTTGAACGGGTTCTTCTCGAATGAGTAGCCACGTACGTTCAGACTCTGTGCGTAACCGCTTCGGCTCTGCTCGTAACCGCCTGTAACGATGTCGCGGTTGTTGAGGATGTTCTGAACCATGAGGTTGATTGAGAGCGATCCGTGCTTGAGGTATATACTGCGACCGATTGAGCCGTCGAGCATGAAGCCACCGTGACCCTTAGCCTGATCGAGTGCTCCTGAAACGATTTCGCCGGTCACGTCGTTGATAATCGGCTGACCGAATGCCTTCATCACATCGTTACGGTTCACCACGTTCTTGTGGAAACGGTAGTTAGGCGAGTACGACAGGTAGATGCGGTCGTAGTAGTTGCAGTTGAGGTCGATGAACCAACCTTTCTGATGATAGCTTACGCCGAGGCTGAGAGCGGTGAGCGGTGTGCCGCTGTCGCGCATACCCTTGTTGTGGATATAGTCGTAGTTGTCACCTGTCTGGGCGGTGCCGTACAGTGTGGCATCTGTCGACTTCATGTAGCAGAGCTTAGAGTTGTTCGTAATCTTAGCCTCGCTGATTGTACCGATGAGCTTAATGTCGAGGAAGCTTGCGAGCTTGAATTTAGCGCCGAGTTCTGCACCGTAGTACGACTTGTTCATATCGGTCATAGACACATAGATGAACGAGTTGCTATCGTCGTTGTAGAAGTTCTGCCAGTCGGATACGTTAGTCATGCGGCTGTAGTAGCCCTTCACATTGAGGTGGAGCCAAGAGTTCTCGTACATGTAGCCGAGCTCTGTACTGAAGATGCGCTCGTTCTTGAGTCCCTGAACGAAGTCGTTGTTGATCTCTGGCGACATGAACGCTGTACGTGCTTCTGGTGCGCGGTGCTCATAACCTACGCCGAGCGAGAGTACGTTGCCACGACCGAGTGTGAGGTTAGAACCGAACTTGAAGCCACCATCAACGAATTCTGCTCGCTTGCTCTTGCCGAACGAGTTGTCGGCAGCCAAACCGTTACGCATCTTGCCGTCGCGCTGGAAAGAGGTGTAGCCGAGCTTAGCAGCTATAGTATAGTTAGCCCAACCGAAGTTCTCGGTGTACGAGCTCCATACCTTGCCCTTGTTGATGAGCAGATTGTAGTCGTAGCAGAAGCGGTCGCCTTCCTTAACGACTGCGTTAGGATGGTTGAGGTCGTACTGTGCTTCGGGCGAAGTAGCTGTGTACTTATCTGATATAAGATATGTATTGATGTTATGGAACTGGGTAGCACCGAGCAAGTCCTCCATTGTCTGGTAGTGCATTGCCTTGTTGGTAGCTGCAAGTACGCCTACGTTTACCTTCTTGTCCTTGTCAATCTGATGATTGAATGTAGAGGCAAACGAGAGCATCAGGTTGTCGTTGTGCTTAGCCTGGATGTAGTACATAGCGTCGCCGCCCTGTGCAGCTGCGTTCTTGTTTGAGTAGTAGAGGCGATCCCAGTTGATCTGACGATTAGCCTTTGATGCACGCCAATAGTTGTATGATGTCAACCAATCCTCGTAAGCCTGCTCTGTGCGATATGTAGAGTTTTCGCTGTTCCACACGTCGTAGTAGCTTGACGGCATATTCTTCCAGTAGTTAGGATGTGGGTTGTCTGAGTTGTTGTAGTTGAGCTTTGTGCTCTTGTACATAGAGTACTTGCCGAAGAACGATGTAGTGAGCTTCGAGTTTTCGTTGAAGTTCCAGTCCCATGTGAGGATTGCACTTGGAGCGTAGTCGTTCACCACGCGCGAGTTGCGCTTCTTACCGTTCTGATAGCCCCAATAAGGGTTGTAGTAGCGGTTATTGGCGAGCCAATACATCTCGTCTGTACCTGCGCCCTGTGTAGAACGCTCGGTCGGATTGCCCCATGTAGAGAGCGAGAGGCTGTGCTTACCCATCACCTTCTGTACGGCGAGGAAGTAAGAGAGCGAGTTGTAGAATGTGCCCTCTACGTAGCCGTTGCGTGCCCAACGATAGCTCACGCCACCAGTGAACGCCCAGCCTTTCTCTGAGAGACCAGTGCTATAGGTGTACATGCCACGCAGAGTGTAGTTGCGGTTAGCACCACTGAGGGTCATACGATGACCTACAGGCATTGCCGACGGACGGAAGTTGTAGTTGTTGGAGCCGCCCATGCCCGACATGGTGAAGTTGTTGCCTTCAAACGGAAGGGCAAACTCCTGGTTGCGGGTCATGTTGTTCAGACCGCCTACCTGAGAGTAACGGAACTGTCCGCTCTCCATATCGTTCAGCTGCAAGCCATTGAGATAAACCTCATTGTACTTCTGATCGAAAGCACGATAGCGGAAACGTGCCGGTGAGAACAGATAGCCCACCTGGCTGGCATAGATGTCGGAGTTGGAGTTGACGATTGTCACATTCTGTGTCATGTCGTCGTCCTCACCGAGCTGTGCCTCAGTGAAAGTGAAGGCAGCCTCGCTTGCAGCTTCGCTATGATAACCGATCGAGTCGGTCTGTGTCTGAGCGAAAGCAGACGGAGCGCAGCACATTGCCAACACTGCTAATTTAAGCTTCTTTTGCATGTAATGTTTATAATTAAGTTTTAAATTTTCGTTTCTAAATCAACTACTACGTTTTTTATTTCATTCAATTAGGGTAGTTTAAGAAATAGATTGCAAAGTAACACATTTTTATTCAATTAATGAAACATTTCCATATTTAATTTTTATTAAGTATATGTTTCAATGCAGAACATGCCAACGGATTGGAAAACAATCGCAATTTCATGCAAAAAAAACACGAAATAGGGCACAATGATAACAAATTACTGTAACTTTGTAGGCGTGTATCACGTACACGCAGTGTGTAACGAATAAAAACAAAAAACAAATAACTCAAATGAAAAAAAATCTCTTTATCCTCGCCTTACTCCTATGCGTGACATTTGGAGCATCGGCTCAGAAGAAATTCAATCTCTATGCCGTAGGTTTCTACAACCAGGAAAACCTCTTCGACACTTGCCACGATGAGGGCAAGCGCGACTACGACTTCCTGCCTAACGGCGCATACAAATGGAACGGACTGAAATATAGCCACAAACTACGCAATATGTCGCAGGCATTAGCCGACCTTGGCACGGACAAGCTGCCGGGCATCGGATGCGCCCTCATCGGACTCTCGGAGGTGGAGAATTCGAAGGCACTCGACGACCTCACAGCACAGCCTGCTCTGAAGCAGCGCGGATATAAATATGTACATGTAGAGGGTCCAGACCGCCGCGGCATCGACTGCGCACTGCTCTACAACCCTCGCTTCTTCACCGTGAAGGATGTGCGCCTCGTGCCATACGTTCCCGAGGAGAAGAAGGACTCTAACTATGTGACACGTGGCTACCTCACCGTTAGCGGCACGCTCGCCGGCGAACACGTGGCTGTAATCGTGTGTCACTGGCCGAGCCGTTTCGCCACATCCTACTACCGCGAGGTGGCTGGCAGACAGGTGCGCGTGGTGAAGGACTCGCTGCTGAACGCCGACCCCAACTGCAAGGTGTTCGTGATGGGCGATATGAACGACGACCCTACAAACAAGTCGATGACCGAAGGACTCTCTTGCAAGCCGTCTATCGAGAAGACGGGCAAGAACGACATGTACAACCCGTGGTATAACATTCTCACAAAGCAGGGCAAGGGCACACTGTTCTACAACGGCTCGTGGAACCTCTTCGACCAGATCGTGATGACTCCGAACCTGCTCAACCCGAAGGGCGTGAAGGACTTCTCTACTCTGAAGTACTTCCAGCATCAAATCCACATCCGCCCGTACCTCATACAGAGCGAGGGCAAGTACAAGGGCTCGCCGAAGCGTACCACCGCAGGCGGTGTATGGCTCGACGGCTATTCCGACCACTTGCCGGTAGTAGTGTATCTGGTGAAGGAGCAGAAGTAATGAATACCGAACGCCATCCCTTCACCCCGTTCCTCCCCGACGGCTGCCGGCTACTCATGCTCGGCAGCTTTCCACCGGGTGAACAGCGCTGGTCGATGCGGTTCTACTACCCCAACTTCACCAACGACATATGGCGCATCTTCGGGCTATGCTTCTTCAACGACAAGTTGCACTTTGTCGACACCGAAGCAAAGACGTTCCGACTCGACCGCATCATCACGTTCCTCAACGAGCACCGCATCGGCATGTACGACACGGCGACGGTGGTGCGCCGACTAAAGAACACGGCATCAGACAAGGACTTAGAAGTGGTAGAGCCTACTGACCTGAAGGCAATGGTGCGCTCCCTACCCTCGCTCACCGACATCGTGACCACTGGACAGAAAGCCACCGACGTGCTCTGCGCGTGCTTCGACATAAAGGTGCAGCCGAAGGTTGGCGAGAACGTGCAGTTCGGCTTCGACGACAGAACACTGCGTCTATGGCGTATGCCGAGCAGCTCGCGCGCCTACCCCATGAAGCCCGAACGCAAGGCAGAGTTCTACAGCCGCATGTTCAGCACATTATACGACCAAGCTTAAGAATATGACAAACAACAAGATAACAATAATTGGTATTGCCGGCGGCACAGGCTCCGGCAAGACCACTGTAGTGAAGAAAATTGTTGAGGCACTGCCGCCGCACCACGTGGCTGTCGTACCACTCGACTCATACTATAACGACACGTCGCACATGACCGAAGAGGAGCGCCGGGCTATCAACTTCGACCATCCCGATGCGTTCGACTGGAAGCTACTGATAAAGCAGATTAACGAGCTGCGCGAGGGCAAAGCTATCGAACAGCCTACGTACTCGTACCTGAAGTGCAACCGCGAGAAGGAGACGATACACGTGGAGCCGAAGCCGGTGATTATCGTGGAGGGCATTATGACACTGCTCAACAAGCGTCTGCGCGACATGATGGATCTGCGCATCTTCGTCGACTGCGACCCCGACGAGCGTCTCATACGCAACATACAACGCGACACTATCGACCGCGGACGCACCGTGTCTATGGTTGTCGACCGCTACCTGAAGGTGCTCAAACCTATGCACGAGCAGTTCATTGAGCCGACAAAGCGCTTCGCGCACGTCATCATACCAGAGGGTGGAGACAACCTGAAGGGCATCAACATGGTGTGCAAATACATCGAAAGCATCGTTGAGAAATAGTCCGCAAAAGTTGCAGGATTTGACAACTTCTATTATCTTTGCATTATGGAACGGCGGTTATTTACATACGGCGGTTATTTCGAGGCATTTATGAGTACCTTGAAAGAAAAGGAGCAGGAAAAGATTCAGTATGGGCTTCTTCTGCTAAAGACACAGGACAGACTCTCCACGAAGTTTATAAAACTTATAAAGGATGGTCTGTACGAATTGCGTACAGAATATGGAGGAAACATCTTTCGTGTATTCTTCATTTTCGATGAAGGAAGAATCGTGGTATTGTTCAATGGATTCCAAAAGAAAAGCCAAAAAACACCACCCAAAGAAATAGAAAAAGCATTAAAGATAAAGGAGGCATATTATGCAGACAAACAATCATCAAATCGTTGATTACGATCTCGTTCTTGACAAGAAGTTCGGCAAGGAAGGCACTCCGGAGCGCATGAAGGCCAAAGAGGATGCGCTTTCCTTCTATTCAGGACAAATACTGCTTGATGCACGCAAAGAAGCAAAAATTACACAAACAGAATTGGCAAAACGCATCAATTCTACCAAATCGTATATTTCTAAAGTAGAAAATGGAATTATCGTTCCAAGCGTTGGCGCATTCTACCAAATCATCAATGCGCTTGGAATGAGAGTCGAAGTTGTAAAACCAATATACTAAGCACAAATAAAAGTTTGGGCTGAATTCCTTATTTGGAATCCAGCCCTAACTTTTTACTTTTAAATGCCTTGCTTGTGGGTACGTGGTATGGGCAAGATGCCCATACCTCCTATCTTTTTACTTTTTTACCTTTTTACTTTTTTACTTTTAAACAAGTTCGAGCCCTAACGATTCGACGAACGCTCGCACTTCCTTTTGCTGCATCAGTTCGTCGTACACCTCTTTCTTTGTCTTTCGGCGGCTTATCTCTTCTGCCTCGGCGAGGCGGAGCGATATTGACACATTTCCGTTGTGCAGTGCCTTGGCGAGCGTGACGCGTATGCGACCTTTTATCTCGTTTACCTGGTCGAGCAATATCTGGTTGTCTACCAGCACCTCGATATCGGGGAAGGTGGTGATACGCGGTTGCATGTTCTTCATTCGGGAAGCAAGCCCCACCATCTTCTGCGGCATACGGTTGCACATCGAGAGCCATTGCAGATCGAGGAACTCCTGCGTGAACTGCTCGTTCTCATCCTTGTTTGTCTCTTCCGCCTCTTTCTTTGCCGCAACCGCATCCTTGCGCTGCAAGCTTTGGAAGGTCATGCCGAGCGACGAGAGCTTCAAGCGTGGTGCGCCGGCTGACAGTTTGTCGGAGACGGCTGCCGAACCCGATGCGGCGGTCTGCGAAGTAGGAGCCTCAGCTGAAACATGGCTCGTCGAGGCATGGCTTACCGGAGCAGCCACCTGCTGAGCCACTTTCGTCCGGGTGAAATCAAGAAGTTTGAACAGGGTTTTCAGCTGCTTGGGGCTACGCCCCGCACTGTCGGCATCCTCCGGCTGCGTGATCTGTGCCACCTGGATGAGTGTCAGCTCTACGAGCAGACGCTTGTTGCTGCTCTGGCGATAGCTTAGGTCGCACTGGTTCATCAGCTTCAGCGCCTTGTAGAGGAACTGCGTGGGACACGCCTTTGCCTGTGCACTGTACTTCTCACGCTGTTTCTCGCTCACCTCAAGGAGCTTCAGCGTCTGCGCATCCTTAGCCATGAGCACGTTGCGCACGTGCGAAGCGAGTCCGTTGATAAGATTACCACCGTCGAAGCCTTTCTCTATTATCGAGTTGAGGAGCACCATACACTCGCTAACCTTGTTCGCCAACGCATAGTCGACGAACTTGAAGTAGTTGTCGGTATCGAGCTCGTTTAGGTCCTCAATCACCTTTGCGTATGTGATGTTGCCCTGGCAGAAGCTTGCCGTCTGGTCGAAGATAGAAAGGGCATCGCGCATACCGCCGTCAGCTTTCTCGGCGATAAGTGCCAATGCCTCTTCCTCGTAGGTGATGCCCTCCTTCTCTGCCACATGCTTCAGGTGGTTGATGGTGTTCTCCACGCTCATGCGCTCGAAGTCGTAAATCTGACAACGCGAGAGAATGGTTGGCAAAATCTTATGCTTCTCGGTTGTGGCAAGAATGAACACCACGTGTGCAGGCGGTTCCTCCAGTGTTTTCAGGAAAGCGTTGAACGCTGCCTGCGAAAGCATGTGCACCTCATCGATGATGAACACCTTGTACTTGCCCACCTGTGGCGGTATGCGTGTCTGCTCCATGAGCGACTTGATGTGCTCCACGGAGTTGTTGCTGGCTGCATCAAGCTCGAAGATGTTGTACGAGCGTCCTTCAGCAAACGCTTTGCAGCTTTCGCACTCGCCACATGCCTCGCCCTCCGTAGTAGGGTTCATGCAGTTGATTGCCTTCGCGAAGATGCGTGCACACGTCGTCTTGCCCACTCCGCGCGGTCCGCAGAACAGGTAGGCGTGTGCCAATTTGCCACTCTTCACGGCATTCTTCAACGTAGCGGTGAGAGCAGCCTGCCCCACCACCGAGTCGAATGTCATCGGGCGGTACTTACGCGCCGATACTATATATTCTCCCATATCGTGATTTTACTTTATACTTTCTACTTCTTCTACAGTCAGACCACTATATTTTGCAGCCTGCTCTACCGACAGACCATTGCTCAACATAGATTTAACAATATCCTTCTTTGCTTCTGCACGACCCTCGGCACGACCTTGCGTAAGTCCCTCGGCACGACCCTGCGTAAGTCCCTCGGCACGTCCCTGCGTAAGTCCCTCAGCACGACCCTGCGTAAGTCCCTCAGCACGACCCTCGGCAAGTCCTTCTTCGCGTGCATTGCCAAGCACATCATTCTGTATCATCACAGCGTTGAGGTGCTCATCATAAGCATAGCGCTCGGCATCGGTCATCGAGTAATACTGCAGTTTTTTGCGTGCCTCCTGCAATCCGGGAGCAGTGGTGTTTTCCTTTATTACCCCACTCTTCAAGTAAGCAACCCACTCCTCCAACGGAGTCACTGCTACCTTGTCGAACTCGTTGACACGCACAAGAATGTACTCTGGGAATATCTCTGCCGGACTCTTCTGCACTAAAGCACCTTTCTCCTTAGCCGTTATAACGAGTTGGTCGTTTGTATGCACACCGATGAACTTGTTCTGTCCTACATACAGGTAGTCGGCACCCTTACCTATATCGAAATAGAGGATGCTTATAGAATACACCTTCTTCACCTCCTTGTATGTATCACCGAGATGGATGTGCTCGGTGATGGCTTTCGCTACGCCATACAGGATGCGCTCCAGATAATAAAGCTCGCTTGTGTTCTGCACCTCTACAAGTATTATCTCACCCTTAGAGTTTCGTGCTTTGATGTCCACACGGTTGAACTTATCGTCTGGCGTTTGCTGATTGCCCTCACTCTCGAGTATCTCCACAATCTTCACCTCCTCACCGATAAACACGGTAAGGAAACCTTCCAACACGTCGAAGTTGGCTTTCTGACGGAGCAAGCGCTTGATAGCCCAGTCGAAACGTATGTATCTATCTTTCAGTCCTCCCATAATACAATAAGTTTAATGCTACTTTACAAAGTTACAATTATTATTCTGAAAACACGGCATGAAGCAATTAATTTTTCTAACTTATGAAAAAAGAGAGCTGAAACAACTGGATAATAAAAAAGGCTATGACATTGCTGCCATAGCCTAATATCTGATGTGAAGTTATATCTTCATCTTATAGTTTAACCTTATACAAGACTGCGATGTTTCGCTTAACTGTCTCGTTGTCTGGGTCGAGCTCGTGCCAACGCATAAAGTATTTACGAGCTAACTCCTTGCTCTTCTTCACATTATAATAGTAGCCAACCAAATAACGAGTTGCCGTCAACTGCCAAGAAGCATTTGCAGAAACGCTATTATACAGCTGCAAAGCAGGTTGCAATCCAACGCCCGCCTCTTGATCTGGGTCAATTAACGGGCTCAACTGAAGCTGATTGTAATAGCCATAGTCTGCATAATCAGGGAATCGTTCTGCAGCCTGTCCATATATATCAAAGGCTTTCTTATAAGCTGCCACCTGCTCCATTCCGACACACTCTTCCGCCTTCTCCCAATACATCTTGGCATAGTTCTGCAGATGGAAATATTGCAGTTTACCATTGCTCTCAAGAGTATTGATATACTCTTGATAAGCCGTTTCTGCCTTATCGTATTCGCCCATATCCTTATAGGTGCTACTGATAACACCCATTGCAGAAGCTACCTGATCATCTTGAATTGTCGGACTCTTTAGCAATTCCTTCAACACATCTATTCCCTGATTTAACTTATTGTTATTAATAAGTGCCTTACCATAATTCAAGTAATTCAAATCGGTAATAGCTGTGTCTTTGCTTGCGATTAAAGTTTCACTATACTTCAATGCTCTTGAAGCGAACAACTTCTTAGACTCATAAAAAGCATCACCTTGCTGTTTCTTTACAAGATCATACGCCTTGTTCGCAAAATCCGAGCCACTGTTGAGAATATAATAGTCTGCAGGATATCTTACCAAACCACTATCGCAAATATTCATAATGTGAGTATAGAGTCCCAACTTTGTTTTACCATCGCTTTTGTCCACAAAGGCCGATACCATTCGGATCTGTGATATATAGTCGTAAGCCTCTAAAGAGTCCTTTTGAGCCTCCTCATACAACTGAATGCCCTTTTGCCACTCATTTGTAGTAAGACCATATTTATCATACAAACGTGCGCACTCCAACTCGTAGGGGAATGTCGGATTGGCTTCCTTTGCTGTTTTGTATACAGCCTCCATCTCAGCTCGGCGTCTACGTACTTCTTCTACTAAGGCTTCTTTATCCGCACCATTGCTCTTCATAGCTTGAGTAGCAATCTTATCCCAACCTGAACCTATAAAATTTACATACTTACGATACGTCCTGAAGTCATGGGGAGCCATCTCCATCGCCTTCTTATAGCAGTTTACAGCTTCAGTAGTGTCATCAGCCCACTTGTAGATGTCGCCCTTGAGCATATAAGCAGGACCATAATGGGGGTCGAGTTCTATTGCTTTGTCGATATATTTCAAAGCGTATGTGGTATCGCTGACACCCGATTTGAGCCAAAAGGCATTGGCTGCGCCTACGTAGATACGTGGGCACACGCTTTTCTTGGTCTGTTGCGACTCGCAAATCTGCTGCACAATAGGTTCCACCTCAACGAGTGTGTGCGACACAATCTTCTCTATACCCAAAATTGCGGCTTCTACATCGTTGATGGTCTGCACCTTGCGTGGCGAATTAGAACTTGACGCTTTGTTAGCCTTTGTCTTATTGTCAACCTTTGCTTTCTTTTCGGTCTTCGGTTTCTTCTCCTTCTTGTCCTTCAGCGAGACAGAAGCAATCGAAGGCGCAACAAGTGCGAAAGCGAGCAAGCCTATAGCGATTTTTCTCATGTTCATATCTTGTATAGCTTTAAGAGTGGCAGAGGTGTTTGTTCCTCCGCCCTATTATTTACTTATAATACGTACTGCACACCGATTACAGAGTGTACTGCACACCGAGGTTGAGTGTCTGGAACGTGCGCAGCTTCATCATATTAACGCCAAGCAGATTCGGGTCATAACGCACTACGTAGAGTTGCGGTGTGAGCGTCACAGCGATGTGCTTAGCCACGTTCATCTTTATCTTGATACCTCCATTGGCACCCATAAGCGGGCTGGTGCTGTACTTTCTTGGTGAGTACGACATGGTGTGCGAACTGTTCACCTTTATCGAACCATCGGGTTCTGTGCTATTGCCTAACGACAGCAGCAACGCCGGACCTGCGAACAACTCCGCTTCAAACATACGATTGCTCTGGTAGCCTGAGCAGAGGTTGGTAACATTCAGCAAATAGTTGAGCGCCACGAAACCTCGCTTGTAGTTGTTCTTGAAGAGTCCGGTAGTGGTGTATTCTGTACCATACTCGGTTGTGCCAGTATAGTTGTCCGGCGCAACGCTATTGATAGACAAGTATTCGAACGAAGCACGTACGCCATGCACCTTACCGAAATGTCCTTCAACAAAAGCCTGTGCATTATAGTTGAACGCTGCTCCCTCGTATGTCTTCTTGGTGTTGAACAGCATCGTACCTGCGCCCAAACCGAAGCTAAGCGGAATGCGTGGTGCCTCATAGTCATCTTGCTTTCTCATACGATAGTTTGTAGCACGTGTATAGGCTGTAAAACCAAGACGAACCACTACTCTTTGGGCGTTGAAACGCTTCACTGCGTCTATGTTGCGATACGGTATTCGGTAGTTATAGTTGGTGAAGCTCGGTTCGAGGAACACCTGCAAGTCGTTGCTGAGGTTATACGAGAGGTGTAAGCCTGCCGTGTAGAACGTACTAATGGTGCGCAGATGGGTCTTCTGCTCTCGCATAATCCAACTAAGACCGCCACCGAATGCTAACGCCACGTTGAATGGTTGGTCGAAAGAGTAGTTCTTCATAAATCCTAACGGATTGATGAGAGCCTCTGCCGTTGCATCAGCGGTCATATCATGCAGGTCGACAACAGCATCGTCTTGCACTGGTATGCTTAGCATAGCGCGTCTATCCTCGTCCTGTTCGCCCATTGCCTCATGGGTTTTGTCCCATGTGGCGGAGGTGAGTCCTAAGCTAAGGCGCACACCTACCGATGGCGAGAACCATCTACCTACAGACATCTTCGTAGAGTGTCCCATCTTTGGGCTCACATTTTCACCTCCCACGCACCATGCCATGCCTCCTGAGAGCTCGGCAAACCATGGTGTACGCCATTTCTGCGGATGCCACTGCATTGTGCTGTCCACATATTCAGGGCGGTTCTTCATGTAGCGCATACGATCCTCGATAGAGAGGTTGTTGTGCAGATAGTACACCATACCGATGTTTACGCCATAGAAGCCTCCGAACTTATTATACAGGTGTCTTGACTTGACACCTACATACGGCTCTATAGTGAGGTATCCTTGCGGACCGGTGAATATCTTTCCCTGCACACCTCCACGTATTTCGTATCGTGTGCGATGGTTGTCAACTATGTTCGTTGTGTTGTGACGCACGCCAAAGCCAAACACTGTTGACACATCGAGCAGTCGAGACGGACGATAGCCGTCCATCAACGTCGACAGACTATATATCCAGTCGACAGAACCTTGCCACTGTTTATAGTTCTTCTTGTTACCCTCATAGTAGCCATATCCCAATCCTGCTGTAAGGCGCACTGTATGGTAAGGGTTGAACTGCTTACCCACACTCACGTGCGCCATCGTGATTGGCGAGAGGTTATAGCCTGCATATTCTAAGTCTTTATGCAATCCTCCGCCGAAGCCTAAGAAGAGGTGGTCGTACCACTTCTTTCTGAAGGTATCGTCATAGCCACGATAGCGGTCCTCAAGCACATACTTGAGGGCATTGAACTCCGTAGCGTAGTTGTGGCGAGTTTTGCCGATGGTGTCTTCTTCTCCCGACTCATCCCATAGTGAGTCGGGCACCTGTGTGATAGCACGTGGAGCGACACTGAACGTTGTCGTTCTTGCTACACTACAGCTCAAGCCACCTATCAAACAAATCGCTGTTGCGTAAAGGCGTATGATGTTAATGCTCATTGTTCTTGGTCTTATTTGTTATCGTCAGCGGTGTTATCCTTGTTATCTTCCGACTGCACTTCTTCCTTTGTCTCACTTACAGCTCCGCTTTCCTCAGCCTTCTTACGGTCGGTGTAGGCTTTGAGTATCTCGAACTTCTTTCGATAAGCCGGAATATCTTTTCGCATATACTTCGACTTCTTACGGATGTCGTCGTTCACGTTGCCCTCGTTGCGATACAGGCGTATGAACTTAGGTTCCAAATCGAAGCTATGCTGGAAGTAGGCGAGGTAGAACGGCACCTTGCTTACGTCAAGCTGCGGTCCTGTGTTATTCTTTTTATACTCGTCGAGCTGCTTGTAGTACTCTTCTGCCTTCTCGGGGTCGGTGCGCAGCAGTTCGTTCTCCTCTTCTTCCGTGAGTTCTTTAAAACCGCTGTTCGCTGCCGAGTAGTCATCTATCTGCGGTTCGCGTCCCCACTCGTCAGCCCATATAATGCCTTTCAGATACCACTTCTTTGGGTTATCGTCGGGCATACGGTCGATAAGAGCCTCGCATTCTTTGCGCGATTTGTTAAGATATCCGTGCAGTTCGGTGTAGATGATAGCACGGTTGTCGTCGCCCGTACTGAACACGTAGCGCTCTGCTTCCTTTATCTTTGCCACCTGCTCTGGGTCGGTTATCAAGCCCTGTATATAGAACGGGTAGCCTTGCTGGAATGTGATGAGCATACGTAGGCGCTTTGTAGCCTGCAGCTGCACATTCTTTTTCTCCAACATCTCAATGAAGTACATCGCGGTATCGAGCTTTGCCTCCTGGAAGTACATCACGGCTTGGTTGAGCACTATCTGCTCGCGGTTTATCTTCACGGGGTTATAGCGGTCGCTCATATCCATTTGGTTCACACCCTTACGGAAGTCGATAAACGGCTTCAGGATGTTCACATCGGGCATACCTCTGCGACTTGCCATCAGTGCCATTTGGTTAGCCACGTATGGGGCAAGTTTCAGACGTGTATAGTCCGACTGCGCAATGATGTGCTTGTAAGCAAGTGTTGTGATGGTGTCGAGTTCCAAGCTGTCAGTTACTGTAGCCAAGAGGTTGAAGTAGTCACCGTTCGACATCTTCTTCTCGCCCGAGATGTATTCGCGCTTGTGTGCGAAGTAGTTCTCCACTGCCTCTTCTGCGTTCATAATATGCTTTATCTCGTAACGATACTTCACAACCATGATACGCAGGTTCTCAAGAATAGGTACGATGTCGCTCTCGAAGAACGGCTGTGTCTTCAACATTCCGAACACTTCGTTCGGTTTGTATGTCTCGATGGTGTTCTTCACTGCGTCGTACACCTCCTGATTGCCATTCTTGCCAACTTGCTCAAGCACGTCGTCCCATGTGAACACGCGTGGTTCGAGTGTCGACACACGTATGTCCGAACTCAAGTGGCGTTTCAGAATATTGCGAGCCACAGCCGCACGCTGTGTAGCGAGTCGGGTGTTGAGCTCCACACTACCCTCAGGCGAGGCACCGCCCTGTACCTGTACGTCCCAAAGCAGATCGCCATACGACTTCAGCTCCTTCACGATGGCTTGTTGCTCTACTATGTTCATCGAGTCGTTGAGCAGCACGTCCTTACCAACGACGAACTTCAGTCGCAAGTCGCGGGTCACGTTAGCCATATTCTCCTCTGCTGCCTCCTGGAACTCGCTTGTGAGTGGCATATCGGCAGCCGTCACTGAGAAGTCGAGAAACTTCAATGGCTTGAACGCAAGGCACGAGCCAGTTGTCATCTCTCCGCTATCCCATGTGCGATGATGATAATCCTCGAGCACAACGCGATAGCTTCCTCGGTATGTCTTCTCCTTATCGGGCTTTTTAAAGGTGACATTGGTACTGTAAGCCACCTCCTTATCACGCTCCAAAACGTACGATGGGTCATAGCCACGAGCCACCGAATCGTTCTTCATATAGTTGAAGCCCATACGCTTATCCTGCTTCTTGTGATATTCTGCGCCCTCAAGTATTATGGGCTGCAGATAGGCTATAGTGTCTTCGGTCTGACAGTCGACAGCCATCGGTTGGCAGATGATGCGCGACTTCTCTGTGGTGTAACCCTCTGGGATGGTGAAGTTGACATTGAACGTCACTCTATCGCCGGTGTCCATACCAGGCACGGGCTTCATCGTAGGGTTGGTGTTGCGATACTTACCGTCGACAACGGTCTCATCAAGAATTTGATCGCTACTCTCAAGCGTCACCGTGAACTTGTCCTGTCCCGACTTTATCTCTACAGCCTTTGCTCCGTACTCCTCGTCGAAGACAACAACGCCCTGACCGCTCATGAGGAACTCCTCAATCTCACCATTCGACTTAGAGAGCTTGAATGCTATGCCGAGCGAACGTAGTTCTTTCTCCAATGCTTTCGAATCGCCACTGAACACCTTCGTGTTAGCCACGTTGATACGATTGGCTGCATCAAGAGCCTTGTTGATAGAGCGGAATGATGTACAATACTGCACTGTCTTTGCAGGCTTTGGCTCGCCCTTCTTACCCATCTTCAAGTACACCTTGATCTTCACCTTACGCGAACCTCCGTCGTCCTGCTGCAGAACGGCAGCCGTAGCGGTGAAGGTGACAAGCAGTATAGCTATCAGCGCGAAGCATATATGTCGTAAAAAGTTTCGTTTCATTGTTATTGTGTGTTATTATATTATTTGAGGATGTAAGCCACTGAGATGCCTATGCGTTGTGGCATGAGGTAATATCCTGATGCGTTCGGTTTGTTGAGTCCGCCTACCACATAGTCGCCGTAGTTGTCTCCTGCGAAGTATTCCTTACGATTGTAGCCAACAGCAGCCACTCCGGCGTGGAAGTCGATAAAGAGTCGCTTCGTGACATTCATTACGTAACCAAATGTGATGCCACCACCGTAAGCTATTCCTTTGTACACTTTTCCTTTTATAGAAGCATCGTAAATTGCGCCTACGCCTCCAACGCCAACGAATAAGCTGTGCATCGGACGTCCTGAGAAGTAGTATCTGTATTCGGGCTGTGCTGCCAACAACTTTATGTTCTTGCCATACGGCTTATTACATCCGAGCACATTGAGTCCGAGGGTCGACCAGTTGCCGACCGTCATCTCCAAACCGACGCTTGGTATCATGCACGCATCCATAAGCACATCGGTGTTGACGGCGAGCTTCTGCGCCCGAGCGGAGAATACTGCCGAGAGCATCAAGAATGTCAAGAGTAATTTCTTCATTTTTACTATGTTATGTTTAAAGGTGCGGCATCGCGCTGCACCAGCGTGTTGCTTTATATATTGTGGGGCTTTGATATTTCTACTTTAGTGGGTGCTGCCCTATCGTGGGCTACACCGGTTGTATGTTTTAGGGTGTTTGTTGGGTGTTGGAGTGTTTTGTCTGAGAAATCATTAAGAGTGGGTATGGCTTAACGCCACACCCGCTCTATAATTATAATGCTTATTCGAGTTCGATTATGCGCTTCTCCCACGGAGTGAGATAGCCATGTGTCTGAATCTGCTCTGGGTCAGAAACTGAGATTACGATGTCATACTCGTAACCAGCTTGCCAAGGCTCACCATCGACCGCAGTACCAGCAGTAGTCTTGAATACTGGCTTAATCTCGTACTGTGCTGCCTTATACACCTTGTCGGGTGCGTCGGAGAGGTAGTACTCTACACGCAAGCGGAAGATACCCTTGTTGGCTAATTCTGCAGCGTCTGTACCAAGGTAGCCATTGTCTTCATACTTGTAAGAGCCGTCATCGTTAGTACCAGTCTTCTTTGGCACTGGGATGAGGAAGCCGTCACCAACAGTAACCTTTGTGTTATCGCCGAGGTACGGACCATTAGCTGGCTTGCCGATAGTATTGCCGTCCTTGTCCTTCAAATCGAAGGCAGTAGCCTCAGTGTTATGGTTCTTGGCAGTAGTCCAATCGACAACAAACTCGCCTTCCTTACCCTTAACATCGTCAGTCAAAGCATCGAGACGATTGTCGAGGTCAGCAATAGTAAGTGTACCTGCGTCAGCCACATTGAGGAGCTTAGCCGACTTGATACCTAACTTTGCAACACGAGTATTTTCACCGCTACCCTTTTGAAGGATGATGTTGAACTTCATGAGCTTGTGCACGAAGGTGAGATTCGGACGGCTCTCTTTGTGTGCCTTATCATCCCATGTTCCACCGCCTTCCACTACGCGCTTCTTCTTGTCGCGCAGATACTTTGCGCTGTAAGCGTCCGCCTTGTCAGGATCATCTGGTTTTACGAACGACTTACCCCAGATAAGATCGGTTGTACCGTCCAGACCTGTTATCTTCACGCTGTACTTATTGCCGTTGTGCGCCACATTCGTTGAGTAAGGATAATAGCCATAGAATGTATAGCTGTACTGGCTACCCATCGGGTAATAGTGATTAGTCTGTGTTGTACCACCATTCTCGTCGTAGAGTGTAAGGTTTGTGACACGCTTGTCTAAGTCGGCATCCTCAGTAGTCACAGCCTTAGCCTGAATATTCTTCAACCAAAGGAAGTTAGGGTTGTCAATGCCTTCCTGCCAAGTAATTTCCTGCTTAGCTGCAATCTTGCCAGTAGCAAGACAGAAGAAGCCGAGGTTCTTGTCGGCAGGTGTATCGAATGTGCCGTCATAGTTGCCATCAGCACCAACATTGCCGAGCGATGCGCGGGTCTTGTTTGCCTGCTGACCAGCAGAAAGCACGATAGGCACATCAGAGTTCAGTCGCTGATTGTTGCTACCGCCAGCGAGGTCGTCCTCGTTTGTGCAGCTGGTCATAAACATGGCAGCAGCCATTCCCATTAAGAATATATGCTTATTCATTTGTTTGTTGAATTTATTGTTTTTCTAAAAAAACGTTTATTCATTAGGACTGTTGAAACACTTGTCTCTTCCTCACCTTTTACAGCGAGGAAGAGAGTCTATATATCTCCAATCCCTTTCTGCAGGGGCAAGCCCCTACGCTTTGTATATGCACCCTTACGCGGTTGCATACTCAAATAGAGATTCTTATCAGATGCTCTGATTAAGGAGCTGGAGTATATGTGCCTTCGTTCGGATTGCGGTCGTCGTCGATATCGATTGAACCACCATCAGCCCAAGGTACGAGAGTAGCTGTAACTCTGATGTCCTCAAGACCGTAAACAGTGATAGTAACCTTGTAAGACTTACCCGGCTCAAATGTCTTTGTACCGTCCATCTTGATAGTAGCCTTCTGCTCAAGAGGCATAGTCACCTTAGTCTCACCAACCTTCTGAAGAACATCCTGAGAAAGAGCGATTGTAAGAGGATACTCTGTCTCACCAGGAGCAACGAGGAGGGCCTCGCCTACCTTAAGAACATCACCTATTGTTGCAGCATCATCTGTCCATGTCAAAGAAACAGGCTCAAGAGCAACGAGTGCTTCGTTGTTGTCTGCTGCTGTAGTAGAACGTTGCTTCAAAGTGAGAGGAGAAGCAGCACCAGTGAAAGTAAGGAGGTCTGCAGTTTCCTTAGTCGCGCCTGTGTAAGCTACAGTAAGAGTACCTGTTGTCTTTGAGTCTACAGAAACACCAGTTACCTTAACAGCGTCTGTATTGCCACCTGCTGGGAGACCCGCTGTTGCCTTAGATCCTGCACGTACCTCGAATGTGAAACGTGTGAGGAGGTGGTTGAATGTGATGTTCGGCTGAACGCCCTTACGTGCTGCATAAGCAGAGTAGAAGTTGTCAGCATAGCCGCCAAGAGCAGTAACCTCATCGTTAGAAGGAGCAGCCTTGCCTGCCATGATGTCCTGTGAACCATCGATTGTGATATCAACAACACGCTTTGTAGCCTGATCCGCAGCAACCTCATCACCATTGTCGTTTACAGTCTTTACAGTAGGTGTACCACCTGCCACAGCATCGTCAACGCGATAACCCCAGAAGTCGTAGTTGCCGCTAACTGGGTAGTAAGCGATAGTGCCGTCAGCTGTAGTAGCCAAACCAGATGTAACTGTAGTAGGAGCCGTAAACTTCTTGTTGTTGAACACCTCTGTTTCAGCAGCTGCTGTAGCGCCAACAGCCGGAGACTTGTACAAAGCAAGCTCCATGCTACCCTTCTGGAGCATGTACACCCAGAGAGTCTGGCCTGCCCATACGTTCTCAGTGTCAGTCATGCCACCTACGGTACCTGTACCACGGGTCTGAACCTTAGACGAAGCAACACCGAGACGGATCTGCTGTTCAGATACGTTCTGCTCGCCATTTCCACCGAGAGTGTCCTCATTTGAACATGCTGTCAGCATACCAGCTGCAGCCAATGCAAAGAAAAACATTTTCTTCATAGTCGTGAAAAATTTAAATTAATAAAAAAGTTATTTATAAAAGATTGTATTATTCCTATTTTAATATCCATTGATGTCAGGGTCGTTAGGGTTTTTGTCCTGGTCGATATCAATATCTTCACCCTTGCCCCATCCGTCAACGCTTCCGCTGATCTGGATCTTCTCTAAGCCGTAGACACCAATCTTCACATTATACAATAGACCTTTCTCGAAGCTTGCTTGCTCGCCCTCTTTCTTAGCTGGCGTGATTTTGTATTCGGTCTTGTGCTCCTTCATCTGACCACGAGGTCCGTCGGGGAATTCGTATGTGAGTGTCACTACGTACGACTCCTGCGGAGCTACGAGCAAACAGGCACCGAGCTCGACGGATGCCTCGTCCATCTTCTCCTTTGTAGTAGGCACGTGCGTAACGCCTGGCACCACTTGGCTCTCGTTGTCCGCCCACTCGTCCTTCCATTTTACCTGATAGCCTTCATCTCTCAGCTTAGGTATAATCTTGCCATAGACATTGTGCGTCTCTCCAGATTCATCGGTTTCCTTTTGGAACTCGCCAAGTTTCACCGCCTTTTGCAGCACATCAACCGCATTCTCGGGTTTGAACACGAGCTTACAGTCGTCAATGTTACGGCTTGCTACGGTGAGTGTGCCCTTTGTCAGCGTCATCACCGAAATATCCTTTATCACTACGTCCTTAGCCGACGAAGCGCCTGGGTAAGCAAAGAACTTCAGCATCGTGAGCTGATGCTTCATGTTTACGACTGGGTGCACGTTTCGGTGTGCCGCAAACGTACTATAGTTACCAGGTGTGTTTAGTATCTTTTGCTTCTCTTCTTCGGTCAGTCTGGCTGCCTTTTCGTAGATACCACCTTCGGCGAAGTCGGCTTCCGTAAGCGGAGTCTTGGCTGCGCCCACGAGCACATCCTGATAGCCGTCGATTTCTATGTCGTAAGTTATCTTATCCTTTTCGCGCGTATAGTTACTCAAATCAAGATCGTCTACGAAATAACCGAAGAAGTTGTAGCCCACATCCTGATAACGAGAGCTGTAATAGATGTCTTCAGGATAGTCTTTGGTGAGCACATTCATTGTGCCGATAAACTGGTCGGGCTCGAACTTGAACGGCATACCCAATTTGTACTCTGGTCCGTCGAGCAGACACGATGTGTTGTACTCGTCCATGTTGCCCCCGCTCGCATCTTGAGCATAGCGGTATCTCGACATAGAGGGTTCCTCGGTGAGCACTCCCTGTCCGCCGTTTGGATTGGCATCGTTGTAAGCACGGAATGCGAAGATGTGGAATTTAGCATTCAAGTACTTGTCGCGGTTGTATGCCACGGTCTCCATTGGCTCGAACGCACCCGTACCACGTGTGCCCACAGAGCCACGTGTGTCGGACACTACCGAGAAGTATGCCGGATTACTGGTATATAGCAAAATCGATGTCTTGTCGATGTTGACATCCTCATCGTTTGTTGGCGGCTCTCCCTGCGGTAGGTCCAAGTCTGGATAAGAGACATTGCACGACGCCGTGAGCAGCAGTGTTACTGCAGCTGTCAAGATGTTAACAATATGTTTCGTTCGTTTCATCTTATAGGTTATTTTTTAAATGTCGATATTTATATCGGAATCCGTTTGTATCCAACGATCGAGAGCGTCGCCACCCTTGTCTATATTACCGACCGTTTTTCCATCAAGAAGTATTTCGGCACTGATGTTTATTGTTCCGTGTTCGCCATTGCGGTACACGTACTTGTTATCAGATGTCGTAGTCATCAGTTTTGCCTTGTTCAGAGTGTTGTAGAGGTTTATGATGCCTTGCCACTTCTGAGGGAAGGTCTGTCCTGTTTTCGGGTTGTACACTTCTGTGTATATAACCACCTGCATTATACCAGGACCGTATATCTTCTTGCGCACATCCTCTAAAGTCTCTCCGTAAGCGCGCTGCACATTCACCACGCCCGTCACATTGATATTGCCGTGGCAAGCTATGCGCTTGTTCTCGTTAGTGTCGTTGCCATTGTCGTCCGGGTTGCTCGGCTTGATGTCGGTTTTAAACAACATCTTACTTGTCTTGGTTATGTCGAGATAGCCTGTGTTCATCTTTATATAAATAGGCACACCACTTATCTCTGCCCATACCTCCGTCACCTTAAACTCCACCTCGTCCGTATTCTTCACGATGTTGAAGTTGATGTCTATATTCTGCGAGAGTATCTTCGGTTTGAACTCGAAGGTTGTCTGACGGTCGGCGTATAGCTTCTGCACTGCTGTTGAGTCGTAATAGAGTGGCTCCACATCGGGCTGTATGTACTTCGCGTACGGGTTGAAGTCTTGCCAAGCCAATGGTTTGTTGAGGTCAGGGTCTTTTATGTCATACACCTTATAGCTCAAGCCTACGTTCTGCAACGGGTAGTCGGCAGCATCCTTTTCCATGAACTGCTCAAGCTCCGAGTAGTCGATGGATGGATTGTCGAGCGGGAATGTCGCAAACTTATAGTAGCCGCGCGGAATCTTTACAGTCGGTGTAAACGGAGGGGGAGTCGTTCCAGTACCAGGCTCAGTCGGCTCGGTTGGTTCAGTCGGCTCAGTTGGCTCGGTCGGCTCGGTTGGCTCAGTTGGCTCAGTCGGCTCGGTTGGCTCGTCAGCATAAGCCAAGAGAACTTGACGCTTTACAGACTCTACATTTTCAGTTTCTGTTGGCTCTGTTGGCTCGGTAACACCCGTGTTGTCGCCACCAGTGTTATCGCCACCAGTATTGTCACCCTCGTCTGGGTTTTCGTTTGGACGGTTTTCGGGTGTGATGGTCGTCTTACCGATGAGGCGCAGTGTAAGGTCATCGGTGTTCACCTCTGCCACCTGCTTCCACTGTCCCACGACACGATAGCAGAGCACGCCCATTCGTTTCGGCTTGTCCTCTGGCTTATTCCATGTATATGTGAAGTTGACATCGCTCGTATGTGGGTGATCTCTTTCACAAATCTCTACCTCAGTACATGAGGTGAGCGTTGCTCCAAGAAGGAGTGTGTATAATAACTTCTTACTATTCATCGCTTGCCTCCTTTCCTGGCTCAGCAGAGGGCTGGTTCGTTTCCGGTTGAGATGTTGTGGGTTGAGATGTCGTGGGTTGAGATGTTGTGGGTTGAGATGTTGAGACTTCCTCTGCAGGGGTCTGCTCCTCTGTAGGAGTTCCTCCCTCTGCAGGAGCCTCGCCCTCTACTGGGGTCTGCTCCCCAGTAGGCTCGGTGGTTCCGTTCGGCTCGGTAGCCTCGGCACCTTCGGTTGGCTCTGGCTTCTCTTCCGCCTTTTTGTCCTTATTTTTCTTCTCGGCTTTCAGGCGTTCCTTCTCCTTCTGAGCCTCAACAGCCTTCAGTCGGTCAGCCTCTGCCTGCTTGCGGTCAGCCTCTGCTTTCAGTTTGGCGTTCACTATGCGCATCGAGTCAGCCTTAGCGCTATTGACAACAGCCACAGAGTCGTAAACCTGCCAGAACTCCTTATAGATGACAGACTCAACAGAATCTCTGTTATGCTGATTGATAGCATCAACAACGCGCTGGTTAGCGATACTGTCAATTCTGTACTGATATTGTGCATCGGCATCGTAACGCCAACGATATTTCTTCGTGATTGGATAGCTGCCAAATCGATATACGAATCCTACACGTGCCGCAGTGGGCATCGGGAACGGAACGACCTTCCACGAGCCTTGTGTTGTGCGTGTGTAGCAGTTGTCGGCACGATTGTATATGAACTTCTCCGAGTTGACTGCCACGAAGCCTGCATCGAAGCCGAGGTCGAGGTCGAGGGTATTACCTGTGCGGAAAGCGTAGAGAGGTTTTATTATACCGTATGTAATACCAGCCGACAATGCTTTGCCTTGATGTCCTTCTCTGCCAAACTTTATCGAGAAATCGCTGAACGACATGTACGCACCTCTATAATATGTAGTCTTCGGATGCTTCACCACACGGCGACGGCATGAGAAGAGACGGTCGATGAAGCCGGTATGCGCGGGTACCTTATTATTTATCTGACGGGTACGCCAATAGTTGCGGAAGTCGGCACGCACCTCCGTAATGTTATAGAAAACTCGGTTTTTGAATGTTGCTGGTGTATTCCACTTTGTCTTTAACGTAAGTCCAACAGCCCAGCGGTTCCAGTTGGTCGATTTCACATCGAATTCTACACCCAGATTAGGAGTCAGCAAAGTCCAATCGACAGCATTGGTGCGCAGTGAGATACGCTCAGCAAATGTAAGCGTATCCACACCAGTCTTGCTCTCGAATATCTGAGCTTTGCCGATTTGCGGAAAAAGCACCGCAATTATCAAAAATATAGCGTAAAGCCAGTTTTTTGTTGTCTTAGTCACGTTGTTTTTATTGATGGTTTTAAAAATTGCCGTCTCAACAAGCTTTTAGCATGTCGAAAACCGCATTGATTTTCATTATAACAACTCTATTTCATCAATTATAACTAAAAAATAGTTATGTCACGGCTGCAAAGTTAAACTATTTCATTAGTGTCCCGTTAAAATTGGGACGAGTTTAATAT
>ULSU01024727.1_pt1 | contig 28794 bp, 24 predicted proteins | sample 1956941 | NCBI WGS metagenome assembly ULSU01 (sample SAMEA4835715, study PRJEB28245) | human gut metagenome | biome: gut microbiome; material: fecal sample | place: Denmark | collected 2008
AATCATGTATACGGTGAACACCGTATCAGGGGTTCGAATCCCCTTCTCTCCGCCACAAACGCTGAACTTTATTTTAGGTTCAGCGTTATTTTTTTGACCTGTTTTTCTTAATAAAAGGTGTTGTTTTTCATATATATAATTGTATCGTATGGCAAGATTTGTTGTCAACGGATTTACAGTGAAGAGTTAGCACATACAGTGCATTTACGGTCATTTTTAATAATTTTTTAGCATTTCATATGACATAACCATTCAGCTTTCGGTTATTTATTCAAAAAACTGCCACTAAACCTTTACAAACCCTACAAGATATTGTATTATATTAGTAATTATAAATTACCATGGGGTGTTATGTATGAAACCGAAATATAAAAGAGTATTATTAAAACTTTCAGGCGAATCACTTGCAGGCGAAATGAAACACGGAATTGATTTTGAAACTGTTCTCAAAATCTGCAAGCCTATTAAAGAATGTGTTGACGCAGGCGTAGAAGTCGGCATCGTAGTAGGCGGCGGCAACTTCTGGCGTGGCAGAAGCTCAGGTGAAATGGACAGAACAAGAGCCGACCATATGGGTATGCTTGCAACAACAATCAATGCACTCGGTGTTTGTGATGCACTCGAACAGCTTGGAGTTAATGTTCGTGTTCAGACAGCTATCGCTATGCATCAGATTGCAGAGCCGTACATCAGAAATAAAGCAGTTCTTCACCTTCAGAAGGGCAGAGTAGTAGTATTCGGTTGCGGAACAGGCAACCCGTTCTTCAGCACAGACACAGCAGCGGCTCTTCGTGCGGCAGAAATTGAGGCTGATATCGTAATGAAGGCTACTATGGTTGACGGTGTATATGACAGCGATCCCAAGAAAAACCCGAATGCAAAGAAATACGATACAATTTCTTTCCATGATGTTCTCAACAAGGATCTCGCTGTTATGGACAGCACAGCGGCATCGCTTTGCAAGGACAACAATCTTCCGATTCTTGTATTCAGTATTGAAGATCCCGAAAATATCTACAAAGCTGTATGCGGTGAAAACATCGGTACAATCGTAACAGCCAACAATTAATTTGAATTTTTTACTGACTTTTTAACAATAATTATTACACAGGAGGCATAAATATGCAGACACAGTTAAAAAAAGCCGGCGAAAGTATGGACAGACGACTTGAGCATATGCGCACGGAATTTTCAGAAATCAGAGCAGGCAGAGCAAATCCCGCAGTTCTTGATAAGGTAAAGGTTGACTATTACGGCGCACCCACACCCGTAAACCAGCTTGCCGCAGTATCTGTTACAGAGGCAAGAACTCTTACCATTCAGCCATGGGATGCGTCTGTATTAAGACAGATTGAAAAGGCTATCCAGACTTCCGATATCGGCATCAACCCACAGAATGACGGTAAGATTATTCGTCTTATTTTCCCGCCTCTCACAGAGGACAGAAGAAAAGAAATCGTAAAAGATGTTCAGAAGATTGCTGAGGAAACAAAGATTCAGATTCGTAATGTCCGCCGTGAACTTATCGACAAGCTTAAAGCTATGAAGAAGGACGGCGAGCTTACAGAGGACGATCTCAAGCAGGGAGAAAAGAAAGCTCAGGATCTTACAGATAAGTATGTCAAAGAAGTTGAGAGCGTTTCTGCAGTTAAGCAGAAAGAAATTTTGGAGATGTAATATGGCTTTTTTCTCAAAGAAAAAAGATGAGCAGATTGAGGTTACAGACCTCAATCTGCCTTCACATATCGGAATTATTATGGACGGCAACGGCCGTTGGGCAAAGAAAAGAGGACTTCCGAGAAAAGCTGGTCACCGTCAGGGTGCTAAAACTTTCAGAACAATAACAAGATACTGTTCCGATATCGGAATAAAGTACCTTACCGTATATGCTTTTTCAACCGAAAACTGGAAAAGACCGCAGGAGGAAGTTGACGCGCTTATGTCGCTCTTTAAATCATATCTTAATGAAGCACTTGAAGATTTTAAGGATGACAGTATTGTGGTAAAATTCATCGGTGACAAGTCGGGTTTTAATGACGAGCTTCGTGAGCTTATGATTGAAAACGAGGAGAGTTCAAAAGACCGTGACGGTATGGTTCTCAATATAGCTATGAATTACGGCAGTCGTGACGAAATTGTCAGAGCCGTCAGAAACATTTCCGAAGATGTCAGAAACGGAAAAATTTCTTCCGATGACATAACAGAAAATCTTTTTTCAAATTATCTTTATACCGCAGGTCAGCCCGATCCCGACCTTATTATCAGGCCGAGCGGTGAATATAGAATTTCAAATTTCCTTTTGTGGCAGTCAGCCTACACGGAATTTGTTATAATGAACAAGCTTTGGCCTGATTTTCAGAAATCGGACCTTGACGAAGCGTTAAAAATATACTCCTCCAGAAACAGAAGATACGGTGGAGTCTGATGAGAGTTGATATAAAATGAAATCCCTCAAGCCACGGCTGCTGACAGCCGTAATAGGAATACCAATACTGCTGATCGTTCTGTTTGTTTCGGAACTTTGGCACCCATTTGTAGGCATAGTCATAGGAGTATTATCGGCATTTATGACAGGTGAGTACCTTCATGCAAGAAAGATGCTTTATAAATTTCACCTTTCAATACCTTGTATGCTGTTTACTTTTCTGCTTTCGGTTTTAGTTACGACAAAGTATCTGTATGTTTTGATTTTTGCTTTTATACTGACAGTCTTTGCCGTAATGATTTTTAAACACGAAAAGACAAACTATGCCGATGTTGCATATTCAGTGTTCGGAACTTTTTTAATTTCTTTTGGAATGAGTGCCGTACCGATTGCCTGTGCATCATCTGTATCAATTACTTTCTGCTATATATGTATTTTCGCATTACCGTGGATGGCAGACGCAGGCGGCTTTTTTATCGGAGCATCGTTCGGCAAGCACAAACTTTGCCCGAAAATCAGCCCTAAGAAGACTGTTGAGGGCGCAATCGGCGGAATACTTTTCTGCGACCTCACAGCAGTAATTATAGGCCTTATATTTCATTTTTGTGTTATGCCTGATGCTAACATTAATTTCTGGGCATTGATTCTTCTCGGTGTAATTGACGCTCCTGTTTCAATTCTCGGTGATTTAAGCTTTTCACTTATCAAAAGAAATTACGGAATCAAGGACTACGGTTCAATTTTTCCCGGTCACGGCGGAATGCTTGACAGGTTTGACAGCATAATATTTACTGCCCCTGTTCTTGTGGCAATCAATCAATTCATACCTTTCATAACAGTGGGGTAAACTAAAATGGTAAATTCACTTTCAATTCTCGGATCAACGGGTTCAATCGGAACTCAGACGCTTGATGTTGCAGATAAACTTAATTTAAAAGTTTCCGCACTCACGGCGTCAACAAATATAAAGCTGCTTGAAGAACAGGTAAGAAAATACAAACCTGAACTTGCAGTAGTTTTTAACGAAGAAAAAGCCAAAGAATTCAAAGATAATATAAAAGATACAAACACCCGTGTTTTAAGCGGTATGGACGGACTTATTGAGGCGGCAACGCTTGAGAATGCCGACCTTGTTGTAAATTCGGTTGTCGGAATGGTCGGCTTAAAGCCTACACTTGCAGCGGCAAACGCTAAAAAAGATATTGCTTTTGCAAACAAGGAAACGCTTGTAACAGGCGGTAAGCTTGTATGTGATGCGGTAAAGAAGAACGGTGTAAAGCTTCTTCCCGTTGACAGTGAACATTCCGCTATTTTCCAATGCCTGCAGGGAATGCCAGAAAAGAAAATGCTTAAAAAGCTCATTCTTACAGCATCCGGCGGCCCGTTCTTTGGCAAAACAGTCGAAGACTTAAAAAATGTAACAGTTAATGAGGCTCTCAATCATCCAAATTGGAGTATGGGTGCAAAAATAACCATCGACTCTGCTACAATGATGAACAAAGGTCTTGAAATCATTGAGGCGAGATGGCTTTTTGATGTTCAGCCCGAAAACATTGATGTTGTTGTTCATCGTGAAAGTATCATACATTCTCTCATAGAATATGTAGATAATTCCGTAATTGCACAGCTCGGACTTCCCGATATGAGGATTCCGATACAGTACGCAATTACATACCCGGAAAGATATGAGTCACCTGTCGGCGAATTAAGTCTTGCTCAAATCGGCAAAATGACTTTCTTTGAACCTGATTATGATACTTTCAAATGTCTGAGAGCCTGTAAAAAAGCTCTTTCACTCGGAGGCGTTGCAACAGCGATTGCCAACGGTGCTAATGAGGAGGCTAACCGTCTTTTCAGAGAAGGTAAAGTCACTTTTCTTGAAATCGGTGACCTTGTTATGGGTGCAATTGATAACATAGACAATTTTGAGCCTTTATGCGTTGATGATGTGTTAAAGGCAGACAAACTTGCAAGAGAGTATGTACTCTCTAAGCTATAATTTGCGGTAATATTTTCCACTGCTGTCTTTGCGACGGCAATGAATATTTTGGAGTTGATTTATTTTAATGCAAATTTTAACAGTTGCGGCTCTTATAGTGATAGGAATATTACTTTTTGAGCTTATAATTTTTTCTCACGAATTCGGTCATTTTATTACCGCAAAGCTTTCGGGTGTAAAGGTAAATGAATTTGCACTCGGAATGGGACCGAAAATAATCAGTTTTGTTAAAGGCGAAACAAGGTACTCGCTTCGTCTTTTTCCTATAGGCGGTTACTGTGCCATGGAAGGAGAGGATGAAGACAGTGAAGAAAAAGGTGCTTTTAATAACGCAAAAGTTTGGAAGAGAATGATTATCATAATCGCAGGTGCGGTTATGAATATTCTTCTCGGCTTTGTTATGATGTTTGCCTTTACCGTTCAGGCTGACAGCTACAGTTCAACTACAATCTCTCAGTTTCAACCCAATGCATTTACTGCAAACTCAGGTTTACAAACAGGGGATAAGATTGTTGAAGTGAACGGTTATTCAATTTGGAATTCACGAGATTTGCAGTTTGCAATCTCGACTCTTCCATATGAAACAGTAGAAGGCAATACACTTGAGGTATACAAAGAAAGAGCAACATCTGCCGCTTGCGGTGTATATAATAAGTATGCAAAAGACGAGTCTCTTTCAAAGGATGAACTTCAAAAATACTACAATGCTCTTTCTGAGGGTTGTTCAAAAATAAATAAGGCGGCAAGCAAAGACGAGGCTAAAAAACTTCTTGACGAAACTTGCAAGTCAATTTATGCACTTGACAAATCATATGATATGTCAAAGTATAAAACACCCGAAATAGACACAACTACATCAAGACCGAGATTCATGGGTGATGTAAAAGTTGTTCGTGACGGCAAAGAAATAACACTTGAAAATGTACAGTTTTTCACCTATTACGCTGATGAGGATGCCGAAAAGGAAAACAAACCTACTGTAGCATTTGACTTTGCAGTTGAACCGATTGAGAAAAATGTCGGTACTGTTCTCGGTGAAACATTCACACAGACCTGTTCAATGGCAAAAACTGTGTGGACATCTTTGGTGTGGCTTGTTCAGGGCAGATTTACATTCAACGATATGTCAGGTCCTGTTGGTATTGCTACAGCTGTCACTCAGGTTGCATCAATGGGACTTCAAACAGGCTTCGGAGATGCAGTCAATAACATTCTTTTCGTAATGATTCTCATTACGGTAAACCTCGGAATTGTAAATATGCTGCCGTTCCCGGCGCTTGACGGCGGAAGATTCTTATTTTTGCTGATTGAATGGATATTCAAAAAGCCGATTCCGAGAAAGGCAGAACAGATTGTAAATACAGTCGGTCTTGTTCTGTTGCTTGCATTTATGCTTATTATTTCGGTGAAAGATGTGTTCCAGCTTGTAACGGGAACATTCCCCGGAATGTAGACAAACGGAGGAAATTTTATGGGAAGTAAAATTCAGGTAACTGCCGGCAATGTAAAAATCGGCGGCGGTGCTAAAGTAAGCGTTCAGTCAATGCTCAACATTCCCTCAACCGATATTGAGGGTTCCGTAAGACAGGCAAAAAAGCTTGAAGAGGCCGGTTGCGAAATTATTCGTGCAGCTATTCCTAATAAAGATGCAGTAAAGCTTATTCCTGCCCTCAAAGAGGCTGTAAGCGTTCCGATTGTAGCCGATATCCATTTTGACTATAAGCTTGCGCTTGAGGCATGTGCGGCAGGCATCGACAAAATCCGTATCAATCCGGGTAACATCGGATCAGACGATAGGGTAAAGGCGGTGGCAGACGCTTGCCGACAGCGTGGCATTCCGATTAGAATCGGTGTTAACTCAGGTTCTCTTGAAAAGGAAATTCTTGCAAAATACGGTCATCCCACACCCGAGGCACTTTGCGACAGTGCCTTGTACCATGCATCACTTCTTGAAAAGTTTGATTTCAACGATATTGTTCTTTCAATGAAAAGTTCAACCGTTTCTACTATGATTAAAGCCTATGAGCTTGCCGCAGAAAGGTGTGACTATCCGCTTCACCTCGGCGTTACAGAGGCGGGAACAGAAAGAATGGGTATTATCAAATCTTCTGCCGGAATCGGTGCATTACTGCTCCATGGTATCGGCGATACAATCAGAGTTTCCCTCACAGCCGATCCTGTAAAGGAAGTTTATGCCGCTCATGATATTCTCAAGGCTCTTGACATTGAGAAAGACGGAGTTCAATTTGTTTCATGTCCGACTTGCGGAAGAACAAGGATTGACCTTGTGAAGATTGCAAACGAGGTTGAAGATAAACTCAGAAACTGTAAAAAGAATATCAAAGTAGCGGTAATGGGTTGCGTTGTAAACGGTCCCGGAGAGGCAAGAGAAGCTGATATCGGCATCGCAGGCGGTGACGGTTGCGGTCTTGTATTCAAAAAAGGCGAAATTCTTCGCAAAGTTCCGGAAGATAAACTCGTTGACGCACTTTTGGAAGAAGTAGAAAAATTATAACTCTATTAGCAGTCAAAATACATTTGCTGTAATATGACAGAAGGACATATATGAAAACATTAGGAGAAGTCTTTGACTCCCAATTTGGCATTAAACTGCCGCAACAGATTTCACAGGGGGAACTGACACAACTTAATATTAACAAACAAGCCCGTTTGATTACTTTAGCAGTAAAATTCAACGGGCTCGTTGAGCGTAATACGCTTTTTGACACGGAAAAGCTGATTACCAAGACACTTGCGTATCATACTGTAATAAAACCGCATTTTCCGACAGAGTTGTTTTCCGCTGATTATTTTCCTCAGCTATACGCAGCCGTAAGGCGAGATATTCCGAGTATTAACGGAACTCTCAACAATGCTGAGGTTAGGTTTGAAAACAATACGCTTACGATAAATCTTCTTAACGGCGGAAAAACTCTCCTTGATAGTAAAGGCTTTGACAAAGCACTTATAAAGCTCATTTCGGAAGAATTCAATCTTTACATTTCCGTTAATTATACCGGAACCTTTGAGGTTGAAGAAAACAGCGAAGAATACAAAGCCGCTATTCAGGACGCTCAGGAGAAAATCAACCGAGAAAATCTTCAGAAAGCCGCTGAATTCTATCAGGAAGAGGTTGAAACAGCGGAGAAAAGAGAAGAAAAACACGCTGAAAACACTACTGTTGAAATTGAAGTTCGTGAGGGCAAGTTTGCAACACCGCAGATTATTCAGTCCTCAATCCGTCCGTTATACGGTCGTTCAATCAGGGGAAAAATGATTCCCATTTCTTCAATCTCAGGTGATTCGGGAAGAATTGTGGTATGGGGCGATGTGTTTGATATTGAAAAGAAAGTCACTAAAAGCGGTGACAAAAATATTTTCACTATCGACATAACCGATTATACCGGTTCAACAACAGCTAAAGTATTCAATTCAATCAAGGAATCAGCCGTAATTGATAATATTAAAAAAGGCGATACAATCGTTGTTCAGGGTGATGTTGAGTACGATAAATATGCAGGCGAACTTGTTGTAAATGCCCGTTCAATCGGTACGGCTCAAAAAGTAAAAGTAGTAGATAATGCCGAAAAAAAGCGTGTTGAACTCCATATGCATACAAATATGTCGCAGATGGATGCCGTAACATCGGCAGGTGACCTTGTAAACCGTGCTTATCAGTGGGGACACAAAGCCGTTGCAATTACTGACCACGGTGTCGCACAGGCTTTTCCCGACGCAATGAAAGCCGCAGATAAAATCAACAAAGACGAAGAGAAAATTAAAATCATCTACGGTGTTGAGGCATACTTTATGGATGACCTTGTAGAGTCTGTAAAAGGTGATGCCGACACAGGTTTTGACGGCACATTCATCTGCTTTGATATAGAAACAACAGGCCTTTCAGCCGCCCGTGACAAGATTACCGAAATCGGCGCAGTCAAGGTTGAAAACGGTGTCATCACCGATACTTTTTCAACCTTTGCAAATCCCGAAATGCCGATTCCGCAGAAAATCACTCAGCTTACAGGCATTACCGATGATATGGTAAAGGATGCTCCGTCACAGAGCGAAGCGGTTAGTGCATTTCTTGAATTTGCCGGTGACAATGTGCTTGTTGCTCACAATGCTCCCTTTGACACATCCTTCATAGCAAAAGCCTGTGAAGATATGGGCAGGGAATATAACTATACTTCAATCGACACGGTTGCAATTTCAAGAGCGATTCTCACAGATATCAAGAACTGCAAGCTTGATACGGTTGCAAAATTTTTAAGGCTCGGCGACTTCAATCACCACAGAGCAACCGATGATGCCGAAATGCTTGCGAGAATTTTTATAAATCTCTGTCAGCGACTTACTGATGATTACGGTATAACAAAAACAAATGACATTAATACAAAGATAGCAGGCGGAGATTTTAAAAAACTTCCGACCTATCATCAGATTATTCTTGTAAAGAATAAAACAGGTCTTAAAAATCTTTACAGACTTATTTCTTACAGTCATCTTAATTATTTCTATAAAAAGCCGAGAATTCCGAAAAGCGAGCTTGTGAAGTACAGAGAGGGACTCATAATCGGCTCAGCTTGTTGTGCAGGTCAGCTTTATATGGCAATTCTCGAGGGCAAGCCGTGGGGTGAACTCAAACAGATTGCGTCATTCTATGATTATCTTGAAATTCAGCCTGCAGGCAATAACAGCTTTATGATTCGTGACGGCAGATTTAATTCTGTTGACGAACTTCATGAAATTGACCGTACAATCATTAAGCTTGCAAAAGAACTCGGCAAGCCTGTATGCGCAACCTGCGATGTCCACTTTATGGATCCGACAGATTCCGAATTCAGAAAAATTCTTATGGCTGGTCAGGGCTTTAAAGATGCCGAACAGCAAGCTCCGCTTTATTTCAGAACAACCGCTGAAATGCTCAAGGAATTTGAATGGCTCGGCAAGGATAAAGCCTATGAGTATGTAGTAGAAAATCCCAATAAAATCGCCGATATGTGCGAATATATCAGACCTATTCCAAAGGGTACATTCCCGCCTAACATTGAGGGCGCACAGGAACAGCTTATTGATATTACATGGAAAAGAGCAAAAGAGAAATACGGTGATCCATTGCCTGAAATCGTAAAGGCAAGACTTGACAAGGAACTTAATTCAATCACAACCTACGGATTCTCGGTGCTTTATATGACTGCTCAAAAGCTTGTTGCAGACAGTGAGGCACACGGATATCTTGTCGGTTCACGAGGATCGGTAGGTTCTTCTTTCGTAGCTACTATGTCCGGTATTTCGGAGGTTAATCCGCTTTGTCCGCACTATGTATGTCCAAACTGCAAACACAGCGAGTTTATAACAGACGGCAGTTACGGCTCAGGCTTTGATATGCCGCCAAAAAACTGTCCCGAATGCGGCACTCTTATGGATCAGGACGGTCACGAAATTCCGTTTGAAACATTTCTTGGCTTTAAAGGCGACAAAGTGCCTGATATCGACCTTAACTTCAGCGGTGAGTATCAGTCAAAATCTCACCGTTACACGGAAGAGCTCTTCGGTAAGAATAATGTGTTCAAAGCGGGAACAATTTCTACAGTAGCCGAAAAAACAGCACTCGGCTTCGTTAAGAAGTTTGCACAGGAGCGAGGCCTTGTAATGCACAAGGCTGAGGAAAAGCGTCTTGCAATCGGTTGTACGGGCGTTAAGAGAACCACAGGTCAGCACCCCGGCGGTATGGTTGTTGTGCCGAGAACAAACGATGTTTACGATTTCTGCCCTGTTCAGCATCCTGCAAATGATGTGAACTCAGATAACATTACAACCCACTTCGACTTCCATTCAATTCATGATACAATCACAAAACTTGATGAGCTCGGACACGATGTTCCGACAATCTATCATTATCTCGAACTCTACACAGGTATTCCCGTAATGAAGGTTTCAATGAGTGATCCCGAGGTTATGTCGCTGTTTACTTCTCCGAAAGCACTCGGAGTTACTGAGGAGGATATCGACTCAAAAACCGGTACATTCAGCCTTCCTGAATGCGGTACGTCTTTCGTAAGAGGAATGCTCATTGAGGCACAGCCAAAGACATTTACCGACCTTTTGCAGATTGCAGGTCTTTCGCACGGCACCGATGTATGGCTCGGAAACGCTCAGGAACTTATTCATAACGGAACCTGTACAATTTCGGAAGTAATCGGTACTCGTGACTCGATTATGACTTATCTTATGCACAAAGGTCTTGAACCGGGCATGGCATTCAAAATAATGGAGATTGTCCGTAAAGGTAACGCAACAAAACTTCTTACGGAAGAACACTTCAAGGCTATGCGTGAACACAATGTTCCCGAATGGTATATTGATTCATGTATGAAAATTAAGTATATGTTCCCGAAAGCCCATGCCGCAGCCTATATGATTGCAACGCTCAGACTCGGTTGGTACAAGGTTCACAAGGCCGTTGAATATTATGCGGCATACTTTACCGTACGAAGTGAAAATCTTGACGGTGCAATTGCCATGCAGGGACATCAGGCTGTCCGTGACAAGATGAACAACATAAAACAAAAACAGAGTGTTCACGAAGCCACAGCCAAGGATGAAGCAGAGTTCCAGACCTTGCAGATTGTCAACGAAATGATGGCAAGAAAAATTGAATTTCTTCCTGTTGATATCTACAAATCCGAGGCTAAAATGTTCAAGGTAGAGGACGGAAAAATCAGACTTCCGTTTTCATCCTTACCCGGTGTAGGCGGCGCCGCCGCAGATTCACTCGCAGAAACGGGCAAGCACACAGAATATCTTTCAATTGAAGATATGCAGATAAAAACAAAGGTTACTAAGGCTGTTATTGAAACACTGAAAGATGTCGGAGTTCTCAAGGATTTGCCTGAAAGCTCACAGATGTCATTATTTTAAGGAGTTGTCTAAATGAAAAAACTGCTTTCGCTAAAAACTTTGCTGATTTGCATTTCATTTACAGTATTTCTTTTACTTGTAAAAGATAATATGAATGTTGTGTGGTCGGCAATCGGTTGGATAACAGGCATAATCACTCCGTTTGCAATCGGATTTCTTTTTGCTTACATCCTTAACTATCCGTACAAATTTTTCTACTCCAAAGTTTTCGGCAGAATGGGGCGAAAGCGAAAATTCCTTGCTAACTTCAGAAAACCCCTTGCGCTTATTATAACCTATGCAATTGTAGTAGCAATTTTTGTTGTTATAATCTCAATTGTAGTTCCGCAGATTGCAGCCAGCCTGTTCAGTCTTATTAACAGCCTGCCACAGTATGCAGGCGTACTTTCTGACATGACAAAAACAGTAGTGCATTGGATTAACCATACATTCAGTATGGAAATTGACGCAAGTGAAGTAATAAACAACTTCTTCAAGTATATTACAAACTTTATTTCGGCAGGCAATATCACCAGTTTTCTCGGCAACTCTACAAATGCCGTATTCAGCGCAATTATGTCTACGTGTAACGGTGTGTATAACTTCCTGCTCGGAATCGTTATTTCAGTTTACTTCCTTGCCGCAAAGGAAACACTTTGCCGTCAGATAAAAAAGCTTGCTGTTGCTTTTATTCCGATAAAGTATCTTCCTAAGATTTATGAAATTGTCGATATTACAGATACAAAATGCGGTCGTTTTCTCGTTGGCGATATCATTGATGCGGCTTTTCTCGGCGTTCTCACATTCATTACAATGTCAATTTGTCAATTACCGTACGCACCGCTTATTGCGGTTCTTATCGGTGTAACGAATATTATTCCGTTCTTTGGACCGTTCATCGGTGCAATTCCGAGTGCTTTTATCCTCTTGCTTATTGATCCGATTTACATGATTATTTTCATAATCATTATAGTTATAATTCAGCAGCTTGACGGCAATCTTTTCAAGCCGAAGATTATCGGCAGTCAGGTCGGTCTTTCAAGCTTCTGGGTATTGTTCAGCGTAATTGTCGGCGGAGGAATGTTCGGTGTGCTCGGTCTTATTCTCGGCACACCAATCTATGCCGTAATCTATGCTCTTGTCGGCAAGAGAGTTAAAAACAAAATTGACTCAAAGGGTAGAATTGCTCAGGAAGCTCTTGATTTTGAGGTGCTTAACTATACCAAAATTGCCGCAGAGCAGAAAAAACTTCGTGAAGAAAAAGAAATGCAGCATAGAGAAAAATTTATGAAATTCATCAACCGTAACAAAACAAATGATGAAGACGAATCCTCAGATAATACAAATGAATAATCGTAAAATTTTCGTTTCATCTTAATAGTGTTGACAAATCAAGTTTAGTGTGTTAGTATATTACCGTATTAACACACTAAAGCGTTGAGAGGTAATTATGAAAAAGAATTTAAAAATGACTCCCGAGGGAACAAAGGACTTTCTGTTCGCCGAATGTTCCGCTATGGATTATATCTGCACAAGCATTGAAAAGGTATTTGTCAAAGGCGGATTTAAACGGGTAATAACTCCTGCCCTTGAATTCTATGATGTGTTCTCAATTCCGTCAAGTGGAATCTCGCAGGAATCAATGTTCAAGACAACCGATAACAAAGGCAGACTTCTTGTTGCCCGTCCTGACTCCACTCTGCCGATTGCAAGAATGGTTTCTACAAGACTTAAAAACAATACACTTCCTGTTCGACTTTACTACAAGCAGGCAGTATATCGCAACAATCCGTCACTTGCAGGAAGAAGAAACGAATTTCTTCAGATGGGTGTTGAACTTCTCGGGGCAAAAGGAAAGAGAGCCGACCTTGAAATTCTCACCTCGGCAATAAAAAGCATTTCAGCCGTTGCTGATGATTTCAGAATTGAACTCGGACACGCCGAAGTATTCAATGCTCTGTCAAAAGAACTCGATATTGATAACGATTACAAAGAAAAAATCAGAGTATCAATCGAAAGTAAAAACTACTCGGCGCTTAACAATCTTCTTGACAAACTCAAGCCTTGCAAGACTGTTTCCGCAATCCGTTTGCTCCCGTCACTTTTCGGCGGTGAAGAAGTGTTTGATGAGGCATATGACATCTGCAAAGGTACAGGCGCCGAAAACGCTCTTGATTATCTCCACTCAATCTATAAAGAACTTTCCGTGCTTGAACTCGGCAACAAGCTTATCATTGACCTCGGACTTGTTCAGAGAAACGATTACTATACGGGAATCGTATTTTCAGGGTATATTAACGGAATCGGTGACGCTGTTATTTCGGGAGGAAGATATGACGATCTTCTCAGCGAATTTGACGCTCCTATGGGTGCGGCAGGCTTTGCGATTGATACAGATGCAATTACAATGAAACATCTTTCCGATGATGATGTAAATTATTCAGATAATCCCGATGTTCTCGTTTTTGCAGAAAACGGACATGAAATGAAGGCTCTCAGATATGTTGACGAGCTTAACGAAAAGGGAATAAATGCACAGTTCAGCGTACTTGAAACTCTTGAAGAAACAGAACAGTTTGCAAAATCAAGAGGAATTGCAAAAGTTGAAAGTATATAATCAAGCTGTCGGAAAGGATTAAATATGAAACCATTAAGAATTGCTCTGACAAAGGGCAGACTTGAAAAGACCACAATTGAACTTCTTGAAAAAATCGGATATAATTGTGATGAAGTGAAAAACAAGGGAAGAAGGCTTATTCTTCCGATCGGCAACAATGATTTTGAAGTGGTGCTTGCGAAAGCCGCAGATGTAATTACATATGTTGAGCACGGTGTGTGTGACCTTGGTGTCGTTGGCAAGGATACAATTCTTGAAAACGGTTCATCTTTTTATGAACTTCTCGACTTAGGATTCGGTAAGTGCCGTTTTGCTCTTGCTACAAAAAAGGACTCCGATTTTTACGGCGGTTACAAAACAAAGACAATTGCGTCAAAGTATCCCAATGTAACCAGGGCATTTTTTGACGATAAAAATATGGATGTAAGAATCATTAAGATTGAGGGCTCGGTTGAACTCGCTCCTCTTGTAGGTCTTGCAGACGGTATTGTAGATATAGTAGAAACAGGTTCAACGCTCAAGGCCAACGGACTTGAAGTAATTGAATGGGTATGTGATATTTCAGCAAGACTTATTGCCAATACGGCAAGTCTTAAACTGCGCAAGGCTGAAATTGAAGAATTGCAGAAGAAACTGGAGGCTGTCACAAAATGATTACAACTGTTGTAGCAGACGGAAAAAACGAATATGAATTTATTGATTTGCTCAAAAAGAGAGCGCAGAATTCAGATAAAAATGTAGTTCCGATTGTTTCGGAAATCATCGAAAATGTTGCAGAAAACGGTGATAAAGCCGTAAAGGAATATACCGTTAAATTTGACGGAAAAGCACCTGAAAAGGTAGAAATCACTTCCGATGAAATCGACAGCCTTATTGAAAAATGCGATAAGGATTATCTCGAAACAATCAAAAAGGCAGCCGCAAATATTGCAGACTTCCATAAAAGACAGGTTCAGCAAAGCTGGCTCACAACAAAGAATAACGGCGTAATGATGGGACAGAGAATCAGAGGCCTTAAAAGAGTAGGTATCTATGTTCCGGGCGGCACTGCAGCATATCCCTCATCAGTTCTTATGAACGCAGTTCCCGCTAAAATTGCAGGTGTTGAGGAAATTATTATGTGTACACCTCCTCAGAAGGACGGTACACCAAATCCGAATATCATCGCCGCCGCAAAGGTAGCAGGTGTTGACAGAATCTTCCTTATGGGCGGTGCACAGGCAGTAGCCGCACTTGCATACGGTACAGAATCCGTACCAAAGGTTGACAAAATCGTAGGACCCGGCAACATCTTTGTTGCAACAGCAAAAAAACTTCTTTACGGAACAGTTGACATTGATATGATTGCCGGTCCGAGTGAAATACTCATCATTGCCGATAAGTCTGCAAATCCAAAATTCCTTGCCGCAGACCTTATGAGTCAGGCAGAGCATGACCGGCTTGCGTCTGCAATTCTGCTTACCGACTGCGAAGAACTCGCCAAAGAAACTGAAACAGAGCTTGAAAAGCAGATGACCGCTCTTTCAAGAAAAGATATTATCCGTTCATCGGTTGACAATTTCGGTGCAGTTATTGTATGCAGTGATATGTCACAGGCAATTGAATTTGCTAACGAGCTTGCTCCCGAACATCTTGAGGTTTGTTGTGAAAACCCAATGGAGTATGTCGGCAAGCTTGATAATGCCGGCTCTGTATTTCTCGGCAACTACAGTCCCGAACCTCTGGGCGACTATTTTGCCGGTCCTAATCATGTTCTTCCGACAAGCGGCACGGCAAGATTTTTCTCACCTCTTTCGGTAGACAGCTTTGTAAAGAAATCAAGCTTTATTTACTATACGGAAGACGCTTTGAGAAAAGACGCCGAAGATGTAGTTCGCTTTGCAGAAACAGAAGGACTTACAGCACACGCAAATTCAATTAAAGTGCGTTTTGATATGAAATAAGAATGGAAGTTATGCAATGTCTTATGAATTAAACAAAAAAATCCGTGAACTTGAACCGTATGAACCAATCAGCGGTACATATAAAATTCGACTTGATGCAAACGAATGTCCCGAAAATTATCCTGATTTCATCAAAGAAGAAATCAAAAATGCAATTGATACAATTGATTTCAACCGCTATCCCGATCCGCTTGCGGAAAAGGTTGTTACGGCTTTTGCGGATTATTACGGAATCAATCCAAAATATGTAACCGCAGGCAACGGCTCAGATGAACTTATCTTTTTGATTGAAGCCGCATTTATGGAAAAAGGGGACAGGATGCTTTGCGTTGCTCCCGATTTTTCAATGTACAAATTCTATTCATCAATCTGTGAGGTTGAATGTGACACATTTATCAAATCCGACGACCTTTCAATTGATACGGATGCACTTATTGAAAAGGTAAATCGTGACAATATCAAACTTCTACTCTTTTCAAACCCATGCAATCCGACAGGGCAGGGTATGACCGCCGAAGATGCACGCAGACTTGTTACAAGCGTAAATGCACTTGTAATTCTTGACGAAGCATATATGGATTTCTGGGATCAGAGTCTAATAAATGAGGTTGAAAAGTATTCAAATCTCATTATTTTCAGAACCGCATCAAAGGCAGTAGGCTCTGCGGCACTCAGACTCGGTTTTGCCGTTGCCAATGAAACAATTTCAAGAGCTGTAAAAGCGGTAAAATCTCCGTACAATGTGAACACATTTTCTCAGGTTGTCGGCAGTATAATATATAAAAATAAAGATTATCTCAAAAACAGGCAGAAAACAATTGTCAGAAACAGAGAAAAGCTGTATAATGACTTATTGGAGTTGTCCGCTCTTTCCGATGATTTTAAGGTTTACAACAGTTGTGCAAACTTTGTTTTTGTTAAAACATCATTCGGCAAAGACTTGTGGAACTATCTCAAGGACAATTCAATTGTAATCCGTTTTATGGGCGATTACATCAGAATTTCCGTTGGCACAGAAGAAGAAAACGAAGAACTGATAAGTTGCATTAAAACTTATTTATCGAGGTGATTATATGCGCAGTGCATATGTTGAGCGTAAAACGAAGGAAACCGACATAAAGCTAAAACTAAATCTTGACGGCGGCGATATTAAAATTGATACAGGCATAGGCTTTTTTGACCATATGCTCAATTCGTTTGCCACTCACGGCAGATTCGGACTTGAGGTTTCGGTAAAAGGTGACCTCTATGTTGACGAGCACCACACCGTTGAAGACACAGGTATAGTTCTCGGCAAAGCATTTGCAGAGGCTCTTTCAACCAAAGAGTCAATTGAGAGATTTGGCAGTTTTTATGTTCCTATGGACGAAGCGCTTGCGTTTGCATCTGTTGACATCAGCGGCAGACCTTATCTTGTATTCGATGCTGATTTTCCGCAGGAAAAATGCGGCGGCTATGACTGTTCAATGACAGTAGAATTTATGCGTGCATTTGCATTTAACGCACAAATCACACTTCACCTCAAATCTGTTTACGGTGATAACTCTCACCATATCACAGAGGCTTTGTACAAGGCTTGCGCGCACGCACTCCGCCTTGCAGTAAAGCAAAATTCTTCAAATGTACTTCTTTCTACTAAAGGAGTGTTATAATGATTATTTTACCCGCTATTGACATAAAAGACGGCAATTGTGTCCGTCTTTTCAAGGGTGATTATGCAACCGTTCAGAAGGTAGCAGAGTCCCCATATATTGCCGCTCAGGGCTTTGCTGACGCAGGTGCAAAGTGGATGCATATGGTTGACCTTGACGGTGCAAAAGATGCAAAGCTTGTTAATGCCGATCTTATTGCGGATGTTGCAAAAGCCTCGGGACTTTCTGTTGAGGTTGGCGGAGGAATCCGTGATATGAAAGCGGTTGAATATTATCTTTCAAGAGGAATAAACCGTGTTATTCTCGGTTCAGCCGCAGTTAAAAACCAGCAGCTTGTTATTGATGCCGTAAAAGAATACGGTGAGAGAATTGTAGTTGGCATTGATGCAAAGGACGGCATGGTTCGTGCAGAAGGTTGGATTGACAATTCGGAAATCAACTACATTGAGCTTGCAAAGCGTATGGAAGATGTCGGAGTAAAGACTATTGTGTTCACAGACATTGATCAGGACGGTACTCTTGCAGGTCCTAACCTTAAACAGCTTAATGACCTTGCTCACGAAGTCAGCTGTAATATTATCGCAAGCGGCGGTGTTGCAGTTCTCAAGGATATCATAAATCTTGCAGAACTCGATGTCTACGGTGCAATCTGTGGCAAGGCTATCTACACAGGTTCGCTCGATTTGAAACAGGCGATTGAAGTAACAAATAAAATCTGAGGTAATTATGGATCTTGATAAATATTTTGTAAAATCCGAACTTATTCCCGCAATTATTCAGGAAAAGTCAACGGGTGAGGTACTTATGCTTGCATATATGAACCGTGAAAGTATGCAAAAAACTTTTGAAACCGGTTACACATGGTTCTGGTCAAGAAGCCGTCAGGAGCTTTGGAACAAGGGTGCAACATCAGGTCATTTACAAAAGGTAATTGATATATATGCCGACTGCGACGACGATACATTGCTTATCACAGTTGAACAGACAGGTGCGGCCTGTCACACGGGAAATCATTCCTGCTTTTTTAAAAAATTAAAATGAGGAGAATTTTAATATGAACGACAGAGAAGTTCTTGAAGCACTTTATGCTACAGTAGAAAACAGACGAGATAATCCAAAAGAGGGTTCATACACTTGCTACCTTCTTGATAAAGGAATTGACAAGATTCTTAAAAAAGTAGGCGAGGAGTGCAGTGAAACAATCATTGCGGCAAAAAATGATGATAACAGCGAAACTGTTTATGAAATTGCAGACCTTATCTATCATCTTACTGTAATGATGGTAAAGCTCGGCATTCCGCTTGAAGATGTTCTTGCCGAACTTGACAAGAGAAGCGAAAAGACAGGAAACCTTAAAAAGTTCCATGTTGTTGACAAAAATTCATAACTAAAAGCACAAACAAAAAGGCCCTATGACTTTGGTCATAGGGCTTAACAGTATGTATATATTATTTTTATGCATTAACAAAAGCAAATTTAGAAATCGCCTGTTTGAGATTATCATCAGGTTCTGATTCAAGAAGAAGTTCAATCGGAATTTTTTCGTCAATTGCAAAAAATCCCATCAACGAATGAGCATCAACAGTATTATCGCCGTTTCTTAGCATCATTACTGTATCCGGAAAGTGAGCAAGAGTTTCAAACATATCAATCATTTCTTTTTTATTTTTAACGGAAATCGGTACAGAAAACAAGATCTCACCTCCATTGTTCATCTGGTCTATATTTTATCATTAATTTTTGCCTAAATCAACAACGAATTAATGAATTTTTGCAATTTCAACTATTTACCCAAAAAAGGATGGTTAGTGAATGAATTTTAATATAATTACACTCGGCTGCAAGGTTAATCAGTATGAATCACAGGCAATGCGTGAAGATATGCTGAAGAACGGATTTCTTCTCTCGGATGACAGGGACAGGGCAGACATAACAATCGTTAACAGCTGTACGGTAACATCCGTAAGTGACGCAAAAAACCGCAAGATTCTCAACCGTGTCCGCCGTGAAAATCCTGACGGAATTGTTATTCTCACCGGCTGTATGCCACAAGCTTTCCCCGAAGAAAGCGAGAACTTTTCAAATTGCGATATCGTACTCGGCAACGCAAAGAGAGCCGAACTCGTTCCTTCAATTTACAAGTTTCTCGAAGAAAAACAGAAATTTGTTCATATAACAGAGCATATCGGAAAAGGCGAAAAATACGAAAACCTTTCCGTATCGTCACTCGGAGAGCATACAAGAGCTTTCATTAAAATTGAGGACGGTTGCAACAGATTTTGTTCTTACTGCATTATTCCGTATGCAAGGGGCAGAGTGCGTTCAAAATCTCTTGAAGATTTAAAGGCAGAGCTTATTCAGGTTGCCGCAAACGGTTACCGTGAGGTTGTTCTTGTTGGTATTAACCTTTCCGCATACGGACTTGACGAAGATTTTGATCTTGCTGATGCTGTAGAATGTGCTTGTTCCGTTGATGGGATAGACCGTGTAAGACTCGGTTCAATCGAACCCGAAAGAATGGATAAAGAAATGATTGCCCGTCTTGCCGCACAACCAAAGTTCTGTCCGCAGTTTCATCTTTCACTGCAGAGCGGTTGCGATAACACACTCAAAGCAATGAACCGTCACTACAATTGTTCAGAATACGCTGAAATTGTTACAAATCTCAGAAACGCTTTTGAAAACAGTTCTATGACAACCGATGTAATGGTTGGATTTGCAGGTGAAACAGAGGAAGATTTCAACGCATCTCTTAAATTTGTAAAGTCAATCGGCTTTGCAAAGGTGCATATCTTCCCGTATTCACGCCGTAAAGGCACTGTTGCCGATAAAGCACCAAATCAAATTGATCCCCAAATCAAAGAGCAGAGAGCCAAAATTATGGAGCAGGTCTGCGATGAAACCAGAAGGGAATTTCTTAAAGATCAGGTTGGCCTTTGTGAATCTGTTCTCGTTGAAAGACTTCGTCACGGTTATCTTGAGGGTTACACAAAGAACTACACGCCTGTTCATATTAATTCCGAAGATACAAGTCTCTGCGGTAAAATTATTGATGTAAAAATCACAAAATCATTTGATGACTACTGCGATGCTGAATTATTTTAAAGCGTTAATCAGATTATTAATCTCTTTTTTTGCAGTATCATCCTCAAGGCTATTATAGCTGTAAAGCATAAAGCCCCTGACAGATTTGTTGTTACGCAAAACATCGTATTCATCGGCAAGGATACTGTCACTTAAAAGCCATGTTTCTTTGTCATATTCGCCGTTACCTGCCTTATAACCACCAAGACCTACATACAGTTTTACATTTTCGTCAAAATCAAGAGATGTCCAGCTGTCAAGGCAATCTTCAAAAGTCAGAGCAGGATTTTCAAGGCTAAAGTAAATTTGCGGACAGATGTAATCTGCAAAGCCTTTACAGGTACACCACGATTTTACATCGGCATACAATCCGTCATTGTTACCTATATTTCCTTGCGGTGATATGCCGAACTCAACTGACGAATCCACACTTTTTATTGTTCTGTAAACCTTACAAATCAGCGTATTTACATTTTGCATTCGCCAATTATCAAGACTCATACAGTTTTCTTTACCGTATTTTTCAATATAAGCTTCATACTGCTTTTTATCAAAACTTTCATCCTCAGTAGGGTAGAAGTAGTCGTCAAATTGTATCCCGTCAACATCATAATTTTCTGCAATTTCCTTTACACCATCACAAATCAGCTGTTGTGCAGTTTCATTTGACGGATCAAGAAAAATTCCGTTATCGGTTTTTATACCTATTTCGGAATTCTTTATGTAAGGATTGTTGTCTGAAAGTTTTTTCGGAGTTTCATTTGAACTGACTCTGTATGGATTAATCCACGCATGAATTTTCAAATTGTTTTCTTTGCATATATCACACATAATTTGCAGTGCGTCATATTGAGGATTTTCACCCTGCGTACCCGTGAGAATATGTGACCACGGAAAATAGCTTGACTTATGTAATGCATCACAAAAGGGGCGTACCTGTACAATAAGCGTGTTGAAACCGCTTTCACGGCATTTTTGTGCTATTTCGGTAAATTTATCTTCAAACGCTTTTTGAGTTTTTGAGCTTTCATTTTCCATAGAAAGCTCCATATATGATACCCACACGCCACGCATTTCTTCATCACTTTCGGGTGTGTCGGCAGTTGCCTTTGATGATAAGGCTGCAATATTGTTGATATCATTCTGCTTTTTGGGCGGTTTTTCTCTTGTAAATGAGCTTATGCAGATAACGCTTAACATAGCTATTACAGATACAATAATCGGAACAATCTTTTTGTTTTTCAATCAAATCATCCTTTGGAGTTCTCATGGAAATTTTCATCATATACATTTGCATCATCAGCCTGATATCAATTATTGTAACAGTCTGTGACAAATACTTTGCAATTCACCGCAAATGGAGAGTACGAGAAAGCACATTGCTGATTCTCTCCGCACTCGGAGGAAGTGTTGCAATGTACATTACAATGCAATTAATCAGACACAAAACAAGACACATTAAATTTATGCTCGGCATACCGATAATATTTATTATTCAGCTGATAATTCTGTTTTTTGTTTGGAGGATGATTTATGTCTGACAGACTGTATTTTTCCGTACCTGACGAATGTGACAATATGCTTGCTCAAAGATTTCTGCGTGATAAATGCGGGCTTTCTGCAAGAATAATAACACGACTGAAAAGGGAAAAAAACGGTATTTTGATGGACGGGAAAATTTTAAGAACAATTGACTGTGTGCAACGCGGAAAAACCGTTTCAATTGCAATTCCCGATGAAAAATGTGAAATTGAACCAACAAAGGGGACACTTGATATAAGATATGAGGATGAACATTTTCTTGTGGTAAACAAACCGCATTCCATGCCTGTTCATCCTGTAAAGCAGCACCAAAGCGATACGCTTGCAAATATTGTTTCGTACTATTGCAGTCAAAACGGCAAGCCGTTTGTATTTCGGGCAATTAATCGACTTGACAAGGATACCTCAGGGCTTGTTCTCATAGCCAAAAACCGTTTTACAGCCAATGCTGTAAAAAATAAAACGCATAAAGTCTATTACGCTTTATGCGAGGGTGAAATAAATATTGAAGGTGTAGTTGATAAGCCAATGGATTTGCGTGATGATTCCAAAATGGTGCGAATTGTCCGTGATGACGGAATGAAAGCAGTTACGCACTACAAACCGCTTGTTGCAACAAAAGATTTTACATTGCTTGAATTGTGGCTTGAAACCGGCAGAACACATCAAATTCGCTGTCATATGGCTTATTTAGGGCATCCGCTTATGGGAGATGACTTGTACGGCGGAAAGCTTGATAAAATTTCAAGACAGGCACTTCATTGTGCAAGGCTTGAATTTTATCACCCGATAAAAAATGAATACATTACGGTTACTGCCGAAATTCCCGAAGATATGCAGTCTGTAATAAACAAGAAAGAGGATTGAACTTTTAATTGTTCAATCCTCTTTTAATGTTATTTTACTCTGTTTACGCTGTAAATTGTAAATCCGTTGAATTCCTTTTCATCCTTGTAAACAATGACGGAATCCTTTTTGCCGTAATATTGGTTAAGATAATTTTCTTTGATAAAAGTAATGTTCTTATCGATAACATATACATTTCTTCCGTCAACGACCGCCTCATAAATATTTGTTGAGAGGTTGCGGTTCACAAGCTGATTTATCCGATGAAAATAGCCGAAACCGTCAACATTATGGAGAAAATCGGAAGAAAATCCCCACAGCGGATGAATATAGTTATCGGTATATGAAATGTATTCTTTAGCTGTTACAGGATCAAGAACATAATAATTTTCGGGATGTCTGTCAACCTCAGTATAAAGATCACTCGGCTTTTTGTCATATGAAACAGGAGTGATATGGAAGAAATATGACACACAGCTTGCCACACCTAATATCACAAGTACAATAACCGAAATAAGAACAGTTTTTCTGCTTTTATCTGTAATATTGCTGTATTCGTCTTTTCTGAGATGACCAAAATCAAATGAATACATTGTAAACGAAAGAATCATCAGCAAAATTCCGTACATTGTGTATGCCGAAGAATCCATTGCATAACGAACATACATACAAGCCGCAAATCCCACCGCAAAATACAAAGCAGGGAAGAAGGCAAATCTTTTTTTCTGAACGATAACAAAAACAACCATAACGGCAAGTATTACCGCAAAAGCAATAAGATATGAATCAAAATTTATAATATGTCCCCATGCATCTGAAAACAATGCACCCGCATTATCAAAGAAATTATACGGATTTTCTCGTTTTTGGATATCCGCAACCTTTTCAAGGGCAGCAGTATTCAGTCCATTGTTTTCATCATAATATCCGTCAACAAAAAGTTCATACTCATTTGCCGAATTTATTCCGACCGAATTAAGCTCCTCACAGTAATCGGAATAGTTTGGAAAAGCATTATCATCGGTCTTATCGGCAAGGACGCTGTATCTGTACAACTCCGAAGTTTCTGCATTTGCATTATTGACCGAATATGAATAATATTCAAGACCGCAGCCGACAAGAACAATAAAGACAAATACAAGCACAAAAGGTCTGAAATACCAGAAGAATTTTCTGAACGGCAACTTGTACTTTCTTTTTGCAATCATATCGCCGATGAAGAATGTAATAAAAAATGCAAGTCCCACAAAGAAATATTTGAAACATAAAAATGTTCCGAATATAACTTCAAGTACACCAATCCAAAACGGGAGAGAGTACCTTTTATTTCTGATTGCATTAAGTGCCATCAGAAACCCTGCCGTAAGCAGCAAAGCTGCAGTTTTACTGCTTAAAATGTTTGAATAATGGTCAAATGAAAACAAAATATTCAGCACAAGAGTGAATATGAAAGCCTTGTGCTTTCCGAATTTATCGGCAAAAACAAATGTAACAGAAGAAAAAGCGGCACAGGAGAGAAGAATTTGAAAAAGTACAAAACAGTTGAAATTCAAAAGAATATACTGCAATGAACCGGTAATTGTCGCAAAAATGTAGTTAATATCATTATTGTAATAGTTATGATACTGACAGATATATAAAGAATTGTAAAAATCGTCAGCACTGTCATAGGAAAATGCAGTAACACCTATAATCAAAGCCATAATAACAATATTAATTGCCAAAGCAAAGAAGGTCTTGCTTTTTAGTGCGTTTAATATTTTATCTTTCATAATAACTCCTCTGCATTATCTTTCTTGTTTAAAAATCACTTTCTTGATCTTCTTTCGTTAATCAAAAGCTGAAGATTCTTCTGTTCGTAAGTATTAAATTTAACATTCTTCTCAAATTCTTCGGCTGTATATTTGCCCTCATACCATGACTGTGAGTTAAAGTATGCATTAAGGCTTGCGTCCTTAAAAATTCTGCCTCGTCTTGCATAAATCTCATTAATTGCAAGCTGTAAGTCGTTATCACTCAAAGCGCTTACCTGTGCGTTGCTGAGATATGAAGAATCGCTGTTAGGGAAGATAAATCCGCCGTTATTATGAGTGTTTGTATTGCTTGATGACTGTGCATTTGAATTGCCCGATGAGCTGTTCTGACTATTTGATGACTGATGAGCCTGTGTTGCAGGAGCTTCTGTTTCTCTCTGAATCTGTCCGCTTGAGATAACAAGTTTAACAACTGTACCTGTACTTGCGCTTGTGTCACCTTCCGGAGTCTGGGAGATAATATATCCTTCCGGATAATCATAACTGTATTCATAGTCAGAAATTTCAACGGTAAAGCCAGCCTGTTCAAGAAGCTTCTTACCGTAACTGTAACCGTAACCGACAACAGGAACAACATTGTTATATGAAGAAGATGTTGTAACCTGTTCCGTTGTAGCAGGAACTGTAGTAGGCATCGCCGTACTTGGCGCCTGTGTGGTTACTTCGGCAGATGTTGCAGTTTCGGCTGTAGTAGTTTTATTGTCAGTAGATGAATTTGACAAACCGTTATAAACGCAGAAACCGATAAATCCGAGTGCGGCGGCAATTACAACGGCACATAGAATAATGATAAATTTATTCTTCTTTTTCTTTACATTTTCTTTATTATCTTCTTCATCTGCATATCCGAATTCATTGTCATTATCTTCAAAGCTGTTATCGTCAAAGTCGTTTTTTTCTTCAATTTTTTTAGTATCGTCAGCTTTATTGTCAGTACGCTTAACAGACGGCTCGTCCTCAAAGAAATCACCGTAGTCCTTGCTTGATTCATTGCTTGTAAGAACATTTTTATGATCTGCACCGGAGTAATCGTCAAACACTTCAACGCTTGTAACAGGAGGAAGAACTTCCGGAGCTACTTCGCTGTTGCTTGAAACATCTTCAAATTCCTCAGCTTTTTTATCTGTAACAGTTTGTTCTTTCTTGTCATCTTCACTTGATACGGAACTGATATCTTCAAATTCAGGCTGTTTTTCTTCTGATACTTCGTCAGTTTTAATCTCAGGATTTTCAGGCTCATCAACTGCGTCTGTAACATCAACAACCTCAAATCCGCCGTTTTCATCAGCATCAGACTCACTGACTTCATCTGAATCTACAGGAGCATTACCGTCAACAGGCAGTGATTCTTCACCGGCTAAAACTTCGGCAATGCCAAGCTGTTCGCCACCTTTAAATTCATTATCAAGAACAGCGTCCTCAACTGTCTGAACCTCATCCTTATCGTCAAAATTATCCTGCGGTTCAGTCGGCTCTGTATCCTCAAATTCATCATAATCATATTCTTCAAATACATTTCCGTCAAAATCCGTATTTTCCGGAACAACAACATCGGGATTCGGAACAGGGGAGGATGTACCTATTTCAGTCTTGATAGATGTGAGAGCATTTTTAATGTTGCTTGCATTCTTCCAGCGGTTTGCATTATTCGGCTGACATGCAATTACAATAACACTCTTGAGTTTTTCGTCACCCTCAGACGGAGCGGTAACAGCCTTGCCCGAAAATCTTTCTTCACAGGCATTCTTTCTGTCGCATGAATCACTTTCAAACGGAATTTTACCGCCGTTGCACATTGCATACATAATTATTCCGACAGAATAAATGTCGGTTGTATAGTCAACATTTTCCTGCTTGTAAACCTCAGGCGCAACAAATGAGGTATCCGTAATCTTGCCTTCAAAATCTGTAAATCCGCCGATTTTATACCTTCCGTCAGCGGTTACAAAAATATTCTTTGGCGAAATATTACCGTGAAAAATATTCTTTGCTTCCAAAGTTTCAAGCATTTCACTCATCTGAATACCAAAATCAACAACTTCATCCTCAGCGAAAGTTTTGGTTTTCATAAGTTCTTCAAGACTTGTGAGTTCTTCTGTAAATATGTACAAATCACAGGTTTTTTTGTTCTGATTATCCTGAACATAAACATCCAGATAGTTTGAAACACCGTCAAGCTCCTTAACCGATTCAATAAAATCAGCCTCTTCGGTAAAATACTCGGCATGTTCATCGGTATAATTGCTTTTGCCGACAAATGCGTGTCTGAGAATCGCATTTTGAGCAGTATTTTTATCAATCTTTCTTGATACCTTGTAAACTTCACAGCCGTTGTCTTCCCCAACAAATGAAGTAACCTTCCAATCCCTTAAATCTGCCGGCAATTTAATCGTTTTTGCCATACTAACACTCCTTAAACATTTCCTTATTTTTCATATTATATCTAAATCAAGGTCATTAACCCTCACTATCTCATTCTCCGGATTATTGTACCATATTACGAGCTGTTTTACCATAGATATTTCAATTTTTTAAAAAATAATTCTAATTTGTAATTAAATCTGACATAAAAACAGCAGTCCGCCTAAACGAACTGCCGAAAACATAATTTCAGTAAAATATCTTACTCGATCTTATCTGATTTTTATTTTTTCCTTTTTGTTAACTCCGATAATTCCGCCTATTCCTCCTCCCAGAACGGATGACATCAGTTTTAGCAGGGTTAATATCGTTATAGGCTCACCGTTAAAAATCAATGCAATAGAGGTTATGACAAGAAAAATAAAAAATCCTGTCAGCGAACCCACCGCAAGACCTGCACTTCCTGTAATTCTTGATGATATTATTCCCGACATCAGCGTTGCAACACCGACCATGCCAACCGTACAGTAAACAAGTATATCTGCTGAAATTACTCCCGATGACATCATTACGGCTGCAAGCAAACACATCAAAATTACCAGTATGAGTATTCCGCATACTGATGAAAACAAAACAGCCTTTGCAAGTAGTTTTTTATCAGACATAAAACAACCCCCGAATATATTCTGTTACAAATATATTCGGGGGAAAGAACTTTCATTCAAAAAGTTATTCTTTTGTAGCTTTAGTTTCGTCAGAATCTTTCTTCTTGCCAAAACCGAAGAAGCCTTTCTTTTCAGGCTGACCTGCCTGCTGTGACTGTTCCTTAACTGTGTCAACAGTAGAAATACACCACTTTTTAAACTTCATCTTAACTCTGTCAGAGCCTGTTTCAATGATGATAGCGTCTTCGTCGTCCTTAATGGCAACTACTCTGCCCATAATTCCGCCGATTGTTGTAATTTCATCACCGATCTCAAGAGAGTTACGAAGCTGAGCTTCTTCTTTTTTCTTCTTTGAGTTAGGTCTGATGAGGAAGAAATAGAGAGCTGCAAAAATAGCAACATAGAAGAGGACCATAAAAATCATACTTGATGACTGATTTCCGCTTCCGCCGCTTGCACTTGCTTCTGCAACTACAGGTAAAAAGTTTGTCATTTTCGTCATTCCTTTCATACAATGTATTGATTATATCAGTTTTAATCACATCTTGCAAGTATTTTTTCTGTTTTGAAAAAATATTAGATACGCACGCCTAAAATGTTGCGATATTTCTCGTAAAATTCCATATATGTACCGTTATCAAGCTGAGTTCTGATAACTTCCATAAGATTATTGTAAAAATAGAGGTTGTGCAAAACAGCAAGTCGCATTCCGAGCATCTCACCGCTCTTGAGAAGATGTCTTATGTATGCCCTTGAAAAGTTTCGGCAAACAGGGCAGTCACAATGCTCATCAATCGGAGATTCATCTGTTTCATATTTTGCATTATTGATGTTACGCACTCCGTCCCAAGTGAAGAGCTGACCGTGTCTTGCGTTTCTGCTCGGCATAACACAGTCAAAAAGATCAACACCTCTTGCAACGCTTTCAAGAATATTCACTGGA
>ULSU01076936.1_pt1 | contig 28750 bp, 19 predicted proteins | sample 1956941 | NCBI WGS metagenome assembly ULSU01 (sample SAMEA4835715, study PRJEB28245) | human gut metagenome | biome: gut microbiome; material: fecal sample | place: Denmark | collected 2008
GCATCATCAGTTTCACGCCCTTAGAATGAGCATAGTCGTTGAGCATCTTGATATCGAAGTCAGGATATGGAGTCACGAAGTCGAAGACATCGAGTTTCTGATGACCGAACCAGTCTTCCCAACCTTCGTTCCAGCCTTCTACCAATACTTCCTACAAACCGTTCTTGGCTGCAAAGTCGATGTAGCGCTTCACTTCCTCGTTGGTTGCACCATGAGTACCGTTAGGCTTGCACTTGCTGTAATCGGTTACACCGAGACGCACAGATGGCAGATCGTTGGTATAGCTCCAGGTCTTAGTACCCACAATCATGTTCCACCATACACCGCAGTACTTGGTAGGATGGATCCAGGATGTATCCTTAATCTTGCAAGGCTCGTTAAGGTTCAATGTCAACTTGCATGAAAGCATATCACGGGCATCATCACTTACCATCACGGTACGCCAAGGGGTATTGAATGGAGTCTGGATAAATCCCTTTCTGCCCACGGCATCAGGAGTGAGCCAAGACTCGAAGGTCAGTGTTTTCTCATCCAGATTGAGGTGCATGGTTGGATAATCCAGGCAGGCAGCCTCATGGATATTGATGTAGAGACCGTCCTTGGTCTTCATTTGGAGAGAGGTCTGAACACCGGTATCAGAGAAGACGGTGGTAGACGAATTGCTCTTGTAAGCTTCACGGTTTTTCGCAATAATTGGGCGAATGCCTGTCAATGGAGTAATGTTGTAATCATACTCCTGTGTATCATAATCACCAGGAATCCAGTAAGCTGTATGATCGCCTGCCATGGCAAACTGGGTATGCTCCTCCTGGATGACAAAATAATTCAGACTCTCCTGCTGTGGGAACTCATAGCGCAAGCCCATACCATAATCATATACACGGAAACGGATGGTAATGTTGCGCTTAGAAGCAGCCTGGTTCAGGTTTACCTCCATCTCGTTGTAATGGTTGCGGATGGTAGCGGTCTCGCCCCATACCGGCTTCCAGGTTTCATCGAAAGTCGATGTCTTGCTGCCGGTTTCAGTAAAACCATCCATCAGGCTGGTTTCCTCCATACCCTTAGAGGCATGTTTATCCTTAGCCAACTCCAATCCTAAGTGGGATGGCTTGCATACAGTCTTTCCCTTATAGCTCATCTCATAGGTAGGCTGTCCCTTTTCGGTCAAAGAGAATGTTACCGAGACGTTGCCGTTAGGCGACTTTACGGTCTGGGCTGCTGCCAACATAGGAAGCAAGAGACCAATCACTAATACATTCAGTTTTTTCATACTGTTCAGTTGTTGTTTATTCTTTTTTTGAATCTTCGTTAGTTTATCTCAATCATTATCTGTTTATTCTTAAGATAGTGCAAAGATACAAAAAACAAAAATACCCTCCACGTTTTGGGAGGGTATTTTTCTGCAAATGAGTGTGCAAACGTTTGCACTGTATATATAATCATGTTAGTTAGACTCTTCCAGACTGCGAAATCATTTCGGTGATACTCTGCACGAAACGCTTGTCAGCAGCCAGATCCTCTATGTTGAGGTGCATGCGGTAACGCCAGTAATGCTTAGGGTTAGCCGGGATATTGATACGCTCGGCATCAGCATCAGGCAGACGGAGAGCCTCATCGGTAGCCAACCAGTCCTGGATGCTCAATATGCAGAGCATGGATGGAGAGGTAAGATGGCGGCTGATGATGTCACTAGCCAACCAGCCTGGGAGTGGATGAGGTGCTGGTCCCTGACGGTAGAGCATCGTATTGTAATACTCCTGGGTACGCTGGATATTCTCATCCCACCACATGCGCAGAGTAGGCATATCGTGGCTCGAAATGGTACATACCGAACGGTATGGGTTACGGCTCAGATGTCCGAACTTAACCGATGGATCCTTTGGCATGCTCTGGAGTTCCAGACTCAATATCTTCAACTCGTCCATTACCCAAGGCACACAGTCTGGCACCATACCGAGGTCTTCGGCACAAACCAGCATGCGGGTAGCCTGAACCAGCTTAGGCAACTTTTTCATCGCCTCCTGATACCAGAACTGGTTGTTGCGGCGATAGAAATAGTCGTTGTAAAGGCGGTTGAACGCAGCCTTGTCATTATCATAGAGCGACTCGTAGATAAAGTCGAGCTGGGCTGAGATACGTGGATGGAAGACGCCAGGGTTGGTATGATCACGTACGAAGAGTACATCGCTGATCAGGGCATACAAGCCATCACGCAGCCAGAGTTCCTTCTCATCTGTTACGTCAGCAAAGAGAGCCTCTACCTTGCGCTGGGTATCTACCTCAGGCTTCATCTGATAACGCTCGTCATCCAGACGGTCGAGATACTTCTCCTTTACCTCGCCGGCACGCTCATGGAACACACGATCCAATACCCAATCGGTAATGAACGGACGGGTAAAACGGTCTTCCTGGAAGTGCAAACCATAGCTTTCTATCTCTTCACGGCTCATGGCAAGCGCCGGTGCAAACTGTCCGAGCAATCCATGTACGCTATGTACCGGAATCTCCCAGATACGGAAGAAGCCCAATACGTGGTCGATGCGGTAAGCATCAAAATATCTTGCCATGTTCTTGAAACGGCGGTTCCACCACTGGCAGCCATCCTTCAGCATCTCAAACCAGTTATAGGTAGGGAATCCCCAGTTCTGACCATTGGCAGAGAAGTCATCAGGTGGAGCACCCGCCTGACCATTGAGGTTGAAGTATTTTGGTTCCATCCAAACATCGCAACCATTGCGGTTTACGCCGATTGGAATATCACCCTTCAAAATAACGCCCTTAGCCTTGGCATGCTCGTGAGCCTCCTGCATCTGGCGGTCCAGTACGAACTGTACGAAATAGAAGAACGCCACGTTCTTGTAAGCAGCAGTCTTAGGGTCGGCAAGCGCCTTGCGCTCAGCCTCATCCCATACCTGATGATCTGGCCACTGGTTGAAATCAGCCGTACCATTCTTATCACGCAGGTATGAATACTGTGCGTAAGGAACTAGCCACAGTTCAGTATCCTGGAAGAAAGCCTTATATTCGGCTGTCTTCATCATCTTTTCACCTTCCTGATTGAAGATTTGGCGCAAGTAATTTATCTTGAAATCATTTACTTTCTCGTAATCTATCTTATCCAGTGCGTTCAACTCAGCACGTGTCTTCTCAGCCTCAGCACGAGCCTTGGCATCCTTCAGCTCAGGGAGAGCATGGAGGTCGACATACTGCGGATGAATAGCGAAGACGCTGATGCAGCTGTATGGATAACTGTCGGTCCATGTATGGGTGATGGTGGTATCATTGATAGGAAGGAGCTGGAGCACCTTCTGACCGGTAGAAGCCACAAAATCAATCATGGTCTTCAGATCACCGAAATCACCGATACCGGCACTCTTACGGGTACGCAATGAGAATACAGGCACCTGCGTTCCGGCAAGTTTGCGGTTATACAGAGCGAAGAAAGCCTGGTCGAGTTCATAAGATACCAACTCACCTGCCTTCATCTCCGGCAAATCCACGGTTCTGTTCATGCTGGTTTCCCAGAGAAGCTCGTTCTTTGCATTTCTGAAAGCAATGAACTTAAACTCCAGATGACCGCCCTCAAGACGAGTCGCATCAATATCAGCAACCCATTCATTATAGGTATGCTGAGTCATCGGAAGAATCTTCTGCACATCCCAGGCACCCAATGCTTTATCTGCACCCAATACACCCAGACGCTCACCATCACGAAGCTGAGGAGCACGGACTATCAGACGTACAATCTTGCTGCCCGTTTCCGGCTTCATCTCCTGTGGAGCCTGATGATTGATGCAATCGGTAAAGGCACTGCTGTAGAGGTAAGCATCCTCCGGCATAGCCTTCCAATGATCGTAAAGTGTATAAGCCACAGCCTTCTTGGCATTTACATCGAGCTGATGCTTGATTATAAGCCATTCGGTCTTGACTGCTCTTCCTTCACGTTCTACACTATAATAATAGGTATACGATTTTTCTGGTGATTCAACACACCAGTCGCATGCCCACTTTTCCCCATCTGAGGTCTGAAGTGGAAGCTTCAGAACTTCCTCTCCACTCTGGATGTTAACAGCGATATGCTCGCCGAACATTGCTTTATAATCTATATTAAACTGTATTGTCATAAGACTCTTAAGGCTCTTGAAAATGTTATAATTTATGTTTGATGCTACAAAGGTAAGAAAAACGAGCGAAAAACATATCAGAAATTTGCATATTTTTCTCTCGCAAATCGTGCAAACGTTTGCATAACCCCTACTCCGTAGAAACAATCAATTAATCGTTCATCTCATTTTATTCAGATTTCTTATCTTTGATGATGCTCACAGACAGCGCACCCGCAATCAGCAGGATACCTGCCACAATCATCATATCGCTCTGATGAGAACCCACCAGACTCAGGACTGTTCCACCGCAGATAGCAGCCACAATCTGAGGGATACAGATGGTTCCGTTAAACAGACCGAGATAAGCGCCCATGTGACCATATCCCTGCAAAGCATTGGTAACAAAGGTGAAAGGCATCGCCAGCATGGCTGCCCAACCGGCACCAATCATCAGGAACGGAATAAACTGCAGATACTGGTCATGCAGGAAAGGTATCAGGGCAAAACCCACACCACCGATAACCAGACTGACAGCGTATGCCACCTTCGTATTCTTAAACTGAGGGAGAATCACAGCCCAGATAACACTACCTACAGCCTGAACTGCAAAGAGAATGCCCACCCAGTTGCCTGCCTCCTGAAATGCTTCAGAAGCAGGGTCGGTCGTATTCCATACGGTTTCAGCGATGGCTCCCGTAGAATAATTCCAGAGATAAAGGAAACCAGCCCAGCAGAAGAACTGAACCAGTCCCACCTTCCAGAAGGTAGATGGCGCCTTACGGAGCAAAGTAATCCAACCAGCCTTGTCTTCAGAAGTCTCAGCATCAGGATTCTTCACTCTTCCCCCTTCACTCTTCACTTCATTATACTCCGCATACTGCTGTGGATTCCACTCCTTCACCTTCATCGTGGTGTAGATAACACAGAGAATCAGGATAGCCGCACCGATATAGAACGACCAGATGACAGAATCAGGAACCACACCCTTCTCAGCATAATTCTTGATACCGAGGAAGGTAAAGAGGAACGGGAAGATATATCCGGCTACAGAACCGGCATTGCAGAGGAAACTCTGGATAGAGTAAGCCTTCGCCTTCTGTTTTTCATTTACCATATCACCTACCAGCATCTTGAACGGCTGCATCGCCATGTTGATGCTCGTATCGAGGAACATCAGCGCTATCAGACCGAAGAGCATCGCACCGCTTACGGTCAGTCCGAGCGAACCGGCATTCGGGAGCAGGCACATTACCAGGACGGCAATCGTAGCACCCACAAAGAGATAAGGGATGCGGCGGCCGAAGCGGCACCACGTCTTATCGCTCAACGTGCCCACGATAGGCTGAACCAGGATTCCCATCAGAGGAGGGAGAATCCAGAAATAACTCAAGTTGTGTGGGTCAGCACCCAACGTTGCAAAGATTCGGGAGATATTGGCGCTCTGTAGGGCGTAGGCAATCTGTACTCCGAAAAATCCGAAGCTCAAGTTCCAGAGCTTCCAGAAACTTAAATCAGGTTTTTGTTTCATATTGTTATGCTTTTATATTATTATCTCGTTGTTCCTCTCACCACGAGTCGTGTTCTCACCACTCTTTTCTCCACCTCATCTTTAGGGATGGAGCCTTCCACCTGACCAATCAGGATATTGGCAGCTTCCTCGCCTACGGCTACACCTCGCTGCTCAACCGTAGTAAGCATCGGGTCGCACGCCTTGGCACGGTCACCATTGGTGAATCCGCAGATGCTGATTTCTTCAGGCACCTTGAACCCCATCCGCTTGGCGGTATAGAGGATGCCGATTGCCGTATCATCATTGATGGCAAAGAAAGCATCCGGACGATCTTCCTCTATCAGAATATCCGGTGTTATTGCTTCGGCATTGGCACGATCATCGCAGATCTTCACCCAGTCAGGGTTCTCCGTCAAACCATGCTTTACCAGCGCATCATGATAACCGTTATATCGGTTCTTGGAAATTTCCAGATTCATCGGCGAGCCGTAGAAGGCAATCTTCTTGCAGCCCGTATCAATCATGTGGGTAACGGCGGTAAAGGCACCCATATAGTCATCTACCACCACTCGCGAGCAGTTCACGCCCGTACATATTCTATCATAGAAGATGAGCAGCACCCCATTCTGCAGCAGTTTTTCGAAATGGTCATACTGCTTGGTATCCTTCGCCTGTGAAACGATGATGCCACAAACCTTGTTCTGATAGAAGTCTTCACAGATGGCCACCTCCTTATCGTAGCGCTCGTTACTCTGCGCCACCATCACACGGTAACCTCTGGCTCTAGCCTCTTCCTCGATGCCCGAAAGCACCGACATGAAGTAATAGTGCACCACCTGAGGTACAATAACTCCAATCACCTTCATCGGCTTCACCTTATTATGTCTTAAAGCCTCACCCAGGAAGTTAGGGAAGAAGTTATTTTCACGCGCGTATTTCTGAATACGCTCCTTTTGGGCAGTACTGATACGAGAACTGTCCTTCAATGCCCGGCTCACTGTGGCAACACTTACGCCCAAGTCGCGAGCAATATCTTTCATTGTTATTATTTCTTTATCACCCATTGTTTTTAGATCTGCTGCAAAATTACGAAATATCCTCAATATCAGTTCTAAAATCTTGACTTAAATCAAGTAATTTTAGTGCAAACGTTTGCACAAAATAAATAACGGAATTAACACAAAAATAGTACAACATTAGAGAAAAGAACTTAATTTTGCACACAGAAACGACAAGTTTATGGGCAAACGCCCCATTCCTACCTTATATAATATAAGCAAGATGCCAGAAAGACCCCGAAAAGAGCCAGAACGGCATTTAGAGTAGGAACGACAACAACCTAAGCCAAGAAGAAAAGAAGAAAAAGGAAATAATTTAATATAATACATTAACTTAAAAATCAAGCAAATGATGAAGCAGGTAAAAATTAAATTGCCTCTCAGAGCATTGACCCTTGCAAGCGGTCTGCTTCTGACGGTGAGTTCCTTTGCGCAGAGTAATGCAATTAAGGGACATGTGAAGGATGCTTCTGGGGAACCTATCATGGGTGCTACCATTACAGTGAACGGTAAGGCAGTAGGTATTACCGACATGGATGGTAACTTCTCTGTTGACGCAGCTCCAGGTGCCAAGATTACATTCACCTATCTGGGTATGACACCGCAGACAGTGAAGGCATCTAGTAACATGAACATTACCTTGGAAGATGACTCAAAGGCTTTGAATGAAGTCGTTGTCATCGGTTATGGTGTAGCTAAGAAAAACGACTTGACAGGTTCCGTTACAGCTATCAAGCCAGACGAGAAGAACCATGGTATCATTACTTCTGCACAGGATATGATCCAGGGTAAGATTGCCGGTGTAAATGTCAACTCATCAACGGGTGCTCCTGGTGATGGTGCACAGATTCGTATCCGTGGTGGTGCTTCTCTTACTGCGAGCAACAACCCATTGATTGTTATCGATGGTATGCCTATGGATAACAATAATACAAAAGGTGTAAACAACCCTCTTTCTCTTGTCAATCCTAACGATATCGAGAGCTTCACCGTATTGAAGGATGCTTCAGCTACAGCCATCTATGGTTCCCGTGGTTCTAATGGTGTCATCATCATTACAACCAAGAAGGGTCGCAGCGGCCAGAAGCCACAGGTTTCTTACAATGGTACACTTTCGGTAAGTACTGTTGCCAAGAAGATGGATGTGATGAATGCTTCCGAATATACAGACTTCATCAAGAACTATTATGGTGAAGATTCTTCTGCCTACAAAGGTTTAGGCTGGAAGAAGTTCAATGAAGATGGAACTCCAGATTATTCTGCCGGCACATACGATACCGACTGGCAGGACGAGATTTACCGTGCAGCTGTCAGTCATGAGCATAATGTAAGTTTTACAGGTGGCATCAGCAAGAAATCATGGTCAATGCCTTATCGTGTCAGCGTTGGTTACACCGGTCAGGAAGGTATTCTGAAGGGTTCTGACTATAAGCGAGTTACTGCCGGTTTCAACATCAATCCATCATTGTTCGACAAGCACCTTAACATTAATGTCAACGGTAAGTATTCTTACTCAAAAACAAATCCAGGTGGACAGGATGCAGTAGGCGCAGCTGTCTCTATGGATCCTACTCGTCCTGTTAAGAGTAGTGATGAGAAATTCAAGAACTGGGGTGGCTATTGGCAGTGGGCATTACCTACTACCTCATATGACCCTACATTCCCATATAACCGCAACGACGATGCTCCAACAAACCCTGCAGAAAAAGTTGAAAACTACGATTTCTACAAGAGTGCGCATATTCTCTTGGGTAATGTAGAGGCAGACTATAAGATACATGGTTTCGAAGACCTTCATCTTCATGCCAACATAGCTGGAGAATATAGCACTGGTGGAGAGTACAACACCAACAATCCACAATCTACATACGGATTCTACTATGGTGGCAACAGCGAAAATAAGGAGAAGAAGTATAACGTTGTAGCTACTGCCTATGCTCAGTACACCAAGGATTTCAACAAGGCTAACCACTTCGACATCATGGCTGGTTACGAATATAGCCACATGAAATATTGGGGAGACCAGTGGAGCAAGTCTATGTATCCATCTACCTACGAAGGTAAGAATGATGCAGGCGAAGCTCTTGCAGGAACCGTGAAGTCTTACGATACAAGCAACTGGAAGGGACAGACTTACCTCGTGAGCTGGTATGGACGTGCCAACTATTCTTTGCTTGACCGTTATCTCCTTACATTCACTGCCCGTTATGATGGCTCAAGCCGCTTTGCAGACGGACACCGTTGGGGTTTCTTCCCATCAGCAGCCTTCGCATGGCGCATCAAAGACGAAAAATTCCTGAAAGATATTGATGCTATCAGCGACTTGAAACTCCGACTTGGTTGGGGTAAGACCGGTCAGCAGGATACAGGTAAAGAGTACTACACCGCTACCTATAAGAAGAGTACAAGTAATCACCACCTCTATCCAATCGGTGGTATTGCCAACAACCCAGGAATACTCTACCGTCCATTGGCATACAATGACGAATTGACTTGGGAGACGACTACTACATGGAACGTAGGTCTCGACTATGGTATGTTCGACCAGAGACTCACCATCAACCTTGATGGTTATATCCGCAAGACAACCGACTTGCTCAGCACAACAACCATCGCTGCAGGTCAGAACTTTGACAATGCTCTCTTGATGAATGCAGGTACATTGAAAAACAAGGGTTTTGAGGTAGCTATCACAGGTCGTCCTATCCAAACCAAGGACTGGTTTGTAGAATTGAGCGTCAACGCTGCTTACAACAAGAACGAGATTACCGAACTTGCAGGCGGTCGTGATTTGATGGAGGCAGGCATGCAGGTAGGTCAGAATCAGGCGATTACCTATCATAAGGTAGGAAAGCCAGCCAACTCATTCTTGGTTTACCAGCAGGTTTACGATGAGAGCGGACGTCCAATCATGGGTTGCTACGTAGATCGTAATGGCGATGGTACAATAGACGAGAACGACAGATACTTCTATAAGAATATCGTGGCTCCTTGGACAGGCGGTTTCAGCTTCAAGGTTGCATACAAGAACTGGGATCTCGGCAGTAATTTCCGTGCAAGCTTCGGAAACTATCTCTATAATGGATACGCAGAAGGTGCGATAAATACAAAAGAGGTATGTAGTGCAAAGGGATATTATAAAAATACCACAAAGGAGTTAGTAGCTCTTGGCTGGACTTCGTACAACTATCCTCTTACCGACTACTTCGTACAGAATGGCAGCTTCTTGAAGTGCGACAACATCACACTGGGCTATAACTTCAACAATCTGCTGAAGGGTGGCAACTACAAGGGCATCTCTGGCCGTATCTACGCCTCATGCTCTAACGTGTTTACTATCACCAAGTATAAAGGTATTGATCCTGAAGTAACATCAGGTAAGGACGACAACATCTATCCTCGTTGCCGCACATTCCTGCTCGGTCTGAACCTTAACTTCTAACAATTTAAAATAGACTTCGATATGAAACTCAATAAATTCAACATAATTGCCCCAGCAGCAGCTCTTCTGCTTTCAGCAAGCTTGAGCTCTTGCATGGATGACTTGAACAAGGGAAACATTGACCCTACTGTTGATGCCAATCCTAATATTACGGGCTTATACAGCAAGTGCTATGCTGGTCTTATCATGGAGGGTAATGACGGTAATGCCGATTTCTCTATCGACGACGCTGGTAAGTCATGCTTGCTCCGCAACCTGTTCAACTTCAACGAGGTACCTACCGACGAAGCCGCCTGCTGGTGGTCAGATGGCGGTATTGAGGATGTAACAAAAAATAAGTTCGAATCTGGTAATGCCACTCTGAAGAACCTCTACTATCGTCTGATGTCGAACATCTCTTACGAGAATCATTTCTTGAGCCTCGACGCAGCCCAAGAGGATAAAACTAAGTATGCAGAGGTACGTGTACTTCGTGCCTATAGCTATTTCTTGATGCTCGACTTCTTTGGAGACCCGACATTCATTGACAAGATTTCGCCAGAAACACCACGTCAAGCACACTCTTACAATTCAAAGTTTGAGGAAGGCAAAACATATACTCGCGCAGAGCTTCTTCAGTTAGGTCGTGAGTTCTTGTTCAACTGGGTAGAAAGCGAATTGCTTGCTGCAGAGCCAGACCTGTTGGAGGCAAAGCCAGAGACTGATACAGATCCAGACTATGGCCGCGTAGACAAAGGCACATGCTGGTTGCTCTTGAGCCGTCTGTACCTCAATGCCGGTACATACCTCAACAACGATGGTCAGAACAATCAATATTGGGATAAGGCTCTCGAATATGCCGAGAGGGTTATCAATTCAGACTATAAGCTCTTCGATGACAGCAAGATGTCTAATGAGGCTAAAGCTAATGGCTACAAGCCATACGACCTGCTCTTCATGGGCGACAATGGTTCAAATGGTGCAAGCTGCGAGGCTCTTCTGCCTTTGATGCAAGATGGTGACAAGACTCAGGGATACGGTGGCTCGATGTTCTTTGTTGCAGCTCTTTGGGATGCTACAATGCAGACTGTTACAGATAAGGATGCTGCCACTACTGCCAACACATGGTCAGGTATGCGTGTTCGTCCACAATTCGTAGAGAAGTTCTTTACCGATCCAAAAGTTGTGGTAAACAAGTCAGCTTCCGAAATCCGTGCTATGAACGTTGATGACCGTGCTATCCTTTGGGGTAAAGGCAACAGTGACGGCGATCGTACTTTAGAGATTGGTGCTAACGATAAGTTCGTCAAGGGTATTGCAACACCAAAATGGAATAACAACTATTCTAATGGTGGTACTCCTCACGACAGCTATAACGTAGATATAGACTTCTTCCTCTTCCGTGTAGCTGAGGCTTACCTCAATGCAGCTGAGGCTGAGATGCACCTCAATGGTGAAAGCTCGGCTAAGGCAAAGAAGTATATCGATGCTCTTCGCAACCGTGCCCACGCAGGCGTACGTGCTTCTTATACTCTTAACGACGTGCTCGATGAGCGTGCCCGTGAGTTGTATTGCGAAGGTCTCCGCCGTACCGATTTGATCCGTTTCAATCAGTTTGGTGGCAGTCAGGCTACATACAATTGGGAACTTAAGGGTGGTAGTACTAATGGTACAACCTTCGCCAAGACCTATAATGTATATCCTCTCCCATCTTCAGAGGTTCTTTCTAACAAGAACTTGACACAGATTGATGGATACAACGAGGTTCAAAACTAAAGTATAAAAGAATTATTAAAGAAAACGCAATATGAAGAATAAATATATAATTGGTGCTCTGCTTGTCGGCATCATCAGCTTATTCGCATCATGTTCGGATGACAACGACTCTAACCCAACGCTGATTCAGCCTAAAGAGTTTGTGTTGAACACTCCTGCATATGCCAATGCGACTATTGATTTGGAAAAATCTACTGGTTTTGAGCTTACATGGTCACAGCCTAAGTACACAGCAGACAATGCCCCAATCAACGCAACATACGAGGTGCAAGTATCTCCAACCAACAGCTTCACAGTTTCTACTGATGAAGCTGCTGCAGACGAGAGTGGAGAAAAGGTGCCAGACTACGCTGTTCTTAGCAACACCACACAGAAATGTAATATTTCTGCCTCTGCAGAAGAAATGGACAAGGCATTGGTAAAGATACTTAAATGGACAGAAGAGAATGTTCCTGCCGAGCAGGAGATGTACGTTCGTGTTAACGCTTACATCCTTGAGGGCACAAGCCGTCTGAATCCTGTCGCTTCAAACTCAGTAAAGCTCAACGTAAAGCCTTACTATATTGAACTGAAGGATGCTGTTCCAACAATGTGGTATCTTGTAGGTAACATGTTCGGCGCTAAGTGGGCAAACGACAAGAATATTGGAGTAGACGCACTTCCAATGTTCCTTAAGCCAAACTTCTCTTACGATAAGAAGACTGGTGCTGGTGAGATTGAATACACCAACTTCTTCCTTACAGACGAATTCGACGAAAAAGCAGAATCTGCTGTGGCAGGTTTCAAGATTCTGCCTTCAAGCTTCGATTGGGACTACAGTATGGACGGCGGTGGAAAGTTGAAGGACAATATCGCCTATCGTGGTTCAACTAATAGCGATGGTGGTCATATCCTTGCAGGAGCAGACGGTTACTACACAATCACATTGAACACCGCCAACAATACAGCCACTATGGTGAAATACGAGGGTAATGTAACCAACTATGGTACTATCCAGATTGCAACCTCATTAGACGATTTCGCGAGCGACACTCCAATGCTTCCTTACAATACAGAGGGCGTTGAAAACCACGCTTGGTACTATGTGATGGAAGTTCCTGCCGGACAGACAGTAAGCTTCAAGTTCAAGATTGCTGGTTCTTGGGATACCAACTGGGGATTTGGTGCAGAAGATGGCGCTGTCAACATGTATGGTAAGTGCGAGGCTAATGGTCATAACATCGGTTTGACTGAAGGCAAGTATTGCATCTCATTCAACGACATCACAGGTGCATTCAGCATCGTTAAATTGTAAATCACTTAAAGTATAGACAATTATGATTAAGAAAATATTATTGGGAATGACCCTGCTGATGTCTATGGTATCTTGTACCGAGGACTACACAGATTGGGGTAACCCACAGAGCAATCCTAAGGAGGAAGCCGTATCATTCGGAAATGGTAGCGTAACTCCAGTTGATGTCATCAACTTGGCTGATGTTAAGACAGAGAAGGTAAAAGTGGCGAGCATTGTTGCTCCCACTTCTTCCAACGCTGCTTATACACCTAATTATAAGATTAACTTCGACGGTCAGTCATTCGACATTGATGCTGATGGCAACATGGCAACAGCTGAATTGACAAGCTATATCGTAGATAAGTGGGGAAAGCGTCCTACAGAGCGCGACATCGATGCTACTCTTGATGCATGGGTAAGCAATGGCTCAACAGCCGTGAAGATGACTACATCTGCAACATTCCAGGTTAAGGCTATTCCTGAGGCTCCAGTTATTGAAGATGGCTATTACCTCGTAGGCGATATGTTTAATGTCGAAGCCGTTGGTGATGCCCCAGCCGTTGACGGTTGGAATACTGTAAGTGCTAAGCAGGCATTCAAGCACAGCGATAAGGATGTATATGATGATCCTGTTTTCACCATCACATTCGAGACAACCAAGGCTAATCAGTATTGGAAGATTATTCCTAAGAAGAACGTTGATGCCGGTAACTTCTGGGCTGCTGGCGTAGTAGGTCCTAAGGTTGACGGCGACGACAGCATGACAGGTTTGTTGACCAACGGTGACGCTAAGGCTGGTAAGATTGCCAAGGCTGGTAAGTATAAGCTCACCATCGACATGATGGACTACTCTTATACCTTAGAGGAGGTTAAATACGATCCATTCATCTACTTCATCGGTAGTACAGATAAGTGGACAAAAGCAGACCAAAAACTTGCTCTCGTAGATGACGCTAAGGGCGTATACACTGGTTTCGTTTATTTGGCCGATCCTAATAACGCTGGCTACGAGTTCAAGTTCCAGCGTAAAGCCGGAGATTGGGATAGAGCAATCGCAGCAAGTGACTTCGTTACATTTAAAGAATCTGCTATCGGCGCAGCCAATGGAAATCTCGGTGTAAAAGACGGAGAAGGTGTTTACTACATGGATGTAAATCTCTCTGAAGGCACTATTGAAGCTACTAAGGTGGAGACAATGGGACTCATCGGCAAATTCCAGGAATGGGATGAAACTAATGATGTACCTATGACATGGAATGCCGAAGAGTATTGCTTTGAGGTAACAAATGCAGGTGTAACTGCAGATGGTTGGAAGTTCCGTATGAATAAGAAATGGGATGTCAACCTCGGTGGAAGTCTTAACAACCTGACAGCAGGTGGTAGCGACATTAAGGTTGCAGGTAACACTGTCAAGTTGTATCCTACAAGAAAGACAAAAGACAATATCTACTGCACAGTAGAGTAATCATCTGTTTCATCATAATAAAAATAGTATAACCAATAGGCGGCTCTCAATTCCGGGAGCCGCCTATTTTTTTTCGTTCTCCTCCCCCTTTCAAGTATTTTTTCCCTAAAACCTGGAAGTTACGAGGAAAAGTCGTATCTTTGTCCCCGAATAGCTTAAAAAAAGAAATTATGGGACATCAAGAAGATATTGTAAAAACAGAAAGTAAAAATCATTGTCATCAGGGATACGCAAGTCATCCTTGACAGAGATGTTGCGGAATTGTATGGAGTAGAAACCAGAGATATAAACAAAGCGGTTAAAAATAACCCCAAAAAGTTTCCCCCTGATTATATTATTGAACTGAATAGCAGCGAGAAACAGGAACTGGTGAAAAATTTCCACCGGTTCAATACCCTCAAGCATTCCACTGTTGCACCTCACGCATTTACTGAACAAGGACTTTATATGCTTGCCACAATTCTGAAAGGTGATTTAGCCATCAGTACAACCATTGCCATCATTGATACTTTCACTCAACTTCGCAAATTGGCAAGAACTATAGATAAGGTGAATGAAGATGCAAAGGAGCATGGTATTTTACCAGACAAAGCAACAGAAGGTAAGATACAAGCTGCCATGAACGAAGTCTTCGCAGATAAGCTGCCATTAAAAATGCGCAGATTGACTTTTGGGGTAAATTTAGGAGTGCTGAAATTTTCTATAGAAACCACAAGAGAATCTAAAGAATAAAACAACATAAAAAGGAGGGAAGAATATGAACATGTTTGAACAGATGCCATTCAGCAAGAAGTATCCAGTCTTCCGCAAGTTGGCAGAAATAGGCGACCTCCGCAAGCTCTCCCGAGAGGAACTAGAGCTGTATGACGAGGACATCAAGAATATGCGTGATATATATGCCACCAGAAAGTTTGATGAAAAGAAAGGGATGGAAATAGGTATGGCGAAAGGTATGGAAAAAGAAAAGCTAGCCACAGCTCGCCGCCTCCTATCAATGGGCCTTTCTGATGAGCAAGTAGCAACAGCCACCGAGCTTCCACTAGAGGAAATCCAAAAATTGAAGGAATAAGTAGAGGCTAGCTGGACTTTCGCAAGTTTTGCCCCCACACGCCCTGAAGAGGTAGAAGGCCCTTCAGAGCGTTCTTGAACCCCATGCTAAAGTTCAGTCAACTTATAGTTGAAAATTCAGCAACATCAACCGCCTCATTCAAGTACTTCATTCTGCTACTTCAACCACTTCATTCTGCAACATCAAGTGCTTTATTCAGCCAACGAAATTGCCTCTTCCACCCAGCGAAGTCGAATCCATCACCCAACGAAGTCGTATCTTTAACCCAGCGCAGTCGTATCCTTAACCCAGCGCAGTCGTATCCTTCAATTCAATGAAACGTATGAACTTGCGCAATGACGTACATGAAGCGAAAGAGGCTCACTTGATGATTACCAGGATGCTTCTGAAACTACGTCCCGACGTATCTGTTACTGCGTCGGGACGTAGCAAATGCTGCATCAGGACGTAATTTTCATTTCCTCAGTTGGCTATGATTCCTCCTCTCACCAGCCATTTTGCAAAGAAGCGGTCGCAGAAATACTCTGCGCCCTTATAGCCATATACCACAAAAGGATTGTTCAATCTTGCCATATCTTGTTATCATTCATTATACAAACGTTCATTGCGCTTTTTACGCAACGCAAATTACGCAATAAAAAACGAGACCGTCAAATGTTTTCTAGTTTTTTAATCATAATTATCTCCTAAAGCTACATTTATCTTAATTATATATAATAGAAGAAAAGCACACCGGAATGCAAACGTTTGCACAATTTATTCGCTTGATTTGCATCAATTTTTGAACAAGCTAATGAAATAAATCGTAACTTTGCCAACGTATAACAATACAACTTGCAATTAAACATAAAATAATAATCACAAAATACAATGATAATTATGAAGAAGATATACTTTACACTTATCGCTTTACTGGCAAGCATCAATATGTTTGCACAAGGTTGGCCTGCTAACTATAGTGGCGTCATGCTGCAAGGATTCTCATGGGATTCTTACGACTACTCCCAATGGACTGTTTTAGAGAAGCAAGCCGATGATATGAAAGGATTCATCGACCTTGTATGGCTTCCACAAAGCGGTAAATGCATCGAAACTACTCAGGTAATGGGCTATAAGCCATATTATTATTTCAACCAGAATTCCTCATTCGGAACTGAGGCTGAACTCAGAAGTCTGATTGCCAAGTTCAAAGCCAACGGCATTGGCGCAATAGCAGATGTTGTGGTCAACCACCGCAATACAGACGGCTGGTATGCCTTCCCTGCAGAGACATACAATGGAGTGACTTACCAGATGTTGTCTACCGATATCTGCAAGAATGATGATAGTGGAAGTACGGCAACACAGGCAAAAAAAGACGGGGTTAGCCTCAGCAATAACTATGATGAGGGAACCGACTTTGGAGGATGCCGTGATATTGACCATAAGAGCGAGAACTTACAGAAGATTATCAAGGCATATCTGAAATTTCTGAAGGAGGATATAGGATATACCGGTTTCCGCTACGACATGGTAAAGGGTTTCAGCGGTACCCACGTGGCTGACTACAATGATGCTGCCGGTGTAGAATTCTCGGTAGGTGAATATTGGGATGGAAACCAATCTATCATCAACTGGATAAACAAGACTAACAAGAAGAGTGCAGCCTTCGACTTCCAGTTCCGTTATAATGTACGTGATGCAGTAGGCGTAAAAGACAATAAGATTGTTTCATCACCAAACTGGTCGAAGTTGAAGAGCGATATCAATCTGATGCATGACCCAACTTATCGTCAGTACGCCATCACATTCGTAGAGAATCACGACATGCAATTCCGTTCTAAAGATGAGCCGCTGGATCCTCTTAAGCGAGATACGCTTGCAGCCAATGCCTATATGCTCGCCATGCCGGGAACTCCTTGCGTGTTCCAGCCACACTGGAGAGCCTACAAACAGGAAATCAAGAGCATGATTGAAGCCCGCAAACTTGCAGGCATCACCAACATGAGCAATTATACCAACAAGATGGCACAGACCGCATGCTTTGCCAATGAGACTACCGGCGACAAGGCTAAGCTCATCGTGGTTGTAGGAAACAACACCAAGGCATATACTCCAGGCACTGATTATGCACAGATTCTCGAAGGATACCACTACCGTTATTATCTTTCTAAATCAGCAGAAACCGCATGGTGCAATATACCATCAGGCGAATACGAGGCAGGTTTCAAGGCTAAGCTTACGGCTGTCAGCCAGAACAGCAATGCCAAACTGGTATACACTACTGACGGCACAGCCCCTACAGCCAAGAGCAAGCAGGTGGCTACAGGTAGCAACATTAACATAGATGAGACCTGCACCTTGAAGGTTGGCTTGCTCAGCAACGGAACCGTAACAGGTATCCGTACCTACAATTATACCGTCAAGGCATTCGAGCCATATACCATCACCGTATATGCCAATGCTGACCAGGTAACAAACTGGGGTTCAACCATGTATTTCTACGCATGGAATACAAGCGGAGAGCTCACAGAAAAATGGCCAGGTACTGCTGTCACAGCAACCAAGACGCTGAACGGTAAGAAGTGGTACTATATGGACTTCAAGATCAAGAGCAAGGATGCTATCGTAAACATCATCTTCAATCAGGGAAAAGACAAGAAGCAGTCCGTAGACATGAACGCTGGCAACAGCACCAAGTTCTACGAGATTACCACTGCACAGAGTAATGGCAAATACACCTGCAAGGATGTTACCGCCATCTGGGCACCACCAACAGGCATCACAGGAACTCCAACCATAAGCAATACCACAACAGACAATGCATGGTATACACTTAGCGGTATGAAATTGGGTAAGAAGCCTGCAAAGAGCGGTGTTTACATCCACCAGGGAAAGAAAGTGATTATCAGATAAGAATATAACAAATAAGTTCAAAGAATAGTTTAAGTTTTTCAGTTTTAGGCTTTTAGGTTTATTAAGGTTTATGTTTTTAGGTTTAGTTTTGTGTGAACAAAATTATTAGTTAGTTGTTTTAGGTTAGGAAAAAGAGGTATATCCAAGATTCATCTTCGGGATATACCTCTTTTCTTATTTTAATTATCTTTCTTATTCTAATTATCTTTCGCGCTGGTCAGCACCCCACATCAGTTTTTCTCTCAAGGTAGAGAAGTAACGCTGGTTGCGCTGCTTCACAATCTTGATGCTATGAGGAGCCTTGCGGATAATGAGGCGGGTTTCCTCCGTCATACGCTCACTACGTCCATCGATGGCTACCAGATAGTTGTGGCTGCGACTCTCGATATCGAGCGTGATGACTGCCGTATCGTTGATTACGATAGGCCGGATGTTCAGACTGTGAGGAGCCACCGGAGTAAGACAGATGCTGCCACTCTGCGGAATGATGATAGGACCGCCATTAGATAGATTGTATGCCGTAGAACCTGTTGGCGTGGTAACAATCAGACCATCCGCCTGATAAGTAACGAGAAATTCGCCATCAACCTGCGTACGGATGGAAATCATCGAAGCATCATCACGCTTCAGCACGGCGATATCGTTGAGGGCGAACGGATTGCCGGCAAGTATGCCACCTTCTGCCTCCACCTGAATCACCGCATGCTCCTCTATCAGACATTCACCGGCATAAAGACTGTCCAGCGCCGACTCTATCTCACTAGGCAGCACATCGGCAAGGAAGCCCAACCGGCCCATATTCACACCGATAATAGGCGTACCCTTGGCTCCCACACGGCTCGCTGCCTTCAGGAAGGTACCGTCACCACCCATAGAGATGACGTAATCCACATCGAAGTTGTAATCTTCGAACACCCCAGCCGCCTTCACATCGAGATGCTGGTCGCGGGTAAGAAACTCGTAATAAGCATTTTCCACATAAACTTCAGCCTCCTTCTTTTCGAGATAAAGAAGGATTTTCTCTATCGAAGCCGACTTCTTAGCCTGGTATTCATTACCAAATATTGCGAATTTTAAATGTTGCTGTGCCATTTATTTTGTTATTTCAATAATTATTCTTACTTTTGCAAAGGTAATCATATTATTTGAATAACAAGACAAAAAACAAATAAATTATGGCTAAGGTATATGAATTTCTTGCCAATGGCTTCGAGGAAATCGAAGGATTGGCTCCGGTTGACATCCTCCGTAGAGGTGGTGTAGACATCAAGACTGTAAGTGTAACGGGTACTGAATGGGTAGAAACATCGCATGGTGTTACCATCAAGGCTGACCTGAAGTTTGAGGATATTGCCAGCTTTGAAGATGCTGACATGCTGATGATTCCGGGCGGAATGCCAGGCAGTACAAACCTGAACGAGCACGAAGGTGTACGCCAGGCGCTCATCGCCCAGCACAAGGCTGGTAAGCGAATCGGTGCCATCTGCGCAGCCCCAATGGTTCTGGCAAGCACAGGCATCCTCGAAGGAAAGAAGGCTACCTGTTATCCTGGCTTTGAGCAGTATTTCGGCGAGAACACCGAATATACCGCCACCCTCTTCCAGGAAGACGGCAACGTGATTACAGGCGAAGGTCCTGCAGCAACCCTCCCATACGCCTATAAGATATTGAGCTATTTCGTAAGCAAGGAAACCGTAGCTGCCCTGCAGGATGGCATGATGTATGATCATCTCATGCAGAGCAAATAATAACAATGAGTGAAGAAAGGCAGAATTAGAATTCTTCACTCTTCACTTTTAACTCTTCACTTAAAAAAATGGATTACGTAATCATAGTAGCCGGAGGCAAGGGCCTCCGCATGGGAAGTGAGATTCCAAAACAGTTCTTGCCGGTAGCGGGCAAGCCTATCCTGATGCGCACCATAGAGCGTTTTCATGAATATGACCCTGCATTGAACATCATCCTGGTTCTGCCGGAGAGTCAGCAGGCATACTGGCACCAGCTCTGCGAGGAGCATCATTTCAGCATCAAACACCAGATAGCCAATGGTGGCGACACCCGTTTCCAGTCATCCAAGAACGGACTGGCACTCATTCCTGATGATGAAGATGGCGTAGTGGGTATTCACGACGGCGTGCGCCCATTCGTATCTAAGGAAGTAATTGAAGAATGTTTCGAGACGGCTCGCGAAGAATATGCAGCCATCCCTGTATATGCCGTAACCGACACCCTGCGCTATATCGACCAGCACGGAGGCGGAAAGAATGTGCTGCGCAGCGATTACCGCGTGGTGCAGACTCCCCAAACCTTCGACATCGGTCTGGCAAAGCAGGCTTTCAACCAGGAATACAAGGAGCAGTTTACCGATGATGCTTCGGTGGTAGAAAGTCTTGGCTGCCAGGTTGCGATGGTTGATGGTAATCGTGAGAACATCAAGATTACTACTCCATTCGACATCAAGGTAGCGGAAGCTTTGCTGGGCTGATAATCTGCATGTCATCCCTGTTAGACAGGATGACGAAGACTGAGCCATAAGCTGGCAAGTTCAAGTTCACTATCTGGCGGATTCTGGAAGTACCGGTACGGAAGGTTGCCGTAATCTGGCGCTCCTTATTCTCCTGATTAATCAGGAAATAGATATCCTTCCTGCCCGTTGCCTCCAGAACCAGACGGTGGGCATAATCCATATTCTCAGGCAGTATGACATCCGGATCGATGCCATACTGCGAGAAGTTCTTCGCCTGATAAGGCTTGTCGATGATGACGATACCTTCCTCACGCAATTCCTCCAGTTTCGCTTTTATCTCAGCAGAGAGAGAGCTATCCGGCTGCGAAACCAAGAGAATGCGATAATCCTGATTTCCAGGCAGTTTACCTTTCGGACTGTATTCGAAATTCCATTTCAGCAAGGCATCCTTGTTAATCAAATCGTATTTGTAACCACGAGGGGCACGATAGCTGTTCTTCTGTTCGGGGTTTTCCGAAGGATGAAACACAGCGATATCAACCACCGGTCTGCCCTGCTGCAGATAATAATGACACATGGTGATGTAATCCATGAAACCTCGAGCCTCTGGATGCCGGACAATATCATGCTGGAAAATGAACCTGTTGATGCCAAGCGCCAGGTGGCGGTCTATCAAAGGTTTGAGCAAGGCGGGCGTTCCGTTCCGTGCGCCATAGTTTCCTGTACAAACCACAGCCTGAACCGGATTTTCATTATAGATATGAGCTCTGCTTACGGCACGGAACATATCGTCGGGATGATCGGTACGCGGAATAGGCTCACAAGAAACCTCAACATACTGTTCTTCTGCCAGACGGGTGAAGGTCTGGAAGAACTTCTCCTTTACCAGTTCCTCGATGGTGAGACGGATATCATTCTGAACCTGTTCGTATCGGGAAGCCGACTCCAGCGGAACACCTGCCATGACAGGAAGATAAGGGATGAGATCATAGCCGCGGCGCACCTTGAATTCTTCGGCAAACTGACAGCCCCAGTTCTGGCTGCCCCACTCTCTCGGGTCGATATACAGATACGATACCACATCGCCATGCGGACGGTTCAGTAACGGCGCATACCAGGAATCGAATAGTTTCTTTACGGCTGCCGGTGAGAACCTGTCCACCTCAAGTCCCATACCTTTCCCATCCGTTGCATGAGTCTGTCCCGTTGAGGTATGTCCCATCCGCAACAGGCACCAGGAGCCCTTAGGCAACTTATTCTGCAAGATACCATTCACCATGACACCCATCACCATTCCCCCTTCCATCTTCAAGGGGAGCACATCAGTCATCGGCACCGCCTCGCTCCGGGCAGCCGAATCGGTTGCGTTGCGCCAGGCAGGACCCGTTTTTCCTTTAAAGCGGATGGCAAAAGCAGCAATATCCTGATAATATCCACCTTCGCTTCCGGCAGACTGCATCTTTCCGTCCTTATAACTCTCGGGCTGCCACATCTGCAAGCCTTCAATCTTCTTTCCGCCCTTCATGATAGTATCGGTCCAGACAACCTTCTGCATCGATTCAGCAGGGAGGACAAGCGGATTGCCAGGCAGGACATGGATGCCCATATCAAAATCGAGAGAGTCGGCTAGCAGGAAGGAATAATCCATCATCTTCCAGAACTCAGGCGACAGCTGTGCCACCCCGTCCTGAAATTCCAGACACTCGCCGGCTTCACGTACCGGCATCAGCCAGATACCGCCCATACCTACATTCTTCATACCCGTCAGATCGGCATGAATACCCGGTCTGGAAACGGAGCCATACTTCCAGTTCCAGAAGGTCCAAGGCTTAGCCTCGTCATTATATGCCATTGCCGACACAACCAGAAGCGCCAGCAAAGCTATCACCATATATCTTTTCTTACTATTCATGAAAGTTTTAATCTTATTCGGTGCGAAGGTACGAAGAAAAATCAATATAAACAAATAAAAAAGCCACAATTGCGGAAAAAAAGCGTTAAACATTTTGGCTGTTTTGCCATAATGTTGTACTTTTGCATCATTATGAATAGTATTTTAGACCAAGACATCATGTTCCTGCCGGGGGTAGGACCCAAGAAGAAAGAGATACTGAGCAAGGAGCTCGGCATCAACTCTTATAGTGACCTGCTGGAATACTATCCATATAAATATGTAGACCGCTCCAAGGTTTTCCACATCAGCGAACTCAATGCCGACATGCCCTTTGTACAACTCAAAGGCAAGATACTCAGCTACGATGAGATAGATACCGGTAAGCGCAACAAGCTGCTGGTAGCCCATTTCTCAGACGGCTACGGTGTGGCTGACCTCATCTGGTATCGCGGTGCCCAATACATCATGAAGACCTATAAGGTGGGAACCGAATATCTCGTTTTCGGAAAGCCAACCGTCTTCAACGGCAGATTCCAGTTTACCCATCCCGATATGGACGATGCCACCAATCTCCAGATTTCAGAGATGGGCATGCAGCCCTACTACTCGCTTACCGAGAACCTGAGAAAACGCGGCTACACCTCACGTTCCATAGAGAAGATAACCAAGCAGTTGGTCACCATCCTTCCTCCTCTTCCCGAAACGCTGCCAAACCATATCGTAGACCGTCTGCATCTGGTTTCGCGCGATGCAGCCATCCGCATGATTCATTATCCGCATTCCCATCAGGAGATGCAGAAAGCACAGGTACGCCTTAAATTTGAGGAACTCTTCTATGTGCAGCTTAATATAATAAGGTATGCCACCGACCAGCGCCGCAAGTTCAGGGGCTATGTCTTCAACCGCATCGCTGATATCTTCAACGGGTTCTATGCCCATCATCTGCCTTTTGAACTGACAGGAGCACAGAAACGGGTGATGCATGAAATCAGAGCCGATATGTGCAGCGGCAGACAGATGAACCGTCTTCTGCAGGGTGATGTAGGTTCGGGCAAGACGCTCGTGGCCCTCATGACCATGCTCATTGCGCTGGATAACGGTTATCAGGCATGTATGATGGCACCTACCGAAATTCTTGCCGAGCAGCATCTGCAAACCATCTGCGACTTCCTGCAGGGAATGGATATCCGGGTAGAACTGCTCACTGGCATCGTAAAGGGAAAGAAGAGAGAAAAGATTCTTGCCGACCTGGCTACGGGCGAAATCCAGATTCTGGTGGGCACCCATGCCATCCTCGAAGACCCGGTAGTTTTCAGAAGATTAGGCGTAGCCGTTATCGATGAGCAGCATCGCTTCGGTGTAGCGCAGAGAGCCAAGCTGTGGAACAAGAGCGAGAATCCGCCTCATATCCTCGTGATGACCGCCACTCCTATCCCCCGCACCCTCGCCATGACCATTTATGGTGACCTGGACGTGAGCGTGATTGATGAACTGCCACCGGGCAGAAAACCGATACAGACGCTACATAAGTTTGATACCCAACTCACCAGTCTCTATCAGAGCATCCGCCGCCAGATTAATCTCGGCAGACAGGTATATATCGTCTTTCCGCTGATCAAGGAAAGCGAGAAGAGCGACCTGAAGAACCTGGAAGAAGGTTACGAAACGCTGAAACAGGCATTCCCGGAATTCAAATTGAGTAAGATACACGGAAAGATGAAATCTGCCGAGAAGGAAGTAGAGATGGAGCAGTTTGTAAAGGGCGAAACACAGATTCTCGTTGCCACCACCGTGATAGAAGTTGGTGTAAATGTGCCCAATGCTTCGGTCATGGTTATCCTGGATGCACAGCGCTTCGGTCTCTCCCAGTTGCACCAGCTGCGAGGCCGTGTAGGAAGAGGCTGCGACCAGAGCTACTGCATTCTGGTAACCAACTATAAACTTTCAGAAGAAACCCGCAAACGTATTGATATCATGTGCGATACGAACGACGGTTTCCGTATCGCCGAGGCCGACTTGAAACTCCGTGGTCCCGGCGACCTGGAGGGAACGCAGCAGAGCGGCATGGCTTTCGACCTGAAGATAGCGAATATTGCCAGAGATGGTCAGCTGGTACAACTGGCACGCACAGAAGCACAGGAAATCATCGACAACGATCCCGAATGCAATGCTCCTCACAACGCCCTGCTCTGGAACCGCCTCAGGGAATTGAAGAAAACCCATATCAACTGGGCAGCCATCAGCTAAAGCAGCAAGCAAGAGCAGTTCCTGCTATCAGAAAGCAAGCAAAAGCAGTTCCTGTTATCAGAAAGCAAGGCTAAAAGGTGGCTTCAGCTATCAAGCAGCCTCATCCCCGTTCCAGGCGATTCCATCGCCTGTCCCAAAAGTAAAAAGTATAATTATGGATAAAAGAAGAAAGCCGGCTATCAGGGAGCCGCGACCAGAAATAACCCTGGAAGAAATGAGAGCCATTCTCGAAAACATTACGGAAATAGAAAGTGCAACAGGCATCAGATATGTCAAACTGCATGTCACGGCAAAGATGATTATCGGTATCAGAGAGTCATCGGGTAAGGAATTTACCATCAATCTCAACGACCTCTACCGCGCTTATCAGGAATGCCTCCGATTCACCAGTCCGGAGGTAAAAAAGTATATTTTCATGGGGCATTCTCCTGCCGTGGCTCTGTTGAGAATGCTACAAAAGCATGAAACGTACTAAAAGTCAACTCCTTGCATCTCATTTTCCTAATGTAAGTTAAAAAAAAGGCTAGGGCGTTAAATATCGCCCTTTTGGCTTTAACAACTTTGGTTTTTTGAAGTTTTTTTGTTATATTTGCAACGTCTATATAACAAAACCGCTACATGAAGGCATTTGCCTTAGTGGTTTTTACAGAATTTCTTGTATGATTCTGCGCTGTTGACACGAACCTAAAAAAGAAAATAGAAAAAGTAGTATGAGTTTTAAAAAGAGTATAAAGAAAATTTCGGTCGTTGCATTGTTGGCGCTAACAGCTTCTCCCGTTTGCGGACAAGACCTGTTGGCAAGACAGGCACCTGTAGACCACAGAATGAAATCGCTCGACACACTCGCTGTGTCGCATTATCGAATGATTGAAGACAGAGAGAACCCTGCAGCCGAGCTGTATGAGGATTTCTCTAACAAGTACGCTCACAGGGCTACAACCTTGCCTGAGCACTTCCGTATCGATCTCCGTCATTTCTGCATGCCAACTCCTAGTCGCGTTGTCACAAGTAACTTCGGTTACCGTGCTAGCTTTGGCCGCCAACATAAAGGTATGGACATCAAGGTTTATATTGGCGACTCAATCCGCTCAGCCTTTTCAGGCAGAGTTCGCATCGTAAGATATGAAGGTGGTGGTTACGGTAAGTACATCGTGATTCGTCACAACAATGGTTTGGAGACCATCTATGGTCACCTCTCTAAGCAGCTCGTTACTGAGGGCGAAGAGGTAAGAGCCGGCGATGTGATTGGCTTGGGTGGTAATACGGGTAGAAGTACCGGTTCGCATCTCCACTTTGAGACCCGTCTCTGTGGTGTGGCTCTGAACCCGGCACTCTTCTTCGATTTCCGCAACCAGGACGTTACAGGCGACTTCTACAGCTTTAACCGTAATACCTACGAAAGCGAATCAGCTGATGCCAATGCTGCCCGCGGCAAGGTTGGCAACGGTGGTTACACCAGAGAGCAGGTTAACGGCGGCGAAGTGGGAAGATACTACGAACTGCCTGCTGGCCACGAGAAGCTCTACCACAAGGTGAAGCCAGGCGAAACGCTTAGTTCTATCGCTGAAAAGCGTGGCGTATCTGTAGAGCAGATCTGCAGACTCAACGGCTACCGCAAAGACAAGAAGGTTAGTGTAGGACAGATTATCAGATACGTATAATACGTATAAAAGAATAAACTCAAAAAAAAGAGGGTGTGTCATAAATTTATGACACACCCTCTTTTTTTTGAGACCTTTATTTTCGCGATTCCCCGGCATTACAAGATGCCGAAGAGTCGCAATACATCGTTCAGGTTGGCAACGACAAGCAGAAGAATCAGTATGCCGAAACCAATATACTCAGCACGCTCCATGAACTTATCGCCCGGTTTGCGACCTGTGATAATCTCATAGAGAAGGAAGAACACATGTCCACCATCAAGAGCAGGGATAGGAAGAATGTTCATGAAGGCAAGAATGATACTCAGGAACGCTGTCATAAGCCAGAATGCATGCCAATCCCATACAGATGGGAAGAGACTGCCCAGCGCACCGAAACCACCCAGACTCTTGGCGCCTTCCTTAGAGAAGACATACTTCATATCGCCCACATAACCGGCCAAGACATTCCAGCCGTATTTGATGCCGGCAGGGAAACTCTCGAAGAAGCCATAGTTGACATGAGTAATCTTATAATCGAGCAAGACAGGATGATTGTAGAAACCAAACTTCACACCCTCTTCGGTAGATTTCAGGAGAACACTCGACTTGACGGTATCGCCAGAAGCCTTGAGATAAGTAACCTGAGCTGTAAGTGCTCTGGCACTATCCTGCGGCGTTTCAGCCGAAGCAAGCACATCCTCTACTCTGCCCAATTCAATCTGAAATTCGTTGAAAGAGACTACCTTTTTATTATTAATAGCAAGAATCTTATCACCCTTTGTCAAACCGAGTTTGCTGGCAGGCGAATCCTTCATCACACTATCAATCTGCAGAGGCACATACAAATCTACGAAGCGAGGACTGCTCTTAATCATACTGAGCATGTCGAGATCGCCAGGCAGATTAAGCGTCACCGGTTTGCCCTGACGGATGATATTGACCTGCTTAGCCTCAGAGAGATTACGATACAAATCACCATCAAAGGTCTTGAACTCACCCAGATCGGTGCTTACCAGAATATCCTTATCCTGGAAACCCAATGCCTTTGCCTCGGTATTGAACTTCATACCATAACTCATATCGCGGGTAGCCACATAATTGTCGCCCCAATGGAACAGAATCATGGAATAGATGAAGAGAGCCAGCACGAAGTTAACCAGCACGCCACCTATCATGATGAGCAGGCGCTGCCATGCCGGTTTGCTGCGAAACTCGTATGGCTGTTCCGGCTGTTTCATCTGTTCGGTATCGAAACTTTCATCTATCATACCCGAAATCTTACAATATCCTCCGAGCGGCAACCATCCCAAACCATAGGTAGTATCCGAATTCTTTGGCTTGAACTCGAAGAGATGGAACCAAGGGTCGAAGAACAGATAGAACTTCTCCACTCTTACACCAAAGAGTTTGGAGAAGAAGAAGTGTCCGCCCTCATGGAGCAACACTAAGATGGAAAGCGACAGCATCAGCTGCAACGCTTTGATCAAAAATACTTCCATTTATTTACTTTGAACTTTGAACTTGGAACTTTGAACTTTATGATGAGTCCTATATCCTACGTTCATTTTAACTATTAACTATAAACTATTAACTATTACTTGAACATCAGCTCTGTAGCTATGCGGCGAGCCTCAGCATCGGTCTGCAGATAGACATCGAGGTCGGGATTACTGTCGAAAGTAGCCTTCGCCATCGTCTCTTCGATGATATCAGCCATCTGAAGGAAGCCACATTCACCTTTGCGGAAGCCGGCATTCACTATCTCGTTGGCTGCATTCACGATACATGACATATTACCACCCTTTCTGATGGCATCGAAAGCCAGTTGCAGACACTTGAACTTCTGATAGTCAGGCTTGAAGAACTGCAAATCCTGCGTTTTGAAGAGGTCGAGACGATCGCCATTCAGATGCAGACGCTGAG
>ULSU01080729.1_pt1 | contig 28633 bp, 22 predicted proteins | sample 1956941 | NCBI WGS metagenome assembly ULSU01 (sample SAMEA4835715, study PRJEB28245) | human gut metagenome | biome: gut microbiome; material: fecal sample | place: Denmark | collected 2008
GATTTTATGTTCTTTGAAGTTTTACCGGACAGCAATAATAACGAAACGATAAAAACATTCAAAGAAAAGCAACATGAAACTATTTAAGCGAGCTCTTACATTAACTATCCTTGCTATTTTCACAATGTATAGTCACGCCCAATCAATAGATGAGATTAAGAAGAATTCGAATTACATTTGGGGTGAAGGTAATGGCACAACAATGAGTGATGCCGAAGGAGAAGCACTACGCCAAATGAGCGTGCAGATATCTGTCTCGGTGTACAACTCCTCTTACGACGAAGAGAGCAACGACAACAGCGTGCAGAAAGCAGTGCTTCAATCGGTAAGTTCAGCAAAGTTCACTAATGTACAGATGCGCGTACTGGAAGAAGAGCCAAACGCAAGAGTCTTCTGCTTCATGCCGCGTAGCGAGGTTAAGAAGATGTTCGAGAAGCGTGCAAACCACATTGTCAACATGGTGGACGCAGGAAAGACAGCCGAGAGTCGTATGATGATTGATGAAGCTCTCCGAAACTACTATTGGGCTTTGGTTTTAGCAAAGACAACACCCGAACCCGTAGAGATAGAGTTTAACGACAAGAAGGGTGAGGCAACCTCTTTGTTACCGATAAAGATAAAGTCGGTACTTGCGATGATTAATGCAAGCGTCGACGAAATTCAGGACGGAAAGAACCTTATTCTCGGTTTTACATACAATGGTAAGCCAGTGTCATCATTGAACTTCAAATATAACGACGGCCAAAGCATTGTTGGTCCGATAGTAGCACGCGACGGCATTGGCGAAGCATCGATGGCATCGATACCTGCCGACGGAAAGCTACATCTCACATACGAGCTACGTTTCCGCAACGAGGTAGACCCCACCGACTCGGACATAGCAGGCGCATTCAACGCCGGTATTCTCCCAAACATCAACTCTTCTGTAGCCATCGCAATAAAAAACAACAGCAAGAAGAAAGCCGCAGCACCCGTGCTTGCATCTGCCGAGATGCTTGCGGCTCAACCCACAAACGACAAACGTTCTATAGCCATGCAGAACGCCGACAACACCGACGATTTGCAAAAGGCAGTGCTCGCTGTAGAGGTAGCCATATCATCAAACAATCCAAAGTCGGCTTTCAACTATTTCACACCTGAAGGCTACACGCTCTTCGCCAACCTTATGGCAAAGAATGGCAAGGTGACCCTTGTGGGCAAAGCCCAAAGCCACAACTTCATCATCGCCGATGGCTACATCATCGGAAGAGCCACAAACATCAAACGCCAGTTCCGCAACGGCAAGGCGTTCATGGAAAAACTGGTTTACAGATTCAACCCCGAATCGAGAAAGATAGAGTCGGTGGCATTCGCACTGACACAGCGTGCCGAGAACGACATTATGAACGCAGCAGCATCGTGGCCTGAAGTGTCGCGTTGGGCAATCCTCAACTTCATGGAAGACTACCAGACGGCTTTCGCTCTGAAACGCATCGACTATATCAATAGTATCTTCTCTGACGATGCACTCATCATCACAGGCACCATACTGAAGAAATTGAACAACGCTGAGAGAGCATTCGACCGCAGCAAGTCGCTCGACCTTGGCGGACCGAAAGACATTGCCTATAGCCAGCTCTCAAAGACAGAGTACATCGATCGTTTGCGAAAGATATTCAGCACTCGCGAATACGTACACTTACAGTTCGAGGACAATGTAACAAGAATGATCGACCTCCCTGCCATTAACGGCATAAACAAGGGAGCTGCGTTTGGCATCGAAATAAAGCAACGCTACGAGTCGACTGGCTATTCGGATGACGGCTATCTCACAATGGTGTTCGACACACGCGGAAAGCTACCTATAATACACGTACGTCTGTGGCAGCCCGACAAGAACAATATGATGTCGCTACAGGAGTTCATTTCACGATTTAATAAATAAAAGTCAAAATAAAACTATGATTAAACGATTATTCTTATTTGTGTTAATATGCGTAATGCATACTGCTATGTATGCACAGACCGACACACAGAGCAAGGCACAGATGGTGTTCAGCAACGACTTCCACGACGCATCAGGACAGTTGGGCAATCTCACTGCACACTTCATCACCGAGAAGACATGGACAGACATGAATGGCGAGATTGGTGCTATCGTGCGTATTAAAGTGACGGGCATGTCAGTTTCGGAGATGTCAAAACTGAAAGTGATCGGTTCTGCCAACGCAAGTGTACACGACACCCAGTTCCTGGAGAATGAGCAAGAATGGATTGTTCCCCTCTCTAAGGGCACCAACATGTGGCTGGAGATGAGTCATCCGACATACGGCAAGAGTACTCGTCTTTCGTTGCCAAAGCTGAAAGAGAAAGGCATGTACGACGTGACACTCGTGAACAACCGCACTACTACAATTGTTGTACACTCGTTGCCCGACGGTGCAGACGTGTATCTTGACGGCAATCACCACGGCAAGACTCCATGCGAGATTTCAGAGCAGCGCTTTGGCAAGCACGACCTTAAGCTGATGTACGGCTCTAAGACTAAGGAGGTAAAGATTGATGTGGAAGAGGGTCACACCTTCTTCGACGATTTCGACTTCCGTGAGCGTCGCAACATCAACATCATCAGCTCGGAGGACAACACTACTATCTACATCGACAACCAACTCATCGGTCAGGCTCCGATACACAACTATGAAGTGCTTGTAGGTCCGCACACGTTCAAGGCTATTCACACGGGTTCGAAGGGATACAACGACACGCAGATTGACGAGCAGACTATCGACATCTCTTCGCAGACAGAGATTAAGCTCTACCCTATCAAGAAAGGTAATGTGCAGGTACTCACAAGATATGCCGGTAAACCAGTATACGCAGAACTTGTCGTAGACAACAAAGACAAGTACACCAGTGAGCCGAGCTACAAGGTGAACCTTCCCTACGGCACCCACTCGTTCAGAGTGTCGTACAATGGCAAGTCGAAGGAGAAGTTCATCAACGTAAACAAGCCTGAGCAGACACAGGTGTTCAAGCTTAGTGCGAAGAACGATGTCGTATGGCCGTGGCAGCGCGAGTACGACATAGCACCGGTGGGATTCTCTCTGGCTTATGTCTACAAGCAGCTTGTAACAACGGGCGAAGGACAGAAACTGAAGGAGAGTGGTGTATGGCCGGACGGAAAGGGAAAGACTCTGAAGGGTATGCAAGCAGGTCTGCACTTCCAGCCGTGCTTCAAGTTTGGTTTGGGTCTTTACACTGGTTTATTCTACGAGCTATATGTGTCGACAAGCAAGAAGTACGACTATGACATGTTCATAGAGCATTGTGCTTATGTGCCTGTCCACCTGTACTATCGTATTCCTTTCGGCAGAAAAGTGGCGTTGTCGGTACACGGAGGTTTGGGCTTCAACTATGTCATCCATGGTGCTTTCTCTGCCAAGGACGAAGATATTGAGGATTATACAGACTTCTATGAAGAGGACGGTTTCCCAAAGAAGTTCAACATGGCTATGGAGGTTGGCGCAGGTTTGCGCTTAGGTGCTTTCCAACTCAACTTCCAGTATGGTAAGGGCTTGAACGACCATAAATCATACAGTTCGCAGGGCGACTTTAAGACAATCCAGAACAAGTACACCTTTGGTGTTTCGTATATGTTCAGCGCAGAATAAAATGAAAAAAATCAATCACATCATAATTTCTCTTCTTACTATCATAAATCTCACGGCTTGTGATAGTAAAGATGAGTATTATATCAACGATAAAGACCTACCGACCCCTAATGTTAAAGAATTAGGGATAAAACCCATAGCACGTTACGACTATAGCTATATAGAAGAGAACTCAACAACAGAAACCTATAGATATAGATACTCTAAAGACAATCGGCTAAATAAGCTCGAAGGTCAAAAATGGACATCAGTAATGTCTCCACTCTGTTTTAAAAAGAATGGTGGTAAATCCAAAATCACCAACTTCAAATTGAACAATTATGGTTGTGCTACATATTATGAACTACGAGTATCAGACGTGCTCAACACAGAGTATCATATAACATATGATGAACAAAACCGCATTAGCACAATCAAAACAATCGCCCATATTGGAGGCTATGCGGAGACTGAATATAAATACACAAGGGATATAGATGGTAGAATCAATTCCATTTTGACATACTCAAACAACAAATGTATAGGAACAATAACATTCTCATACGCATCACCAGCAACTAAAAACAACACAGGTCTTTTTTTGGAGAATATCCTCAATGAATATCCATTCTTAGCTGCTACGGGACTATTAGGATGTCCATCGCCATACCTTCCTCAAAAATGCATAACCACAGAAGCTTCTAAAAAAGGTACTATCAGTATGTCTGCTACATACGAATATGGTAAGAAAGACAACTATATTATACAAATTATCGAAAAGTGGAAATGGGACAATTTAAGTTGGATTTACATACACAACTTCACATATAAAGGTCTATATCTTAACGATACAGACGACAATCAGAAGCCGCTGGGCGAAAGGAAGTGCATCGGTTCGCCCGTGATGGGGTGACGGAACATGAGTTCGGCGGCGTGAAGGTACATACGGTCGGCGCGCTCTGTGCCGTAGAGGGGGTCGCCAAGAATAGGACAGGCGAGTCCTTGCGGATGGGCGCAATGCACCCGGAGTTGATGTGTACGACCGGTTTTAGGATATAGGTGGACAAGGGTTAGGCTCTTGTCCGCCTTTTTTGTTGTGTACGCCACGGCAGTATTCGCATCCGCTGCCCTCACCTCTACTATATTATATAATGTTAGTGCGGGCTTGCCGTGCTCCATGTCCACACGCTGACGCGGACGGTCGTTGATGTCGGCGATGAGGGGCAGGGATATGCAGCCCGATGAATACTTGGCAAATTGAATAGCAAACGGTTCAAGTCGTAGGAGGCTACGGCATTCTTGCCGTAGCCCTTGGTCATAGAAATACAAATGGCTACAACTATTTGCAATGGCTACGACAGGAATGCCATAGCCTCCTACAATATGCTTCGGCACACCGCTGAGCACAGCCTCGTAGCGTTTCACGGTCTCGCGACTGGCGAACTGACGCTGCAACTCTACATACGCCTGCTCGGTGCGGGCGAGCACAAGGAGTCCGCTCGTGTCCATGTCGAGACGGTGGGCAGCTTTGAGGAATTTTGAGTTAGTTGTGAATTGAGAATTCGTGGGTAACTGTAGGAGCCGAGGGCTTTCTTGCCCTCGGCATTGCGAGTTATTATCAGAATAGTTGGGCGCAGTGGTGCGGGCAGGAATGCCCGCACCTCCTACAACGCCTGTAGTTCCTATAGTTAGCTGAGCGAAGTATTCTTCTACGCTGATATTCGCCGAGTCAGAGAATTCCGACCTCACGCTCTCCGCCTTACCCGGCACCGACAGCATACCTGCCGGCTTGTCAACCACAAGGATATACTCGTCCGCATACAGCACGCGCGGCTCGGCGGTGTGCCGCTTCTGCGCGAGCGGATTGGGGGCTACGTCCAGCCCCTTGAGCATGTGCGTGAGTATGGGCAGACACTTCGAGCGACACGCCGGATAGTAGTGCAGATGGTGTCTTATCTCCGACGCAGGCGACTCGCCCCACCAGAACTCCGCCATGCAGACGGGGCGCAGGCAGTGCTGATAGGCGTATTGCAGGAGCTTCGGTGCACAGCAGTCGCCGGCTCCGGCTGGGGGCATGGCGTGCGTGTACTCGCGGAAGATGTCAATGAGGTCGCGCTCCTCGCCCTTGGCGTTGAGCATACGATAAGCCGCGAAGAGCCAACGCTGCAGCTCGTCGCTCATCTGCTTGCGCTTGCGATGAAGCGACTTCAAGAGTGTGGCGTGTGGATTGTGGAATGTTGATTCGGCTTGCTCCATCGCCTTGCGGCGGCGGCGCAGCTCCGCCTTCATAAACTGACTCTCGCGTATCATCTCCGCCTGCTCCTCCTCGCTCAGCGGCTCGCCACTCTTGCGGCGTGCGTCGCGGCGTGCCTTGGCTACATCCACCTCCACCTTGAACGCTTCCACTTCAGCCTGCAAGCGCTTCATTGTCTCCTCGTGCTGCGCCACGCTCTGCAGATACTGCGGATCGTGTTCGATGGCACTAATCTCACGGTTGATGGCACTAATCTCGCGCTCCGTGCGCTTGAAATGTCCGTCGGGCTGCTGCGCGTCGAACACTGGTGGCACGAAGTATTGCCAGTCGTTCCTGCCTCCGAGCAGACCCGAATAGGCTGCGAGAAATCCGCGCTGCAATGCGCCCTCCTCGTCTTTATACTCCACGACGAGCACGCCGAACATCTTGCCGCAACCCTTCTCCGCACTCATCAGACCTGTCGTGGCGATATAGTGCTGAAGTTCCTCAGAGGCAGCCTCAGCAAGCGGGTCTACGTCGTAGCAGAACGGATAGGTGAACTGACGGGGTGAAGGGATGGAAGTGGAAAGAGCGTGGAGCATGTTCGAGTTTTGAATTTTGAGTTTTGAATTTTGAATTGTCGGCTACGCCGATTTGGAATTATCCAATGTTGAGTTGTGAATTATTCAATTGAGAGTTTTGAAATTCGCTTGTGCAGTTGCAAAGTTATTGAATTTTACAAATTGTGGGGCATAATACGTCGGTTTTTCGATAATTTTATCTACATTTGCATTATTGAATACCCAAGACTAAACACCTCAATTCAATATCCGAAAGGTAACAATTAAAAATTAACAATTAATAATTAAACATTATAGCAATGAGTACACTCAAAAAAGACTTCGCCTCTAAGCTTCTCGAAGTAAAGGCAATCAAGCTTCAGCCCAACGATCCGTTCACATGGGCATCAGGTTGGAAATCTCCGTTCTACTGCGACAACCGCAAGACTCTTTCGTTCCCTTGGTTGCGCTCATACGTTAAGCTCGAACTCGTACACACCATCCTCGAGCACTTCCCCGAGGCAGAGGCAGTGGCAGGCGTAGCTACCGGTGCTATCGCTCAGGGCGCGCTGGTTGCCGACGAGCTTAACTTCCCATACGTTTACGTGCGCTCTAAGGCTAAGGACCACGGTATGCAGAACCTCATCGAGGGCGAACTGCCGGCTGGTGCCAAGGTAGTTGTTGTAGAAGACCTCATCTCTACTGGCGGCAGCTCGCTGAAGGCTGTTGCAGCTCTGCGCGAGGCAGGCTACCAGGTAGTGGGCATGGTGGCATCATACACCTACGGCTTCCCCGTTGCGGCTCAGGCTTTCGCCGAGGCAGACGTGCGCCTTGAGACCCTCACCGACTACGACCACGTCGTAGAGCAGGCTCTTGAGACTGGCTACATCAAGAACGAGGACGTTGAACTGCTGCACGAGTGGCGCAAAGACCCGGCTAACTGGAATAAATAATAAGATGGTGAGGTGGTGAGATGTTGAAGTGGTGACATTAGCTATGCAAATCTCAACACATTTCTCAACATCACAACACCACACCACCACAACATTTTTCGAAGAAAAAAAATACATGACAACATTCGAAAGTACAATACGACAGATCAACTATCCGCAGCAGAATGTCTACAACAAGCTCAGCGACCTCAGCAACCTCCAGGCGCTGAAGGAACGCTACGAGCTGATGAAGGACACGATGCCGGAGGAGGCGCGCCAGCAGGCGGAGAAGATTAAAGACATGACGTTCGACTCCGACTCGCTCTCTGTCAACGTGCCACCAGTAGGATCTATCCGCTTGCGCATCGTAGACCGCGACGAGCCGAAGTGCATCAAGTTCGAGAGCGAGCAGAGCCCCATCCCGTTCAACTTCTGGATTCAGCTGCTGCCCGTCACCGCCACCACGTCGAAGATGAAGCTCACCATCAAGGCTGAGCTCAACATGTTCATCAAGCAGATGGTGAAGAAACCGCTGCAGGAGGGCATCGAGAAGATTGCCGACGTGCTGCAGATGATACAGTATTAAGCTGCATAGGAGGGTATGGCATCCTGCCATACCCACGCAGCCGGCAACGTACAGAACGATAAACGCACCAGTAAGAGCACGCTCTGCACTTATTGGTCGTCATCGCTCTACACCATTGCCCCGAAACACGCCTACTGTCTGTATGTAAACGACACAAAGGTTGAAATAAAGTACAGCGGATTAAATCGCGCATACGGTCTCGTCATACGCCCCGTGGCAGATTAACACAAGAAGAATGCTACATAGCGATTGTGGCAGATATAGAAATAGGGTATGAAAGCCGCGCTTTCATACCCTATTTCCTTTTGTTCGGTCATCGTTCACCGAACGCAATCCAATCAGACGGCGGACGCAATCCGATTAGACGGCGGACGCAATCCGATCAGATTGCGTTCGCCGTCCGATGACTTAAACGCCAAGTGCACCGACATATATTAGGGGGTACACTTGTCTCAAGTGTACCAACAAAACACGAGGTGCCCCCTGCTACGTTGGTGCACTGCTACTACGTTGGTGCACTTGAGACAAGTGCACCCCCTGAAAGATTACTGCATGTAGAGCTTGAGCGTCGTCGTTTCGTCGCCCACATCCACGGTCTGCGTCTGCATTTCGCCCTTGCCGTTCATAAACTTCACAACGTACTGCTGGTTCTTCTCCACATTGAACGTAAGCACATCGTTCATGTCCTGCGTAGCGCCCGTGCTGCGACCGCCGTAGAGCTGCTTCTCACCTTTGAACACATCGAGGTTGGTAGCCACGCGGTCGCCCGAAGCCTCGGCATGGTCCTTGTCCTTGAACACCATCACGCGCAAAGCCACGTGGCTGCCGTCGGCAGGCATGGCAGAGAGCTGCGCACGGTAGAGACTCGTGTAGCGGTCGGTGACGTTCTCGGCGTGAACGTAGCGTATGTCTTCATCCCAAACCAACGGGAAGTAACAGTCTGTCGGTTTGAACGAAGCCGCATATATAGCCTTTCTTACGTCCTCCTTTATAGCCTTGCCAGCATCGGTTAGGAACCACGACTGGTCGAGGTCGTCGGAAGGATAGTACTCCGTGAAGCGCCACTGACCGTCGATCCACACCTCATTCCAGTTGTGGTTGCCACGGTCGTCGTGCCAAGCCGGAGTGCCAGCCACGCGCGACGGAATGCCTACGGCGCGGAACGCATCTGTCAGCAGGATTGAGAGACCCGAGCACGAAGCCATGTGCTGGCGCATCGACTCGTAAGGAGCCTGGTCGGGCTTCTCGCGCTTCGTGTTGTAGTCGACGAGCAGCTCGTCGCGCACGTTCTTGTTCACCGAGTCGATAGCCTCGCGCATCGTCTTGCACGGAGCCACGTACTTCTTGAAGCGTTCGTAGAAGTCCTTGCGCCAACTTTCGCGGTTCTCGTTCAGATTAGCGTAAGCCACCACGTCGTTCAGGAACACGCTGTCGGGCACCTCCTTTGCCCACGGAAACTCGGCACGAGCCTTGTAGGCGTACTCAACGTTCTCAAGAAGGAAGTCTGCAGAGAGCGACTTTGCGTCGCGCTCCGGCATGTACGAAATGAGGAACGCCATACCCTCGCGTTCGTTGCGGGGCACTTCCTTCAATGCCTTCTTCAACTCCTTGGCATTGTCGCCTGCCGTGGCAATCGTCCTGTCAATCAACGCATGATACTCTTTCTGCACGCCGGCATACCTGCCACTGCTACATGCTGATAGCCCGAACGCCAAAAGCACAAATGCACTTTTTATATTCATAATACCCAATTCTTTATTACATTATATTATTATCGGCATCAGCTTATGCGCAGATGCCGATGCTTAGTAAGCACTACCCTGCATCATGCGTGCGAAGAAGTCGAAGTTGTCCTTCACAATCTTCTTGCCCTCCTCCTCACCGCCGAAGCAGTTGATACGCGCCTCGGGCAGCATATCATGCTCGTGGAGGTAGCGGAGCATGTCACCCGGCAGCATGAAGATGTTGCCAAAGGTGTTCGCCTTGGCATACTCGGCATCGTAGAGCGGGTTGCGTGGGTCGCAGATGAGTCGCGCCACGTTGGGGAAGTAGACCACGTTGAAGTCCGACTCGCGCACAAAGACGGTGAAGTCCATCTCCTCCTGTGGCAGCGTGAGCTGCGACACAGTCTTCTTCGGAAGTCCTACACGGTCGGTGAGGAACAGGCGCAGCATGTCGGCATTGTTGAAGTAGAACAACGGTGAACCACTGTTCTCCTCAATGAGCTTGCGACGGTTGTCGATGCAGAGCATTGTGTTATGCTTGCGTGCCTTCTTCTCAGTGTCGAACGCCTCGGTGTTGTTCGACCAAGAGCCCTGCGAGCCGATGTAGAATTCGCCACCGTACTCCACGAAGAACGCCATTGCCGACTTGCTGTCGTAACACTCTGGCTGCGGATGGCTCAAACCGTGGTCGCTGAGCGTGAACTTCTCGCCACGCAGCGACTCGAACGTCATGCTCTCACCCTTCACGGCATCGGTGATGAGATAGAAGTCGAACGGCAGATAACGCTGCGAAGCAATCTTGTCGGCAGCCTCAGCATTGCCGTTGTTGCGCACGATGCGTGCCAGCCAGTCCTGCGGGCGCATAGCGAGCGGTTGCAGGCGGTTCTCGAACATGGCGATGCTCTCAGCCACGTTCACGGCGATGGGCGGCGGACAGTTGAGCGAGAACGAGAGACGCTGCGCCTGCTGGCGTATGAGCATCGGCGCATTCTCGTTGCACGAAGCGTAGCAAGCGAAGTACGACCACTTCATAAGATCGAGCTGCGCGTAGAAGTTCTGCGCGAACTCAGCCTTTGTAAAGAACTCCTTCAGCTCCTCGTTCACGGGCATATCCTCAAAGCGCTTATCCATGAGCGAGCACGCCGTGCGTGCAGCAGCCTCAAGAGCCGGCGTGTCGGGCGACACCACAGCCGACGGCTCGGTGCGCGTCATAAGCAACCAGATGAGGAAGCGTATGTCCTCTACGTTCGGCTCGTTGCGATAATAGTTCTGCATGTCTACATCGTAGAACGGCAGCTGACGACCGTACAACTCCTGGAAGCTATCGGTGAGCGCGTTCCAGATGCCGAGGTCGGAAATCATATCCTCATAATACATCGTGAGCACGATAGCAAGCTCACGCAGGTTGTCACCTTTAAATTCTTCAATGTTCAGTTTCTCCATCAGCTCTGCCAGATCTGAAGCAAAGCGTGCGTATGCAGCATCGGTCGTTCCCTTCAAAAAAAGCGGGTGACGACGCGCGATGTCCATTGCCGGAATGCGGATTTTTGTCATATCTTTTGGTTTTTATGGTTATTATTTTAGCGGCGTTTAAGCCGAACTAAGCCTCTTTAAGCCTCCCTAAGCCTTGGCAAACTAAGCCTCTTTAAGCCTTCCTAAGCCTTTGCTAACTAAGCCTCTTTAGGCCTTTCTAAGCCTTTGCCAAATCTTTTTACTTTTTTACTCTTTTACTTTTTTACTTTTACCCAAAGAGCTCCCTCAGCACCGCGAGCGACTTCATATCGGGAAAGTCGGACTGGTGCAGGCGGTAGTAGGCAAGCACTACGTCGACACAACGGTTGCGCTCCTCGCGTGTGAGGCGCAACAGGCGCATCGTGGCGTAGCTCAGACGTAGCAGCAAACCAATCTTCTCAGCCTCGTGCGGAGGTAGAAAGTCGGTATGAGGAGGTGCCACAGACACAAAACAACCCTCGCGCATATCGAAACAGCAACCGCTGGTGGCATCCTCCACGTTAGGATAGAAGCCTAAGAAGCGCGTGAGGTGCAACATATATATAATGTGGAAATTGGCGAAACTGCCGTCACAGGCATCCAACCACCGCACACTATGCTCAATGAAGGCATACAGGGCAGGGTCGGCTTGCTCAGAGCGCGTGACGTAAATGGTGAACTCAGCCGCAAACAGGGCTATCGACAGCTTAGCCATATCGAAGGGCAACGAGCGAAACGGGAAAGCCACCGCAGCCGAGTGCAACTTATGCAAGCGCTGCGTAGCACGGTAGTCGAACTCGATGTCGAGGATGGTAAGCGGTTGGAAGTACTGCTTCTTTATGCCCGCACGCCCCTGACGCGGTATGCGCTGTATGAAAGAGAGACGACCACGCCCTTCGGTGTACATATCCACAATCATTTGCGACTCGCCGTATTTCAATGAGTTAAGCACTATTGCGCGCGTTTTTTCCAGCATTTTTTGATTGTTTTGGTCTATTTAAGGGCAAAATTAATGAAAAAAGCACTATTTAAAGAAAAAAGAACAAAGAAAATTTGGTGGGTTTAAAATAAAGCAGTACCTTTGCATCCGCAAAAATGCAAGTAGTGTTGGTCCCTTCGTCTATCGGTTAGGACGAGAGATTTTCATTCTCTAAAGAGGAGTTCGACTCTCCTAGGGACTACAATAAAAAATAAAAAACTGAAAAAACAAGATGGCAAACCACAAATCATCACTTAAGAGAATCCGTCAGGACAAGGTTAAGGCTTTGCACAACAGATACTACGCAAAGACTATGCGTAATGCAGTTCGCAAGCTGCGCGCAATGACGGACAAGGAAGAGGCAGTAAAGCTCTATCCTTCTGTTCAGAAAATGCTGGACAAGTTGGCAAAGACTAACATTATCCACAAGAACAAAGCTGCAAACTTGAAGTCAAGTTTGTGTCTGCATATCAGCAAGCTCGGCTAAGAGCGTGTTGACAGAACCCCATACTAAGGTCATACTTCAAACGAAGTGTGACCTTTTTTTTGTTTGCACATTTTTAAGCCTTAATATTTCCGTAAGTCACGGAAAATTAGTACTTTTGTAGTCCAAACATAGATAATCGAAAATGGCAGAAATACAAAACACCGAGAACAACTACTCGGCAAGTAACATACAAGTTCTGGAAGGACTTGAGGCCGTGCGCAAGCGCCCGGCAATGTACATCGGCGACATCAGCGAAAAGGGTCTGCATCACCTCGTGAACGAGACCGTTGACAACTCTATTGACGAGGCAATGGCAGGCTATTGCACCGACATCGAGGTAACAATCAACGAAGACGAATCGATCACCGTTCAGGACAACGGTCGAGGCATCCCCGTAGACATGCACGCCAAGCTGCACAAGTCGGCTCTGGAGGTCGTAATGACAGTGCTCCACGCCGGCGGTAAGTTCGACAAGGGTTCATACAAGGTCAGCGGTGGTCTGCACGGTGTGGGTGTGAGCTGCGTAAACGCACTCTCGACACGCATGAAGTCGCAGGTGTTCCGCGACGGAAAGATATACCAGCAGGAATACGAGAAGGGCAAGCCGCTCTACCCCGTGAAAGTGGTAGGCGAGACCGACAAGCGCGGTACACGCCAGCAGTTCTGGCCCGACCCGACAGTGTTCACCACTACCCACTACCAGTGGGACATCATCGCACGCCGTATGCGCGAGCTTGCGTTCCTCAACGCCGGCATCCGCATCACTCTGCGCGACATGCGCCCCAACGAAGAGGGCAAGACACGCGAAGAGGTGTTCCACGCTAAGGACGGACTCAAGGAGTTCGTGCGCTACGTAGACCGCCACCGCACTCACCTCTTCGACGACGTAATCTATCTGAAGACCGAGAAGCAGGGCATACCTATCGAAGTGGCTGTGATGTACAACACCGACTACTCGGAGAATATCCACTCGTACGTAAACAACATCAACACCATAGAGGGCGGCACACACCTCACCGGTTTCCGCGCAGCCCTCACACGCACCCTGAAGACTTACGCCGACAACGACCCTGCTATCTCGAAGCAAATTGAGAAGGCGAAGATAGAAATTGCAGGCGAAGACTTCCGCGAAGGACTCACAGCCGTAATCTCGATCAAGGTGGCAGAGCCACAGTTCGAGGGTCAGACAAAGACCAAGCTCGGCAACAGCGAGGTGGCAGGTGCCGTGCAGCAGGCTGTAGGCGAGGCTCTCACCAACTACCTTGAGGAGAACCCGAAGGAGGCAAAGATGATATGCGACAAGGTTATCCTTGCAGCAACAGCGCGTATCGCAGCACGTAAGGCTCGCGAGAGCGTACAGCGCAAGAACCCGATGACTGGTGGCGGACTCCCCGGCAAGCTCGCCGACTGCTCTAACCGCGACCCGAAGAAGTGCGAGATATTCCTCGTCGAGGGTGACTCTGCGGGTGGCTCTGCAAAGCAGGGACGCGACCGCTACACACAGGCAATCCTGCCGTTGCGCGGTAAGATCCTGAACGTAGAGAAGGTGATGTGGCACAAGGTGTTCGAGTCGGAGTCGGTGATGAACATCATCCAGAGCATCGGCGTACGCTTCGGTGTAGAGGGTGAGGACGACAAGGAGGCAAACATCGACAAGCTGCGCTACGACAAGATTATCATCATGACCGATGCCGATGTCGATGGCTCACACATCGACACACTCATCATGACACTCTTCTACCGCTTCATGCCGAAGGTTATCCAGGAGGGACACCTCTACATCGCCAACCCACCGCTCTACCTCTGCACCTACAAGAACAAGGTGAAGGAGTACTGTTACACAGATCAGCAGCGCCAGGCATTCCTCGACAAGTACGCAGGTGGCGTAGACGACGGCAAGTCGATACACACACAGCGTTACAAGGGTCTCGGTGAGATGAACGCAGAGCAGCTTTGGGAGACAACAATGGACCCGAAGACACGTTTGCTGCGCCAGGTGACTATCGAGAACGCTGCTGAGGCAGACGAGATTTTCTCAATGCTCATGGGCGACGACGTAGAACCACGCCGTAAGTTCATCGAAGAGCACGCAACATACGCTAACATTGACGCATAAACATACAAAGGCTTGTACCAAGATGACACAAATCGGGTACAAGCCTTTTTGCATTTGTATAAAAGCCAACTCAAGAATGCTTCGCCTAATACATATCCTCATACTCTTTGCCGCATCGCTTGCCACCGCCACGGCTGGCGATTTCGGTTGTCGTTGGATGTCGCACCCCGCGCCCGACGACACATCGCACGTGTGGTTTCGCCACACGCTTGTGACAGAAGAGCAGGATATGCCACGCACAGCATACATACACGTAGCCACAACGGGGCGGTTCGTGCTCTACGTGAACGGGCGCAACGTGTCGACAGCCCTCTTCACACCCGACCGCACACCGAACGACACCACTGTCATGGCTATCAGCTACGACGTGCGCCGTTTTCTGCGCCCCGATAGCAACACCATCGCCCTACTCTACTGCCCTTCAACACGCACACGCCGACAAGTGAGCGTCAGCTTCTACGGCATCGCTGCCGACAGTTCGCACTTCGCAACGAACGATACCGACGGCTGGCTTTGTCGACATGCCGACACTTGGCAGACGCACGACGGCGGCGAAGCAATGAACCGCAACACTTACCCCTATCGCTGGACAGACACAGATCAGCCGTTAGCATTGTGGCAGGCAGTAGAGCAAACATCAACACCTCAACCTATCAACACCTCACCACCACAACACCACACCACCTCAACATCTCACCACCACAACACAACACCACCTCAACATCTCAACACCTTACCACTCCTTTCCGCCGAGGACATCTGTGGCTACTCGCCCGTGCGCATCAATCCACTCGTTGACAACGCTGCCCACATGCGCCGCATCTACACCCCACTCTTCACCGAACAGAGTGCCGACACACTCATAGTGCACCTCGTGCCCAACGAGCGCCACCTCATCCGCGTAACCCTACGTGGCTGTCAGCGTGGCGAGCGCATCAGCATCGGCAACCTTCACTACGTTTGTACGGGCGAGATAGATGAGCAAGCATTCGCACGCTTCACGCCCACCAGCTCCAACACAATCATTATCACCGGCGACAGCCATTTTCGGAGCGAGCAAGTGCAGGAGGTAGAAAGCATCTGTTTGTGAAGAAGCGCCACGATACGTGTTCATAGCAGCTAAGGAAACGCCCCGATACGGGGCAATCGCTTTTTAATAAAACATAATTTTCCATATATAATAATGTGTATATAGAAAAATATGCTTACTTTTGCGCCCAAATTAAAGAACAATATAGAAAATGCAAGAAAACTTAGTTATCGTCGAGAGCCCCGCAAAGGCTAAGACAATTGAGAAATTCTTGGGCGACGACTTCAAGGTGATGTCGTCATACGGTCATATCCGCGACCTTAAGAAGAAAGAACTCAGCATAGACAAAGACACGCTGCAGCCAGCTTACGTCATACCGAAGGACAAGGAGGAACTTGTGAAACGCCTCCGCGAGAATGCAAAGAAAGCCGACAAGGTATGGCTCGCATCCGATGAGGACCGCGAAGGAGAAGCCATCTCATGGCACCTTTGCGAAGTGCTCGGACTGGACGAAGCGTCTACGAACCGCATCGTATTCCACGAAATTACAAAACCGGCAATTCTCGCAGCTATCGAGAATCCACGCCATTTGGACATGAACCTCGTTAATGCGCAGCAGGCACGCCGCGTATTGGACCGCATCGTGGGCTTCAAACTCTCGCCAGTGCTGTGGCGTAAGGTGAAGCCGGCACTCTCAGCAGGCCGTGTGCAGTCGGTAGCCGTGCGTCTCATCGTAGAGCGCGAACGCGAGATACAGCAGTTCAAGAGCGAACCCTACTACCGCATCAACGCCATCTTCGCCATCACAAACGCCGACGGATCGCAGTCGGAGGTGAAGACAGAACTCGACAAGCGTTTCTCAACACACGAGGAGGCAATCGCATTCTTGGAGAAGTGTAAGGACGCAGAGTTCAGCGTAGCCAATGTGACGAAGAAACCATTGAAACGTATGCCCGCTCCGCCGTTCACAACCTCTACGCTGCAGCAGGAAGCAGCCCGCAAGCTCGGCTTCTCAGTGTCGCAGACCATGATGGTGGCACAGCGTCTGTACGAAAGCGGTCTCATCACATACATGCGTACTGACAGCGTGAACCTCTCCAACCTGTGCATCGGTGCAGCGAAGGAGGAGATAATAAAGCTCTACGGCGAAGAATACAGCTCGCCACGCAACTTCCACACTCACTCGAAGGGAGCGCAGGAGGCTCACGAGGCAATCCGTCCGACATACATGGCGAACACCACCATCGAGGGAACAGCGCAGGAGCGCCGACTCTACGACCTCATCTGGAAGCGCACCGCAGCAAGCCAGATGGCAGAGGCACAGATTGAGAAGACTACTGTGAGCATCGCTTCGTCGAAGTTCGACGAGCGCTTCATCGCTAACGGCGAAGTGGTGAAGTTCGACGGCTTCATCAAGGTATATCGCGAGTCGACCGACGACGACGCTGACCAGCAGGACGAGTTCGCTCACAACCTACCGCCTATCAAGGAGGGCGACGTGCTCACACGCCGCGAAATTTCGTCAACAGAACGCTACTCGCAGGGCCCCACACGCTACACCGAAGCAAGCCTCGTACACAAGCTGGAGGAATTGGGCATCGGTCGTCCGTCAACATACGCACCGACAATCTCTACCATTCAGCAACGCGAATACGTCATCAAGGGCGACAAGAAAGGCGAGGAACGTCCGTACGTCATCGACACCCTGCGCGGCATCAAGATAACACCGACACGCAAGATGGAGCTGACCGGCAATGAGAAGGGCAAGTTGCTACCTACCGACATAGGCATCGTAGTGAACGACTTCCTCATGGAGAACTTCCCTGCTATCATGGACTACAACTTCACGGCAAAGGTAGAGCAGCAGTTCGACCAGATTGCCGACGGCAAGGAGGAGTGGACCGACATGATGAAGCACTTCGACCAGGAGTTTGAGCCGACCGTAGACAAGGTGATGAACGCCCGCTCGGAGCACAAGGCTGGCGAACGTCAGTTGGGCACCGACCCCGTAAGCGGACACCCGGTGTTCGTGAAGATTGGCCGCTACGGTCCGGTGGTGCAGATAGGCACAGCCGATGACGACGAGAAGCCACGCTTCGCACAGATGCCTGCCGACAAGAGCATGGAGACAATCACGCTGGAGGAAGCGCTCGAACTGTTCAAGCTGCCACGCACCATCGGTGAATACGAGGGCAAGACCGTCACCATAGGCGCAGGACGCTTCGGTCCGTACGTGCTGCACAACAAGAAGTACGTGTCGCTGCCTAAGGACGAAGACCCTATGACCGTAACACTCGACACAGCTATCAGCCTCATCGAGGAGAAGCGCAAGGCAGAGGAGCAGCGCCACCTGAAGAAGTTCGACGAAGACCCGAAGCTCGAAGTGCTCAACGGCCGCTACGGTCCGTACATAGCCTACGACGGAGCCAACTACCGCATACCGCGCGACTTGCACGAGAAGGCAGCCGAACTGACCTACGAGCAGTGCATGGACATCATTAAGAACCCACCGGCACCGAAGAAGCGCACCGCAGCCAAGAAGAAATAATGACAAGAATAATCCTCATCGGCTATATGGGAGCCGGCAAGACAACCATCGGCAAGGCTCTCGCGCAGGAACTCGGCGTACCGTTCTACGACCTCGACTGGTACATAGAGACACGTATGCGCCGCACCATAAAGCAGATATTCGACGAGAAAGGCGAGGAAGGATTTCGCCGCATCGAGCACAACATGCTGCACGAAGTGGCGGAGTTTGAAAACGTAATCGTCTCATGCGGTGGCGGCACACCCTGCTTCTACGACAACATCGACTACATGAACTCGCAGGCGCAGGTGGTGTACCTGAAGGCATCGCCCGAAGTGCTCTACGAGCATCTGCAGATGGGACGCCGCGTGCGCCCGCTGCTGCTCGGTAAGTCGCCCGACGAGGTGAGGACGTTCATCGTGGAGCAACTCGCACAGCGCGAGCCGTTCTACTCAAAAGCTAATTATACATTAAACGTCGACTTGCTCGACAACTTCACGAAAATACAAACAACAATAGAAAACCTGAGAAAAATACTCGAGAGATGAAGAAATGGACCATTGATGATTCACGCGAACTCTACAACATTAACGGTTGGGGCACATCCTACTTTGGTGTGAACGACAAGGGCGATATGTACGTAACACCCTGCAAGGACAACGTACAAATCGACCTGCGCGATGTGATGGACGAACTGCAGCTGCGCGACGTGACACCGCCAGTGCTGCTGCGCTTTCCAGACATTCTCGACAACCGCATCGAGAAGACATCGAGCTGCTTCAAGAAGGCAGCTGAGGAGTACAACTATAAGGGCGAGAACTTCATCGTCTACCCTATCAAGGTGAACCAAATGCAGCCCGTCGTAGAGGAGATTATCTCGCACGGACGCAAGTTCAACCTCGGACTGGAGTGTGGCTCAAAGCCAGAGCTGCACGCCGTAATCGCTGTGCAGTGTCAGAGCGACTCCATCATCGTCTGCAACGGCTACAAGGACCAGAGCTACATTGAGCTGGCGCTGCTCGCGCAGAAGATGGGCAAACGCATCTTCATCGTCGTTGAGAAGATGAACGAGATAGGCCTCATTGCCACTGCCGCAAAGAAGCTCGGCGTACGTCCAAACATCGGCATACGCATCAAGTTGGCTTCATCAGGCTCGGGCAAGTGGCAGGAGAGCGGCGGCGACGCATCGAAGTTCGGTCTGCGCTCGTCGGAGCTGCTGCAAGCACTGCAGATACTCGACGAGAAGGGCTTGCACGACTGCGTGCGACTCATCCACTTCCACATCGGCTCGCAGATAACAAAGATACGACGCATACAGACCGCACTGCGCGAGGCTGCCAACTTCTACGTACAGCTGCACAAGTTAGGCTACAACATCGACTTCGTCGACTGCGGTGGCGGACTCGGTGTCGACTACGACGGCACACGCTCGTCGAGCTCAGAGAGTTCGGTGAACTACTCTATCCAGGAGTACGTGAACGACTGCGTGTACACCTTCGTCGACGCATCGGACAAGAACGAGATACCGCACCCGAACCTCATCACCGAAAGCGGACGCTCACTGTCTGCTCACCACTCGGTGCTCATCATCGACGTGCTTGAGACCACTTCGCTGCCACAGATGCGCGAGGAGTTTGAGCCTACAGACAGCGACCACCAGCTCGTGAAGGATCTCTACGAGATATGGGACAACCTCAGTCCGCGCACGATGCTCGAGAACTGGCACGACGCCGAGCAGATACGCGAAGAAGCACTCGACCTCTTCTCGCACGGCATCGTCGACCTGCGCACACGCGCCGAGATCGAGAGCATGTACTGGAGCGTCTGCCGCGAGGTGAACGCCATGGCTAAGACGATGAAGCACATGCCCGACGAGCTGCGCGGACTCGACAAGATGCTTGCCGACAAGTATTTCTGCAACTTCTCGCTCTTCCAGTCGCTGCCCGACGCATGGGCAATTGACCAGCTCTTCCCTATCGTGCCCATACAGCGTCTCGACGAGCGCCCTACGCGCAACGCTACGCTGCAGGACATAACTTGCGACTCGGACGGCAAGATTGCCAACTTCGTGACCAACCGACAGGCGTCGCACGTGCTGCCCGTACACTCGATAAAGAAGAACGAGGAGTACTACTTAGGCGTGTTCCTCGTGGGTGCCTACCAGGAGATATTGGGCGATATGCACAACCTTTTCGGTGACACCAATGCCGTACACATCTCGGTGAAGGACGACACCTACCACATCGACCAAATCTTCGACGGTGAGACCGTAGAGGAGGTGCTCGACTACGTGCAGTATAACCCGAAGAAGCTCGTGCGCCAGCTCGAGATATGGGTGACGAAGAGCGTCAAGGCGGGCAAGATCTCGCTCGAAGAAGGCAAGGAGTTCCTCAGCAACTATCGCTCAGGTCTCTACGGCTACACTTATCTGGAGTAGAAAAAACAAATAGCACAAATATATGGACAGAACAGAATGTAAAGAACAATTGTCTCCTGTGTTGTTTTGGGATGTAGATATATCACAAACCGACATGGACAAGTACCCTTCGTTCTTTGTACAAAGAGTGTTGGAATACGGTAAATGGAGCGATTGGAACATATTGGTAAACTACTACGGAAAAGAAAAGATCGTAAATATCTGTATGAATTTACGGTCTTTAGACCCCGTCTGCCTATCCTATATTTGTGCTATTTCAAATACTAAAAAGGAGGACTATAGATGTTATCGTATTGCACAGTCGAACCCAACACACTGGAACTCTTAAAAGCGTTAATGCAAGAACCAGACTTCTCTAAAATGAGATTGGTAGGCGGAACCGCTTTAGCTTTACAGTATGGTCATCGCAAATCAATAGACTTGGACTTCTTTGGAGACTTGGAATGTGAACAGGAAGATACATTTGCAATACTCTCCAAATATGGTAAAGTTGAGACAATCAAAGAAACGAAGACAATCAGAATATATGCCGTTAATGGAATAAAGGTTGACTTCGTGCACTATAGTTGCTATCCGTGGATAGACACCCCAGTTTCAGAAGACGGCATACGACTGGCTTCTACAAAAGACATCGCAGCAATGAAAATAAACGCCATTGAAGGACGAGGAACACGAAAGGATTTTGTGGATGTCTATTTCCTTCTAAAGCACTACACATTGCCCGAACTCCTTGATTTCTACAAAGACAAATACCCCGATCACAGCTTCTTCAGAGCCCTTATGAGCCTGACTTATTTTGAGGATGCAGAGATGCAACCGATGCCCAAGATGTTGTGCAACGAATCATGGGAAGACATGAAGAAGACAATAATCGAAGAGGTTAGAAAAATATAAAGGCTATAACCATCCGCATCGACCGATGCAGACATACGCGTCGACCGACGCAGACATACGCAACGACCGACGCAGACATACGCGTCGGTCGTTGCGGATTCGTACGGAACATCTTACCACAATCACGTTTCCACCAATAACAAAGGGCAATATCAAGTCATCATGTAACGATGTCTTGATATTGCCCTTAGTAGTGTTTGTACACGTAGAGTGTTATGTTTTTTGCTGCCCTTAAACGCAGCGCCTGTTCAGTTCTATTAGAACGTTATGGTGCGCACAACGCCCTCATCAGCCTTCTGCTTCACCACTTCGCGCTCGTCGGTCAGACGGCGGCGCAACTCCTTCACTTGTTGCTGTGTGCGTTTGTATGTCGGAGTGTTCTCGATAGCCAGGATAACCTCTTCGTTGTCGAGGTCGTCAGACTGGAAGCGGAAGATGTGCGGACGGCGCTTCACAACGAACTTGCCGTTGCCGTCGGGGTAGTACATACCCATACGTATGCCTTTCTGTATCTCTTCCTCTGTTGCCTTCTCGTCCTTCTCCTGCACAATCTTCTTGATGTGCGAGTCCATGCCGTCAACGTCTCTGATACCGAAGCCGGTAGCGAGGATGGTCACCTTCACCTTATTGCCGAGGTCGGGGTCGAGTCCGATACCCCACTTTATCTCGAAGTCTGAACCGAACTGCTCCATGAAGTCGTTCACCTCGTTCATCTCCTCCATCATCAAACCGCCTGCTGCAGGGTTGTCCTTGTTGCTGTCCTTCGAGAAGTTGATGCTAAGAAGAATCTTCTTCGAGTTGAAGATATCGTTGTCGTTGAGCAGTGGCGAGTTGAGTGCGTCCTGTATGGCCTGCTTAACACGTCCTTCGCCCTCGCCGTAACCTGTAGACATGATTGCCACGCCGCCGTCCTTTAGCACCGTCTTCACATCGTTGAAATCGAGGTTGATGAGTCCGTGGTTGGTGATAATCTCAGCGATTGACTTTGCTGCCACGCTGAGCGTGTCGTCAGCCTTTCCGAATGCATCGAGCACGGTGAGCTCTGGATAGATCTTGCGCAGACGCTCGTTGTTGATAACGAGAAGTGCATCGACGTGCTTCGCCATCTCCTCCACGCCGTCGAGAGCCTGGTTGATTTTCTTCTTTCCCTCGAAGCGGAACGGTATGGTTACGATACCTACTGTGAGGATGTCGAGTTCTTTCGACACACGTGCGATTACTGGTGCAGCACCCGTACCTGTTCCGCCACCCATTCCGGCAGTGATAAAGGTCATCTTCGTGCCATCGCTAAGCATTGCTGTGATGTCGTTGATGCTCTCCTCGGCTGCCTGGCGCGCTTTTTCAGGCTTATTGCCTGCACCCAGACCCTCCTTACCGAGCTGCAACTTCATAGGCACAGGTGAGTCGTTGAGTGCCTGAATATCGGTGTTGCTGACTACGAACGACACATCGTGTATGCCCTCGCGGTACATGTGGTTGACAGCGTTGCCGCCACCTCCACCGACACCGATTACTTTAATGATTGTATTCTCTTTTTCTGGTGCACCGAAGTCCACCATTGGATTGATATTGTCTGACATAGTAATAATCGTATTAATGGTTATTCATTGACATCGGGCTCAACGAGCGAGCGTCCGAACTTCTTTAGCGAGCCAAACCAGCGGCTTATCTTTGTGTCCTTCGGACGTTCTGGCTCCTTCTCGTCCTCCTCTTCTTTTTCTTCCTCCTCTACAACTGCTGTTGTGCCAGTAGTGGCGGTCTGTGTAGCGGCAGGGGCAGGTCCGGTGGTTGCGGCCTGACTGGTTACTGATGTACCAGTAGTAGCATTCGGATCGAGCGTTATAGTGGTATGCTCGCCGTTCTCATCCTCTTCGCCGAAGAGTGTGTCGCTGATAGCGCGTCCGGCGCAGTTCATGTCGCCCTTTGCGAGCAAGCCAAGGATGGTGTTTGTTGTGCCGTCTTCAGCAAGGATAACGTCTGAGTCTTTCTTGTTGATATTAAGTGTGGTGGTCTTTGCGATACGTACCTTGTCAACCTTGTCCATGCCGAACACTTCACGGAAGAGCTTCTCGATGTTCTTCATATTGCTACCACCACCCGTGAGCACGATTCCGCCGAGCAACTTGTCGGTGAGTTCGTTCGGGATGAGATACTTCACATTCTCTACTATCTCGAGTATGCGTGCCTCCACCACTTCTATGAACAGACGGCTCGACACTGTTCTACCGTCGCCGATGGGCAGTGTGGCGTTGACATCGATATCTTCTTCGTTGGTCATAGCCGAAGAGTACTTCAACTTCATTGCCTCTGCGTTAGCCTCGTCCATCTGCAACGACTCAAGGTCTTTTGTGATGTTCGAGCTACCGAGTGGCAGCACGGCGATGTTGCGCAGCTTGTCGCGGTAGTAGACCGATACGGTTGTGGTCTCGGCACCAAGGTCGACGAGCACGCAGCCTGCGCGCTTCTCTGCTTCGGTGAGCACGCTATCAGCCATTGCGAGCGGCGCGAGATACATCTCTGCCACCTTAATGCCAGCGTTGTCAAGACTCTTGTTGATGTTGCGATAGAACGAGCGACGCCACAACACATTGAGGAAGTTACCCTCAATATGCTCTGCCTGAATGCCGATGGGGTCGTCCTGAAAGAGTGCGCCCACCTTGTATTCCTCGGTTATGGCATCCAGAATTTCGTAGTCGGGATATACCATGCTGCGATTAGTGTCCATGAGTTCGTTCACCATCTCTTGCGACACGATTGTGTCCTGCGGCAATTCCTTTATTACGGGGTTCTTCACGCTATGTATGCTCTGGCCTCCGATGCCTACATACACCTGCGCTATTTCTGTTTTAAGAGTGTTCTTTAGTTTGTTTACTATATTGCTCAGTCCCTGTGCGGTACGTTCAATATTATATGCTACGCCCTTGCGTATATACTGGGTGGAGTCTTCTTTTGCGACAGCAAGAATAGAAATGCTGCCATCGGGGTTTTTTCTTCCGGCAATTCCGGTCATCTTAGACGACCCGAGCTCAATAGCTACTATTAAATCCTTTGCCATACGTTTATCTTGTTGAGTGTTATATTATCGTTTGTTACTTGATTTCTTCTTTTGTGGTTTATCGTCTTTCGACTTCTTATCTGACTTAGCCGACTTCTTATCAACCTTGTCAGATTTCTTTTCTCTCTTGTCAGATTTCTTCTCTGCCTTGTCTGGCTTCTTCTCTACTTCTTTAGCCGCAGATTTCGTGGTTTCCTTCTTACCCTGCGTCGGTTCGGTAGTAGATTGCGTCGGTGTAGCGTTAGGTTGTGCCTGTTCGGCAGTGGGTTGTGCCTGTTCGGCGGTGGGTTGCACAGCAACAGGCATCGCCACTGGTGCTACATATGCATGTTTCGACGACTTCTTTCGACAGATGATTTGGTTGTCGAACTCGATGTCGATGTACGAGTATTTGTTCCATCCCACAGTAGAGAGTCCGTACTTATAGAACTTCGATAGGCGCGTCATCTTCACATCCATAAACTTCTTTATTGCAGCGAAACGCTCTGTGCGATTCTTGCAGTCGGGCAGTCTGCCAATGTGCACGATGTGGTCGCCGATGCGTGGCACAATCTCGATGCTGTAGTTGGGTAGTACATTGATTTGCTCAATGAGGTTTTTCCACATTTCGTTTGCCATAATCACTCTGCCTAAGGGCGAGAGATAGTTGGTGGCATACCAGCGATTTATGTTACCCGTGGCTATGATTAAGTCGCTGGTGTAGTGGGTTGTCGGCATCACGCAGTCGTTATCGTCTACATAGTAGTCGTCGCCGTTTTCGGCTTTTATCCTTATCACAGGCATACGCTGCGTGACGCTGATATATACGTGTCCGCCTTCTGTCTTATAACAATTGGCAGTTTGCACGAATGGGCTTTTGCTGAGCATCTCCTCAATGTGGCGTGTGTCTATCTTGCATATCTCTTTGCCTATTGGGTAGATGCCGTTCTTCTGCAGTCTGTCCTTTATTATCTTCGTATCGATAAATCCGCTTGTTACGTTGTCGGCGATGTCGATACTCACCTTATTGCACGGGGTGTGGTTTCCGCCTTTCTTATCGAAAGAGCAGAAGGCAACGAGCAGGTAAACGGCTATCAGCACATCACTTACAACGAAGAAGATTTTGCTACGGGACAGTTTCACTTCTTATTCTCTATTATCTTAGTTATTTGTGGCATATAGTTGTCGAGATCGCCGGCTCCGAGTATCACGAGCACGTCGAAGTCGCGCTTGCTTACGAGGTCGAGCACATCGTCTTTGCGTATGATGCTCTTCTCCATCCCAGGGCGCAGGTTGTCGTAGATGAGCTGCGACGTTACGCCTTCGATAGGTTGCTCGCGTGCGGGGTAAATCTCGGTGAGTATCACCTCGTCGAGCTGACTAAGTGCGTCAGCGAAGTCGCGATAGAAGTCGCGTGTGCGAGTGTAGAGGTGTGGCTGGAATATCGCTGTGATATGTCGTCCGCTATATAGCTCGCGTATGCTTTTTGCGCTTTGGTATATCTCCTTCGGATGGTGTGCGTAGTCGGAGAGCAACACATGTCGGCTATCGTTTATCTTAAAGTCGAAGCGACGGTCTACGCCATGGTATGTCTTCATACCATACTTAAGTTCTTCTGCGTTGCATCCAGCGAGCTGTGCCATTGCCATAGCTGCGATACCGTTGTCGATATTGATTGGCACGGGTTGGCCGAGCTTCACTCCCTTCACGTTCTCTATTGGCGAGATGAAGTCGAAGGTGATTGTTCCGTTGTCAATGACGATATTCTCAGCATGGAAGTCGCCCTCATGGCGACTATAGTCGTACACCTTCACACCTTCCTGCACCGCCTGTTTCATCTCCAAGTCGCGATGTATGATGAGTGCGCCACCTGGCTGAATGAGTGTTGTATAGTGGCGGAAGCTCTCAAGGTATGCTTCTTTTGTGCCGTAGATGTCGAGGTGGTCAGGGTCGGTTGCCGTGATGACACTCATCCACGGGCGAAGCCAATGGAAAGAGCGGTCGAACTCGTCGGCTTCTATCACTACATAGTCGCTTTCCTCCGAGATTATGTAGTTGGAACCGTAGTTCTTCGATATGCCTCCGAGGAATGCGTTGCAGTCGATATGACTCTGGTGCATGATGTGTGCACACATGGTTGATGTTGATGTTTTGCCGTGTGTGCCAGCCACACAGAGTCCTTTATGTGTGCGTGTTAGTGTGCCGAGCACCTGTGCGCGCTTCTCCACGGTGAAACCATTCTCGCGGAAGTATTGCAACTCCTTATGGTCGGCTGGTATCGCCGGTGTATAGATAACGAGGCACGACTTCGGGTCGCGACAAGCGTGCGGTATCTCGTCTACGTTCTCCGCATAGTGGAGGAGTGCGCCTTCGCGCTCGAGCTGCTTTGTCAGTTCAGATGGTGTCTTGTCGTAGCCTGCCACTACCAAGCCCTTGCGAATGAAATAGCGTGCAATGGCGCTCATGCCGATGCCACCTGCGCCTACGAAATATACGGCTTTAATATCTTTGAGTTCCATTTTTGTCTTTTTACTGTTTATTGGCGAGTTTCAGTACCTCGTCGGCTATTACGTCGGCAGAGTTGTGCTTGCCGAGTTTTTTAATGTTCGCTGTGAGTTGTGCGAGCTGTTCTGCGTCGTTCACGGTATCAATAGCGAGGCGGAGCAGTGTTGCTGGTGCTTCGGCATCCTTCACGTAGAGGGCAGCGTCTTTGTTGACGAGTGCCAAAGCGTTCTTTGTTTGATGATCCTCAGCCACGTTTGGCGAAGGCACGAGGATTACGGGTTTGCCTATCAAGCAGAACTCGCTGACGGAACTTGCTCCTGCACGACTTATCACGAGGTCGGCAGCTTTGTATGCGGCTCCCATGTCGCTGATGAAGTCCATCACCTTCAGCATAGGCAGCGGTTTGTGCGCCTTGAGCTGCGCTGCCACTGCTGCACTGTAGTACTTGCCTGTTTGCCATACAAACTGCACGCCGCTATGCTCTACGAGGTCGAGGTGCTGCAGCACGCTTTCGTTGATGGTGCGAGCTCCGAGACTACCACCTACGAGAAGTATGGTCTTCTTTGCGGGGTCGAGCCCGAGACTAAGCACTGCCTCTTCGCGCGAGATGGTTGTCTCGATGAGGTTCTGGCGCACGGGATTGCCCGTGTTGATTATCTTCTCGGCTGGGAAGAAGCGCTCCATGCCGTCGTATGCCACACATATCTTGCGTGCCTTGGCAGCGAGGTGCTTGTTAGTCACGCCAGCGTATGAGTTCTGTTCCTGTATAAGTGTCGGGATACCCATAGCACTGGCAGCATCGAGTGTTGCGGCACTGGCATATCCGCCTACGCCTACCACCACATCCGGGGCAAACTCGCGAATTGTCTTGCGCACCATTCGCTTGCTGCGGAGGAAGTCGAGCGCAACACCGATGTTACGAGGCGACCACAGCGGACGGATAAATCCTCTTACCGGCAGACCTACTATCTCGTAACCTGCGTCTGGCACACGCTGCATCTCCATACGTCCGAGGGCTCCAACGAAAAGTATCTTCGCATTGGGGCATTTCGACTTTATTGCATTGGCTATCGACACGGCTGGAAATATGTGTCCGCCGGTGCCACCACCACTAACAATGACTCTTATTTCTTGTTCCATTTACTCACATTTCTTTCAAAATACAAAATTAATAATTTTTTCTGATATTTCAGATTATTACGTTTTTTTCTTACGCTTTTTTTTATTAATACACAGACGTTTGCAACTTCTACTCTATGTATGTCTATATTCGATGCGTTGAATGTAGTTTTATATCTCGCAAATGTAGTTTTTACATCTCGCAAAAACAAGAAAATTCCCGTAGCACCGGAACATTGTTCCGGTTGCGCTGGAGTGTTGTTCCCGTAGCACCGGAATGATGTTCCCGCGCTGCGGGAATAATATAGAGTGTAGTTTAACGCTTTTAGTTGACTACTTTCAGTCTTAAT
>ULSU01056871.1_pt1 | contig 28345 bp, 30 predicted proteins | sample 1956941 | NCBI WGS metagenome assembly ULSU01 (sample SAMEA4835715, study PRJEB28245) | human gut metagenome | biome: gut microbiome; material: fecal sample | place: Denmark | collected 2008
TGAAGAAAGAACAACAGGCACAGCGCAAGGAAGCAAAGCGCCGGGCAAAAGAAATCGCAAAACAGGAAGATGCTCTGGATGACGGGAGCGAAGGCAACAGCCTTCTGACCTTCGGAGCGACCATACTGATCGTGGTACTCTGGATGGCTGTAATCTGCGCGATCATCAAGCTGGATATCGGGGGATTCGGAAGCTCTGTGGTGACTCCCATTCTCAAGGATGTGCCTGTGCTGAACAAAATTCTTCCGGCTAACTCCATAACAGAGACTACGGATGGCAGTGCCTACGGTGGCTATACCAGTCTAGAGGATGCGGTGGATCAGATCAAGAGTCTGGAGCTGCAGTTGGAGCAGGCGCAGACGGCATCTGCAGCAAAGGAGGAAGAACTGGATCAGCTGAAAGCTGAGGTGCTGAGACTTAAGGAATTCGAGAATCAGCAGGTGGAATTCCAGCGGATTCAGAAAGAATTCTATGATGAGGTAGTCTATTCCGATAAGGGACCGGGTGCGGAAGAATATAAAAAATATTATGAATCCATGGATCCCGCTACTGCCGAATATATTTATAAGCAGGTAGTGACGCAGTTGGAAGAGAGTCAGGAGATACAGGATTATGCGGCAGCCTATTCTGCAATGAAACCGAAGCAGGCAGCGGCTATTTTTGAGCAGATGACTAATAATCTGGATCTGGCGGCCCGTATTCTGAAAGTGATGAGCGCGGAGGACAGGGGTAAGATCCTGGGTGCCATGAATTCTGAAGTGGCAGCAAAGATCACGAAAATTATGGACCCTGAGTCTTAAGAAAAAAGCGGAAAGATCCGATAAAAGATTTGTAGTATCATTACAGGGTTAAGACTGCCATCCGGCAGCCAAAGGACCTGGGAAAGGAGGGAGAAAAGAACATGGCAGGCACAACGATTAAAGGTGTGGGCAACGACGGCAATGTACAGATCCGGGATATGGTCACAGCAGCGAAACAGAATGCCGGAACCGGTTTCCAGGCAGTGTGGAACAAGACCCAGAACAATGCGCAGACGACCGGAAACGGTGGACGCACGACCGACGGACGTAACGATGTCAGACGCGGTCAATCATTACGGGCCGGTGACAGACAGCGGGATCACCTCGCCGGAACACAGGAAAAGTCAGATGTCAAAGCAGAGGATAGTGACGCCAAAGATCTGGAAAAAGTCCAGGAAGTCCTGGGAACCATCGTACAGAACCTGATCGGACAGATCACAGATACCTTTTCGGTCAGTGAAGAAGAATTACAGGGCGTCATGGATGAACTGGGTATGACAGAGACAGACCTGATGGATCCTGTACAGCTGAACGAATTGTTGATGGCGGTCAGCGGAGCGGAGGATTCTTTTGCATTACTTACCGATGAAGAGCTGTATGGAAATGTAAAAAGCATCCTGGATCTGCAGAAGGATCTGACGGGACAGGCACAGGAAGAACTGCAGCTGACACCGGAAAAATGGCAGGATGCAGTCACTAAAGTAGTGACAGAGGAACCTGTGATCACGGTGGAAGTGGAAGAGCATGCCACAGATGCGGCAGAGAGATCACAGAGTGATGTGGAACTTCCGACAGTGGAGCAGGAACCGGAGGAGAAAATACAGGCACCGGTACAGAATACACAGGAAGAGAAAACAAAAGACTCGGGGAACAGACATGAGAGCCAGACAGCGGGACAGCAGGGCAATCTGTTGTTACAGAATCTGAAGGAAGAGAATTTCCTCTCCGGATTGCAGCAGGCATCACAGACAGAAGGAACACAAACGACGGATACACAGGATATCATGCGCCAGATCATGGATTACATGAAAGTCTCTGTAAAGGCGGACAGCTCCGATCTGGAAATGCAGCTTCATCCGCAAAGTCTGGGAACGCTTCACGTACAGGTAGCATCGAAGAACGGTGTGGTTACGGCGAACTTTATTACACAAAATGAAACCGTAAAAGCTGCACTGGAAAGCCAGATGGTTCAGCTGAAGGAAAGCTTCGCGGAACAGGGCGTAAAAGTAGAGGCTATTGAAGTGACGGTACAGACACATCCGTTTGAACAGAACCTGGAACAGGGTAGAGGCAATCAGAGTGATCAGGAGAGCGGAGCCGGGGTAAGCAGAAGACGCACCCGCAGAATCAACCTGAACACAGCATTCGCAGAGGACGAGCCTCAGACGGAAGAAGACCGGATCGCAGCGGATATAATGTCGGCGAACGGCAATACGGTGGATTTCACCGCATAAAAAATAACAGAAAGGAGAAAGAAAATGGCATTGGTTGCACCCGTGGAAAACGGTAAGATCGTAGAGACTGCATCGCAGACTTCTGTAAAAAAATCCACAAAATCAAGCAATAGCGGGATGGACAAGGAAGCATTTTTACAGCTCCTGGTAGCGCAGATGAAGTATCAGGATCCTCTGGAACCCACATCCAACACCGAGTACATATCCCAGTATGCACAGTTCTCACAGGTAGAGCAGATGCAGAATATGTCCAGCAGCATGGACTTACAGAGAGCAAGCTCACTGGTAGGTAAGGAGGTCTACATCAAGACCACTACATCCTCCGGAGAGACCAAGCTGGTACAGGGCAGAGTAGATTATGTGTCCTATGAGAATAACAAAGCATACCTCTACATCAATGAGAAGAAGTACTCCATCGATGATTTGGATTCCATTGTGGATGCGAATTATCTGGATGCATATAACAAGGCATATAACTTTACGGTAAAGCTGAACAAGCTTCCTAATGTAAACGGCATTGATTCTACGGATGGTGAGAGCATTGATGAGCTGGAGAAGGAATATAACAAGATGAGTGATTATGAGAAATCCTTCCTGGCCAAAGATACCGTAACCAGTCTGAATAAGTACATCGAGAGACTGAAGGAGATCCGTAAGGCGGAAGAAAAAGCCGAAGAAAAGGATTCCGAGAGTACAGAGAAGACAGAGGGTACCGAAGAAGCATAGAACAGTAAGTAAGCGGCTGACGCAGAGGAGTGTTTGAATATGGATATTCAGAAAAACAGTTTTCTGTCTATTGACCAGCTGGCAAATCAGTATTTAAACAACAGTCGTAAGACCGTAAAAGCAGCACAGGAAAATCTGGTATCATTTCAGGAAATCTTACAGAGCAAAAGTAACGAGCAACTGAAATTTTCCAAACATGCTACGGTGCGGCTGGCAGACAGAGGCATTGAATTGACCGATGCACAGCTGGAACGCTTGAACGACGGAGCGCAAAAAGCGGGACAGAAGGGGATCAGGGATTCTCTGGTGATCGTGGACGATCTGGCATTTATTGTGAATGTACCCAATAAGACCGTAGTCACTGCGATGGACAGCAGAGAAACCGAAGAAAATGTATTTACAAATATTAACGGAGCCGTAATTATGTAGACCGGACCTTAATGGAGGTTACACTCTTTTGAATGACAGAGAAAGAGAACGGTTCCGAACACAGGAGGAACAAGCACTATGATGAGATCATTGTATTCTGGTGTAGCAGGACTGAAAACACACCAGACCAGAATGGACGTAATCGGTAATAATATTGCCAACGTCAACACAACAGCTTACAAATCCAGTTCCATGACTTTCAGTGAACTGATGAGCCAGACCACACAGAAGGCCAGCGGGGCCAACGCCACCACCGGTGTCGGCGGTACCAATGCCAAACAGATCGGTCTGGGCGTTAAGGCAGGTGCTATCAATACTGCCATTACCACGCAGGGTTCCGCGCAGTCTACCGGTAACCCCTTTGATATCATGATCACCGGAGACAACTTCTTCGTAGTCAGCAACGGCTCCGAGAATTTCTTCACCAGAGACGGCTCTTTCTATGTAGATGGTGCCGGCAACCTGGCAATGACCAGCACCGGTTACAATGTCATGGGTTGGGGCGTGGATGAGACCACAGGCAACATCAAGCAGGATACCGTAACTGCACTGCGTATTATGAGTGCTGCGAATATGACCTATCCCCCTGAGGCTACCACAAAAGCAAATATTTCCGGTATTCTGGATGAGAACGATAAGGATGTGACCAGTGCCAACGGTAAGACCGTAAACCTGAACTTCTTCGATGCGAGAGGTTACAGCTATACTGCAAAGTTCACCTTTAAGCAGTCCGGCGGTGACAAGACCAATGAATACAGCCTAGAATTAAATAAGATTCTGGATTCTACCGGAAAGGAAATAGATATTTCGGGTATTACTTTCGGAGAGCAGAATCTGGAACAGACCTTAAGCTCTAAGCTTTCATTAAATACAGACTCCTATAAATGGGATGATGCTACAAAAACGCTGCAGACAACAGCAACACCTCCGGAAAAAGTGGCAGAACTTGATAAAATATTTAAAAACGGTGCACTCATAACCGATAAGGACAAAGCAGAAGAAGTACAAAAGAATCTGGATGCCATTGCCAAGGCATATGGCTATGAAGGCTCTACGGATGAGTTTTTAAAATTGTATACTACGGGAAAAGCAGGTCAGGTGACTGTGCAGACAATGCTGGAAAACATGTCAAAGAACATGACAGGAGATGATATTCTGCCGAAAGCCAAGAACGAAGAACTTACGATGACCGGAAGAAAGTTTGACGGTGCAAAGGTTGTATTTGATAAGGATAGTGGTAAATTGCAGAGTATCAATAACAGCACGACAAATCTTTCCACGACATTGAATTTCCCGGCTACCATGGGCAACTTCTCCAATATCACCATTGACCTGTCCGAGTGTACTAACTACGATAATAAGGGTACCTCCACTGTCGGTGCTACCAGCGGAGACCTGGACGGACTGGGAACCGGACGTCGTCTGGGAGATATGATCGGTGTATCCATCCAGAAGGATGGTATGATTTACGCAAGCTATGACAACGGTATGACTAAGCTGTTAGGCCAGATTGCTACCGCAGCATTTGCCAATGCCTCCGGTCTGGAGAAAGAGGGAGACAACCTTTACTCTGCAACCCTGAACTCCGGTGAATTCGACGGTATCGGCGTAGATATCACTGCAGGCGGCGGATATATGTCTACCGGCCAGCTGGAGATGAGTAACGTGGATCTGTCTTCCGAGTTTACCGAGATGATCACCACACAGAGAGGCTTCCAGGCGAACAGCCGTATCATTACGGTATCCGATACACTGCTTGAGGAACTGACCAATCTGAAGCGTTAAGAAATCGTAAAAAATAATTTGACTGCATAAAGGGATAGGATAGGAACCTGTCCCTTTTGCGTATATAAAACATCAAGGGAAAAAAGTACTATGCCATAGCAGGAAACCTGTCAGATACGAAGGGAAGAGAAGGAGGAAACAATATGATCGAAGTCACGAAGATCAATGGAATCAAGGTATTGGTGAATCCGGACCTGATCGAACTGGTAGAAGAGACCCCGGATACGGTGTTGACACTTACCACCGGAAAGAAAATAATTGTAAAAGAAAGTAGACAAGAAATAAAAAATCTTGTAATATTATACAGAAAGGATATTTTTGCAAGATAAAAAAGCAGAATGTCAGGTGATTTAAGTGGATATAGCTTCTTTAGCCGGTATATTGCTGGCATTATTCATGTTGGTATTTGGTATCATAAGTTCCGCAGGTGTGGGAGGATTCAGGGAATATTTGGATCCGGCTTCTGCAATCATTACCTTTGGCGGAGCATTTTCCTGTACCCTCACGTCCGTGAGTTTGCAGAATTACATAGCTGGTTTGAAATCTTTCACACTGATCTTCAAAGCGCCCACACTGAATACTTCGGATATGATCGGTAAGATCATAGAGCTTTCCAATGTGGCACGTAAGGAAGGCCTGCTTTCGTTGGAAGAAGCAGCAACCGACCTGGATGACCCTTTTCTGAAGAAAGGAATTCTTCTGATCGTCGATGGAACCGATCCCGAATTGGTACGTGCGATTATGGAGACGGAACTGGTCAGCGTGGAGGGTAGACATAAGGATACGATTGGCTTCTGGGATACACTGGCGGCCATGGGTCCTGCCTGGGGTATGATCGGTACCCTGATCGGTCTGGTAGATATGCTGTATCATATGGATGATCCGTCCACACTGGGACCTGCCATGGCGGTTGCACTGATCACTACATTGTACGGATCCCTGTTGGCTAACTGGATCTGTACGCCGGTATCCAATAAATTAAAAGCGGATAATGCGATAGAGATGCAGCAGAAGGAAGTCATGATCGAGGGACTTTTGTCCATACAGGCAGGTGAAAATCCCCGTGTCATTGAGGAGAAATTAAAGTCATTCCTTCCTCCGAAGGACAGAACAAGTGCAGATGAAGAAGGAGAAGCGGGGGGTGAAGCTTAATGGCAAAACGTAAGCCTGAAGATCCACCTGCTGGTTCACCGGCATGGATGTCCACTTTCAGTGACCTGATGAATTTGCTTCTGTGCTTCTTTGTCATGCTGTTTTCCATGTCATCTATTGATGCCAACAAATGGGATGAAATGGCTGCGGCAATGTCTAACAGTGCTTTTAGTATTTTTAACGCCGGCTCTACGGCCATAGGTGAAGGAATATTGATCAGTAACGGCGTCAGCCAGCTGAATGATCTGGATGAGTATATCAGTAATGCTGGAAGAAATGCGGACAGTGAAACGGATTCCGACAATTATGAGAAATATGATAGCACAGAGGCACTGCAGGAGGCACTTAATGAGAAAAATCTTCAAAGCAATGAAGAACTGTCCGAAATGGTACAGGAAGCTGTAAATGAGGACAGCCTGGCGGATCAGGTGGATGTATCTTTCACAGCGCAATATGTACAGCTTTCTATGAAGGGAGCTCTTTTATTTGATTCCGGAAGCGATTCCCTGAAGGAACAGTCCAAGACAGTATTGGACAAAGTGGGAGTGATCCTGGAACGATATGGCAGTGATTCTGTAATTGAAATTGAGGGACATACGGATAATGTTCCGATACATAGTGCGAGGTTCGCTGATAACGAGGAACTGAGCAGTGCACGTGCACTATCTGTATTTTATTACCTTGTGGATAATACTTCACTGAATCCTGCAAATCTCCGGCATGCGGGAATGGGAGACCGCACCCCCGTGGCGGACAATTCCACAGAAGAGGGCAGAAGTAAGAATCGACGGGTAGAGATCAGAATATATAATCCTTCTGCGGCAAATTAAGGCAGACAGGGAAAGGAAGCAGAATAGTATGAAGAAAAATCTGATGACAGTGCTGATCCTGGCACTACTTATCGTGAATATTGCGTTGACCGGTGTTATGCTGGTAAGCATTGTGGGAACGAATAAGAAGACGGCACAGCTGGTGGATAATATCACGACTGCCATGAATCTGGAACTGACGGTTCCGGGAGCAGAGGGGACGACGAATGTTCCTCTTACGGACACAGAAGTATATAATATTGCGGATTCTATGACGATCCCGTTGAAGAGTGAGGCGGGAGCAAAGCAGGATTATATTATGTTTGATGTCTCGCTGTCTATCAATAAAAAGAGCAAGGATTATAAGACCTACGGAAGCAGTGAAACACTGTCCGGCTATGAAAATCTGATCAAGGATGCCATTACCGCTACGGTTTCCGCACATACGGAAGATGAGTGCAGAGAGGATATGGAAGGTTTGAAAGAGGAAATCCTGAAGTCTGTGCAGGATCTGTTCCAATCCGACTTCATCTATAAGGTTGCAATCAGTGGAGTGAAATTCGGCTGATGAACCACAAAAATAAGATGACAGGAGGTGAGGTCCTGTGAGTGATATACTTTCACAAAGCGAAATTGATAATCTCTTGAAACAATTGTCGGATGGAGATCTGGATGTGGATCAGATTCAGGGTGAGGATGAGAAGCAGGTTAAAAATTATGACTTCAGTCGTCCCACCAAATTCTCCAAAGAACACTTAAGAACATTGGAGATTATATTTGAACATTACAGCAGACTGGTATCGACAAACCTGCCGGTATATCTGCGTAAAAACGTACAGGTATCGGTTGCAAGTTCCGAGACGGTTACTTTCAGTGAATTCTCCAATGCACTATCAAATCCGTCGGTACTCGGCATTATTAATTTTGCACCACTTAACGGCAATATCATTATTGAGATAGCAACCAATCTGTGCTATGCCATGCTTGACCGTATGCTGGGAGGCAGCGGACAGCCTTTGGAAAAAAGCAGGGAATTTTCAGATATTGAACTGACAATATTACAGAAATTATTGGTAATGTTCACCCAATTGTTACGGGAACCCTGGAAAAATGTTGTTGATATCTCGCCGGTCTTAAGCAGGCTAGAGACGAATCCCCAGTTTGCGCAGGTGATCGCTCCCAGTGATATGATCGCCATTGTAACCCTGAACATGAAAATTGGGGATGTAGAAGGAATGTTAAATATCTGTCTTCCTTTCTTTACACTGGAAGATGTGATGGATAAACTGAACACCAAATATTGGTTCTCCACAATGCAGGAGAACCATGATGAACACTACGAAGAGTACATTGAATCCATGATCCGCAGAGTGGATGTTCCCATTAAAGCGGTGCTGGGCAAGAGCACAATTTCCGTAAGCGATTTTCTGAATCTGCAGGTTGGAGATTGTATTCGACTGGATTCCAGAGTGGATACCGATATGGAAGTGTATGTGGGCAATATTAAGAAGTTCACAGCATTACCGGGTACAGAGAAAGATTCGTATGCTGTTCAGATCACATCGGTGATCAGAGAGGAGGAGTAACGATGGATGGGATGTTATCTCAGGATGAGATAAATGCCCTGCTGCAAGGCATGGATCTGTCGGACACCGCGGACAGCGGTGCATCGCCGGAGACACCTCAGGACAGCAGCTCGGCTGAAAATACGGATAATGCATATGTGAAAGATGTGGCACCGACTGTCGGAGACGAAGAGAAACTGACCGATGTAGAGAAGGATGCGATTGGCGAGGTAGCCAATATCAGCATGGGTTCTTCCGCCACTACATTATATTCACTGGTAAACCGCAAAGTAAATATTACCACTCCGGTGGTTACACTGGCCACATGGAAGACTTTGCTGGATAGTTACGAGAAGCCCTGCGTATTTATTCAGATCAAGTATACAAAGGGGTTGGACGGCACCAATATTCTGGTGTTAAAAGAGCATGATGTAAAAGTGATCACCGACCTGATGATGGGCGGTGACGGTACCAATACAGAAGGAGAACTGGGAGAGCTGCATCTGAGTGCAATCTCCGAGGCAATGAATCAGATGATGGGAGCTGCAGCCACCTCACTATCTACGCTGCTGCAGACGGTGATCGACATCAGCCCGCCGGAGTCTTCCCTGTTCGACCTGACAGAAGTAAAAGACGGCAAAGAAATTTCTCCATTTTTGGGCGGTACTTTTGTAAAGATTTCTTTTCGCATGCAGATTGATGATCTGGTGGACAGCACTATCATGCAGCTATATCCCATAGATTTTGCCCGTAAGCTGGTAGAGACATTTATCAATACGCAGATGGCTAACATTGATGAAGTGACAGAGAAAAAGCCTGAACAGCCGGAGAATGATACCACAGCGCAGATTCCTGCACCGGGTACTGATAATCAGACGCAGATGAACAATACGAATCTGAACGGCATGAACCAGATGGGTAACATGGGCATGAATGGCATGAACCAGATGGGTAACATGGGCATGAATGATATGAACCAGATGAACAACATGGGCATGAATGGCATGAACCAGATGGGCAGCATGGGCATGAACGGCATGAACCAGATGGGCAACATGGGAATGAACGGCATGAACCAGATGGGCAATATGGGCATGAACGGCATGAACCAGATGGGCAACATGGGCATGAACAGCATGAACCAGATGGGCAACATGGGCATGAACAGCATGAACCAGATGGGCATGATGGGAATGCCGGGACAGAATGTGAATGTACAGCCTGCGCAGTTCCAGAGCTTTTCGAATGACAATATGGGCACTACCGGACAGGAGAATATCGGACTGATCAAAGATGTTCCACTGGAAGTAACGGTGGAGCTTGGCAGAACGACAAAATCCATATCCGATATTCTGGACTTCTCTCCGGGAACGATCATAGAGCTTGACCGTATTGCCGGTGAGCCGATCGACGTATTGGTGAATGGCAAGTTCGTAGCCAAGGGAGAAGTTGTTGTAATTGAAGAGAGTTTTGGCGTACGAATTACGGAGATTATAAAGTAGGCAGAGAACAGACCAAATAAACGGAGGAAAATTAAATGGCTAAAAATATTTTAATCTGTGATGATGCAGCATTTATGAGAATGATGATCAAGGACATTCTGACCAAGAACGGCTATAATGTGGCAGGAGAAGCAGAAAACGGATTGAAGGCAGTGGAAAAGTTCAAAGAGGTAAATCCTGATCTGGTACTTATGGATATCACTATGCCTGAGATGGATGGAATTCAGGCATTGAAAGAGATCAAAAAGATCGACGGCGGAGCAAAAGTAATTATGTGTTCCGCTATGGGACAGCAGGCAATGGTTATTGAGTCCATTCAGGCCGGAGCCAAGGACTTCATTGTAAAGCCTTTCCAGGCTGAGCGTGTTATTGAAGCAGTGAAAAAGGTAGTGGGTTAATGATCATACTTACCGGAAAAACAGACAGTTATGCGCAATTCATCACAGTGTTGCTGATCTTTGTGGCGGTACTGGCGGTGACTGCGCTGGTGACAAAATGGATTGCCGGATATCAGAAGCAGCAGGGTGCAGCGGGGAATATTGAAGTATTGGAGACCGTCCGGATCGCCAACAACAAATATATCCAGTTGGTTCGCATTGGCGAAAGCTATTTTGCGATTGCGGTCTGCAAAGATACCGTAACAAATCTGGGAGAAATTCCTGCCGGGCAGCTGAAGGACAAGACAACAACAGATAATACTTCTGGCTTCCGGGAGTTATTGAAACGTGCGGCTAAGAAAGAGAATGAAGAACAAGATCATTAACTGGAGTAATAAATTTAAGATTGCAACGTATATGGTATGCCTGCTGGTCACGGTGGGCATATTGTGTATTTGCGTACCGATAAAGGCACAGGCTTCGGAAAGACATCTTACGGGAGACACAGAGGTCTCCACAGTGATCAATCCTGCCGGAACGGCGACTACCCATGAGGAAGTAGGGTCGTTGAATACAGCCAATACGGTCAGCATTACCTATAATAATGGGAACGGTCAGATCAATGGAGCACTGAGAATTCTGATCACTCTGACACTGATTGCACTGGCACCGACCATTATCATTATGATGACCTCTTTTACCAGGATCATCATTGTGCTGCACTTTACCAGATCGGCATTGAATACGCAGACGGCACCGCCCAATCAGATCCTGATCGGTCTGGCATTGATCCTGACATTTTTTATTATGGAGCCTACCATTACGAGAATCAATGAAGAGGCGATCCAGCCGTTTGAAGCGGGAACCATCGACCAGAGTGAAGCACTGGAAAAAGGCATGGCTCCCTTGCGGGAGTTCATGTATCCGCAGACACAGGTAAAGGACGTAGAACTTTTTATGGATATCGCCGGACTGGAGTGGGATGGAACCCTGGAGGATATTCCCAATTCCGTGCTGGTACCGAGTTTTATGATCAGTGAATTGCGTACTGCATTCTGGATCGGATTTATGATTTATATTCCTTTCATTGTGATCGATATGGTAGTTGCGTCGACTTTGATGAGTATGGGTATGATGATGCTGCCGCCTACGACGATTTCCATGCCCTTCAAAATACTGCTGTTTGTTCTGGCAGATGGATGGGCACTGATCATAGGTCAGCTGGTGCAGACGTTCTATTAATCGGAAGGTGAGGTGTTACTATGACGATTGATGCAGTATCTGAAATGACTAATAATGCACTCTATGTGATCATCAAGGTATCGCTTCCTGTACTTCTGGTGTCTTTGATCGTGGGTCTGATCATCAGTATTTTTCAGACGGTGACATCCATTCAGGAACAGACATTGACATTTGTACCTAAAATCATAGCGATCTTCCTGGCGCTGATCCTGCTGGGCAGCTGGATGATGAATACTATGGTAGAATACACAGTACAGCTTTGGTCGAGTTTCAGCCAGTATGTACACAGGTGACGGGATGACTTCATGATAGATTTTTCGTTTTCGATATATGATCTTGAATATTTTTTATTGATTTTTGTCAGGGTATCCTGTTTTGTATACATAGCACCGTATTTTGGAATGAACGATACTCCTGCCAGGATCCGGATCGGTATCAGTTTTTTTACATCGATCCTGCTGTATGAAACACTGACACCGGCAGATGCGGTTGTATTTGATACGGTGATGGAGTATGCCGTGATCGTCATGAAAGAGGCAATTGCCGGACTTCTGATCGGATTCGGCGCGAATATCTGCATGGCGATCGTGAATTTCGCCGGATCCATTGCGGATATGGAGACCGGCCTGTCCATGGCAACCCTGATGGATCCGGCTACCAGAGAGAGTACCAGTATCACCGGTGCGTTATATCAGTATTCTTTTATGTTGATGCTGATCGCTTCCGGAATGTACCGCTATCTGTTTGGAGCGCTGGCGGACAGCTTTACGCTGATCCCCATAAACGGTGTGACTTTTCATGCGGACAGTCTGCTGAACTCCATGATAGAATTTATGAATGATTATATTCTGATCGGCTTTCGCATTGTATTGCCGATTTTTTGTGTGACATTGCTGTTAAATGCCATTTTAGGTGTGCTGGCCAAGGTGTCACCGCAGATGAATATGTTTGCGGTGGGAATTCAGCTGAAGGTGCTGGCGGGATTGTCTGCCCTGTTCCTTACGGCCGGAATGTTGCCAGGGGCAGCGGATTTTGTGTATCAGGAAATGAAGAAGATGGTAGTATCTTTTATCGGAGGTATGATGTGAGCTTAGAATATAATCTGCAATTCTTTGCCGCAGAAGGCCAGGGCGGGGAGAAGACAGAACCTGCTACCGAGAAAAAATTAACAGATGCCAGAAAAGAAGGACAGGTTGCCAAAAGCCGTGAGGTTGCTAATGGGCTTGGATTACTGGCGGTGTTCCTGGTACTGAAACTATGGGTAGGAAATATGGGATATCAGTTCATGAATGTTTTTACGGTTATTTATGAGAAGATTCCCGAGGTGGTAACGTTCTGGCATGGCAATATGCCGCAACAGGATACCACACTGGTATTCCGAAAAATGATGCTGGAAGCCGTAGTGATCATGGCACCGCTTCTACTGATCGGTTTCCTGATTGCTTTTTTAAGTGATGTGGTCCAGGTAGGATGGCATCCCACCGGAAAAACATTGCAGCCGAAGTTTTCCAAAATGAGTCCGGTGTCCGGATTTAAGAGAATATTTTCAGTCAACTCAGTGGTAGAACTGATCAAATCCCTCCTGAAGATTGGACTGATCGTTTACATATGCTATAATTATCTGAAGAATAAATGGCCCCTGTTGTATCAGCTATATGATCTGGATCTGATGCAGGCGATCGGACTGATCGGGAATACGGTGACGGATCTCGGAATCAGAATATCACTGATCTACATGATCATTGCGGCAGCTGATTTTATCTATCAGAAGGTAAAATTCAGCAGGGACATGAGAATGACCAAGCAGGAAGTAAAAGAAGAATATAAGCAGCAGGAAGGAGATCCGCAGATCAAAGGCCGTATCCGGCAGAGAATGCGGGAAGCCTCCCAGCGCAGAATGATGCAGAATCTCCCCCAGGCAGATGTGGTTATTACGAACCCCACGCATTATGCGGTTGCCATAAAATACGATCCGGAGGTGGCGGATGCTCCCATTGTGATCGCTAAAGGAGAAGATTATCTGGCGGCTAAGATCAAAGAGATCGCCAGAGACCATCAGATAGAAATCGTAGAGAATAAACCCCTGGCCAGAATGCTGTATGCCAATGTGGATGTGGGACAGGCAGTCCCTCCGGAGCTTTATCAGGCAGTGGCGGAAGTGCTGGCATTTGTATATCATCTGCAGGGGAAGATATAACTTAAGAAGAATTTACAAAAAAGACAGAAAGGAGGTCAGGTGCATATGAAAATGAAAAAAGCGGATGTGGGTGTAGCAATTTATATCATGGCTGCCATTATCATGTTTATTGTACCGATTCCGGCCTGGCTTCTGGATATATTGCTGGCTGTCAATATTTCCATTGCGTTGACGGTTCTGTTCGCCACCATGTTCAGCAAGGAAGTGCTGGATATGTCGTTCTTCCCCACCATGCTGTTGTTTACAACAATTTTCCGAATAGCACTGAACACCTCCTCCACCAGACTGATCCTGCGGGACGGTAATGCCGGTAATGTCGTGGAGACTTTCGGCGAATTTGTAGGCGGCGGAGACCTGGTCATCGGCGTTATCATCTTTATTATTCTGATATTGATCCAGTTCATGGTAATCAATAAAGGTTCCGAGCGAGTGTCTGAAGTAACCGCAAGATTTACTTTGGATGCAATGCCCGGTAAGCAGATGGCAATTGATGCAGATCTGAATACCGGAGCCATCACGGATGCGGAAGCCAAGAGACGCAGAGAGAAGATCCAGGAAGAGGCAAACTTTTTCGGTTCCATGGATGGTGCTGTAAAATACGTAAAGGGAGATGCGGTAGCGGGTCTTCTGATCACCACGATCAATATCGTGGGTGGTATTATTATGGGAATGACCAGGCAGGGAATGGATATTACAGCGGCCCTGAACAAATATGCGATCCTGACCATTGGTGACGGTCTGGTAAGCCAGATCCCTTCTCTGCTGATTTCACTTTCCACCGGTATTCTTGTGACCAAAGGAAGCAAGGATGCTGACTTTGGCACTACGTTGGTAAGCCAGCTGTTCGGTGTGCCGAAAGCACTGTACCTGGTAGGGGCAATGCTGGCTGTTTTAGGATTTGTGACACAACTGAACACGATCCTGTTCGTGGGTCTTGGCCTGGTATTTATCATTGTGGCGAGAAATATTGAGGGCACGATTGAGACGGCAAAGATTGAACAGGAAGTAGACAGTGAGGAAGCAGCTGCGGAGGAGATACGACAGCCGGAAAATGTCAACAGCCTGCTGCAGGTGGATCCGATCGAATTGGAATTCGGTTACGGAATTATCCCTTTGGCGGATGTGAACCAAGGTGGTGACCTGCTGGATCGTGTCGTGATGATCCGAAGACAGATAGCATTGGAACTTGGTACGGTGGTACCTATTATCCGACTGCGGGATAATATTCAGTTGAACCCGAATCAGTATATTATTAAAATCAAGGGAATTCAGGTCAGTGAGGGAGAGATACTGTTTGACCATTATATGGCCATGAATCCCGGGTATGTAGAGGAAGAGATCACAGGAATCCCTACTTTTGAGCCTTCTTTCCACCTGCCAGCGATCTGGATCACGGAAGGACAGAGAGAACGTGCGGAGAGTCTGGGATATACAGTAGTAGATCCTCCCTCGATCATTGCTACGCACCTGACAGAGATCATTCGTCAGCATATTGCAGAGCTGCTTACCAGACAGGATGTCCAGAACCTGATCAACAACGTAAAAGAGAACAATTCTTCCCTCGTGGAAGAACTGGTACCCAAGCTGCTTGGACTGGGTGAAATACAGAAAGTGTTGCAGAATCTGTTAAAAGAAGGAATATCCATCAGAGATCTGCTGACAATACTGGAAACCCTGGCCGATTATGCGCCAACGACGCGGGATACGGATATCCTTACGGAATATGTAAGACAGAGCCTCAAGAGAGCGATTTCTACGAAATATTTCCCTTCCCATGAGACGACAAGTGTATTGACACTGGATCCGAAGATCGAACAGGAAATTATGGGCAGCGTAAAACAGACGGAGACGGGAGCTTTCCTGAATCTGGATCCTGCCAGAAGCAAGGCGATACTGAACGCTGTGGGTGAAGAGATCAAAAAGCTGGAAAATATGGGAAAAACCCCAATTATTATGACATCACCCATTGTGAGAATGTATTTCAAACGACTGACGGAAGACTATTATCCGGATCTGGTCGTGGTATCTTACAATGAAGTGGAATCAAATGTAGAATTACAATCTGTGGGAATGGTCACAGCATAACAGGAAGAGTGAACCGACGCAGGAGTGAGGAGTAATATGATCATCAAGAAATACACGGGGAAAACGGAAGCAGAAGCTACAGAAGCAGCGAAAAAAGAACTTGGAAGCGGTCTCGTGATCATGAATGTAAGGGAAGTAAAAAAGAAGGGATTTTTTGCATTTCTGTCTCCGAAGCAGATAGAGATCACTGCTGCACTGGAGGAGGAAAAACCTCAGAAACCGCAATATGGAAGTATTACGCGCACGACGGATGCACCGGCGGAGAACAGAAATCTGTTTGTCAGAAACAGTACAGAGAATATAGAAAAAAAGCTGGACAGTCTGCAGACACTGTTGGAGAGTCAGTTAAACAGCAGACAGGCGACCGGGGAGGAGATAGGAACCCACCGGGAAACAGTCAGTGAAGAAAAAGAGAAAAAGGATTCGGAAGCGGAAACCCCGGAGAAGAAAGAGGAAGAGCAGAATCCGGAACAGGATAAATTTATCCGGCTGTTGTATAATAAAATGTTGGATAACGAGATGGACGAGAAATACGTAAACAGTATTTTGGAAGATGCCTCTAAAACCAAAAAAGCAGACCTGCCCTTTGATTATCTTCTGGCTAATATTTATCAGAAGATGGTATTGAAATTCGGAAAGTCAGAAGGGATTACGCCCTCTGCGGACGGACCGAGGATTGTATTATTTATCGGACCTACGGGAGTGGGTAAGACAACTACCATTGCCAAGCTGGCAGGAAAATATTGTGTGGAGGATAAAAAGAAAGTGGCACTGTTAACCGCAGATACCTATCGTATTGCGGCCGCAGAGCAGCTAAGAACCTATGCCAATATTTTGGAGACACCTTTCCGGGTCATCTATACCCCGGAAGAACTGCAGACTGCAGTGAAGGATTATTGGGATTGTGATTATATTTTTATAGATACAGCGGGGAGATCACATCAGAATGCGGATCAGCTGGAGAAAATGAAGGAAATGGTGGGAGCACTGAAAGACCCCGGAAACTATCATGTGTTTCTGGTTCTCAGTGCAACTACCAAATATAGGGATCTTCAAAGGATTGCAGACTGTTATGGTAAGATTGCGGATTATGAGCTGATCTTTACCAAGTTGGATGAAACGGAGGCAGTGGGGAATCTGTTGAATATGAAGCTTTATACCGGTGCACCGGTCGCTTATGTGACCTGTGGACAGAATGTTCCGGATGACATGGAAGTATTCAATCCACAGAAGACGGTAAAACAGATCCTTGGTGGAAAGGAATAAAGCTTAGACAGAAAGGCGCGGGAAAATGGATCAGGCGGAACAGTTAAGGATTATTAAAGCAAATAAGCAGATAAGACCGACTGCAAGAGTCATAACTGTCACCTCCGGAAAAGGTGGCGTTGGAAAATCCAATATGTCTATCAATCTGGCAATTCAATTTCGTAAAATGGGAAAAAGGGTCGTTATTTTAGATGCAGATTTCGGACTGGCGAATATTGAAATTATGTTTGGTGCAGTGCCAAAGCATAACTTATGTGATCTGGTATACGAAGGAAAAAGTATCAGTGACATCATAACCCAGGGTCCTATGGGAGTGGGATTTATCTCCGGAGGATCCGGAATTGCCGGAATGTCAAATCTGGGAAAAGATGCTCTTACCTGCATTATACAGAATCTGGCCGAGCTGGATGCCCTTACGGATGTGATCATAGTGGACACAGGAGCCGGAATATCGGACAGCGTATTAGAATTCCTGGTGGCGAGCGGCGAGGTGCTGCTGGTGACGACGCCGGAGCCTACTTCCATTACGGATTCTTATTCTTTGTTAAAGGCGTTGTACCGACATCCGAGATATGAAGAGGCCTATACCAAGGTCAAAATGGTGGCAAACAGAGTGGAAAATGTAAAAGAAGGCCAGGTGCTGTTTGATAAGCTGAATGCAGTGGTTACCAGATATCTTAAGACCTCCATGGAATATTTGGGGTGTGTACCACAGGATCCCCAGGTGGTGCAGGCAGTAATGCAGCAGGTGCCTGTGTCGATACAGAATCCGGGAGCAAAATCCAGTCAGGCATATCAGAGAATTGCGGAGAAATTGTGCGATAAAACACAGGAAGAACAACCGAGGCGCGGAATGGCAGCTTTTTTCTCCCATATTATAGGGACCAGAAACGGAGCTGCAAAACAGTCCAGATAAGAGAGGTACAAAATTATGTTGTCCAGATTTGTGGAAGAAGGTTCTAAAGTAGAGCTTCGGGCGCTGGAACATGGATTGGGAGAATCCGGAGCCGAAAATACGACAAAGGTTTACCAGAGCCGTGTACTGCAGATCCTATCGGAGGATACACTGGAGATTTCCATGCCAATGGAACAGACCAGACTGATCCTTCTGCCGGTGGAAAGCGAATATGATATGGTATTTTTCGAAGAGAATAGTCTGTATCAGTGTTTTTCCAGAATCGTAGATCGTTACAAAAGTAATAATGTATATGTGCTGGTGATGGAACTGACCAGCAATCTGCGCAAATATCAGCGGAGAGAATATTATCGGTTCAGTTGTGCACTGGATATGTGTGCGCGGAATCTGGAGGAAGAAGAAATCGAGGCACTGGAGAAAAATTCACCCTATGAGCTTCAGCCGGGACTTCCGTTAAAGCATAGTGTGATCGTAGATATCAGTGGTGGCGGATTGCGCTTCCTGTCATCTCAGAAATATGAACCCGGGAGCCTGATCCTGTGCAGCTACCATCTGCTAAAAGATGGGGAAAGAAAAAAATATGATGTGGTCGGAAAGGTTTTGGCAGTCAAGGAACTGGAAAACCGGAGGGGAATGTTTGAACACAGAGTCCAGTACTACAATCTGGACGTAAATACCAGAGAAGAGATTATTCGGTTTATATTTGAAGAAGAGCGTAAGAGCCGTAAAAAGGAGAGACTGAACTGATGCCAAAAAAAATATTGGTTGTAGATGATTCTGCACTCATGAGAAGAGTGCTCTGTGATATAATAGATGCAGACATAAGGTTTCAGGTAGTTGACAGAGCAAAAGACGGATTAGAAGCTTTTGATCTGTTGAGCAGAAACAGTTATGACGCGGTTGTCCTGGATGTGAATATGCCGAGGATGAACGGACTGCAGCTGTTGCAGGAATTGCGAAAATACAAGATACCGGCAAGAGTGATGATGGCGAGTACCGACACTATGGAAGGCGCCAGAACCACCCTGGATGCACTGGAACTGGGAGCTCTTGATTTCGTACATAAGCCGGACAGTGCAGTCGACTGCCGGGGAGAGAATTTCCGCAGAGAGTTTTTACGGACACTGAATGTTGTGGCTAACGGCAGAATGCCGTCATTCAATGAGGAGAAGAAAATTTCCGAAGAGAAGGGCACAGTCAGGGAGATGATGAAGATCATCAATCATCACCCGGTCAGTGTGGGCGGCAACAAAGTGGTGGCAATTGCAAGCTCCACGGGAGGTCCGAAATCTCTGCAATCGGTGATCCCTCTGTTACCGGCCGATCTGGATGCACCGGTACTGGTAGTACAGCATATGCCGGCAGGATTCACAGCATCTCTTGCAGAGAGACTGGATAATTTAAGCCAGATTCATGTAAAAGAGGCAGCAGAGGGGGAAGAACTGAAAAAGGGCTGGGTCTATATCGCCATGGGAGGAAAGCACCTCCATGTGGTAACCTCACCGGCCGGACGTCATACACTGCATTTATCGGAAGAACCTTACAGGGAAGGAGTCAGACCCTGTGCCAATTATATGTACGAATCCCTGCAGGACAGCCGCTTTGATACGGTTGTATGTGCAGTTATGACCGGAATGGGTGCGGACGGAACGGAAGGGATCGGTAAATTGAGAACTTCCAGGAAAACATACGTGATCGCACAGGATCAGGAGACAAGCATTGTATTTGGAATGCCCAAGAGTATTATTGCAGCAGGACTGGCAGATCAGGTGGTACCGTTAGACCAGATCGCCCAGGAAATCATACTGCATGTAGGAGTAAATTAAGTAATATATGCCGTTTCCGGCAATGCTGTGATCGGCAGAATGGAGGAAAAGATGGACGTAAGCCAATATCTTGAAATTTTTCTGGATGAAACAAATGAACATCTGCAGAACCTGAATACACAGATTCTGGAACTGGAGTCAGATCCCGAGAATATGGATAATATCAATGAAATATTCCGTGCGGCACATTCCCTGAAGGGTATGGCGGGAACCATGGGCTATAAGCGGATGCAGAATCTGACCCATGATATGGAAAATGTATTTTCGGAAGTGCGTAACGGCAATATTAAGGTGACACCGGAAATGATCGACGTACTGTTCCAGTGCCTGGACGCTTTGGATGAGTATAAAAACAACATCCAGGAGACCTCCGATGAGGGAACCAATGACAATGAAAATCTGATCAAAGCCCTGAATGATATTTTGAACGCTAACAAGACCGGACAGGAGCAGCCCGCAAATGAAGAAAAAGCAACAGCACCCGCAGCGGAGAGCACCGGAACAGGTGCGGAAAAATGGAATGGCATTGCGTTTGATGACAGCCAGATCCGCGTGATCAAAGAAGCTATGAAACAGGGCAAAAATGTATACGGTATTAATGTTGTGGTACAGGACAGCTGTATCCTGAAGGCGGCAAGAGCTTTCCTGGTGTTCAAGGCTGTGGAGGAAAAAGGAGAGATCATCGTCTCCGTACCCAGCGCACAGGATGTGGAAGACGAAAAGTTCGATAAAGATTTCACTCTGATCGTTTTGTCCGATTATTCTCTGGATGATGTGATCAAGGCAGCGGAAAGCGTATCCGAGATCGCACAGGTGACCGGTGCGGTTCTGGAACTGGAGAAGACCAAGAATTATCATTCCGAAGAGGAGACACAGGAACCCGCACAGGAGAAAAAAGAAGAAGTAGCCGAGACAAAGACTGAAACGAGAAAAGAAGAGAAGAAGCCTGCGGCTGCTAAAGCTCCGGAGAAAAAACAGGTGAGCAAGCCTGTGGTCAACCGTACTGTACGTGTAGACATCGAGAAACTGGATTCTCTGATGAATCTCGTAAGTGAGCTGATCATTGCCAAAAACTCTCTGGTAGCTGCTTCCAGCAATGACCATGGCAACAATACGGCATTCAATGAGCAGATCGAATATCTGGAAAATGTGACAACCAATCTGCATGAATCCGTAATGAAGGTACGAATGGTACCTATCGAAAGCGTTGTAGTGAAGTTCCCCAGAATGATCCGTGATCTGTCTAAGAAGCTGGACAAGAAGATGGAACTGTATATGACCGGTGAGGAGACCGAGCTGGATCGTACCGTGGTGGATGAGATCGGGGATCCTCTGATGCATCTGCTGCGTAATTCCGCTGACCACGGTCTGGAATCCGCAGAAGTTCGTGCACAGCGCGGCAAGCCCGAGCAGGGATCTATTTTCCTGGATGCTTATCAGGATGGCAATAACGTAGTCATCGAGGTAAGAGATGATGGTAACGGTATTGATGTGGAAGCTGTTAAGAATAAAGCAATCGAACGTAATCTGGTAACCGTAGAACAGGCAGCAAATATGTCGGAGAAGGATATTATCAATCTGCTGTTCCAGCCCGGTTTCTCCACTTCCGAAAAAGTAACCGATGTATCGGGAAGAGGCGTGGGACTGGATGTCGTGAAGTCCAAGATCGAATCCTTAAGCGGTGAAGTAGAAGTGAAATCAAAATGGGGAGAGGGAAGTACCTGGACGATCCGTCTGCCTCTGACCCTTGCAATCATTCAGGCACTGATGGTAGTCGTAGGTGGAGAAAAATATGCGATCTCCCTGGGATCCATTCAGACCATCGAAGATATCTCACCGAAGGATATCAAACTGGTAGAAAACAAAGAAGTGATCAACTTAAGAGGAACGGTAATTCCCCTGATCCGTCTGACGGAAGTACTGGATGTGGAAAGTACCAGATCTACCGAGGATAATCTGATTGTGGTAATCGTCAAGAAGGGAGACAAAATGGCAGGTCTTGTGATCGATGAACTGATCGGTCAGCAGGAGATCGTTATCAAATCTCTTGGCAAATATATCAAGCAGTGTAAATTTATCAGCGGTGCAACGATTTTGGGTGACGGTGAAGTGGCACTGATCCTGGATGCAAATGCATTACTGTAAGGAGGGAGATGACGATTATGGAAGAACTTAGCATGAAAAATACGTTAAAAGCCGGAGATGAGCGTAAAATTGAGGAGGAATTTTTCCAGTATATTGTGATCCGCCTCGGTGATGAGCAGTACGGCATTGATATCCGTTACATAGACAACATTGTCAGAATGCAGCACATTACCAGAGTACCCAAGGTACCCGCATATCTGAAAGGTGTTATTAATCTGCGTGGAGAAGTACTGCCGGTAATGAGCCTCCGACTGAAAATGGGACTGGAGGCAGACGAATTGACCCGTGCTACCAGAATTATCATTCTGAAACTGGAACAGCAGGGCAGTGTCGGCATAATTGTGGACGAAGTGAAGGAAGTTGTCACTCTCGGTACCAGCGAGATTGAAAAAATGTCTCAGAATGCCGGTGAGAATAAAAAGAGTTTTATTACAGGTGTAGGAAAACACAATGGGGAACTGATCTCTCTTCTGGATCTGAATTCCATTACACTGGAGGAAAACGCATAAAGGAGATGGATCCATGGGAGATCTGAGTTTAGAGAAAGTTTCGGAAACATATCTGGATGTTTTAAAAGAAATTGGAAACATAGGTGCAGGCAACGCTATGACAGCACTCTCCCAGATGTTAAACTGCAAGGTGGATATGAAAGTACCGCAGGTAAAGCTTTTGGATTTTAATGAAGTCGGAGCACTGATGGGAGGAGAGGAACAGGTGATGATCGGTGTTTTCCTGGGGGTGGAAGGCGACATTACCGGAAGCATGATGTTCCTGGTGGAACAGAACAGCGCAAAACATCTTCTCCATAAGATCCTTGGAGATATGGTACAGCCGGAAGGTTTTTCAGAGATTGAATTTTCTGCAATGCAGGAGATCGGCAACATTATCACGGGAGCCTATCTGAATTCCCTGTCGTCTCTTACGAACCTGACGATTATCCCTACCCCGCCTTCTCTGACGCTGGATATGGCGGGAGCGATCCTAAGCGTTCCGGCAATTGAATTTGGAACTTTGGGAGATAAGATTTTATTGATCCAGTCTCAGTTTTACGATGAGGTGGAGATTGACGGTTATTTCATTCTGGTTCCCGATATTGAATCCTATCCCAAGATATTATCGTCTTTGGGAATATCTGTTGCATAAGGTGCTAAGAGGTAGAAGAAGGGGAGCAGAATGAGCGAGATTATTAAGGTAGGAATGGCGGATCTGAAGACCTGCGTAAGTCCCGACGGAGTGACGACTTTGGGATTGGGATCTTGTGTGGGAATTGCAATCCGCGATCCGGTGACGAAAATAGGCGGTCTGGCGCATATTATGCTGCCGGACAGCACTACGATACGTAACAGTAGCCAGAATATTGCAAAATTTGCGGATACGGGAATTGATGAACTGGTACGCCAGATGGAAAAACTTGGTGCGAGAAAGGCAAGAATGGTTGCTAAGATTGCCGGTGGCGCTACCATGTTTACATTTCAGGGTCGTAACGACATGATGCAGGTGGGGGAGCGCAATGTGCAGGCTGTTAAGAAGAAATTGAAGGAAATCAATATCCCTATTTTAGCAGAGGATACAGGCAAAAACTACGGAAGAACCGTTACATTTTATCCGGAGACCGGAGAATTTTATATCCGTGCGGTAGGAAGAGATGAATCAGTCATCTGATAAATATTGGAATGGAAGAAAATTATGAACAGAAAGAATATGCCATTGATCCTGATGCTGACAGCCGGCGCCTGTACCTGTATTGTTACGATGGTACAGGCTTACTCGGTATTGGCAAGTTTGGTGGCACTGTTTGCTGTGATGCTTTTGTTTTACTGTCTGGGAAACGGTGTCCGGCTTCTGCTGGATCACTTTGACAGGCAGAACGAGGAAAAGGTAAAACAGGAACAGGAAGAGAAGGCGGAACAAGAAGATGCTGTATCGGAAGATGCACAACAGAAGGGTGTAAGCGAGTCAAATGGATGAAGCCGGTAAGAAAAGGTTATTAGAAGAATATGCTGCTAATAAGCGACCGGAGACCAGGGAGCAGCTGATACTGGAGTATGCCCCCCTGGTGAAAGTGGTGGCCGGAAGACTGAGCATGTATCTGGGATACAACGTAGACTATGAGGATCTGGTCAGCTATGGGATCTTTGGCTTGATTGATGCAATTGACAAATTTGATTGCCTCAAAGAAGTAAAATTCGAGACCTATGCCAGTCTGCGTATCCGTGGAGCCATTCTGGATCAGATTCGTAAAATGGACTGGATACCTCGGACGATTCGCCAGAGACAGAAGAAGATTGACGCTGTCATCAAGGAAGTGGAACAGACTACGGGACGCAGCGCAACAGATGAAGATATTGCTATGGGTCTGGGAATATCCGCGGAGGAATATCTGGACTGGCAGTCGCAGATGAAAATTACGGGACTGGTGTCACTGAATGAATATATGGATCAGGGAAGCGATGTCTCGCAGGATTATAGCAGACATACCACGGCCAGATTTGACGGTCCGGAAGAGAGCGTTGAGAAGGAAGAGCTGACAAAAGTACTCGGAGAAGCATTGGAACTTTTGACAGAGAAAGAGAAGAAAGTAGTTACGCTGTATTATTACGAAGATCTTACGCTAAAAGAGATCAGTAATATATTGGAAGTGTCGGAATCCAGAGTCTCCCAGCTGCATACGAGAGCTCTGCAGAAAATGAAGACAAAAATGGGAAATTATATGGGACTTTTATAAAAATGGTTGACCCGCAGATTGGGTAAGAGGAGAAAATGCATGCAGAATGGCTATTTTCAGCTCGTAAATGCACCGGGAGGTTATGGGCTACAGATATTTCAACCAAAGGACGGAGGAGCGGACGTGAATCTCCAGGAGGTGTTGAATTATCTTGAACGGGAATCTGTGCCGTATGATCCTATGGCAATTAAAAAAGCAATTTTGTCGGGGGAAGATACGGTATGCTTTCTGGAGAGAAAGGATTGCCCGGCACTGGAAGAAACCTACAGTATCGAGGTCAGCCAGGATAATATGCAGGTGATTCTTCGATTCTATCCGGCATCACAAAGCGGGAAAAGAACAACCATGGACAGTGTGATCCGGGATCTCAGATACCGGAACGTTGTCTACGGAATACAGATGAACGTTCTGCAGGATCATTTTATGTCGGATGGGATCTATGGTACAGATCTGATCGTGGCCAAAGGAAAAGAACCGAGGCATGGTACGGATGCGTCTGTCAGGTATTATTTTAATACGGATGTTCATGCACAGCCTACATTAAAAGATGACGGCACCGTGGATTATTTCCACCTGAATATGATCAACCCCTGCAGAAAGGGACAACTCCTGGCGGAAATCATTCCGGAAGATGAAGGAGAATACGGAATAACGGTGCAGGGAGCCAAAATCCGCCCCAGACAGGTGAAGAAAGCACATCTGGAATTCGGACATAATATTGAAATCTCAGAGGACAGAAAAAAGCTTACTTCTCTGGTGGACGGTCACGTGTCACTGGTAGAGGGCAAAGTATTTGTATCCGATGTTTATGAAGTAGAGAATGTAGATCTATCCACCGGAAATATTGAATTTGAAGGAAGCGTGCAGGTGCGTGGCAATGTTTCTTCTAATTTTGAGATCAGGGCCGGTGGCAATGTGATCATAAGCGGTGTGGTAGAGGGTGCCTGCATCGAGGCCGGAGGAAACATTATCATTGCCCGCGGTATGAACGGTATGGCAAAAGGCATCCTGAAGGCCGGTGGCAATATCGTTGCCAAATTCCTCGAAAATGCGACGGTCAGTGCCGGTGGTTACGTGAATACGGAGTCGATTCTGCATAGCAATGTGACGGCATCTACGGAGATCCAGGTAACCGGTAAGAGAGGCTTTATCACTGGGGGACATGTACGTGCCGGTCAGAGAATCGAAGTGAAGACTCTGGGAGCGACACTGGGGGCACCGACCGTGGTAGAGGTCGGAGTGGACCCGGAGAAAAAAGCAGAATATATGAAACTCCAGAAAGAAATTTCGGAGATCGTTAAAAATATTCGGAGTATTCAGCCAATTCTTGCCAGTTTCACAGAGAAAAAAAACAGAGGAGTGTGTTTTACTCCGGACCAGCTGAATTATATCCGGAATTCCGCAGCAACGATGGAGACACAGAAAAAGAGCCTGGCGGAGAAAAACGCGCGCATGCAGGAATTGCAGATGGAGTTCAATCCACAGGAAAAGGCCGCTGTCATCGTCAAGGGAGAGGTGTATCCGGGGACTACGATCATTATCGGGGATTCCTCCATGCAGGTGAAAAATACTTACCAGTACTGTAGATTTGAACGGATCGACGGAGATGTTAAGGCTACCGCAATATAGCAGAAAAGAGGCACAGATATGGCGTTTGGTTCGTTGGAGATTGCTTCGATCCCCAGAACACAGGATTATTCCGTGATGAAGCAGAATGAGGACAATAAAGGGGCATTTCAACAGATGACTCTGGGACAGCAGTCTCAAAAACAGAGTGAAAAGCTTACGAAAGAAGTACACAGCAGTGATAATGCGGACTGGTATACCGGACAATATGATGCCAAGGAGAAGGGACACAATGAATATGCCGGAAACGGCGGAGATAAACGCCGGAAAAAGAAAGAACCGGAAGATGGTGTCGTTATCCAAAAACAGCATCGTGGTTTTGACATCAAGATCTGAAAATACAAAGGAAACGTAGTAAGATGGACATTTTAGAAGTAATCCTGCTGATCGTAGGAATTGTAATTTTTATAGGAAGTTTTTTACTGCCGGCAGGCAGATCGGACGCCGGTAGAATCGACACAGATGCGGCAAAACAGGAAATCCACGGTCTGATAGAGGAAGAAATGAAAACAGTCCGTGCACAGGTGCAGGATAAAGTGGAAGAAACCTCAGAAGATGTGGTGGAAAAGGCGGAGAGATCGCTGGAACGCCTGACGAACGAGAAAATCATGGCGGTAAATGAATATTCCGATACGGTATTACAGGAAATTCATAAAAATCATGAGGAAGCAATGTTCTTATATGATATGCTGAACAACAAGCATGCCAATATCAAAGATACCGTCTCCAAAGTGGACAAAGCGGTGAAAGCTGCGGAAGACAAGGTGAAGGCGATCGATGATACTCCGACGGTAAAAACTGAGGAAACGGAAAAAGTGATCCCTGCAGATGAACCGGCGAAAACAGAGGAGGCTGTATCTCCGGAAATCGGATTCATGGGTGAGACAGCGGAAGAAGGCCAGAACAACAACGAGAAGATCCTGGAAATGCACAGACAGGGCAAATCCACGGTGGCAATAGCCAGGGAACTCGGACTGGGCGTGGGAGAAGTAAAACTCGTAATTGACCTGTATAAGGCCTGAAGGTAATCACGAAATTAAGGACGGAGACAGAAATGAAATTAAAATATTATCTGCGCGGTCTTGGAATTGGTATGATCGTGACCGCATTGATCCTGGGAATCAGCTTTTCTCACCGTCAGGGGCAGGAGACACAGACATTGACAGATGATCAGATCAGAGAACGTGTGGAACAGTTGGGAATGGTGGACAGCAGTGAACTGACGTTAGCAGCTCTGCAGAACAGCGTACAGCAGCAGGCACAGGAAAACACGGAGAAGACGGAAGCATCCCCGGAGCCTGAGACCGAAGAAGCAATGACAACAACATCGGAACCGGAGACAACGGTTGCACCGGAGAATACCATGGAACCGGAGACAACGGTTGCACCGGAAAATACCATGGAACCGGAAGCAACACCACAGCCTGAGACGATTGTAGCATCAGAAGCAGCGCAGACGGTTACCGTTACCGTAAAAAAAGGAGCAAGCTCCGGAAGCGTCAGCAGCCGGCTACAGGAAGCGGGATTGGTGGAAGATGCGAAGACATTTGACAATTATTTATGTAATAACGGCTACAGCCGCAGCATAAATCCCGGCACTTATGAGATAGTTCCCGGGACTTCTGAAGAAGAAATCGCAAAAATAATCACAGGAAAACATTAAAAACCCCTTGCCACAGGGGTTTTCCTATGTTATAATCGCACTGTTGTGACAAAAA
>ULSU01020836.1_pt1 | contig 27255 bp, 25 predicted proteins | sample 1956941 | NCBI WGS metagenome assembly ULSU01 (sample SAMEA4835715, study PRJEB28245) | human gut metagenome | biome: gut microbiome; material: fecal sample | place: Denmark | collected 2008
ACAAATCTCCGCCGCGAGGACGCTGCGCGGACATGTGGTGGAGGTCTGAGGCGAAGCACGCTTCATTTGCCCAACGGCACAAGTCAGCGCACACGTAAGATGACCTTGCTGGTTCCATTCACGCTTTTCACAATGTTGACTCCCGATTGCGGTTTGCTCAGGCGGCGCCCCTGCAAATCATAAAACACTGTTTTGTGGGATTTTGCAACAGAGACATCATCAATGCCGCTTTGGGTGTGACAGGTGAAGTAACCGTCAGTGCAGTTTGCATACCAACTGTTGATTTTATTAGGGTTAAACTTAATCGCGCCCTCAAGCGACTCACATCCATAAAACATCTCGTCAACCTTTTTTAAAGCTGTTACGACAAAGCTGTCGGTGGCGTAGATGGTTTTGAGTGCTTTACAGAAAAAGAACATGCCATCCATATCCGACACGTTACGTGTGTCAAAACCAGAGAGATCGAGGGTGACGATATTCTTAGAATTGGAGAACATATTGTTCATATCCGTCACTTTCTGGGTGTTGAAATTTGAGAGTTCAAGGCTTGTAATGCCTAAACATGCGCTGAACATGCCACTCATGTCTATCACATTATGTGTATCAAATTTTGACACATCAAGAGATGTGATACCGACACAGTCATTAAACATATAAGACATATCCGTCACGTTGCGTGTGTCAAATCCTGAAACATCAAGTCGAGGAACATTACTGCAGCTTTGAAACATGTGTCTCATGCTCTTCACTTTCGAAGTATTGAATTTAGAGACATCAAGCTCTGCGAGCTTTGGGCAAAGACTGAACATGTGAGCCATATTTACCACCTCATCGGTGTTAAGGTTTTCAATGCCGACGATGCTTTCGAGCTCATAGAACTCATTGAACCAATAATAACAGCTTGTGGGACGCGCATTGGCAAAAGAAGGGTCAAAAACGACCTTTCTTATTTTTCTTTTGTATTTAGCCCATGCCGGTATGGTTTTGTCCTTGTTTAACTGTATTCCTCCGCCTACGTCATACTTGAATGTTAGTGTACTTTGGCTTTCGTCAAACACGGCATAGGCATTTTGTGCCGACAACTGGCCAGCCCATATTGGCAAACACATCAGTATCGTCACAAACCGCCTGGCAGCAATCCTTTTCGAGTGTAAAAAAATCTTCTTCATATTCATAAACAAAAAAATTACCGTTTGGTGGATCAAGCTGATGGTTGAAAGAATGATTACATTTGACCTGTGATGCACTCCTTCATATAGCATACCCCAGCTCGGGATAAGAAATAGTTCATAAAAAGTCGCTCACTTTGCTCGCTAAGTAAGGAGGACGAATATTACAGCGGCCAAACATGGGCTGAAAAACCAAGAAGGTCATGCCCAAAGCATTGGCCATGTTCGCTACGTATTCGTGGCCCTCACTTTGCGAGCAAAGTGAGCTACAATGCTGGCGCCGCAACAGACGATTGTGCGGGCCAGCGCTAATCTCCACCGAGAGGGCGCTACCTAAGCCCCCCCCTTCGGGCCTGCGTTCAACCTTTGGCAGCCAAAGGAGAAGCCTGCACATAGGTGCGGGCACCCAGTTCTTTGTCGAGCATGTAAAGGCCGTAACCGTTGCCCTGAATCATTTTGAGGTTGTCGATGATATTTTGGGCGTTTTCCTCTTCTTCCACCTGCTCATCGACAAACCACTTCAGCATGCTCTGCGTAGCATAGTCGTTCTCGGCCGTTGTCAGGGCAAAGAGGTTGTTGATGAGCGACGTGACCTTCTGCTCGTGGGCCAATGTGGCTTCAAAGACGGCGAGGGGCGATTCCCAAGTGGTCGGCACGGCCTCAATGGGCTTCAGCTCGACGCGACCGCCGCGCTGAATGATGTAATTGAACATGATTTTGGCATGGTCTTGCTCCTCCTGGAATTGCACTTCAAACCAGTTTCCCATTCCAGGATTGCCATTGGCATGGGCATAGGCTGCCATAGAGAGATAAAGATAGGCCGACCACAATTCGGCATTGATTTGCGCGTTGAGCGCAGCTTCTACTTTTGGATTCAACATTGTTTTTGATGTATTTAGTAATGGTAAATTGGTTGTCCTTGTTTTCAGTCGCAATGCCCGCATTGCTCCTTCTATTATTTTGCAGGCTAATTTACAATTAAAAATCAGAATTCCTCATCTTTTCCCGATAGAAAATGGTTACCTCCACGCTCCTTCTTTCATAAAGAGGCATCATCCACTGGTTTTACGACCGAAAAAAGAACAACGACACATTCGACAAAACCCACACAGGCTTCAACGGAGGCACTTTTGTCTATTATTATTTTGAATGCAGAAATTCAAAATATACCACCAAGACAAATGTGACATACACGATTGTGAAGAGATAACTTGCCTCGCAGAACCTTCCGAAGAACCTGTGGCGGGTTTTGTTTTAAGTGATGATGAAAAAAGAAGGAGACCATGAGTTGGCCGCACCGACAAACTGCTTTGTCAAGCGCCAATTCATGGTCTCCTGTTTTGTTTCTCCCGCACGGGAGGTCTTCGGCGTGTGTGTTGGGGCAGCAGGACTTGGAATCGCGCTGCAGGTTTTCAGGTTGCCTTCTTCCCGTTCACTCTCTCCTCGAAAAATCCGGCGGCATAATCAAGTGCCTGCACCACCCGCGCCACGACTTCGCCAACGCAATGGTTTTCGAAGACATGGAAGTCATAGTTGATGGCCACAGCGCCGTTTTCCAACGTCATGGCTTTGACGAAACGCACACTGCGGTTGGTGGCGTTGACGGCATCCGACAATTGCGCCACACCGCAGCCGCGACGGAGAGCGAGATGGGGAATGCAAATGCGTGCCATATCGGCCCGGGGAGACGGAAGGAAGAGATAGTGGCGCTGGTTGAACATGAAATGCCAACCTGCAGGCAACACACTGTCTACGCGGCCGTAACGGCAACGGATTTCCTCTATGATATGTTTTTGTACGTTGTTCATGATGCTATGGTGCGTTAGGGAAATTGCCAGAAAGTGCTGGCGTGTCTGTGGAGTCTGTTGTTTCATCTGCTTTACATAGGACTCTTCTACTTGGTTTATGAGGCAGAAGGGCGTAAAGTAACCCATCCGCGCTCCCCTTTCGCATAGGGCCTTCAAAATGCAGAAAAATCTTTGCGCGGTTTTGGGCCAAATAGCATGGTGGCGAAGCGCCCTCACAGCGGAGATTTGCGCTGGCCCGTATAATCGTCTGTTACGGCGCCAGCATTGTAGCTCACTTTGCTCGCAAAGTGAGGGCCACGATTTTTGCAGCGAATATAGCTAACGCTTTAGGGCATGACTTTGTTGGATTTTTAGCCGTGTTTGGCCGCCACAATATTCGCGCCCCTCACTTTGCGAGCAAAGTGAGCTACAGTGCTTCGCCTCAGACCTTCGCCGAATATCCACGCGGTGCCCCTTGCAGCGATGCCGCACATGATAAACGAACAAAGCGCGAAAAGGAACGCCTTAAAAGGTAGGATGTTCCTTTTCGCACTTTGTTTGTTCAACATATCCGCCCAACCATCAGTCGAGCATCACGAAGGCCGCCCAATAATAAGGCTCTTTATATTTCTCCCGCACCACCTTCTTGGCGGCTTCAAACGCCTTACGTTTGTCGCTTTGGGCGCCGTTTTTCAGGAGATGCTCATAGAATGCTGTCATGAAATCCTGGGTAGCCTTGTCCTTAACCGCCCACAGCGACATCACGATGGTGCCGACGCCGGCTTTCTTGAAGGCACGCTGAAGTCCGTAAAGGCCCTCGGCCGTGGCGCGGCCCTGTCCTGTCTGGCAGGCCGACAACACCACCATCTCCGTGCCACGCAAGTCCATCCGCGCGATGTCTTCTGCCTGCAAGATGCCAGAGAGCACACCGCCCGGCAACGGTTTGCCAAGCCACGCATGGTTGCAGCCGGAAAAGACGAGACCAGAAAGCAACATGGCATCGTCGTAGCCTTTGAGATAATCCACCTTGGCGGCCTCAAGCGGCGTGTAATAAAAACCGTGGGTGGCGATGTGGAGCAAGCGGGGCGCACGGCCATGAAGGCGGAGGAAGGATTCCTCCGTTCCGTTGTTGCCAGAAAGCAACGAGACGTCCCAATGTCCGGCACGCAGGCTGGAGGCAATGGCACGCGCCTCTTTTTCCGTTCCCGGCAAATTCCTATAGACGGAATCTCCACGAAGCAGGCCGCCACGCTCGGCAAGGAGGCCAGAGAGGTCATATTGCTTTGCCTTTTCCTGCATGGCAAGCAAATCCATGTCGTAGTTCAATCCGCCATAAACCACCGCCGTTTTCGCAGCATAGGTCTTCGGCGCCTGCTTCCGTCCGAGCAGTTCGCGGGCCGAAGAGAGGCGAACGAAATTGTAATGGTCGCCGAGGAGCGAACCGTCGGCAAGGGGCAACGACTCCAATGCCACGCGGAAGAGCAGTTGCGAGGGGACGTAATAAACCGTTGCGCCCTCTGCCACCTGCCCTTTCAAGGGCTCCCAAAGCAGTTTCAACACGTCGGGGGCGAAATCTTCATCATAGAAGAAGTCGGGCCGCGCGATGTTGAGAGAATCCATCTGGCTTTCGGCAAAGAGCGGTTTCAAAAGCGGGTGTTGCTGGTTTTTCTGAACGACGAAGGCGGCATATTTGCGCCCGTTTGTCTTGGTGACGAAATCCGTGAAGTCAATCAGCACCTCTCCCGGTGCCAACGCCTGCTGAACGCGCTGATAGTCGGCCTCCATAAAGGCGGCCTTGTCGCGCCAACCCTGGCAACGCGTTGCCAGCTGGGCCTCCAAATGCGATGTTTGTTTCGCGAGGTGCAACAGACTGTCGGCAGAAGCCGTGCCTTCCTCCTTCAAGGTTTTCATCTGGCTCTCCATCAAGGAGAGCTTCCGATAGTCGCGCAGGTTTTCTGCATTTCCATCTTGCTTCAGGAAGTCATAGAGCGAGCGTTCGGAATCGAGCAAGAAAGCCTTCGAGAGCACCAAGGCATCGTAACACGCCGTTGTGAAAGGCGTCTGGTTCTGATTGATTTTCAAAGCATAGGGCGTCATGTTCGTGAGGAGCGAAGAAAGGGGAGTCCAAAAGGCTTCGCGCTCCGTTTGGCTCATCAGCGGAATGCGCCGTTTCAACACCTCTCGCAAGCGCTGCGCCGCCGCAACATAGTCGTTGCAGCCCGCTTCAAAATGCCCCGCAAAACCTTCGGCATTGGCCAGAAAGATTTGTGCGGTGAGCGTTTTCACATCGTCGTCGCCATATAGCGCCGCCATGTTTTTGGCATACGTCCGATAGTGGGTTTCCGAATCGGCATGGCGGCCCATCTTGTGCTCCATACCAGCAATGAGACCCATGAGCACCACGCGCTCGGCGTCGGCCGAGGGATATTTGGCGGCCAGGATGGCATCGGCCTTCTGATAGTTGGCCAAGGCGGCTTCGTGTTCATCGAAACTGGAATGACACAAGCCGCGCAAACGATACAACGAGGCCTGCTGCCTGGGTTCCTGCATCTGCTGGATGTTGGCAAAGAGGCGATCAACGGCCGCCATACATTGCTGGCGGTCGCCCTTCATGCGATAGATTTCAGCCAAGGACATATAGGGCATGTTGTAGTTGGCATCGCCCCTCGGCGTGATTTTCTGAAATTCAACGATGTTTTTCTTGGCATATTCCAAGGCCTCGTCGAAACGCTGGGAGAGCTTGTACAGGGATAGCAATTGGGTATAGACCTTGTTTTTGTTGTCTGCTGTCGCACAGATGCCTGTGCCCTCAGCCATCTCCTTCGCGCTCAAGAGCCAGCGCTCTGCCGTTCGATAATCCTTGCGTTGGAAAGCCTGGGTGCCTCTGGCATAATAGTAGGAAAATTTCATGGACTCGTTGGAGGAAACGTCAACGAGCGAATCCATGCTCAAGGCATACTGCCGCGCGGCCTCATCATCGCCCATCTGGGCATAGTTTTTCTCCAGCAGCGCCAGTATGTCCATCTGAATGTCGGACAAACCGGCGCTCTTCGCTATGGCCAAGGCTCGCTGGAGTTCGGCGACGGCGCCCGTGAAATCTTCGGTATATTCCAAACAACTGGACATACGCTTCAGGGAGGAAATGACGTCGCTCTTCTTGCCGTTTTTTTGGAAGCCCTCAAAGGCCTTCCGGTAGCAAACCATCGCTTCGCCGTATTCCTGCTGCATTTCGTGTTCCGCGCCTTCAAAATAATGCGACAGAGGGATTTTTGGCAGGAGATATTTCGCCACGGTGGCATCGGCATACGGCGCCACTTCCTCGAAAATGCCACGCGCCCGGAGATAGTCCTTGCTGGCTTTTTTCATATAACGGCTGCCATAAAGATAGCCATTGTAAGCATACAATGCGCCTATCTCCGTCCGCTCTTTCTCCGTGAGGCGCCCCTGCAGGAGTTTCTTGGCCAAAAGATAGCCCTCTTCATAACGCTCCAATTTACGGTAACAGCTGCAGGCCATCGTCTGGCTGATGACGTACGTTTGGCGTTCTGCCTCACTGCGTTGCTGCACGGTGTTGCGCCCAACTTCCAAAAAGGCTTTAAGGGCCTCAGCGTTTTTCTTGGATTTTTCGAGCGCAAAAGCCTCGTACATCTTGTCCACCACTGCGGCCTCGCTGAGGTGCTGCGCCGCAGAAGGAAGCGGCACGCAAGCAAATGCCGCGCTGAAGAGCAACGAAAGTAGATATATTTTTTTCATTGGGTTTGACATAGGAGGTTATCACCTAACGGTGTCACATTTGTTTTCCACATCGGCTGTGTCGTTGTCAAGACTGTCAACCGCTGCCGGCATCGTGCCGTCAAACTGGTCGCCGCTGCCGCGCATCACACCTTCCACGCCGTTGTTGACAAACATCATGGTCAAGAAGAAACCAACGACAAACAGGGCTGCTATGCCGCCAAGGAAATACCAGCGTTTGTTTCTGCGCGGCTCTTTGGCAGGCGGGGGGCACGCCGGACAGGGCATATTGTTAGGCATACAGGGATTTGAAGCGGGCGCATTGTCCGCAGACGCCACATGATCAAAGTATTCCATCACCTTCATGGCTTCCAACTTGCTCATGCGGCTGCGCATGGCATCTCTCACCATGATGGTGAACTGATATTGCGCCTTCTTCTCCTCGTCGTTCTCAATCTCGCCCAAAAAAGCGGCCCGTTCTTCCTTTGTCATCTCGCTGCCGTGGAGCAGGAAACGATCTATTCTATCTTGAAAATCCTTATCCATAAACAGTTGGAGTTGCAATTATGAGTTTAGGTATCTGTGGTAAATCTCTTGCGCCGACTTTCGCAAATTCTCCATACACTTGTATTTCATCGTCTTGAGCGCATTCTTCGATTCAAAATTGGGGAGTTCCTGCAAGATGGCATCGAGGCTCTTTTCTTCATAATAATACTTCGAGAGCACCTCGTTACACCGCTTCGACATACGCGAAATCACGTCCGAGACGATGTCCATCATCGCGTTTTCCGATGGGTCGTATAAAACGTCCACCGCGTCCAGCCTGCCCCACTCTTCATCCGTCATCTGCTGCTCCGTCTCAGGATTGTAGAGCGTTGGGCGGCTCCTGGTCCATTCCTTATATTTGTTCTTGGCAATGCCCATAAAATAGGTGAGAATGCTGCCGTTGAGCGGCTCACCGTTTTTTCCCACCACAATGCCATCGCAAGCCATGATTTTCCCGCGCTCAATGTTTTCCCAAAGCGTGATGAAGGAATTTTGGAAAATCTCCACGGCATCGTTTTCGTTGATGAAAAACAAGCCGCGATAGTTCGTCCAGAAATATCGCTTGCAATAGTCATAGAGTTTGCTCTGCATCCCCACATCCTTTCTGCTAACGCCCGCCACCAGTTTTGCTTCACGCTCCTGAAGCGGCGAGCGAAATAATTTGGCCTTTTCCATTATCTTAATATGTCTGTTAGGTTATCTCTCTTTCTGTAATATCCCGTCATCTGCGGGTTTTGCACAGCGCTGCTGGCATTGTATTTAAAGAATTTACGGATGCACTGCATCAGTTGGTCGTTGTTGCAGCCACCGTTGACTTGAAATTCGCGATACAAGGCATAAGTCAGTTTGCCAACCGCTGGATTTTTCATTTCCACATTCACCTCGTCGCTCCGACACGCACTGATTGTCACCCACAATTCCGGCAGGCGCTTTGCATTCGGATGATTCTCCGGCTTGGCTTTTCCCCGTGCGACGAGCGCCTTGGCCGCCTCGAAAATCCGTTCCACACCGCGCACCACCTCGTCATCGGCAAGTCCGCGCGTGGCATCGCCGCTGTGGCAGGCATCAACCACCACAAATATCTTTCCCTTCTCGCCCACCCGCCGACGGATGGCGCTGAGGTAATAATTGACCTCGTCGTCCGTGAGATGCTTCTCGCCCCGGTCTTTATCGCAGGCTTTCATATAGGCATCGTAGGGAATCCAGCACTCGTCGAGCCCGTCGACCTCGTCTCCATGCACATCGCGCATCTGCTGCCCGTGGCCAGAATAATGAACATACACGACGTCTCCCTCATCGCACGCCCCTGCCAACTGCTTGAAAGCCTTGACAACGGCCGCCTTCGTGGCCTGCTGATTAACGAGCGTTGTCACCTGCCGAAAGCCCGCCGTCCGCAACATGTCCTTCACATAAGCCACATCCTTATCTCCGTTTATCTTCGCCCATTCCTTATCGGCCTGCATGCCGAGTCCGATGACGAGCGCACGCTTCGTCTTCGCAGCGATTTGAAGGGAACAGATGAGGCAAAGGAGGAGGCAGATGAAAGGTCGCATAAGCGTGAGGTTGATTATTGGGAAGGGCTATATTCGTATCATCCGTAAAGATGGCGGTTTTATCCCACTTGGCAAAACAAAAAACCAGTTTTTTGACGGCAGAACCGAAAATAAATGATTCTGCGGGGGAATATGGCCTGCATGGGATGCTTACACCCTACTTACTATATAATACAAGCAGGCAGCCCACTATTGGACTGCCTGCAAATTTTAGTTTGAGAATTGAATCCCATTACCAATCTTCTATATTTCTCGAGTTATTTTCTTCCTGACCCGCCACAGGAGGTGCAACGTCCGTCGGAGCAATTAGGGCAAATCAGTTTTTTGCCAGTGCCAAAATAGCTTTCATAATACCAATGTTTCCCGTTGCACGTGCGGCACTTTCCCGTTCCATAACAAACGCGACAGGAACGACCGCTTGATGACGAACCGCCTGATGACGACGAACTGCTTGATGACGACGAACTGCTACTGTACCCCACAGAAGAAAACGTGTTAGGAACGAAAGTGGCATTGCCCACAGGCATAGTGGCTGGCATATAGCCGCCCATGGGAGCAGTACCCAGTGAACTGAGCCCCATCAACATGCCCTGCCCGAAATCTCCGCAGGAGGACAGCAAAAGTGTCAACGAGAAAATAGAGAGTAGAATTTTGTGTTTCATAATGATGTTTTATGGATAGGTATTCTTAAAGAGCTGTTATGGATGTCTGCCTCACTTGCCCTCCTCTTCATCAAAAGCTTCATCAGCCATGCAGGCATATAGGTTGCGACGTTCTGATTCAGACGCTGGAGCCGCGCAATAGTTATTCATCTCATCTGTTTTCTGTTTTGCCAGACGGCTGAAGAGATTCATACGGGCGTTGCAGTCCTTCTCCATCGAAGCACGTGTACCCACGTCGCTATAGTCGAAATTTCGTGCATTGCGGATAGATAATGACATAGCCACCTCAACAGAGTCCTGGTTGGCTCCCATATAGGTGAATGACCATCCCTCCCCACGAAGTTGCTCCACAAGTTCTTTGATGCTCTTGCCGTTGTACTCGCGGGAAGCATTTTCCATACCATCCGTGATAATGGTAACGACCACCATCGCATCCGTCAACCCCTGAACATGTCTGTGCATACGAGTGAGGGTGAAGCCCATAGCGTCATAGAGAGGGGTCGAGCAGCACGGCTGGAAATCCTCAATCTTCAACGGATTGGCTTCTGCCACGGGGGTGTTGTCATACAAACGTTTTGTCTCACAGCTACAGAATGTCACCAACGAGACAAAATGGTCTTGGGTGTCGGCAAACTTCTCTTGGGCTTTCTTGATTCCTGCCAAAGTTTCGTTGAACCCATCAACAGCGGCTTGGCGTATGCACCCCATCGAACCGCTACGGTCGAGGATGATGACATTGAATACCTGGGTCTTCTGAATTTCCTTCTTTGTTTCCATTTTCTTCCTATATTACAGTTGTTAACTAAATGAGCGCATTGCCCTAATTTGGATTTTAGTTATTTATGATGCACAAAGGAAGAAAGTAACCCTTGGCCGCCTGCTTAATATTTATTTTTCAAACTCAGGTGCTTCAGACAGTTTCCGTTCCAGTCTAAGACTGATATAATGTTGTATCTTCCTCCACCCTTGTAATATGCGTATGACTGCGCTATGGGCAGGTCTTCTTCCATAGTCATGCCAAGAATACCTGCGTCACAAGGCAATTGTATTGTTGGTAATCCTTCGGTTAGAGAGATTATATACGAATAGCAGTTCCTGTCATCATTGCCCACTACTAAGATTTTATTCTCCTCCCAATTGATGTACACAACGCTCACTGTAGGGATAGATGTGAGTAAAACCTTTTGTCTCTTATCTCCATAGCCGAGACACTTATAGTCACTATTTGGGTTTGTGGTCAATAGTTTCGATAGTTTCCCCTCTTTCGGTCTATAAGTCCATAGTGTCACAACATCCATATCATTGCATGTGCTGTCAACATTCTCAAACACAATGAGATTGTCGGATTCTGCAGCAACACATGCCGTTGAGGGTAGATTGAGCGACTGCACAAGAGATTGCTTAGTTTTGTCATCGATTGTGTTTGCGCGTGTACCTGCAAATGTTGCCATTAACATTGCTAACAATGTAAAGAATATTTTCCCCATGCTATTCCACCATTTCGTAATTCGTGTATTCCGGCAACCACTTATCCAAGAGTTCGTCAGCCCTGCGTTCCATTTGCACTAGATTCTTTCATTGATGTACGGATTGCATTCTTGAGGATCTCCTCATATTGGCTAAGTGGTTCTGAAAATGTCATACCTTTTAAGTTTTGAATAAACTATAAAGGTATTATAAGTCAGGCACTTAGCCTATTTTATTTAGTTATGTTTTATTAATTAACTTGCTTATTTTTCAAATGATTACGTAATTATCAACAGAGTATTGTTATCAGATTTTGTAGAGAAAAAACTGTTGAACAAACGTTCTCCGAATACACAAAGATGGAGAAAAATCAAGTTCCCTATCAGTGCTTGACTTTGTGACATTTAGTGCCTTGTGCATTGTTATAGCAGTTTGCGCAAACATTGGCGTCATTTTCCATCGGAACAAACGTAGAACAACTATGGGATGGGATATTGCAAGATTTGTTGCCCCCTTTAAAAGAAAGGCTTCCGCCAGAACTTTTATCATAGGTCCAATTAGAGACCTCGCCAGAACCTTGACAGAATTGGCAATATGTGGGTCCATTCATAGTGGCTATAGTACCGTAACCATTACAGACACTGCATCTTACTTTATATTCAACCAATGAAGGCGTATAATCATCGCTTCCGCCTTTATTTCCGCCGTCGCCACAACTAGTATAAATTGTGCATAGCAATATGAGTATTACAAACTTTTCCATTTTTATACACTATAATACGTGTCGTGTGCAACATTTAAGTGGTTCTTAAAAATCAATACCTTCATCAAGCCATCCATCACCCCCACATGCATCGTGTTTTCCACTTCCACCACAAGTGCTACATGTTTCCCAATCCAAATCATAGCAGCCTAAATCATAATTATAGACTCTTTTTGTATGAGTTTGGCCGTTGCCATCGCATATTGGACACGCACCTGTACCATTACATGCACGACATTGGTCTCTACGAGGTTCATACTGTTGGTCTTGTATTGGCATCTGGGTCGGAGAAGGCGTGTAACCGCCATAAGAGGAATCGTCATATCCACTTGTTGTTTCTATTCCATTGTCACTCTCACTTTCACTCTCACTTTCACTCTCATCCCCTGCATCCACAACAGTTGAGCCGAATTTATCTATATGGTAATTCTGCTTTTTATCGTCAGCGCATGACGCAATTGCGCAGACAATCAGCAATATGCAAGATGCATTTGTCACTAAATTCCTTGACATTATTTTCATTTGTGTATCTGTTTGAAAGGTGAATATTTCAGTGTAGGTTCAACATTTTATTCATATTGGCTCACTCTTTTAGTTACAGTTCCATTTCCATGACACCATGAACATCTTTCTTTTACAGTTCTTGTGTTGCCACTACCTACATATATGGTTTTGTAGTTAAAGCCGCCATCGCAATGTTCGCAATCAACCTTTGTGGTGGTGTATTGATTGACTGTTTGAGGGGTTATGTAATTCCCGTCTCGCGTTACAATACCTTGCACAGGTTGGAAAGGGTTTGACATAATTTGTTGCTGTACAGCCGCAGCTTGGTTTCGATAAAATTGCACCAATTGTTGCTGCATTATCATGTTCTGCATCCGCATTGCATTAATCTCCTGCTGTTGCTGCCAGCACCATGCAGGGCTACCAGGCCCATAACTAAGAAGCCAATCCTGAGCATTGACCGAAGTTGCAGACAAGAACTAGACAACGACAAGTACTACTTTACCAAAGAATTTGTCTTGATTGAAAGAGAACTTCTTCATCTTTAATTACACTAAATCCGTGTCGTGCGCAACTTCTAATGGATTATTTGTAATGGGTTATTTGCTTCTTTATGACCATACGGAGCGATAAGTAACCATGCTTCTATCACATTCTCATGAAAATTATTCATCAGGTGCTACACCTTCAGGATAATTTATCAGGTCGGTGACTATCAGAAAGCGGCAAAGTCAAAATGAAAACTTAGGTATGCTTCAATACTTCGTTCGCTTCACTCAGCACATCATAAATATGATGAAGAAAATGAAAAGAAAACTCCCCATTTTATCTCCACCACTTACAACCCGAATTTCCGTTCATGCCCTCCTTTAACAAGCGTTTTCACAAAGGAGCAACCCGTCGCCATCTCGTCAGACGGATTTTTCCGTTTCTGTCAATCTCCATCGACACTTTGTCAACAATACTTTTCAGGGCATTGAGGTATTCGCCGATTGCCTCCTTTTCAACGTCCCCCTCAGCTTTCGAAGCCTCAACAGAGAGGTCGATAGACAAATTCTTATAAGTGTTCATGGAACTTGCACCATTCTTGACATAGGAGACATACACATAAGGCACCGTGATGTCGTGTGAGAAATAATAGGTTGGCTTCGTCGGAGAAACTTGGTAATTCGGTTCGTAGGTCACGCGAAACTCGCGTTTCGAACCTAACGGCTGTCTGTAAGAAACGCGTCTGCTATGGGTGTGAAAAAGCGTACCCTCAAATTCTGACACTTCAAAATCGCTGTCTGTAAGGCGTTGTTTGACGAGCTGTCCTTCGTTGTCTTTGTAACTGACGGTTGGCACGGCGAAAGGATAAAGCTCTGCCATGGCAACGACATAATCCAACTTTATATTGGCATAGAGCAATTTCAAACTGGCTTCATATTGCTCGCAGAGAATATGTGAGGAGGTCTCTGCCTCTGACTTGGCAGAAATATCCAGCGTTTCCGAATCTTCTCCCACAATGTATTCATTACCCATGATGGTCTTGCCATTGACCGAAATGGTTGTTCTGAAGTTCTCGGCAGCAAACTCGGGATTGGGCGTAAACGTTATCAACAAGGTGTCGCCAATTGTGACATCACCATGATTCTTAACATAGCTACTTTCGGACTTGTTGTAGATGGAAAAAGAACCTGCGCTGGGCACTTCAATGATTGGATCGCTGTCACTACCGCACGACTGCACTACGAACAGCACTACGAGGAAAAACGAGGAGAATACTGATTTCATAGCTGTTTCAAATTTTTCAAAATCAAGTTGGTTATACTAATTCCGCAACCTTCCACACCATCAGACAACGCCACTTTTTACTCCCCCGATTTGCTACAGTCCGTCCCGGAACTCTCCTCCACTTTCTCCAGGAATGCGCTGGGGACAAATGCGGTGGCGAGGTAGCAGAGGCCCTTGATTTCTAAAGCAACGCGCTGCTGGCCGACCACGCGAATGACGCGGCCAACAAAACCTTCAAACTCGCCCGCCTTGACGCGCACCTGGTCGTTGCTCTTGAAATGGCAACGCGAAACGGGAAGGGTCTTTACATGGGGATTGGAGCTGATGGTTGCACGAATGACGTTCTGCATGACGCTTTCGGAGAGAATGACGGGAGGACAGAGGCCGGTCTTGCTCTCGGGCTTTTCTGTCTTGTCGAGATAATAGCGGATGTAAGCGGCCGTCGGAGCTGGATACTTGACAATCGATTGCGACTCTATACGCGTCATGCGGGCAAAAAGCAAATTGGGGAAGAGAGGCTGCTTGACGCGCTTCTTCTTCCCCAATTTTATTTTCTCCACATATTGCATTGGCACATAAGTGGGTATGTTTTTAGCTTTCAGAGCTTCGATGGCTTTATCGATGCGGCCGTAGGTGACACGCAGAACGAACCAGCATGGCACTTTCCAACGCGGTGCATCCTTCGGAGCATAGTTCGCGGACACCCCTGTATGTGAGTCGGCAGCCGACGGGCTATAGACTTCGGGGAGGACATCGGAGGCAAATCCGGTGCTGAGAGGCTCTGCCCCGCCTCTTTGGGGTTCCACATTAGACAATGTGTTCATTTCTTACGTTCTGGAAAAACAGGCAAAAAACGTGTCATCCGCGCTCTCTTTCGGCCTGTGTTTTTCAATCTTGTGTGATGCTTTCCCCGGATGTTTTTTTCATGCTTAAGTTCTTTTAAGTTTAAGCTCTGACATCCGAAGATGTTTTTTCATCATCACCTTTAAGTAATGGTAAAAAACTTGAAGAGTAAGGAGTTATATCTTTATACCCTACCAAAATTACTCAACTTATTCTTTCACGATTACTAAACCATCATTAATTTGCTTCCATACATATTGCAATGTCAGCTTAGATAGTACGATGCAAATATACAAAGATTTCTTGAAAAACAAGGCTTATTTTCCTTTTTTCCATAGTTTTTTTGATGGTACAAAAAACACTAACTGGCGCAGGCTACAACAGGCGCTACAGGTTTTTCTTTTCCGCGTACGGGCAACGGATTGCGCGACAGCGACTTCCAGTCCCTACGTCCACTTTTCGAGCCCACCCCACCGCCTACACCGAGGCTGCCACATTTCTGTATATGGCAGCGATTTCCGTTTCGCTGCAGACTATGTTTGGGAGAGTGCTCTGTCAAATCAAGACATAAAAAAAGCGTGAACCTCTCGTTGCCGTTCCACCTTCGAGGCTCTCGCATTTGCCCTATACCGTCGAACGAACAACGAACAGAGCCCACGCCGATATGATATACTAAGAGCAACTACCTAAAAACGAATACACATGTCATGGCACACACTGAAAGCGCTGCCATGACATTTCTCATTTAACTGGGTAGGCGAATAATCACATCACCTGGACATCTATCGCTGCCTTGACTTGACGGTACATGAAACTTGCGAGATTTCGAAGGTCAAGTACAAGCGTTGATAAACGCCTTAATATATGTCGATTTCCTGTCTCCCACCCTCACCCCACTTCTGCTTTGGCCTTAAGGATAAGGCCTTGACTTCTGCTCGGCGTAGGCTCGAATTAACATTTGCTCTTGAAACGACTCTTCTGGAGACTCTTCCAACCCAAATTATTAACTCAGGGAATCAATTGCAAAAGTAGTGAAAAAATTAAATGAGGGAGGCCTTTCAATATAAATATCTGATTGTTTTATATTGTTTAACAAATTTGCGGCTTTACCATTTTTATCTGAGCAGAGGCGAAGTCCGCCCCACCGCCTGCCCTTCATTCTCAAGCCGTGTTGAATGTCTTTTGTTTTTTGTCCATAATGCTGATTTGTTTTTTCAGGGCGAACCAACTGGCGGGCCGCATTTTCATGCCACGCCTTGAAACGCCCCATTTACGTAGGGTGAAACTTTTTATTCCTGCTACATCTCTATGAACAAAAAGCCCAGAAAGTAACCCAAGTTTTCCGAAAGAAAAAAAAATTCTGGCCATGCGTGATACGGAGGTACTGGAGGCGACATTATTTCCTAAAATTAGGGTGTTCAAAATCCAGAAAAATCTCTGCGCGGTTTTGAGCAAATAGCAAGGCAGTATAATACGTAACTTCTTTACAGGCGGCCATGGCGCTGCCCATGAAAGGGGCTCATATTCCAGAATAGGGGCTTGCCCCGCTGTAAGATTCGAAATATGAGCCCCTTTCAGGGGCGCTGGCGCCTCTTTACCAACCTTGATTTTCATGGATTTTGAACACCCTACCTGAAAGGGCAGCCAGTTCATAGCCAAGGAGTGGAAACAGAGTTCTCACTGATAACACAACTGGAAGCAGATATTAAAGCAATAATCTCAACCGAACAGATAGCTTGATTCTCAATTTATAGCCCAATATTCTTAAATCCAGCTATATTCTCATGATGATTCACTGGATTTGTTGTAAATTTGTAGTACCCAAATAATCATTGAAAATGGCAAAGAAGGATTTGAACAGACTGAAGATAATGCTTGCCGTCACCAAGCGGTCGAACAAATGGCTAGCAGACCAAATCGGCAAAGACCAAGGTGCTGTATCCAAATGGTGTACCAATACCTGTCAGCCGGGATTGGAGGACTTGATGCGCATATCCAAATTGTTGAAAGTGGATGTTAATGAACTTCTTAATTGGGAGATTGTAGAATGACAGCAGAAGAAATACTCAAACAGATACGCCTTGGCGAAGTAACCAAGGTACAGTTTAAGGAGCGCATTCTTGACCGTTATGATATAGGCTGTGAGATGGCGGCAATGAGTAATGGGCATGGCGGTATGCTGGTTGTCGGTGTTAAGGACAAAACTGGTGCTATTAACCCTTTGTCATATGTAGAGGTACAAGAAGCCACTAACATGTTGAGCAATATCGCCACAGAAAATGTAGCCCCATCAATACTCATAGACATTGAAACTGTAGCCGTAGATGGCGGCAGCATTGTTGTGGCACACATAAAAGAAGGTACAAACAAACCCTATCACGATAGCAAGGGGATAGTATGGGTAAAGAACGGAGCCGATAAGCGCCGCGTCACCGACAACGCCATCCTAGCAGAAATGCTGACCGAGTGTGGAAGTTTTGCACCGGATGAAGCTGTGGTTCGTGATGCCACACTTGCTGACTTGAATGCAAACACAATTAAGCTATTTCTTTCAAATCGCTTTGCAAAGGCTCTGGAACGCAAAGGGCTTATTGGCGATGCTCTTCATGAAGCGTCGCTTGATGCCGTTTGTTCTGCCATTGCCCAAGGACATGATGCCGATAAGTTGCTTCGCAACCTGAGATTCATTCGTCCGGATGGTAAGATGACCGTTGCCGCAATGCTACTCTTTGGCAAGTACACTCAGCGTTGGTTACCAGTAATGACGGCTAAATGTATCTGCTTTGTGGGTAATTCTGTAGGAGGCACAGTGTTCCGCGATAAGGTGAACGATAGTGATATGGAGGGAAACCTGTTGCATCAGTTTGAGACCATCATGAACTTCTTCACCCGTAACTTGCATAACATCCAAGTGGGAGAAGAGTTTAATAGTATGGGTAAGTTGGAGATACCCTACAAGAGCCTGCTGGAGTTTACTGTCAATGCACTGGTGCATCGATCACTGAACATCAAGTCGCCAATTCGCATCTTTATCTTTGATAATCGCGTTGAGATTCACAGTCCCGGCACATTGCCCAACGGTTTACAGGTGGAGGACATCACTAACGGTACTTCCATGCCTCGTAATAATTTCCTTTTTAATAATGCTATCTACCTTCTGCCGTACACAGGCGCAGGCAGTGGCATGCAGCGTGCCTTGGAGGATGGACTGAAAGCGGAGTTCGTGAACAACGAATCTACACATGAGTTTGTGATAACAATAAAACGGACGGCAAACTCGAATGCAGGCATAGACACCGAACATAGACACTCTGATACTGACTCTAACACTCTAGCGTCAGACACTGACACTTTAGTACCAAACACTAACACTTTAAAAGAATACTCTAACACTAACTCTGACACAAGGCGTAGAATCATATCAGCTAAGGAAAAAGATGTGGTAAACTTTTGTACCATTCCTCGAACCAGTAGAGAAATTCTCGAAAGAGTTGGAGTTACATACCATACAAAAAACATTCAGAAGTACATTACATCTCTTGTCGAAGCCGGATACTTGGAGATGACCAATCCAGATAACCCCAAGGCGAGCAATCAAAAATACAGAAAGAAGATGAAGTAATTTTCGTTCATTTTAAGCCAAAATGCGCTGAAATACATTGTCTGAAATTGTCATATTTGGCATAACAAATCTGCCAATCGTCTTTATTTCAATCTATTACATTCTCAGACTAATTTTACATCGTCAATCCTTTCCCGAGGATTTGGCGGTGCTTCTTTTTTATGTGCCATCGAAAGAGGAGCATCAGGGATTTTGAGTGATGGCCATGAGTAACATTTTAAATCCATACTTTATGGCATTAACTGAATAGCCCTAAATAATAATGCAAATTCAATAAAGGTGTTCCCATTAGCAATTGCAGGCGTAACAAACACAGGAGGCTACGGCTGAACGCCGTAGCCTCGCAGCCACTTTTGTATCAGTCTAATACTATCATTCTTGCTGCGGCATTGTCCATTTCAGGCATTGTCTTTCCAATCGGAGCATTGATATAAGTTCCGTCTGCTATGATATATTTGTGTCCTTTATACATGATGTAATCCCCCTTTACATTGCCTTCTGAGAATTCTACTGCAGATGCAAGATGACCAGGATAATACACGAGGATGCACTTCAAACCAAGCAAGTCGCGTACTAAGCGTGTGAGAAGGATTGAGCGATCCTCACAGTCGCAATATGGATAATATAGGCTTTCTTCTGCAAAAAAGGCCCTGTCTCCACCCCATACCTTGTCGTCATACTCGTATTCGAGTCCTGTTTGTACCATATTGAGTAGGCGACTTACAGCTTCGAATTGCGAAAGACCTTCCAACTGTCTGCGCAATTGCGGATAGATGAGACTGCTTGTATTTACATCCATAGGCGTGTTGGCATACATAGCCCATCGTGTCATTATATCGTCATCAATAAACGAAGTCGGATAAGTGGAATAGAAGTCCATGAGATTTTTGTTCACCGATATTTCTATACCAAAATCTACATAGCGTTTAGAAGATACTCTTCGAACTTCTGATGGTACAGATGTAAATTTTTGGAAAGTGTTAATGTAGAGTGTCAAGGGCTTCTCATTCGGAAATTTTACATTACATACCGAGAGGCGTGTTGGCAATTGTTCGATACCAAAGTAGGTCTCACCATCTATTTCGTACGAGACGTGGTCGTAAATATAGTGCTTTGATGCATAGAGCATATAAAGGCGATTGTCGTTTGTACCAAGGCGCATCTTGTAGCCCGATTGCATATAGAGATATGCCATGAGCAGGGTTGCAGCGTTTGTCCGCTCTCCTTCAATGCTGTAAGCCAGCGAACGTAGCATCTGTATGTATGCCCAATCGCTTAGTTGAAGCGAATCGCGCAGTGCAAGGCAGTCTATTATCATATTGTCGTAGCTGTTGCCGGCAAGCGTCTGCAAGGCATCAGCCACATTGTTATTGCTTAATCCGTCAAGTTTTAATCTTATATCGGAATCAAATCTTACCTTACATTGTGTACCAAAGAATGTAAATGCAGTATATTTCTGCACCTCGACAGGAACTTCAATGATTGGTTCTATGGGTTGTGGCTGAGGTTGTGGAGGTTCAGGTGTAACAACTTCCTCTATTACAATTGGCTTTTCCTCCACAGGTTTCTGTTCGTCTTCTTCGGGCATAACCACTGGGGGGACGGGCTTTTCTTCTGGTACCGGCACCGGCGCTGTGTGTTCAAAGTCTTTCCACGGATTTCGTACAAAGCTTATAAACTCATTCATAGCCTGCTTGCGGAAATCCACGAATTCTTTTCTTGTCTGTTTTCGAAAATCGTCGAGCCCACGTCTTAGCTTGTTGTTTGAAAGCGTTTGGGCATGACTCCAAGCTATACTAAGAGCCATGCCCAATATTATTGTTATAAATCGTTTGTGTCTCATAACTTTTCATCAAATACTGTATCGACAATATCGTAGAGCTTGTCGCCTTCCTTTTCGAGTTCCTGTTCCATATTACGTTTAATTCGCGCAATGAGTTCCTTTTTGTCGAAAGCTATACGTACCTGAACCTCAAAGTTGTTGTTGGGTAATCTGCGGTAGATAGCAAGCACAGGAATAGCGTTTGTCAAAGTCTGGTCTACAATCATTCTCGATCTTTGGTTAAATTTGTCGATAGTTGTTGCCGTCAGAGCATTGCTCTGGCTATTGTCGAGTTTCTGCTGCATTGCCGTTACGAGTTCGGTCTTCAACATTGCTGCAAGTTCTGTCTGTGCTGCTGCTCGTGCTGCTGCATAGCCTGAGTTGTATGTTCCTGCTGTCTGCTGTGCTGTCTGCATGATATATCGTTTTGTGACGTTTCCGCTTTCGTCTGTTGTCAGTTCAGCGCTGTAAAGCTGGCTTCTCATCACCTGTTGTGCTATGTCTACGTCTCCGGCTGGCACTGTCCATCCCTCAGCCTTAAGTTCCTTGGCTTGTTTCTTTGCCTGTTTGGTGGGTTTGGCTTTGAGCATTGCCATATTAATGGCATTGAGTTCCTGCTGTTGTCTTGCCAGTTCCATTGCTGTTTGTGCCGTTGCTGTGGTTGCAATTATGAGTGCTGCCACAAAAGAAATAATCTTTTTCATAATCCTAATACTTTTTTATTGTTTATATTATTTGCATGTTTAAGCAAGAGGTATATAAAAAGTAACCCTTAGATGTTGGAAAAAAAACATAACAATCAATTGATTTCTTTCAACAATGCTTTAGCTTCAGCCTGATGTTGGCAATAATTCTTTGCTTTTAGGTATTTGTGCAATTGTCTTCGGGCTTCTTTTACATCGTCAAGTTTCACGAGCAGATAGATGTATGTCCAGCGTAATTCGCTGTTGTTGTTTCTTTCCAGCTCTTCTTCGTAAACCAATTCCTCATCGTCTAATTCCACATCCTGTCCATATAAATCTTTCAATGCTATATCTGAGGTGTGCAGAGCCTTCTTCGTAACAGTCAAAGCCTGTTTGTAGTCTTGCTGGTTCATAAGCTTGGTTATTTCTGCGATATCTGCATTTCCACTACGATAGTCGCTGAACGTAGGCTGCGATATGCCGGTTTGGTCCAAAGGCGATATTTGCATACACCACAATGGTACAAACACGAGTATTAGCAATGCCACTGCTGAGATGATGCTGGTGTATAATCTTGTTGTAGTGCGTCGTGCCATACGATGCTCCATTTCTGCCATACGCTCCAGTTTTCTCTTTCTCTCTCCGAGCCTTGCCACAATTAGCATAGTGTCGGCATCGGCAGCATTGTGATTAAATTTCTCTTCGTTCATAGCATGGGTTGTTTTAGATGTTACATTTACGAAACTCTTCTGTTGCCATGCTCCGCAACGTATTCATACATTTGTTCTTGGCTGTCTTCAGACCATTCTTACTTGAACTTCTGTCACTATGCAGCATAAGAATCTCGTCAAGGCTTTTGCCTTCGTAATAGAACATTGTGAGGATTTCAACGCAACGTGGCGAAAGGCGCTGTATGCAATCATCCACAATACGTGCTTTCAGCGTGTCTGCACTCTCTTCGCAGGGCATTGTCATTGTTTCGGAGTGTTCCGCATTGTCGAATATCTCGCCGTAATAGTCGAGTCGTTCGCTGCGTACGAGTTCGCGATATTCCATTTTTGCGAACGCCATCACAAACGTCAGCAGGCTGCATGTCATCAGCTGCACCTCACCTGTATGTCGGCGTCGCATAACATTACCGTCAGAAACAGATATGGTACCATTGGTCATTTCTGTCCATATCTTCAGGAAAGCGGTCTGGAAAATCTCCTGTTTGCGGTCCTTGTCAAAGAAAACATCCTTGAAATGGCGGTCAAAATAGCTCCGTGCTGAAGCGTAGAACCACTCCTCCATATACTTGTCGTGCCGCCAAATGCCCTCCACCACCTCTGCATCGACATGGTTGCGGCGCATTGTTCCCATTTTTAGCAACATTCCTCTAAGTTTCTTTTTACTTGTTTATATGTTAAAACAAATCTGGCATGAAAGTAACCCATCCTGCCGACACTTATTGTTCTTTATCGGGCAACACTCTTATCATCAATGTTTGCACCTGCAGTTCTGGATCATAGTTAAGATGTTTTTCCAACCAATGGTTAAACTTTCTGCGGGTCATCGTGCGCATAAGGTCAGCATTGATGAACGGATTTGGTGAGAACACCACATGAACATAATTAATTTCTGGTTCTTCGCCGCAAGTCATCTGATAGCCGTTTTCATCGTTTTCGAAAAAAACATGGCGCTTGTCCTTGCCCACACGAAACGGCAAATCGTCATCACCGATATATGGCAGGATACACACCACTGTGTTGCGGTCTTCAAAGAATGCTGCCATATAGCCCGCTTTTGGCGAGCAGAACGACATGGCGAAGCGATCACCAGCAACGTACTTGCTGCTTTCATAGCGGTCGGCTGTTCCATTACGTAATGTTTTCGCCACAAATTCCACGGGAGCATATTCTATTGGTGTTGCGTAGAATTCGACGGTGACATTCAGCGTGAACATATTGTCGGCATATACAGGTTCCGAAACAATGGGAGCATTTATGTGTCTCACCAGTTTGCCTTTAACCTGAAGACGAGACATTTGATCGAAGCGGTCGCCACGGTTCGTGAGTTCAAGCAATGACTGCGATGTGACAGTGGTGCCAAACTTGTCTGCCAACGCCATAATGATGGCGTTCTCAATGGCTTTGGTTTTGGCTTCGTCATACGAAATACTGCCCGAATATGTATAAGCATAAGTTCCTTCGCACCTTTCCTGCTTGACTTTGGCAAGCAGTGAAGAGGTGCAGAGGAACATAATAATGGTTATGAAGATAATTTTCTTCATTGTGAATAAAATTAGAAGGTATAGCCTAAAGTGAGGGATACCAAAGGGCTATGAGAGCTATCATATTCCCAGTAAGGCCATTGATCAGATGAAGTTGAAGGAATAGAATAAAACCCTGTTAAACCTATCACGAAATGTTTATACTCGAAAGTCAAATCGATTGATGGGCCTACAAGCCATGCGTCATCAAAATCCTGCAGTGAAGAATAACCTCCTGCAACACCAACTTTCGGCGCAAAAAGCCAATTATTAGCTATTCTTGTTCGATAACCCATATTGGCATGAAGCATACCAGCTACGCTACCGTTACCAGTTGCGGCAATTTGCACTGCTGGAGATAATGTCCATGATCCGTGATGATTAAGTGGTATATTTGCTTGTGTCATGGTTGTAAACGCAGCCCATTCATACAGATAAGCACCACCAACTCGTACATTAAAAGTGTTCTGTGCACTTGCTCCAATGGCAGTCATTCCCATTGCCAATGATAAAAGGAATTTTTTCATATCCGTTTTTGTTTTTAGAATTTAATATTTTTCCATGTATTCAGCATCTTCGGCGAAACAGTCACACAGGGTGTCTGCTTCTTGCCTTTTGCCACAATCGACTTGCGCAGGACGTTCTTCTTCACATAGTCGTAGAGTTCGCCGTAGCTCACCTCGCCTTTCGTGTCCTGTAGTTTCTTCATGATAAAGTAGGAGAAGAGTCCGTGAGCCTGTTCTTCGTAGGCAAGAGCCGTCTCTGTGCCTGATGCCGCTGTGAGCACCACAACATTGCCCGTTACTGCTTCTTGCTTAACCACTGGTGCGATGCCACGGTGAGTTTCGTCAAGGGCTACCACATTCTGACGGTCGTTACCGCTGAAACAAGCGTCAATAAGCACGAGCGCACTGTTGAGGGGAAGCTTTCCGAGTGAAGTATATATTTCTTTAAGGCTGTATCCGTTGTTCACGTCGTTGATGCTGACATCGGCAGGGATAAGCTTGCAGTTGCCTTTCTCGTCAGGCACTCCGTGTCCGGCATAATACACAATGAAGTTGGCGTCCTTGCCATACGCATCAGCCACTTCACCAAACCATTTTAGCATCTCATTCATTTCCAGATACTTGGCATTTACAGCAAAGCGTATATTCTCTCGTGGCAGTCCTAAAGTGCGCAGACAATACTCCTCGAAAGTCTTGCCGTCCTGTGCTGCATATTTAACGTTCGGAGTGTCCTGATTGGCATATTTCTCATTGGCTACAATCAGGCAGAACGTGTTTTCGCGGCTCGTAGAACTTCTCGGGATGTTCATGTCGATGTCTGATGTACCGGGTGTGATGCTTGCGATTTTAGGAGACGAGGGCTTCACACTGCTAACTTCATCTTCACCTGCAGCTGAGTCATCGCTATAATCGCTAAGATCAATTCCTGCTATAGGATCAGAATAAGTTGGAACAACTGCTTTAGTATAGATTACATTACCTGCCAAAAGGTCAGATTCGCGGATGGTGGAAGGCATGTTGAATTTTATCGTATTTTTTTTTCTGAATGCGAGTGCATACTTGCCCACTTTCTCAATGGAATTTGGAATATAAATTTCTGAGAGCTCTAAAAATCTCAAGAAACATAACTTCGAAATCTCTGTGATGCCTTGCTCAATCACTACCGTGCGAGTTTTATATCCTTTGATATAACCGTCATATAAATCAACTGTAGAAACTTGCAGTGTATGGCCTTTCTTGTTTTTTACTTGTGCAGGAATGACCACCACAGCGGCATTTTTGTCGAAGCCAGTTATGATGGCTTTGCCATCCTTTACCTTGCATTTGAATGCTATTCCGCGATTGAAATAGGTGAACGATTCGGCTGAAACATTGATTGCCAGCATCAAAACCATAATGAATGATAACAGTTTTTTGTATTGCATATTTTTAGTGTTATGTTTGTTAAAGTCATTTTCGTATAAAGGCAACCCATCTATCATAATTCATTTTCGGCCTGTCACCATCGGTGTTTGTCTGATGCGGCTCTCATAGGTGCTGAAGATGTCGGCAAGTCTCTTTTCCAATGTGCTGCGACTCATGTTCATTGTCTTCTTGCCGAGGGTGTAAAGGGCATACGAGAGTTTGCCCACCCGTTTGCCTTTCACTTCCGAACTGAGTTGGTAGGGTTTGCAGGCACTTATTGTCAACCACTGCTCTTTAATTGGTTTTGCTGAAGGAGTACCGGGTTGTCGTGGAATATTGAATTTTATGTCCACTCCTCTGACGCATTCATCATCGTCACCGCAAGTGGCATCACCGCTATGACAGGCGTCAATCGCTACAATAAGTTGACCTTTGCTGCCTATGCGGCGCCTTATCTGTTGAAGAAACTGAGCTACCTCATCGTCACTGAAATGACGTTCGCCACGATCTTGTGGACAGTAAGTCATGTATGCGTCGTACGGAATCCACGACTCGTCCCACTCAGAGTGGCGTCCGGTCCAGCGCATCGCTTCGTCACCGTCAAGGTCTGTCATAAGTTGTCCATGTCCCGAATAGTGAATATACACGATATCTCCCAGTCTGCAACGGGAAGCAAGCTGCCTGAAAGCTTTCACCATATTAGCCTTGGTGGCTTGCTCGTTGCGTAACGTGGCAATGTCGGTAAAGCCCATGTCTTGAAGCATGTTCACCACATAGTGTATGTCGTTGTCACCATTTATCTTAGCCCAACGTGTATCCTGCTGTTTGCCCAGACCGAACACTAAAGCACGATGGACGTTGCCAGAACACATTGTCGCACTACACAATATCATAATGACTGTAAGTAAGAATCTGCTCATAGTTGTTGTTTCTGTCGTTTAAACGGTCTGCTGAAGCACAAGAAACAGCTTAAGCAACACTGCACAAAATGCCCTATTCAGCAGTGACAGACGCACCGCCATCAAAAGCCTTGACAACAAATCGTTGCGATTGAAGAATTATCGGGTTAACACTTCCTTCACCTCTTAATCATGTCATAGAACTATCCATTTGATGATGATTTAATAGCCTTAAATTCTATTGCATCAATAGCAATTGGACACAAAAAAAGCGTGAACCTTTCGTTGTCGTTCCACCTTCGAGGCTCTCGCATTTGCCCTGTACCGTCGAACGAACAACGAAGAGAGCCCACGCCGATATGATATACCATCTGATGCTACCCAAAAACGAAGAGACATGTCATGGCACGCACTAAAAAGTGCTGCCATGACATTACTCATCTAAACTGGGTAGGCGAATAACCACATCACCTGGGCATCTATCGCTGCCTTGTCTTGATGGTACATGAAACTTGCGAGATTTCGAAGATCAAGAACAAGCGTTGATAAACGCCTTAATATATGTCGATTTCCTGTTTCCCACCCATACCCCACTTCTGCTTCGGTCCGAAGAACTGACCTTTGACTTCTGCTCGGCGTAGGCTCAAATTAACCTTTGTTCTTAAAGCGCTCCATCTGGAGGCGCTCCCAAACAAAAGATTAATTTAGGAAATCAATTGCAAAAGTAGTGAAAAGTTTAGATGAGGGAAGCTTCTCAATATAAATATTCGGACGTTTTACATCATTTAACAAATCCGTATATTTACATTTTCCGAGTTCGCTGGCAAAGGTGGGGGCTGCCATCGGCTTATGTTTCAAATTCAACTCGTGTTGGGTGTGATTTCTTTTTTATCCATAGGGCGGGTTTGCTTTCGGAGGGTGCACAAACTGGCGGACGGTTTTTTAGTAAAACGCCTTGAAACGCCTTCTTTAGTAATGGTAAGTAGGTATTCAAAATTAGTTTATACTATCCATGCAGGGTGAAACGTTTTGTTTTCTTATCTCTCTATGAACAAAACGCCTGGAAAGTAACCCACGTTTCCAGGAAATCAATAAGAATGTGGCTGGCAATTGGTGAAAGGGACCTTGAAAGTCTGCATCTATTGTTGCCGTTTCATGGTCTATTTTTCTCAGCGAACGCGGGAGCAGACGCGAATGCGTCTGGGAGCAGAGGCGAATGCGTCTGGGGGCCAGGGCCGACGCATTACTTTTCTCTTTCATAATCAGTGA
>ULSU01015781.1_pt1 | contig 26751 bp, 22 predicted proteins | sample 1956941 | NCBI WGS metagenome assembly ULSU01 (sample SAMEA4835715, study PRJEB28245) | human gut metagenome | biome: gut microbiome; material: fecal sample | place: Denmark | collected 2008
CTGCATTTTTCAGCAAATTTGCAATGCTCCTGCCGGCAAGCTCGGCTGAGTATCGCACCTGCTCAATATCATTTGCCAACGCTCCGAATTCTATAACCAGCGAAGCCTCAGCCAGATCCTGATTATAAAACCGATAATCGAAAAGCATAGGTCGTGTTATGCCTTTGTTATCTTTTTCTATCGCATTTTGCAAATATGACGCAAAGCGGAGGTTATCCATATAATCCGGCAATATATCCGTGCCGTCATCACATCCACATATTATCATTATCTGTGCCGCTTTTCTGCCGTTGATTTCTGCAACGGGAGCTATTCTCACATCTCCGTCCGCTATTCCGTCACGGTGAATGTCCAGCACTATTTTTATTGACGGATACTCTTTCAGCAGCTCCTCTGTTCGTTCCCTGCTTCTTGAATAAGAGTAGTTGTAAACGGGATCGTCAAAGACCGTTCCGTCGTGCAGCGTACTTATTCCGTTATCAGCAAGCGTCTGCGCAAGCACCGCTCCTACTCCCACAACGCTGTTTGCAGGGCAAAGCGATCTTCCGTCATAATCTGTATCGTAATATCCGTCACTGTCACGTTCGTAGCTTTCGGTCGTATGCGTATGTATTATAAGCACCTGAGGTTCGTTGCTGTCCGACAGCGTGACAGAAGGCTTTTTCTCAGCCTCAGCGCCTATAAGCTCCGAAGGAAGTTTGGTGCAGTTTCTTATCTGACCGTTTTCGAGGTCTATTACATTGTCGCCGCCGATCTTCCCGTAGTGCTTTTCCTTTACTGTACCGTCCTTTGCTGTATATTGTGTAAGATCGTCCTTGTCCTTTCTTATGTTGACGGAAATCAGCCGTGTTTTTACGTCGGCGGGAGCGTCGACCGGCACCAGCGTTTCACCGGAAATATCCTGCGTACTGCTTGACGGATTATCGGTCGCAGGCACTTTCTGCTCCTGCTGCTCCTGCTTTTCAGTCTTTGTTTCATTGTCCGGTTTCTCTGTGCAAGGCTCGGATGAAACCGTATCTTCATCCCTGCCGTCAAATTCGTTTACAGGAACAGCAAGCATAACGCTCAGTGCGGTAAGCTGTCTTAGTCCGTCCGAAACGCTTTTGCCGCTTACCGCTCCGGTTACGGCGTTTTCAGCTACGCCCGTCAGGGTAAACGATAATACCGCCGCCGTAAGCCCTATGCCAAGAACCTTTACAATACCTTTGTTTTTATTGCCTCTCATAAGCCTTTCCTTTCGCCAAGTGTTTTCACGGTTGGATTTTTCTTGTTACAGCTTATGATTCATTTTCCGCAAATATTCAGGAATAATTCATCAGCATTGATATGTCGCTGTATGACAGTGACGGACACAGACTGCGGTTCAGCGCACAGGATATTATATGTGCGTACCTGCTTATCTCAACATCTATATCATATCTTGTCACAAAAAATCTGTCGTTATCGCTTTCATACTCCATAGTGGTAGGAACGCCTACAGCGATTACCGGTATGCCTGCCGCCGCACTGTCAAGACGGTTTCTGTTGCCAGCGGTACTGCCGGGCGTTATGCCGGTATCCGTGACCTGTATGCTTCTGCAAAGGTGCTCCGGCTCACTGCACGCAAGGCTGTCTATCGCTACAATATAGTCCGCTTTTATCTTCTCCGCACAGAATATTGCGTGACAGACGCTGTCTATACCGGAATTCGCCGAAACATCCGTCCTTATTACCGACACATTCCCTATTCCGTCCGCATTGTGCATTTTTTCAATGAAATGCGAGGTCGCAAGCACCCTGCCTGCCGTTCTCCAACCAAGACTGTCAGATGCTACAGACGGGTTTCCAAGCCCCGTAACAAGACATTTTCCTTCCGGAAGGAGCTTGTTAAGCACCGTACACAGTGCATGGATCTGACCGTCCGCATAAGGAACGTCCGTACTGTCAACGGTAAAATATCTTCCGCAGGGGCGGTTAAAAAGAGCGGTTTCCTTTTCGGAAACGATTATTTCGGTTATCTTCTCTCCGTAAAGCTCATAGCTTTCACATCTTATTCCGTTTTTGCCCTTTACAAACTCGGCCGCCATATCTGTTCTTCCCGTAAGCTGCATAAAATTTCCTCCCGAAGAATTTTTTCAAAAAAATCGTAAAAAAGTATTGCATTTTCGTTTTGGACGTGCTATAATAAAGCGTATTGTGAAATATAACTATGATTATATGTAGATCTGTATAAAGGAGGTGCCGTAAGTGCCTAACATTAAATCTGCCAAGAAGAGAGTTTTAGTATCTGCTACAAAGCAGGCTCGCAATAAGGCTGACAAGACCGCTCTTAAGACTATTCTGAAGAAGGTTGACGCTGATACTAACGCTGACAACGTTAAGGTTGCAGTTAAAGCAGTTGACAAGGCAGCAGCAAAGGGTATTATCCACAAGAACGCTGCAGCTAGAAAGAAATCTCAGCTTGCTAAGAAGTTAAACGCTGTTTCCTGAGAATAACGATTTAACGTAACGCTCCTGCGGGAGCGTTTTCTTTTTTGTGTTAATTGCGGTGATACAAAAGCATCGGCTTGCATTATTATGTGCCGATGCTCTTTTTTTATCCCGAAATGCTTTTTACCGTATATCCGTTATCAAGCCAGTAGTCGATGACATCGGGCAGTATCGCCGTATTTGTTTCGGATACCGCATGGAGAAGATATACAGCCCCATTGTGCGTTGCGGAGGTTATTCGCCTGTATGCCGCGTCCCTGTCGGGCTGAGCGTCCGTATTCCAGTCATTGTACGCAAAGGACCACAGCACAGTATCATAACCCATATTTTTGGCAATGCGTAATGTTCTGACCGAAAATTCTCCTCTAGGGGGACGCATCGTAACGGTTTTGTATCCGCCGAAATTATCGGAAATATAAGTTTCAAGTCCGTGTATTTCTTCAAATACCATATCATCGCTTATATCCGGCAGTGACGGGTGGGTACAGCTGTGATTTCCGACCTCGTGACCCTCGTTTATCATACGCTGTACAAGCTCCGGACTGCTTTTTACATAATCAAGCGTCACATAGAACGTTGCCGTAACCTTCTTTTCCTTCAGAATATCCAGTATTTTTCCGGTACAGCCGTTTTCATAGCCCTCGTCAAACGTCAGGCAGATCGTCCTGTCGTCTTTGCCGAATATGAATCTTCCGCCGTATGACCCGTATTTTTCCTGCGCCTGTACTGCTCCTACAGGACGATTATCGCTATCGGTTTCATAGCCCTGACCGTAGCAGACCTTCTCTTTTCCGTCCGTCAGAAAAGCTGTTTCAGCAGGCGTTCTGCCTCCCCTGCCGTTATATTCTGTGCTTTGTCCGACAGTATTCTTATCGGACGTACATCCGCACATGAACATTGCCGTCAATACCGTAAATACTGCGGCTGACATTTTTCCGTGCAAAAAAATCACTCCTTTACAGATATAGTATCCGTAAAGGAGCGGTTGTAATTCATTGAAATAAATGGCGGCTTTCGTCAGCTGCCGAGATAAGTCTTGACCATTGCCTGTAAAAGCTCGTCACGATCAATATGGCGGATCAGGCTGCGGGCGTTGTTATATGTAGTTATATAGGTAGGATCTTCGGACAGAATATAGCCGACAAGCTGATTTATAGGATTATAGCCCTTCTCCTTGAGCGCACCGTAAACCGTTGTCAGTATTTCCTTCATCTCGTTTTCTCTTTCATCCTTGAGCGAAAACGGCATAGTTTTGTCGATCATCAATATCAGTCCTTTCGTTAATATCTTTAAAAAACCGAAATTATTTTAAGGTTGTTATATTATTATACACTACCGTTCAATAAAATACAATAGCCGATAGCGAATTTTCGTTAAAATCACCAATAGCTGTTCGCATTTTTGGGTAATTGATAAAACTTTACAATTCACTATTGAATTATTGAATAATTTTTGGTATAATAACAATAACCAGATTTTTCAGGGGGTACAATAATGGCAGAACAGAAAAAAGCGCCATCTACAAACGGCGAATTCAAAACCTCGCCGCTCGGCTTCGACAAAGCCGAAGTAATGGCATACATAGTACAGCACAATAAAGAGCGTAAAGCCCTTAAGGAAGAAAATGACGAGCTGAAAAGAGCGCTCGAAGAAAAACAGCAGACGAACGAAGGTCAGAACAACGAACTTACAGCCGAGCTTGAAAAGAAAAAGGCTGAGCTTGACGCACAGATTCTTGAGAGCAGAAAGCAGGTTCTTGACGAAAGACGCAAGCTGGCGCAGACCGAAAAAGAACTGCACGTTATGCAGGACAAATACTCTGCCTTGACAGAAGAATTCACAGAATTCAAAAAGCAGGCAGCTGCAAAAATAGATAAAGCAAAGCACAGCGGCGGAACAATTGACCCCGCTCAGCTTGCAGAGATTTCCGCAAAAGCAAACGCCGATGCAAACGCTGTAATCGATGACGCTCAGAGCAAGGCAAACGAGATTATCACGGCCGCAAAGGCATATTTTGCCGATACAGTAAAGAAAACATACGATTACAAGCAGTCTGTGCTTGAAAAGGCAGACACATTCGCAAACGTCGTTACATCAGGTGCGGCGGCTCCCGCAATAGATATTCAGGCTGTTCTTGCCAACATAACCGCCTCAGTAAATGAAGCCGTTGAAAAAGCACTTGCCGGAGCTAATGCCGTAAACGATGCGGTTGCAAAGGCTGTTGAAGATACAAAGGCTGTAAACGATGTACTCGCTAAGGCTGTTGAAGAAGCCGCACAGGCAGAAACAGCCACTGATAACACGGCTGACGTTCCCGAAGAAAAGCTGTCCGATGATGAGGAGCTTATCAACGCAAAGAGCGAGCTTGAAAATATCGGCGGACTTGACGAGAGCGAGCTTGACGCCTATGCTCCTATGGAAATCGAACCGTATAACTTTGAGCTTAAGCTGGATATGCCGGCTCAGACAAACGATGACGATTATGACGATATGCTGACAGACAACAACGGTCTGCTCAGTTCATTTGAGATAGTATCGGGTGACGATGATATTTCTGCGGATAACGTAGATACGGGCGATCTGCTCGTTGAGGAAACTCCTGCGGCAGATGATATGGCTGACCTGCTTGCTGAGGAACCTGTTGCGGCATCTGCTCCCAAAGCCGACACCGCTCCTGTTGCCGACGATTTCAGTGACCTTCTTGCAGAAGAACCTGCTCCCGCTCCTGTAGCTAAGGCAGAACCTGCTCCTGCAGCCGATGATTTCAGCGATCTTCTTGCAGATGAACCTGCTCCCGCTCCTGTAGCTAAGGCAGAACCTGCTCCTGCAGCCGATGATTTCAGCGATCTTCTTGCAGATGAACCTGCTCCCGCTCCCGAAGCTAAGGCAGAACCTGCTCCTGCAGCCGATGATTTCAGCGATCTTCTTGCAGATGAACCTGCTCCCGCTCCCGAAGCTAAAGCAGAACCTGCTCCTGTTGCTGATGATTTCAGCGACCTTCTTGCTGATGAGCCTGCGCCCGCAGCTAAGACCGAACGGACTGCCAACCGCAGCGGCGATAAACCTAAGGAAAAGCTGAATGAAAGTCGTTCAATGGGTGTTGCCGGCAAGGAAGAAAAGGTGAACGATCCCTGGAAGGATCTCGAAGCACAGATGAACGGTATGTCTATTACTCCTCCCCCTGCACATAAACAGGCAGACGATGACGGAATGACATCTTCGTTTGACGATCCTGCCGCTCCCGCAGCTTCCGCTAAGGAAGAAAAGATCGATATGTCCGATTATTCGTCCATGCTCGGCGGAATAAACGACAATATGACCACCAACACAGCCCAGTATGATCCTTCGTGGGATCTCAAGATGATGGAAGGTCTTAAAGACAATGACGATGACGACGACGAGATGAGCTCGGATAATGTGGGATTCTTCGACCTTTAATCAAAAGTAAATATCGTATGCCGGAAAGTGTATGCTTTCCGGCATAATAAATTCAATGCGAACAGGAGTACAAACTTGGAACTTAACACAAGCAAACTTAAAGAAAAGGCAAAAACGCTCAGAGCCGGCGACAAGATAGAGCTGAGCGGTACTGTATACACCGCTCGTGACGCCGCTCACAAACGTATAAAACAGCTTATCGACGAAGGCAGAGAACTGCCCTTTGAAATAGACGGTGCGGCTATTTACTACGCAGGTCCTACTGGCACTAAAGAAGGCATGGCTATCGGCTCATGCGGCCCTACGACATCGGGCAGAATGGACCCCTACGCTCCCCTGCTGCTCGATATGGGGTTATCCGCAATGATAGGAAAGGGAGAACGCAAACCTGCCGTAATAGATGCCATAAAACGCAACGGTGCGGTATACTTCTGTGCCATAGGCGGTGCAGGCGCACTTGCCTGTCAGTGCATAACCGAGTGTGAGGTAATAGCCTTTGAGGATCTGGGCTGTGAAAGTGTGAAAAAGCTGACTTTCGACAAATTTCCTCTTATCGTTGCAATCGACGCTGTCGGCGGCAACATTTTCGAAACAGGCAGAAAGCAGTACGCAGAGGTCTGATTAGCTGATTTTTATATAAAATATCACGGCGTTTTTCAAAAACGAAAAAAATCGAAAAAAATTTAAAAAAAGTGTTGACAAACGCAAAACGCTGTGATATAATATAAAAGTCGCTGATACAGAGTGACAAAACAGAAAGATATGGCGGTATAGCTCAGTTGGCTAGAGCACTTGGTTCATACCCAGGGTGTCGTTGGTTCAAATCCGACTGCCGCTACCATTTCTACGGCCCGTTGGTCAAGCGGTTAAGACATCGCCCTTTCACGGCGGAATCATGGGTTCGATTCCCGTACGGGTCACCACACTACGATACTCCTAAATGGCTTTACAGAGCCGTTTGGGAGTGTTTCTTTTTGTACGGATTTTGGTCTTGGTCGTTATTTGGTCTTTATTGCAAAGCAACAAAGTTCTCGTTGCTGTTCGAAATCTTTGATTTCGGTAACAGCAGAGGTTCTTATTTTGAATTTATGGTCTTTAAGCAGGGAATTCGGCTTTTTCGCCGCCCTGCTTTTCTTTTTTGTCAACGATAAGTGCGTCGGCGATTGCCTGGCTCGTCCTTGCCTGTGCTTCTTGGAACATATGACAGTAGATGTTCGTTGTCATTGAAGCCTGCGAGTGTCCCAAATCCCCCGATACTGCAACCACATCAACGCCCGCATTGATGAGCAGGCTTGCGTGTAAGCGCCTTAACGAGTGAATGTCGCAGAACCTTATGCTGTTCTTTTCGCAAAACTCCTTGAACCGGAAGTAGGGAGTATTGTTGTTCATAGGGCTTCCGTCCCACTTGATGAACAGACGGTCGTAGTCCTGCCACTTGTCACCAATTCCGGCGCACTGTTCGTCCTGTTCCTTTCTCAGCTCCCACAGCATATCCTTAACGTACTGCGGGTACTTCTGCGTTCTCTGGGACTTCTTTATTTTCGTTGTATCGGTATAGATACCTTTCTTTGCCGCCTGCACACACCCGTACAGCGTTCCGTACGGTACCTTCAGTTCCTCGCCGGCTCACTTTACCCTATTTCCAGTGCCGGCTTTACTGACTGCTCATTGTAGCTCCTGTCGTATTTCTTCGCTTCTGACATGTCCTTCACCCTCCTGATTTTAGCATATTCTTTTGAGCGTGGGGTGTCAAGTTTTATTATACAACATCAAGGTGGGTGGTTTTTGCAGCCGTTTTCTTTGTTTAATGCGGCTCAAGTTTTGGCTTTACTTTTGCTCCTTCTTAGCAGTATTGCAGTTACTGCCGCAGTACCGTACTTAAATTATAACACAAAGCCGCTATTTTTCAATGAAAAAAACTCTTTCCTCCCGAAAAAAGAAAAAACAGCAGCCCGAAAAAGAAAAAGCCGCACAAGGTCTTACCCCCTGTGCGGCTGAAACGCATTTAATGTATCAGTTTATTTGAGCAGTTTGTTTTCCACCCTGAAATAGTCCACGTCGACATAACCTCCCGTCTGCTTTGTCGGGAAGTTGAATATCGCATAACGGTATCCCATAAAATGCAGACCGTAATAATTCATTTGCAGCGTGTCTCCTATTTTTGTCCAGTTCTCGCCGTCGAGGCTGTAATAGAAATACGCCTTGTCCGTTGCGTTTTTGAAATCGCAGTCGACCCGCAGATAAACTTCGTTTTCCGTTATTTCGACCCTTTCCGTTTCAAATTCCTTTTCAACGTCGTCGTTATCGTCATACCAAACCGTTACGATATATTTTTTCCCGTCCTCGATTTTTACGGCGACATAACCGTATTTCTCCGCGAAGGCGGCAAACCCCGCAACATCGCCCTCTTTCATTTCTGAAACGTCGAGCTTTATATATGCGCCGCATTCCGGTCCGAAGGTTCGCTGCGAAATGGTGTTTCTCGCATTGGCAACTGTGCCGCAGACATTGACCGTTCTCAGCCTCAGATAGCCTTCCCTCTCGGTGAGCGACCAGAGGCGGTTGTCGGGATTGTGGTTCCATTGCCATTCCAACCCGAGGTTAGAGCCGTTATAATCGCTCTCGCCCGCTTCCTCGGGCGTGTCGGCAAAGCTGTGATAGGATCTCACTATCTGTGAGTTGATAAATTCGTCGCTTGTGACGATGCCCTTTTTCTCGTGACCCGCGATAGGAATCTTGTCGGTCGTTGGCACCTTTCCCTTAACTCCGACTACCGGCCAGCCGTCCTCCCATGTCATGGTCGACACAACGGGAGTCCTGCCCACCGCCCCGTGATCCTGAAATACAAAGCAATACCAGTTGCCGTCCTTATCGTCGACGATACCGCCCTGTGCGACACCATCATTTCTGAAGCCCATATTATCTCTGATTATCACTTTCCTTTCCCACTCGCCGTCGAGCGCTTCGCTTCTGTAACAAAGCTGCGTTCTTTTGCTATTAGGTGGCCATGTTATGATAAAAATATAGTAATATCCGTTCAGCTTATAGACGTGAGAACCCTCGGCAAGGCAGCCCTTGACAAGTCCCGCGTTGTTGATGAGTTTTCTCTTGGTTCCGGGCTTGACCGCACTCAGATCCTTTTCCAGTTCAACGCACCATATCTCTCCGCCGCCGTAGATAAGATACACCTTGCCGTCGTCGTCGAACAAAAGACTCATATCATGGAAGCACTCGTCATACACGAACCTGTCCCATTTTCCGTTTTCTATATCGTCGGTATGATAGATATAAGTTTTTCCGGTGGAGAAGGAAGTGAAGCCGGCGTAATACACACCGTTGTTATATCTGAGGGTAGTCGCCCACTGACCCTTGCCGTAATTGTTTTCCCCGTTTCTTAAGGCAAGTTTATCACTGTCCTCCAGTGTATCAAAAACGTAATTTACTATTTCCCAGTTTACAAGGTCGTAGGATTTCATTACGGGACAACCCGGAGACAGGTGCATGGTCGTCGAAACCATATAAAACGCGTCGTCAACGCGGATTATATCAATATCGGGCACGTCGGCGAAAATAACGGGATTTGTGTAGTTTCCCTTGCCGTCGTCGGTTGAAGTTATCGTGGATTTTATTATATCCTTATCAAGCACTTTGGGGTCCTCCTCTTTTCCGGGCTCGGTGGTGACGCTCGGTAGCGGATTCGACGTTGATGTCGACGTCGTCGTCGACATCGGCGTCGACGTCACGGAGCTCGTGCCAACTTCCGCCGTGCATGCCGTCAGCGTCAATACCGCCATCAGCGCCGCTGCGAACCTAACAAGTTTTTTCATTTTTTCCTCCTTATTTTCTTATTTTCCGTTGCCTCCGTCAGCTGTCAAGCTCAAGACCGCTTACGGTGACATTGTAGGTGATGGATGTGAACGGCGTCTCTTCGCCGTTTACTTTAAGCGCCAGACGATAGTTTGTCCATGTTATGTCTGTTTTCGCTGCGAATATTCCACATTCCTCCGTGCCGTAAATCAGCGATCCGACCTCGGAGCCGCCCCAGCCGTTTTCAAGCCCGTTTTCCGACGAGCTTGTGGGATCGAGTTCCTTATTTACGGGAACTTCAACATCTCCGTTTTCGGTTGCCAGCGTCAGCGATCTCACAAGCACCTTATACTTCGCATTGGTATCGGTATTAATAAACCCGAGGTTGACTATGGCGCTGTCCTTTTCAAAAGAAGAGGATTTTATGGAATAGTCCCCGTCCTTCGGAATGTCGAGCATCGCAGAGGGGCTCGGTCCGGGCTCGGTCTGTCCCGATATTACCAGCGTCTTGTAGGGTATATCGGTGGAGGCTATGCTCTCTTCAGGACGAAGCTGCTCGTCGCCCTTCGAAAACCTCCACGACTTAAGCTCTATATCGGAGCCGGAAAATACGAAATAAATGTCATGGTTTCTTCCGTCAAACTGCGCAAAGCTATCCGAGCGTATTTTGGTATAATCCGCGCAGTCGAACTCGACGAACGCAGCGGCTTTGGAGGAGATATCGTCAAGACGAACCTCTATTCTTCCCTTGCCCTTGACCTCAGCGATAAACTCTGATGCCCCATAGCCGAAGTCTGCTCCTCTTACATATATCCACGCGCCGTTGGCGGTGCTTTTTGCGGCAGGATCATTTACCTTGTCGTATCCGATATCCGCACTGGTGAACATCAGCGCGCCGCTGTTATTGGTATAGGGGTCGACCAGCTTTATCTGCGCTACGCCCTTCTTGCTTGCCGCAGTTATGGGAATATCGCCCGTTGCCTTGTCCATGGGCAGATAGTCTGCCATCATACTGCGGAAGCCCGCTTTTCCTCCCATAAGCTCCTCCAGAAGAAGCGTATGGTGAATGATGTAGTTTACGCCCTTATATTCAATGAAATGAGTGTGGTTGTTAGCCCAGCGAAGTCCTGAGGCCCCGTCGGCGTTCTCTCCCGCATTATAGAAATAGGGTCCTCTGCATTCCCAACTATCCGCGTCGAGAGGGGTCTTGGTAGTCATATACGCCATGCTGCATGCGGGCGGAACTTTGACCCCCTCGTACTCCTTCCAGCCGGTCTTGTGATCCTGCCAGTCGGTGCAGTATGTATAGTAATATACTCCGTCGATATAGTTCAGCTCGCTCGCCTCAAAAAAGTAGGGAGCGTCAATGGAAACAAATTCGCTGTCAAAGGAAAGCATATCCTTTCCCAGCTTTGCTATCTTCGGGATCTTGCTGTGCATAGTGTTGCCGTCCGCCGGTGTGCCTCCGCCGAAGGCGAGCCAGCCTACGCCATTTTCGTCAATGCACACGCCCGGATCAAAGGGTGCGGGGCAATTCTCCAGCCCAGGCATATTCTGATAAACCAGAGGCTCGCCGAGCGGATCGGTCCACGGTCCCACAGGGTCGGTGGAGGTTATCACGCCCACGCCAGAGCCGCCGTTTGAGAAGTAAAGGTAAAAATGCGTAAGTCCGTCGTCTTCAACGCGGGAAACTATCGACGGTGCCCACGAGTTATATATCCACGGTGCGATCTCTCCGACCTCTATCCTGCCGTGATATATCCAGTTTACCATATCGTCGGTGGAAAATACCACAAGCGATTTGATATAGGCGTAGTCGTTCTTTGTTCCCTCTTCCGCCTGCTGTTGGTCGTTCGTGCCGTAAACGTAAAGCCTTCCGTTATATTCCACCGCAGTGGGATCGGCGCAGAATATGTTCGGCGAGATGGGATTTGCGTTCATCTCGTTCTTATAAACGTTACCGCTTACGCTGTCGATAATTATGCCGTTGTTCAGACTGTCCATAATTTTCTCCTCTGATACCGTGCCGCTTTCATTCGTTTCGGAATTCGAAGCGCTGGAAACGTCTGCGGTTCCGGAGTTGCCGGAAGCGTTGGGCTCGGAGCTCCCGCTGCTTGTTTCGCCGCCGTTCGAGCAGCCCACCGTCATAAACAGGGCCGCCGCGCACAAAATAGCCGCGAATTTACTTGTGATCTTCATCGTTAAAACCTCCGTTTTGTTTCTCGTGTCCAAAGACACCTTTAAGTTTATTATACCAATAAACAACACAAAGTCAACAGGCGATATCTGTTTTGTCCACCTTTTAATCATAATATGCACCTTTTCGGTTGACATAACCGCATGAACGTGAATAAGTTATAATTTATACGAAAGCTTGTTTCCGGCATACTCTGTCGCCGAACGCGTCAAAAATACTTCCACGTCAGCGGCAGAATTTACCGCTGAACAGGGGTTGAGCGGCTGCGGGAACGGGCTTTTTATGAATGCGTGAAAGGACGAACGAAATGTCAAGAAAAAAATTGCCGTAATAACCGCAAGAGCCGACGACCGCACCCAGAAGGATATCATATGCGGAATAGCCGAGGCGGCATTTGCCGCGGATACGGACGTGGTGGGGTTTTCAAACATTTATAAACACCGGATAAGGGACTAATTTCTCAATTTTGAAAATGTCATATAAGATTTTTTTGATCCGAGCGGCTTTGACGGAGTTATTGTCACTGCGGAAGCGTTTCTGGACATTTCCCCACCACAAAACCTCGCAGAGAGATCTGCGAGGTTTTTGTTTTATGTATTTTGTCGCTTTTGTCTCCTAAAACGTATGGCGGTTTCCCGCAAGCCATGCAAGGCAAGGTAAAATCCACTTTCAGCAGATTTTATATCTGAGGTTATCATATCACAAATTAGTATTGCTCCGCATTTTCTGTTCAATTTCCTTACGTCACCACTTATGTTTATTAGTTACTTTGCAGTTTAATCTGCGAAATAACTTGTTGCTATGCAAAAAATCCACCGACCTTAAAAGTCAGTGGATTTTAATATTCTCTTCAAAAAATCTGATAAGGGTATCCATAACTCCGCCTGCCGCCTGAATACTGCCAATCATCAAGAGATCGGAGTTAAGCGATGAATAATCAATATCATAACCGGCATTTCTGATAAGCAATACAAAGAAAACTCTCTCCGTTCTGCCATTACCCTCTCTGAACGGATGAAGTATATTCAACAAATGATATAAATCAGCTATTTCGGCTATAAACTTATCTTTTGATAAGCCCACAAAATAATTCATACTTTTCAGCCGAGAAAAAATCAAGCAACCAAGTTCGTCAATCTTTTCCGGATCAGTGAAAACGGTTGAAGTTTTTGATAAAGCTATCGTTCTTGTTTGTCCTGCCCATTCATACAAATCTTCAAATAAAATTCCATGCAATTCTTTATAACTTTCAAAGTTGAAATCAGTAATTTGTTAATCAAAGTTGTAGTGTCGGTGTAACAATCGGCATTTGTGATGTTCAGATTATATGCCATATTCAACCATTCTTCTTATTAAGCTCTTTTATAGCTTTATCCAATGTTATTTCTTTTTTCATCAGTTTCATGATAAGTTCCCTGTGTTTTTCGGTTATCGTAAAACCCTCCATTTCTGTGGAAGCAATTGCGTTATCTACAGCACGTTCAATCGTCATAACAGTTATAATAATCACCCCGTTTCATTTTTATTATATTATACTCCTGTTTGCCGATAAAAGCAATGCTTATCCCCCGCAATTTCAATTTAAAATGATATTTGTTTCTTTATTGCAATGAAAATTTGACATACCAATATCAAAAATCGGAATGCCCGTAAATATTGACATACCCATAAAAAAGTGATATAAATTAGTTGTAAAAGCAGATAATAATGTCTGTATTTTATATCATTCTACGGAGGTGTTTCAATTATGATGGAAAGACTGAGAGCGATGCGTGAGCCGCTCAAATATGTACAGGGCAGAGATGCACTGCTTAAATTTCATGAAGAAATGGGTTATATGGGCAAGCGCTGGCTGTTTGTATGCTCAAACAGCGGTTACAAGGCCTGCCACGATAAAATAGAAAAGAGCTTTGAAGGGCTTGATGACTACAGACGTTACGAGATATTCGGCGGAATATCCAGCAACGGCGAAATAAATAAGATGAAGGCTATCGTAGAACAGGACAACATTGATACGGTAGTAGCTGTAGGCGGCGGCAGTGCCGTTGATACAGCAAAGGCTACCGCATACTACAGCGGAAAGCACATTGTAATCGTGCCTACAGTTGCGGCTACGGATGCTCCCTGCACGGGACTTTCCGTAATTTACAACGATGACCACAGCTTCGATAAATATCTGTTCTACCCCACAAATCCCGACGCTGTAATGGTCGATACGACCGTTATCGCAAATGCGCCCGTCAAGTTCCTTATTGCCGGTATGGGCGATGCGCTCGGCACATATTTTGAAGGTCGTGCTTCTATCCGCACCGAATCCGCAAGCCTTGAGGGTACGGGCATCACAAGAGCAGGTCAGGCACTTGCACGTCTTTGCTATGACACGCTCCGTGAATACGGCAAGCAGGCTATCGAGGCTTGCAAGGTACACGCAGTTACTCCCGCACTTGAAAATATCGTTGAAGCTAACGTTTACCTTTCAGGTGTCGGCGCCGATAACGTAAACTGTGCCGCCGCTCACTCATTCTACAACGGAGTTACTTCTCTCGGAATAAAGCATGCAGATCACGGCTGCTGCGTTGCACTCGGCACGCTTGTACAGCTTGTGCTTGAGGGTGCGCCTAAAGAGGAATTCAAGGAAGTTCAGGACTTCTGCCTTGAGGTCGGTCTTCCCGTAACGCTTGAAGAAATCGGCGTTACAACTCCTGAACAGGTTAAAACTATTTCCGAGAACGCTTGTATCCCCGGCGAAACTATCCACAACCTCGCAGGCGATGTACAGCCCGTTGAGCTGTATGATGCTATTATGCAGGCTGACGCTATGGGTAAGATTGCACTCGGCAAATAAGCATAACAAATAATAAAAACACCGGACCTTTAGCACTGTGCGAAAAGGTTCGGTGTTTTGTTTTGCCGAGCATGCCGACAATGGCTTTATAGCCTTTCTTCGTGTAATTTTCGTGTAGTAAAAAAATAAACCGCATAACAATGCGGTTTAAACGGTATTTGGCTGGGGTGGAAGGATTTGAACCCTCGAAATGGCGGAGTCAGAGTCCGATGCCTTACCACTTGGCGACACCCCAATATTCTTTAAGTTATCACTGCCGTGACAACGTAGATTATTATATCACACTGAAAAGCCGATGTCAAGCATTTTTTGAAATATTTTTTGATTTTTTTCGATTGTTCCAGTTTTTAAAATTACCTATAGTTATATTTGAAACAATTTAAACAATCCGTCAATTTTTCTCTCCCATTTTGTTGACTATGAATATTCCTGCGCTGACCAGTACAAGAGCAATCAGCGACTCAAGGCGGAATGCCTGCTGTGCCTCTCCGAGCAGAAGCGCAGAAAGAAGCACACCGCAAACCGGGTTCATAAAGCCGAAAACAGCGATTTTCGATACGGGGTTGTACTTTAACAGCAGGCTCCAGATCGAGTAGGCACAAGCGGAAATAAACGCAAGATAAAAAAGCATCAGTACGGCAGGCAGGGGTGATTCAGGCAGAGTTATGCTGCCGCCTGCAAGTAAGCCGATAACGGTCATGACCGCACCGCCGAGCAGGAATTGCCAGCCGCTGAGCATCATAGTGTCGGTGTCTTTGGAAAAGCGTTTTATAAGCACGGAGGAAATCGCATAGGCAATGGTGGAAAGAAGAATAAAGCCATCTCCTGTAAGGCTGAATCCGCTGAGCAGAGAGCGGTCAAGATTTATAACGACTATTCCCGCAGTGCCAAGCACACAGCCGATAATCTTGAATTTTGTCAGCTTTTCAAGGCGAAAAACAAGCGATGAGATAAGTATGCACACAAACACGCTCATACCCTCGATAACGGAAGATTTCACTCCGCTTGTATTGGCAAGTCCGATATAGAAGAACAGGTACTGTAAAATCGTCTGAGTAAGGCTCAGTGCCGCCACCTTCGGCAGTTCCTTGATTTTCGGAACAAGCGGCTTTTTGTGCATTATGCTTCCTGTTATAATAACCATAATTCCTGCTGCGAAAAAACGTATCCCTGCAAAAAGTATCAATGACATTGGTTGTGAAGTGTCAACGCCAAAAAGCCCGTAACCGATTTTTACGCAGGGAAAAGCACTGCCCCACAAAGCAGAGCAGAATATTGCGAGAATTGCGGCTATCCAAGTTTTTGTCAGAATATCGGCTTTCATAATGACCTCGTTATATGCACAAAATAAGCGGTGTATCTTCGGCACAAACGCACAGACACACCGCTATATATTTTATCACTCTGAAAGAACAAGGTCAATACTGTTTTTTCTGATATTCCGACAGCGTTGCGGATTTCGTTGCACATCGCACCGAATTATCGGGGCGTTATCTGCTGAGCCGCATTGCAATCACCGATATATCGTCGCTCTTTTCGTCACCGGCATAGAATCTGGCGGTATTGGCAACTTCTTTAGAGAATTCCTTAAGGTCGGGCTGTTTATCCATCTCCCTGTAAAGCCATTTCTCGTTCAGCTCTGCACCGTCGCTTGTCATAACTATCATATCCCTGCTTCCTATCGTAAACGTTCTCCTGTCGTATACAGGCTCGTCCTTTACTCCTATCGGCAAGCCCTTACAGCCTATGGTGACAAAGCGGTTTCCGCACTTGATATAAGTGTTGGCACTGCCTGCCTTGTATAAGTCAATCTTTCCGCTGTAAAGGTCGACAGCGCATATTTCAAGAGTAGCAAAGCTCTCATCGGAGGATTTGCACACAAGTGATGTATTGATTACGCTGATTGCCGCCTCTACTCCGACACCTGCCTGCAAAAGACGTATAAGCATAGCGCAGGCAAACGATGAGTCCACTCTCGCCCTGCCTCCGCTGCCCATACCGTCCGATAATACAACATACGCTGTACCGTTCTTATCTATGAAGCTCTCGTAATAATCGCCGCAGGCTGTACCCTCCGTCTTGCTTATCTGACATATTTCAACGTCAAGCGTGTAGGTGGTTCCCGAAAAAAGACTCAGCTTACACGCCCCTCCGACACGGCTCAAGGTCGGCAAATCAAAGCGGCGGCGGAAAGCAAGCGTCATAGCCTCGCATATATCCTGCTTTGATGCGAAAAAACCGGTATCGGAATATGCCTCGACAAACATTCTTCCCTGCTCGCCAAGCTCCACATTCACTGCGTCTGCGTCTTCACAGCCGAGCTTCGACAACACATTGCAGGCGGTTTTGTTGTACTGAGGCTCAATTTCTCCGCTGTTTTCAATCTCATCGGATAACTGCGAGAGAATCTGCTCCGTTGCCGACAGCTGAGCCGTCAGGATATTACGCATACGGGCAATTCTTCGTTTTTCCGTACTGCTCGCCACATAAACATCACACAGCCTGCGGATTTTGTCAATCAGCTCCTGCTTTTTAGGGCATCGTGCGCTTAAAGGCTCCGAAAAAGCATCCGGATCGGCACTTTCCCCCGACTTTACCATATTTGTAATCTTTGCAAACTGTTTAATGCTGTCGCCGTACTCCTTGCCCCAGCATTGCATATTATACCTACACTTACGGCATATTTCGTCACAGGCCGTATTGTACACCCAGCTTATATCGCTTCCTATGTTATTATCCAGCTTTTCGGCAGTGATACCGACCGTTCTTCTGACTTCGGCAATCGCTCCTCCGGCAAATTTCAGCCGTTTTGAAAACAGTTTTCTGACGCTGTTTTCACCCGCTTTAACTCTGGCAATATCGCCCTGCTCGGCTGTAAGCTTTGCCGGTAACAGCATAAAGACCGCCGACGACATGAATATGCAGGCAACAACGGCGAGCTTTGAATTATCCATTCCGAACAGCGCAGTGCCAAGCGTTGCGGTCAGCACAAAGCCTCCTGCGGCACTCAGCTTTCTTCCGCCGCTGAACATACCTCCGACAGCCGCCGCAGGAGCAACAACAGCCGCAAGAAAAGCGTAGTCGGCTGTGGCAACCGCACACCCGAGTGCAGACACCGCACCGCACACAGCACCTGCTCCCCTGCCGTACTTCATAGCACTGCAAAGAGAAAGGCAGGATGCGAAAATTATTCCTATATTGAAGATGCCGACGCTGTAGTGCGAAAGTATACCGGACACTATAGCACAGCCGCCCAGAACGCAGATAAAGCTGTGAGGATCACTGCGGACGGTTATCTTTGCTATCTCACGCTTTTCGGCAAGCCGTGACAAGCGTAAAGCGACAACCGCACCTCCGCCTGCCATGACCGAAAGAATGATGCAGTTCATCACCTCGCTTACGGTAGACGATGTGAGAAAATTCGCCGCAAAGACAGAGCCTGCCGCCGTGACAGCCGATACTATCTCAGACACGGCTGATTTTCTGCGTGAAACTATCATACGGATGGCAACAACGGAAAGCAGAGCCGATGTAACGGTAACGCCGTCGGTATAATTTCCGCCGAGAATATAGCCTGCAACACTTCCCACAAATGCGCTGATACAGTCGATTCCGCTCATAGCCGCCGCAAACGATGCCGCAAACGGCGATGGCTTTCCGAGCACTGTACTCATTGAAATTACCGCCGCCGCTATCATTACAGCCGTACATCTTATTACCGAATGTTCACGGATATCTATCTTATCCTTTGTTACTGCCCTTGACATTTCAAACTTCCTTTCGCTTTCAGACATCAGTCACCGACTATGTAATTATTTTACAGTTGTCCGACAGCGTTTTTTGTCGCAACGGGTAATGATATTACGCAAAAGAAAGGAGGTGCTGTCGTTTACGGTATAATGCGATTTCAAGCGATTATATCCCTGTTTTAACGACAGCAAAAAGTATTTCTCTGTTACGACATATTTTTCCGCTAAATTTTCACGAAAGTAATGTCAGGGCTTGATTTTGTATAGCATAGGTGCTAAAATCAAGTAATAAGGAGGAATTTTCTATGAAAAGAATTACAAAAACAGCAGTTCTAATCTTATCGGCACTTATGCTATTCGGCTGTGCCGACAGCTCTGTAGATGCCAAACCGCCTGTAACTGACGCTTCCCCGTCAAGCACTTCCGAAGCTCTGCCGGAAAAGCCGGCAAGCTCAATTACAGATATATCGGCAGAAGGAGGCAACCCCGGAAATCCGGAATGCTTTACGCTGAACATTACTATCTCAGAGGAAAAATATTTTGTCGATAACCACGAAATCACATTTGAAGAGCTGAAAAAGGATATAGACAGCCTTAAGGAAGGCTCGACGGTAAAAATAGAAGACGAAAACTCAACGCTCAAAGCATTCAATGCCGTAAAGAATTACCTTACCGAAAAAGAGATTTCCTTCAACCTTGATTAGAAAGCGGCATAACGCAAAGTAAATTTCGGTAGCACAAAGTCACACTGTGTCATAAAATGTAAAGGGTACCCGAATAAAAAATACTTTCAAGGAGGAAAAACAATGGCAACATTCACAAACGTTGCTACCCTTTCGTATAACGGCACGGTAGTAAATTCAAACGTAACAACAGGCGAGATACAGCAGACTCTTGCCGCAACGAAGCATTCCCTTGCAACGACCTACAAGCAAGGCGACACTCTGACCTATATTGTGAATATTGTGAACACGGGAAACACAGCGTTTACAAATCTTACGTTAACCGATAATCTCGGCGGTTACACCTACGGTGCAGGAACAGTGTATCCTCTGGCATACGGCGGAGATGTTCGCTATTATATCAACGGCGCATTGCAGACAGCTCCTGCCGTAACAGCAGGTCCGCCTATGACAATAACGGGAATAAACGTTCCCGCAAACTCTGAGGCGCAGATAGTATACAGTGCCATAGCAACGGCTTATGCTCCGCTCAATATTGAAGGCAGTATAACCAACAGCATCTCGATAACAGGTGACGGCATTACAGAACCTATCACCGCCACAGAAACAGTAAATGCCGCAACCGCTCCTGCGCTTGATATTGAAAAGTCGCTCAGCCCGACAATAGTAAGCGAGAACGGTCAGATAACCTACACCTTTACTGTTACGAACAAGGGCAACACCGCTGTCACACAGGCAGACGATATTGTTCTGCGTGATGTATTCAACCCGATACTGAAAAATATCGGAGTAACCTACAACGGCACCGTTCTCAGCAATACACGCTACACTTACAATGAGGCTACAGGCGTGTTTGAAACTACAGCAGGCGCTATAGAAGTACCTGCGGCAACATTTGCGACAAACACAGACGGTACAGTTTCAGTTACTCCCGGTACGGCAGTAATTACGGTTACGGGCAATATCTGAGCAAAGCACGGATAAACACACATCGTCCGCTGTATGACAATCAAAAAGCAATAGATATGAGGCGGTACGGCAAATGTCGTGCCGCCTGCATTCTGTCGAAAAACCTCCTGCTTATTTAAAAAATGGGGTCGCAGGGGCGGTGCCCCCGACAGGGACTAGGGGCGGTAGCCCCAGTAATATAGCCCCTTCCCACGGGGAAGGGGTTTGGGGTTAGGGATAGATAATTTGCTCTATTTTATAAAAAAATAGACTAATCTGAGGCGGTACGGCAAATGTCGTGCCGCCTGTTCGTTATCAAAACATAAAAACAAAGAACTCCGGCTGTTACACCGGAGTCCTTTGCTTTGGGGAAATATATATGAAAATCGAAGATAGCAATTTAATCTGTCAGCTTGTTTGCTTTTTGCTTCCTCGCTGACTGTGGTTATATAATAATGCTTGTTCGTGAAATCAAAAGAATAGTTTTGTGTAAATTAGATGAAAAGTGAAGATGAAATTTGTCAAACTTTCACAATTCTACATTATTACACCGCCGCCGAGTACAATATTGCCGTCATAGAACACAACGTGCTGTCCCGGAGTTACCGCTCTTATCTTTTCATCAAACACGACCCTGACCGTATTTCTGCCCTGCGGATATACGGTACACGGCTGTTCGATCTGTCTGTAACGTGTCTTTGCCCTGCATTTAAACTCGCTTTCGGGATATTCAAACGCTATCCAGTTAAGATTATCTGCATACAGCGTATCGGTAAAAAGAAGCTCATTACCGCCGAGCGTTACGGTATTATTATCGGCATTTTTTCCGATAACATACATCGGCTTACCAAATCCTGTGCCTATTCCTCTCCTCTGTCCTATCGTGTAAAATATAACACCCTTGTGCCTGCCTATAACGTTGCCGTTTTCATCGAGAAAATCGCCGTCGGGGTATGAACTGCCCGTATAACGCTCAATAAAGCCGGCATAATCGCCGTCCGGCACAAAGCATATATCCTGGCTGTCGGGCTTGTCGCTGTTGATAAGTCCGCTGTCAGCCGCAATATGCCTTATCTCGTCCTTTGTCATTTCACCGAGAGGGAAAACGCTTGCGGCAAGCTGTTGCTGACTTAATCGGTACAGTACATATGACTGATCCTTTGCGTTGCTTGTGCCGTCTGCGTTGATTGCTTTCTTCAAAAGCCATCTGCCGCTTTTTTCATCGTAACAGCTGCGAACATAATGACCTGTGGCGATGTGATTTATGCCTTGCTTTTTCACCGCATCAAGCAGTGCGCCGAACTTTATCGTTTCATTGCACTCTACGCAAGGGTTAGGCGTTCTTCCCGAAAGGTAGCTCTGTACGAAACTTTTTTGTACCGTATCGGAAAACAAATCCCTCATATCAAGCAAATAGTGCGGTACGCCGAATTTTTCCGCTATCGCCTTTGCGTCCTCGATGTCGCTTGCCGAACCGCAAAGTCCGCTGTCGTCCGTTCCTCTGCTGTCGTGCAGTTTCAGCGTATAGCCGCTGACCTCATATTTATCCTTTAACAGCACAAGAGCCACCGAGCTGTCCACTCCGCCGCTCATCGCTATCGCTAATTTTTCTGCCATAATGTTATGTCCTCTGATATTATAATTTACCGCCGCTGTGTTTTCACGGCGGCGGTGCTGATGCAATAATTTAATTTTCTTCACTGCCTGCAAGCTGTGAGGGATGCTTTTTGAAGAAGTCAACTCTCGGCTCAAGGAACTTAAGCTGATGCTCGCTTTCACCCTTGCAGAAGTAGTCCATTCCTTCAAACACATGATCCCAACTCCAGAAGTCCTCGCCGAATCCGAGATACTCTCTGAGCATCTCCGTACCCTCGGGAGCGAGGGGGTGCAGAAGGAGTGCGGCTGTTCTTATATAGTGGAACACGTTGATAAGCGTCTTTTTACGAAGCTCGTTATCATCTGCCGCATCAGCCTCACGGCTGAGCTTTGACCATACCTTGCTCGACTTTCTTACAAGCGAATCAAGTACATAGGTCACCTGGTGGAACTCAAACTTATACATATAACGCTCATATTCAAGAATAGCCTTTTCGCACTCTGCGATAACGTCCGCATCGGGTGTGCCTACGGGCATCTTGCCGTCAAAATACTTCTGAGCGTAATAGAAACAGGAACGTATAGCTCTGTTGAACACGTTTGAAAGCAGGAAGCCTTCCTTTACAACAGGGTCGTTGTCCTCAGGCTTTGCATCGGGGTTATAGGGCTTGGGCTGGAAGCTGACGCTCCTTGTGCCGAGTCCCAGTCCGAGCCAGTGCATACGGAGCTGTTCGGCTGTATAGTAGTTCAGCAGATCCGCCGCCATAGGAGGCTTTATTGAGCCGCTGCTGCTTGCTTTCTTGTCAAGGAACAGAATGTGGTTGTTTGCAACGAGGATAGGAAGCTGCATTTCGCCGTCCTCAGGGTCGGAGGTTATCTCTCCCTTTTTCAGTGCCATGAACATTGCCATTTCCGCAACGCCGTAGAAGTAGATGTTATCCGAGCCGATAAACTGATATACCTGTGAATCCTTTGAGCACCAGTAATCCTTGTAATGCTCCATATCAATGCCCTTGCTCTTGAGATAAGCGCAGGTAAATGAGATAGGTGCCCAGAGCGACTCAGGCCATACCCATACGGTAAGTCCCTTTTCATCCTCAAGGTCGGGAGCCTTTACGCCCCACTCGATATTACCTGTAAGTCTGAACGGAACAAGCGTCTTGCCTGTTCTGAAACGCAGACCGTGATGTGCCATGATCTCTGTTGCCGCATCACGCTCGTCAAGCGTGTCGAAGCATATCGTGAACGAAGGCTTTTTCGGGTCGTCCGTCAGCGTATGATGTGCAAGCAGATCCTTTATCTTCTCATAATCCTCACGCAGCTCTTTCTTGATATGAACAACGGGCGGTTCAAGGAATTCGCCGATAGTCTTTGAAACAAGAGAACGGACATTCGGCATCTTCTTTATTCTGTCAACATATTCACCGAGCAGCTTTGTGTACTCGGTAAGGCGGAAGTACCAGTTCACAACGTCACGCATTACCGGTGTTTCGCCTGTCAGCGTGCTTTTGGGGTCAATAAGGCTTGAAGGCATATACTGATGTCCGAGGTCACACTCATCCGCATAGCCCTTTTCCGACTGACAGCCGAGAACGGGGCATTTGCCTATTACCTGTCTGCCGTTTAAGAACACTCCTGCCTTTTCGTCATAGAACTGCGAGGTGGTGATTTTTTCAAGCTGACCGTTTTCGTACAGCCTTCTGATAAATTTGTCGGATACTACGTTGTGTATCTTTGCAGGCTCATCCAGTGCGGACGCACCGAACAGGTCAAGGCTTATATCATAATCTCTGAGCGTTTTTTCCTGGCTCTCGTGATTTTTCCTTACAAAATCCTCAATAGTACCGTCAAACTCTCCGCTTTCCTTCAGCTTTCTGTAGCTTTCTGCTATAGGCGAGCCGTAGCAGTCTGTACCCGATACGAAAATTACGTTATCCTTACCGATACGGTCACGCAGGAATCTTGCGTATGTATCCGCAAATACGAACACACCGCCGACATGACCGAAATGAAGCTGTTTATTACCGTAAGGCATACCGCCTGTGATTACCGCTCTTTTCGGGAAGGACGGTCTGTTGTCCTTTGACGGCTTGTTGCTTTTATAATTATTGTTATTTTTGTTGCTGTTTTCCAATTTCAACACTCCTCGATGAAGTTTATACAATTTGATAGAATTTATTGTATCACATATCAGCGGAAAATGCAATAAATTTGTGTGATTTTAGGCGTACCGCCGAAATTCGTTGTGCTAAGAAAGACAAGTACAGGCAGGTGCGGCTCAAAACTGAGAAAACTGTGTCAGATATGCTCATTTTTCATCGAATCTTCTTGATTTTTGTATACAAATGTGGTATACTGAATTTATATTATATCCCCGAAAAAATATTGTGTGATACGTTTTGATTTGAGAAAATTTTCAGTATTATTTTAATTTGATTTATAGGAGGGAGACTTATCTGTGGAAAATAAAAGCGGCAGAAAAAATGTTGCCTTCTGTATCGGAGATCTTGAAGGCGGAAAAATGCTTTTACAAGGCTTTTGTAAAGTACTCGGCGATAATCTTATAAACGTACATATCTTCAACTGCTGTACCTGCTTCTACGATGGAGCGCCGCATAATATAGGTCAGACAAACATCTTCACTCTGCCTAACTATGATATTCTTGATATGCTTGTCATTGTTCCTTTTTATCTTAGCAGCAGCGAAGAAGTGATACGGCATACTATCGAACGTGCGGTAGAAAAGAACGTACCCGTGCTGACAATCGGAAAGCAATACGATTACCCCAACTGCTACTGCATAATGCCCGACTACCGTCGCCAGATAGAGATGATAACAAATCATCTTATAGAAAGACACGGCATAAGAAAGCTGAATTTTCTGGGAGGATTCAAGAACCACTTTACCAGTGACGAACGTCTTGCGGGCTTCCTTGATGCACTCAAAAGCCATAACATACCGATAGAGCCGTCAAGAATATATTACGGCAATCTGTGGAGCGCCCCTGCAATTCAGCAGGTGGAAAAGATGAACGAGGACGGAAATCTTGACTGCGGAGCAATTGTCTGTGCAAACGATACAATGGCATCGGCTGTTATGATAAAGCTGTCTGAGCTGGGCTTTGATATGCCGGGCGAAATTGCCGTCACCGGAATGGACGGTACAGACGAGGCCAACGGATATATCACGACCGCAAAGATACTCGCCGACAAAGCCGGCGAGGAGGCCGCCAACATCGTGGCTAATCTTCTTCTCAGAGGCAAGAAGCCTGCAAAACTCGGCATAATTCCGCCCAGCATAATTTACGGTATATCCTGCCGCTGTACGAATATGCAGAACGCCCTTGATCTCCTGCCGAAGCAAAGGCACGATCTGTTCGAAGAACTATATGACACAAGGCGTTTTTCGATAAGAACTGCGGCTATTGCGCAGGAGCTTGCAAACTGCTCTACATTTGACGATGCAAGCAAGAATATTTCGGCGACGCTTTCGAGAATATGGTGCAACAATTCCTGGATATGTATCTGCAAGGACTTTATGGAAAGTTCGCTTGTGAACGATTCGATTGACGATGTTGAAAACAACTGTCCCATACACATACACGGCTACTGCGATACTATGAGGTGCTTAGCACGATGCACAGATAAGAAGCCGCAGAGCGAAACCGAATTTCCCACTTCTGAAATGCTCCCCGACTTCTACGAAATGTCCGACAAAAGCAAGGTCATTTTGTACACGCCTATTCACATAAGGGATAACACGCTTGGATACCTTGCGTTCAATTTCTATCCATGGAGCAGTATGAACTATCTGCTGAACTTTCTCACTATGGCAATGTCACAGCTTTTAGAATCGGTACGCAGGCAGAACGAGCTGTACGCATACGCAAAGAAGATCGATATGCTCTATATCACCGATCCGCTCACCTCGCTGTACAACCGCAGAGGCTTTTTCAGAATTTACAACGATTATGCCGAGGACGGAGTTAAGGATGACTGTATGGTCATTTCGGTGGATCTTGACAATCTGAAGCTGATAAACGACAACTTCGGACACAACGAGGGCGACAACGCTATTCTCACTATGGCAAACGCACTTAAGTCCGCCGCAGACGAGAACGATATATGCGCACGCTTCGGCGGCGATGAATATGTCGTATTCAGCAAAGGCAAGGGTGAATACGAGATGAATGCGTATATTGACAAGGTCAACGAATATCTTTCGGAATACAACCTGACAAGCAAAAAGCCGTACAATGTACACGGCAGCTTCGGCGGATGCATTGTGCCGAAAGGCTCAAAGCTCCATATAGACTATTATATAAATAAAGCCGACTCGAAGATGTACGTTGAAAAGGAATCGCATAAGAGAACAAGAATGCTGCATGACTACAGCAAGGATAAGCGTCAGACCGACGAGTAACATAAAACAGCAAGACCGCCTTTCCGGCGGTCTTTTTATGTAAAACGCATATAATCCGGCGTTTGTGCGGCAAAATACTATAAAATTATGTCGATTGACTTTTTTATGCAACAGTTGTATAATAAAATAAATGTGGCTTACAGCAAAAGTATGATATGGCATTTTGAAATTAAGGAGCTGAACTTTTGAACAAGACCGAAATACTTCTGTCGTGTATGTTTCTGAACGACAGCGAAGAAATGATAAAGCGTTCTCATATCACCTCAGACACGATTATAATAAATCAGTGCAATGAGGACGGATATAAGGAAGAGCATATCGGCGATGCATTTGTCCGTACTTTTTCGGTAAAGGAGAGAGGGCTGACTAAAAGCCGTAACCTCGCCATATCTAAATCCGTTGCCGATGTGTGTATTATCTGTGATGATGACGAGGTGTTCTCGCAAGGGTACGACGAAGCGGTGCAGAAGGCTTACAGCAGTCTTCCGCAAGCGGATATTATCATATTCGATATGGCGCAAAGACCTCATAAATGGGGTGACAGCATAAAGAAACTCGGCTACAGGGATATTATGAGCGTAAGCTCGTGGCAGATA
>ULSU01052793.1_pt1 | contig 26610 bp, 24 predicted proteins | sample 1956941 | NCBI WGS metagenome assembly ULSU01 (sample SAMEA4835715, study PRJEB28245) | human gut metagenome | biome: gut microbiome; material: fecal sample | place: Denmark | collected 2008
TTCTTCATTAAAATACTAAAACCGCCCCCAAACCTAGTCTGGGAGCGGTTCTTTTTGTGGTGATCCCGGCCACGCGTACCCGCAAGGGTGGAATCGAACTGGCGACTTTTCCTCTCGGGTAAGCATTGACGGCAATCTATTTTTATGGTGATCCCGGCCAGAATCGAACTGGCGACCTACCGCTTAGGAGTTCGATAATATAGCACTTTACCGTATATAATGGCATTACCATTAAACAGCTGAAACCCCTGATATAACTGCGTTTTCAAAGTTTAAGGGCATCAATAAATCGTCAGACAAATTACTGCTTATAGCCATTAATCTCAGGTAATTTTTCAAAATAAGGTGCGAATAAGGTGTCAACCACCTTATTCACAGCAATCTTTCTATCAACTTATACACACTCAGTAACGTGATTAATTAAGTGAGCAACTTCATTATACAATCTATCACCAAATAATTTTTCTATACTTTTATCCTGTTGCTATTGCTTTCTACAAACGCAAACGCTTCCGGCACCTTAGTTGTCCAAAGTCGTTCCGTTTTCAATCCATGCCTTTCCAGCATTGCCCTACAATCCTTTACTTTCAATTTGCAGAAGTCGGTTTTAAAATTACGAACCCCATTACTTCGCGTTAAATCAACAACATTTTGTACATCTGTACAGCGTACTAATTCATCTTCTAAATTAAGAACCTGCGGCAGATACACTATATACAGCCTACCGCAATATTTACGCAAACGCTCAAGGTTCTTTTTCAAATTAGTGGTTTGCTCTACATCCGTGTCAAATACTAGGACTATAGTTGTTCCACATTGAATAGATAGCAGCTGAGATTTAGGAATTAAGTTTTGGACAACATTATACACCTTAATCTTACCCGGAATTAATTTAGCTGGATTCTCTTTTAATGCAGCTACTAGTTGTTGCTCACAAGGGCCTTCCACATAATAGATACACTTATTGTTCATTTGCCCACCCCATTTCCAGCTCATCTAAGAGTGAATCCTGCGGCAGCGAAGCAAATATATCATTTTCTACAGCATTTCGTATAGAATCAGTATTACGCTTTAATACCTCCGAAGCAGAAATAGCTGACACATTATAAATACCATCTTCCTGTTGTTTTCTCAAAAATATATAGCTATGCTTAGGAAGATTCAAATCCAGCATATCTGTATTATGCGTGGTAAAAATCAACTGCTCATTATTACCAAGCCTATCAAGCATAATACCAAAAATTCTTTTTTCAATATCGCTCTGAATATAAGAAAAATGTTCGTCGCAATAATAGAAAGTACTCTCCCTTGCAATAATAGCTGCAAGAAACATTGCTACATCAATCCCATCTGCTGTTCCGCTAGAAAGAACCTCTCGATTCAGAAGCCTTCCCTCCTGAATAATGATTTCCGTGCCTCCACGACGAATAATAAATGTATCCTTTAAATCCTTCGATATTCTTACATCTTGAAGCGTTGGGTCAAGCGTTCCAATTACCGCATGAAGTGTTTTGAGCAAAATAGCCTTATTAGCTCCCGTAAGCTTCAAGGTTTTCTCAATCTCTGGATAGGCAAATCTATAACGAATATCCCCAACCAGTTTTTTCAGTGAAGCAGGCGTTTTCGTTGCTTCTGCTGTACGATCTTTCAATTTGCTGGCGCACTTTTCATAAGAATCAAACGTACCAATTTCAGCATCCTTATATTGAATATTCACCTCATTTGTACTTGGAATAATTTCAGCAGCCAGTCGCTGCAAACGATAATCTCTATTTACAAAATCAATGGAAAACGAACCCTTTTCACCAGCTACCATCTCACAAAGCAGAAGCGGATTGCTAGTTGTCATATAAGTAAAAATTCTGACCAACGCCTTACCAAGACTAGTTTTGCCTGTAGCATTCGCTCCCATTAAAATAACAGCCTTTTTATAGCGAAAGCGTTCGCGTCCATCCAAAAATTCATCTTCAATAATTGAATTAATAATCTTTTTGGGATAAGTAAAATTGATGTTGAAATTATTAAATCCATAGATACCATTTAACTGAAGGTTTAAAACGATCATTTTCTCACCCGCCTTTCATTTGTTCGTATTTCACGAAATAATAATAGCATATTTCGCAATACATTTCAAGGAGGTTCATGCGTACTTGTACCAAGCCACATCTACCCGCGTTTTTTTTCTATAAAACCCAAAACCGGAGTAGGTTACACGCACAGAACAACACAAAACCAACAGAAAGAAAACCACCTTATTCATAGCAATCTTTCAAGCAGCTTATACACATCAGTAAAAGGATTAACATCTACACCAAAGGCAACATACAACTAGCTTGCAAATGATGCTGTTCGGCACGCTTCGCATTCTCTACTGCTGTTTTCGTTCTATCATTTATCAGCTCATAAACATCCGCTGTCTTCATATTTTTGCAGCAAGCTCCTCATATCAGCATAATCTTTGATGAAGCAAAATGCTCAAAATACTTCGGCTCTGTTTGAGAGCCTTCAGTTACAATCAAAATAATCGGTTTTACATTTCTGCGTTTAACTCCTCTTTTCTCAATCTTTCCCTTAGCCATTTAGAAGCCCTCCATGAATAAACGGTATCGCCCCATAGCGGCCTAAAAGATAACCTTTTTCAACCTTAGCATCTTTGCGTATTGAAAAATCATAAAGAGAAAATAAATCCGTAGCTACTGTCAAATTATCTTTTTCTGTAAACCATATCTGATCTCTACGAAGAATATCTAAATCAAGCAGATTAGTATTATGAGAAGTAAAAATAAGCTGTGCACCATTAGGATTAGTATCGCTATTATTGAACAGCATTACCAGATGTTTGGTTAGCAGCGGATGCAGATGAGCATCTATTTCATCAGCCACTAGCAATGTCCCCTGCTCCAAAGATTTCTTGATAACCCCTATAAGCTTAAAATAGCTGTTTGTCCCATCAGATTCCTCTGCCATATTAAGCACATACGTATTCGTTTCGCCAGCATCATCTTGAACTGTATGCACCGTTTCTACATTCAGATAACTCATTGCTCCTTTAGACAGCTTCAACAACGGATCTACATCTCTGACCTGCAATGACTGAATACCAAAATCAGCTACCTTCAGCATAGAAGCTATCGCACTGCAATAATCACTATCCTTGAGCTGCTCTGCATTAACACCATACGCATCTGCTACTGAATTTTTAGTAATAATCTGGCACGAAGCAAACCACTCCAAAACAGGTATTACCTTGCTATAGCTCCAATTTGAAGCAACAGAAAGATATAACTTATTAGCTGATGTACGCTCTTTCAGCACCGTCTGCTCCTCTATATCGCTCGTAAAACGGTACTCAGAGCAGCTGTTCCGCTCAAATATAAGTGCTTACCTGCCGTTAGGATAATAATATAAGTATTCTTCTACTACTTCCTTATCCGTAACAGCAAAACCATAGGTATATCTTATACCTTGAGCAATAAAGATAACCTCAAATCTAGTCGGCTGGCTTGGGGTAAGCTTGTCAAATTTAAAAGGAATACGCTCAATGCTCTTATGCAGCTGTTTTTCGTGCGAAGTCAGAACGTAATTAACCATAAACCAAAACGCATTAAGGACATTTGACTTACCAGACGCATTAGCTCCATAAATAACAGAGGATTTTAGATACCGTTTGCCTTTATCCTCAATCAAAGCTTCTTCATGCTCATTATCTTTGCTTGCAAGCATAGACAAAACAATTTCTTTTTTTATAGACAGGTAATTCTCCACGCTAAACTGAATAAGCACAATTCTCACCTTCAAAACACTCTATATTATAATTATAGAACTATTTTTGTGAGATTTAAACGAACTTTTAGTTTAAATCAGCGATTTAAGTGTGATAAGCTATTAGATATTCGATTTATGTGACTTGTCAAATTTAGCTTACTAACTTTTTAGCAATCCAATCGTCAACATTCTTCTTATCGCCAGATATACCCTGCGCTTTATCGCTAGCCATATCATATAACACAGGAGATGCTGCTATGGATTTTTTATTTTCTTAGGTGTACAACTTCATTATACAACCTAAAACAACAACTTTGCGTAAATCTCAATTTGTTACAACGGGGATTTCTTTGTCAATCACCAACCTTGAGTCTTTGAATCTCACTGTGTATCCCTTAAGAATCAACCCCTGCTCTATGCAAGACTTAAGAGCAGGGTAAAATTCCGTTCCTTGGTCAAGACATATTTCTTGAATATACGGGTTAAGCGATACAACCAAAAAGCAAATTTTGTTTCTAATTGATAATAAATTACTGATTGTTTGAAGTTGCTTTAAAGTTCGCTCGGAATACACAGTAGGAAAGATTGCGGGTGTTTTAGTGGATATTACACTTTTTATTTCAACAAGGGTGTTGCTTTCTTCGATTAACAGATCCCATTTATACCCACCTTTAGTAATCTCCTTTTTTACAGACTTCCTTTTCCCTAAAAAAGAAAAACGTCTCTGAGCAATACTAGCTTCTACTGCTCGATTTGCCATTGAGGTATTTAAAATGATGTAGCTCCTTTTATAAGGAACCGCAAATAAAGAATACTCTGTCCTTGTGTTCTTTGATTTATTTGGAATAAGAAGTACTCTTTTTCCATGCAAATCCAAAAAATTACTTAAGTGACATGAAGATGGAACATAGCAAACAGCCAACTTTGAATCAACCTCAACCTCACACAGAAATCTATTTTTGAGTTCCCTTATGAAATATCCCTCTGTAATTTCATTTGAATTAACTGTTTGCATATTCTCACCCCAATCATCTAAGCTTTTCTAAAAATTTTTCCAGTTCATCCTCTGAAACAAACAACCCTTGCATTCGCATAGTGTCTGCATCCGTTTTCATCAGCATGTCACCCTTGCCCAAAAGGTTCTCAGCTCCGGTCATATCCAAAATTGTTTGAGAATCCGTATGAGAAGGAAGCCTGAAAGAAACACGAAATGGTACAACAGCCTTAAGCTTTCCGGTAACTATCTGCGCTGATGGACGCTGGGTCGCTATGATAAGATGAATACCTAGATTTCTTACTCTCTGAAGCAGCATCAAAAGATTACTTTCAAATTTCTTTCTTGTTCCATTAATCTCGGCAGCCTGGATTAAATCGGAATACTCGTCAATTACAACAACCATTCTCTTCATCCGATTATCTGGATTCTTCTGGTTATAAGAATCTATATCCTTACTTCTGCATGCCCTAAGAGCTTTTGTTCTTTCCTCTTTATCAACTTCATTAATGCGCTGAAGCTTTTCCAATGCTTCTTCTGCATCGATGACAACATGTCCTCCGTACAAATGTGGAAGTTCATCGAAGAAGATAAAGTCTGTCTGCTTCGGATCCACAATAAGCAGTTCTATTTCATCTGGTCCAAACTGGTGCAACAAACTTACCAGCATCGACTGAAGAAAAATGGTTTTACCAGAGCCAGTAGTTCCCGCTATCAGCATATGAGGTGCATCGGCAATATCTAAAATTTCAAAATCTCCGTCTGGCTTCTGTCCGGCAATCACATTTAAGCGACCTTCAACACTATCTAATATAGAAAGATGCTTCATTAAACTGATAGAACTACCAGCACCAGCAAACGGAACATCTACGGAAATATAGCTTGTTCCCTTAATGTGCTCTATAAGTATTTCACCGCTTGCCTCTAATTGAATTCCGATATCATTCTTATATTTGTTCAAGCTGTTAATAGTTTCGCCAGATTTCAATTTAACAGGGAATCTAGTAAAACGAGCGGTTTCCTGCACCATATCCTGGTCAATCGGCTCAACACGAATACCATAATCCCTAAACACACGATTTAGCTTTGCACATTTTTCTGCAATACGGGCTCTAGACTCTTCACCCTCAGAGGCACTCAATGGCGCAATCATATTAACCGCTGAAGGCAACTTCTCTTCTGCAGCTGATTCCGTTTCAATTACCTGAGTGGATACTTCAATGGTGGAATTCTGTTCCTTCAAAATAGTATTGACGTTTAAGGTTCCCGAATCATTTACACTATTCATGCTCTCCACAGGAACAATTGTAGAATTGTATTCTGCAAACCGGGTTCCAAATGCTATATTGGCCAAGATGCTTTGAATTTCAGTACTTCCTACTGTTGTAAGAAGATACTTATTGCCAACAAACTCCTCGAGTCCATCATATTCAACTTTACTGCTTCCTGCATTTTCAAAGTCAACGAATGTAATGTTTTTCTTAACAGTAACCTTAAATTCACCTGCGAACAAAGCATTCAATTCGTCACACAAATGAAGTTTTCTAGTGGCTTCAATATTTGCGTGAAATAAGCACTCAAAAACCTGTTCTCTGAGAATTTCTCGGCGCGATACTGTTGTTATTCTCTCTGTCGCACCAAACATTTCATGAATTAGCTTTTCAAGAACAGTAACCTGTTCAACTGCATGTCCGGTAATATGATTATCTTTAATCTGGAAGGAATTAGGACTATCTGCATAGGTTTTTACCTCTATGATGTCCACCAATGCTGTTCTGTCCTCAAACAGATTAATTGCTACTAAATCAGGAAGTTCTCCTTCTTCTCTGTCAGAAAGCCATTCCTGTGCCAGTTGGGTATCCAATCCAACCAATATGGTATTTGGATTCTCACGCTTATAGTGGATTGCTGCCAAGGCAGTGCCAAGGCTTCCTTTTCCATGCTTTTCGTCAAAAATTTTATTTGACGTGTGAGAAACAATGCTTAACAAGCCATCATCATTAATACTGCGAACAGCTTCAATAACCTCTTTAATGCCAGCATTCTGCGGAATAAAATTTCCAAGTTGCTTTACGAGGGTATCGTAGCCCAAAATGAATTTGTTACAGTTAGCAGAGTATATTCCTACGGATCTGTAATCATTTTCCCTATAGAACAGCTTTTCACTAGCCGCCCTAAGCGAAATATCCCAACTCTTAAGGCTTTGATCAAGAATAACTAACCAGTCTGCTGTCTTTAACATTTCATCATAGGTTTCTCTTTTTAGTGGCGTTCTGAAAAAGGTACTCGTATGACTAAAAGCAGAGGGGTGTTCATTAAGCTTTTCGATAATGCTTGAATAGATTGTAAATATTCCTCCTTCACTAGCTGGGCGAATTTCAACCTCTTCATCGATTGGGTTGAACTTGTAAATCTTAGGAACACATAACGGGTGAATATGAATATGTCTGCTATTTTGTGCGGTCTCAATCTTTACCTCGTTCGGATCGAATACAACCATCATATGCTGTTCGGTTTTATTCTGATGAAGTATCTGGCTATAGGAGAGACGCTTATTGACAATACGAAGTTTGAAGTTTAATGACCGTTTTCCCTTAAACTTTCCGAGCATTCCCTCGTTTAGTGAACCATCGTCGATTTCAATCCAACTTTCTGGAACCTCTTTAGTCCTATAAACCGTTACCTCTATACCATTAATGTTAAATTCTCTATCAGAATTTAACGCCTTAAGCATAGACACAATTACCTCTATAGAAGGGGGATCAACGAAGCTTATTTTAAGCATTGCCCCTGCATGTGGATATAGACAAATATATCTAATGATCGCCTGCTTCAAAGTATCAATTCCACTTTCACTTTGATTAACCTGAGGAACATTTGAATATACAGGCAAAAGACCGATACGACCAGATAAAGGAAGGAATGCTGCATTTCGCTCAGTTACAGTAACCGGGAGCAGCGTTATAGACAGCGGATCAGGAATATCCTCGGCCTTTCGAATAATGAATGCTTTATCATCCTCAGATAGGCAGCCGTCTTCAATAGAACTCATGCCCTTGCTTGACAGAATCTCTTTTGCCAATTCAACATACTTCCATAGATACAACGGATGAAGTGGTGTTGGCATTGCATGCAACTTGCTTTCACCAATAACAAACACGTAATCTAAGGACATAACCGTATTAATTATGGCTTTTGCATTAGAGGAAGCCACTCCCCATATCTTTGGAAAATCTTCGTTTATTGCATTAAGCAAGCGTTCATATGCACGGATATACTCCTCAAATTCGGCATGCTTTGAAAGCACCTGCAGCATCGGTGCATCCTGCAGACGCTTTCTATATGGCACAATCGCATCACGCGCAGCTAAAAATTTATCCAGATAAGGTGAAATCTGTTCCCCGTCAGTAACCAACGCAGAAATTCGCTGCAGATCATTTCGCACAGTATCTAAATAATCCTTTTTGAATGGAACAAATTCATACTTTTCGTAATCCTTAATAGCTTCATTCGGAGAATCTACATCGGCACGAATCACACCGCCTAGGTCAGCATACGAGGTTAGTTCCTCTGCAACCTTCTCCGTAAGAGGCTCTGCCTTCACCTGGAGTTTAGTTCCATTGACATCAAGTTCAACTCTCTCACTCTTGTTTGGGTTTGTTCTTTCGTCGAGGCTCTGCCCAATTTGATTAAGAGCATCATCTATTTTTTCTGGAGTTTCATCAAATACTAGTTGCGCAGCAAGAGTGGTTGGTTTAACAACAGGATTCTTTTGCGGACGCGGAGGAGTCGGCCGTTCTTTCATCGCTTTAAAACAGCTTTCTATATCCTCCAAATCCATTTGCTTAAGAAGTTCAACGTTCTTTGTCTTATAGTAATTTAATATTAAACGAGGAACGGCCTTATCGATCGAGTTGCGAGAATAGTAATTCGTAATACTTTGTCTTTCTGCCTGTTCAAGATTGCTTATTCTTTCGACAATTGCGTGATTACGTTTAATTCTAGTCACGAAAGCATCCTTGTCCGGATTACCACTAACTATATTTTTATCTGCAAGAAGACCTAATTTGAAAAAATTTTTGCAGACATTATCTGGCAAATCATCTACCGATGACTCAAGAAGAAGTTCAAGGTAATCGATAACTCTTTCAAAACTAAGAAGATTTCTGACCGGCTTACATCTAAGTGCCTTAAGAAGAGCCTCAATTACAAAATTCGTGTTTTTCAGTTCCTTTTTTACAAAGTCACAGCTTTGTGTATAAACCTTTTCTAAGCTAATTTCCGGGAACCATCTAAGCGATGATATTTTTTCCAGTTCAGTCCTCTTAATTATTAAAACGCGAAAAATAGTTTCGTTACCAGTATTTCTGGATTCTTCAGCCTCTTCAACACTAAAGCTATATTGAACATTCTCTAAAACAGGAAGTGTCGCTTGTAATTGTTCAGTTGCTTCTTTCGTAAATCCAAGGAAAAAGATTGCTATTTCTTTTTTATCAATTAGCTTGCTTGAAAATGTTCCGTAGTCAAAATCCGGAATATTAATCAAAGACACCCCATATTCTTGAGAAGCAACATATTTATTTACAAGATTTACAGCAACATTAGTTAATAGCATTCTGCTCATCTTATAACCTCCATCCAATGAGAGTAACTCCATCAGCATATCGCTTACCAAGACCAAGAGCGATATATGTATTTGCCAGTTGTTGAGCGTTAATACTCAAATCGCCACGCAAATCTCCCGGAGTAGATTGAGCGATATTTGCCTTTTCGAGAATAGAATACTCTGTTTCAGAATCGGCACCAATCAGCATACAGTATTTGTCAACCAATTTTTCGCTCAACTCCTTTAATTCCAAGCCATCCTTAAGATCGTCTTCACTTATAGCACTCAGAGTAATTGTTTCAAGCGTAAAGCTATTTACAAGATATCTCTTAATTTTGGCTCTATTCCCTTTTGGCCCAACCAGACCTGCTCTTACACCAAGCACGCGGCAGAAATCCGAAGGAGAATTGTTTTTATACTCAAAGGTATACAGAGCAATTTGTAACGCCTTAGCCAAAGCCCTTTTTGGGTAATCTCCCTCTGTACAGAAATTTTCGTAGTAGGAGATAATAGCACTTTTGGCTTCATACTCTTTGTCGGCGGGAAACACCATATTATTAATCCAAGTTCGACACGCCTTGTTTGTATTTTGAAGTTTTTCTTCAGCTAATACATCGCCTATGGCATTCACATAGTAATCCTCAACCGCTTTCTTTGCTGAGGTAAATGACTGCTCGCTTGCCTTCTTTACCGAATCTAAATCTGCACCTGCGTCGACAACGATAGGAATTCTGTCTCCACCATATACTGCTTCATTTGCACGAACAAGATATAATAACGAAGCAAATACGGCGTAATTCACTAACCTGCGTAAAACAAGCAGACTGTTATGGCTTTCCTTTACAATAACAAGATTCTTTGCCAGTTGGTCGAATCCGGATCTGATTTGATCCTTACAGGAGTCCCATCTAATATCTTGATCATCTGGATATTCCACTTTTGAAACAATTCGTTTTTCCTTATCAGATGGGAAGGCAATGATTGGCTTAACCAGCTTAGTCATATCGTCGGTATCATTTGCCAATACTGTTCTGAGGAGTTCAATCGCTGGCGATCTTTGTCCATCAATCTTTTTTGAAAGTATTTCAAAAATGAAATCACCTATATTTGCCTCAGAGCTTACCCGTCCCTTAACAAGCCAATGAGAAGAAATTGTCGTCACCGAAAACTCATAGGACGTATATGTCGTATTGTCTTGGTTGAATATTTCATTAAGCAGAAAGCGCAAATCCTTGATATTTGACGGCTTTTCAAATTCACCACGCTCCAATATTTCGTGGTATCTTTGTATTATTTCCTCTGAAGTAAGTGCGTCCTTTTTTCCTTCACAAATTATCCACTCATGAACGTCTTGTGTCTTGCAAGTTTCACCAGTAGCAGACCTAAAAAGACCATTTGCAATATGTGGCGGCTTGGTGCCGTTCGAAGTAGGTAAAAATCCGATCCATTCCTTGCACACTTTCTCTCCTATGTCTTTAAGTGTTCCCTTAGCCATCAGTTTTCCTCCTCGAAATCATATTTTCCATTTTGAATATGAATGGTTTTTTTGTAGCTCTTATTCCTGCTGGCGATTATTATTTCGCCATCCTCGTTAACCTCAGAAAAACCATCCTCATCCAATTGTTGCAGAAACATTGCAGTTGCCTGCTCGTACTGCGGTGCCAGCAAGCCAATAGGATACCCATTCTCAACTGCGTTTAGTGTTCTCAGAAAATCAATATTAAGCACAAGCTTTGGAGTGGAAGCATTCTTAGGCTTAAGAACAATATGATCTGGAATATACTCCAATCCACTCAACCAATCTGCAGGGCGAGGCATTTGTATTTCCAAATCAGCTGCATCAACAGCTTTGCTAGATACAGCCACAACTGCATCCTGACTCATATCGTACTTGTGAGTTGTCCAAATGTGCAGTTGTTTTCGGTCATCAGAGGAAGGAAGAAACAGCTTATTGAGTGATCGAATTAACGAGCCTTTTGTTTTCTTCTTCTGGTCTTCAAAGTTCGTGAACATCCTAGTGCATTCTTTAATTTCATCTGGTTGGAGTTCTGCGAGTTTTTTAGCATTAATGTTCTCAAAGTAATACTGACGTTTTATTGTCTTAAAGCGCGCATAAGCCTCATCTACATCTTCAATATCAATCGGAGGATGCTCTGGTGCTGAGAAAATCCAGCCCTCTGTAACCTTACCGTTCCAAAGTGCTTCATCCAATGAAGGCTTCGATAATAAAATAGGATCAAATTGCTGAAGTGTCTTCAGCAGTTCGTTAGTGCCTTCGAAAATAGCGGTAAAGTATAAAGAATTTGAATATTCCTCAGTGGTGCAGGCTGTAAAAATGAAAGAAAAGGCGCCTAAAATATCTCTAATTGCGAAATGCTGACATTCTGATGCTGCCAATTGAAATAGACTCAGAATCTGTTCGCGTATAAACTTGTTTTTAAAGGCGTTCAAGTTGTAATTCAAGGAGCTATTGTGCTTTGCGTCCTCCTCTAGTAAGCTCACCATTTTATTAATAAGGCCTGAAAGCAAATCATAATCTGGTCCAAGCATATTTCTTTCATTTAGATCTACAACTGCAACATTACTGACTAATGGGTGGGAAATATCATATGCCAGAATATTGCGTTTGGCATTTTGGATCTCATCATATAATGCCCTGGATTCATTACGGATCTGTCGGCATAGCTGCATGAACGGATATTCATTTACGGCAACAATCGCCGGCTTTTTCTGTGAGTGTAAGGTAACTAAATCCTTTACCACCTTGGAATAATCCTTGATGTTATTTAGATCGGTCTGAATATAGACATCCTCACCAATTTTGTGGCGAACTACTTTGATTATGAAGGTCTTTCCATCCCCCGGATTACCTGTAAGAAACACAATATTTCCGTGCTTTATATTATCGACTATAATACCTTCGGCCTTTGATGAAATGTACAGCAGTTGCAACTCGCTTTCACCCATATGGTCCGAATAGCAATTCTTTCCGTTATAAAGTTTCTTTACAAAATCAAGCTTTGACATATATTGCCTCCTTAGATATTGCCCACCAGAAGGTCTGATACATTAAAGGCCGAAAGTCTCTCGATAATATCGACTGTAGTGAGTCTTTTTTCCAACCAGCGGGAGTACCAATAATCACAGATTTCCTGAGTTCTGTTCAAAACCTCTTCTTCATCATAGAGATCAAAGCCGTAGTCAACATCCTCATCTATTCCCATTAGAAATTCTTTTGTGTTTTTTGCCAAATCTATTGAGTACACAATTCTCGGTGAATAATGACGAAGAAATGCATCTGCACGTATGCCAATTGTGCTAAGTCCACGGCTTATCATTCTGAAACGTGGACTAGTACCTTCTCCAAATACATGATTAATTCTCTTTCCACCATCCTGGAGTTCCATAATCCTTGAAAACAGCGATGTTGTCTCTCTTGAAAAGAACAGTGTTCCAAAGCCCTCCGTTACTCCCATTTTTCGATACTCAAGAACACATCCACTGCTCAATGGCATCTTGATTCGATTGTACTGACTGCTGCCAATTGCGTATAAACTTGTGGTTCCAAGATACACAAGACGGCTATCACGAATAACCCTCTTGCCCTTCATACGAGATGCAATTTCACTGATTTGATTGCTGTATCTAAGTGTATAATCTCTAATGACCGTAGGGGAGCAAGCGAGCATACTTACCAGTTTTCCTCCTAACAGTTCATTGTATGGAGGAATTGCTCCACAGACAATAATATCCATCATGTTGGAGCCAATCTTGCATTTCCTGTTTGCAACCAGTGCAGTGTTTATGGCTTTTCTTCCTGCGTCATTGCTTAGCAAATAAATCAGCTTTTCTCTATTAGATTCGCCTATTGCCTCATTGAACACCATACGTGTAGCAAGGAGTTTGGCCAATTCAGCAGATCTCTTTCTAATGAATAGGTTTGTCTTGGCCTCAGATTCCCAATCTGGAGCGGTTTCATTATTTTTGTTATTAAGAGATTTCTGTGAGTATTCCGCAGAAATTGCCAGCAGTCTGTCTATTTGTTCTTGCCTAGGATATTTTGTTTGCCTATGATATCCCAGATCCTTTACATAAATGTCGCCGATTGCCTCAGCAATGTTTTTTAACAGCAACGGGTAAATAATATCCGCATATTGTTCCGTCCTTTTTTCAAAGTCAACCTTTGTTTCGGAAGGCTTAGTTACCTTAACCTTGACTTTTTTTCCATCAGTCTCACTAAGGTTCTGCGTGCAATAGCTAACCTCCATTTTTCGTGACATCTCAGTTTTAATTGCTTCTACAGTCCATCCGATATCATCATCACGTACGGTGAGATTTAGAACAGAGTTCCCTAAAGCAAATATACCAATGACCGGATGCTCTGCTTGAAGACGATCTCGAACAAGATAGTACAGATTACGCCCAGGCATTGTCTTGTAAGGAATTGACCAAGTATATCTGAAATATCTCCAAATATCCGTAAGTTTATATCCTGTATATTCATCTCGGTCATTTGTTACCAATTGAACATATGGCTCACAAACCTGATGGCCATTGCGGATCCTTTCCATCAACGCGTCTGTATTTCCAATGAGGTTTTCTATAGATACTGTTTTTCCATTATATGTTTTAGCCGCCTCCATTTTTCTAACAAAAGCTGCGACGCTGGCTGTCTTAAACTGGGCATTTCTCTCAGCACTCAATCTATAGCGCAACATTCTTTTATCATCGACATTGTCTGCCTCCATACGGAGAAATAAGTCATTATCCTGAATTTCAAAAATCCATCCCTGCTGTGACAAATCAATAAGAACACTTAAAGAAGCCACGTATTTCATTGCATCGATATCATATGCCTCTTCATCAGTCGACACCTCGGCAATTTCCCTTTTTATAGCCTCTATATAATTCATAGGTAGTAGGTTCTGCAGACGAGCCTTCAGCCTATCAAAACGTTTTTCATTTTCTTCACTTAATACAGGTGAAAAGATTTCTTTGGCAATTATTTGCTCATTCTTTACACTTGTGGCCATTTCGGACATCCTCCAAATTATTTATTGCCTTGATGAAGTTGTCCATTAATCCAAGCATCCTCAAGATCTAAATAAGAGATATTTCGCTTTTCGCAGAAGTCTCTTAGCTTTTTCATTGCTGTATTATTCGGAATACCTTTCCCATTTTCCCACCTATTAACTGTCGAAAACGCAACGGACAGTTCGTTAGCAAATTCTGTTTGCGTAAGGAAAGCCTTCCTTCTGATAGTGCGTATTTCTGTTGATATATTCATTGAACAGCCCTCTTTTGAGTTACACATTTCCTATCTTACTATTATAGCGTTTTTATAGCGTTTTTCAAGTCCTATTGCTTCCCAATATTCTGGCAGCAACAAATCCGCAAGCGGTGTCCTTGTATTACAAAGCCAACTCGCTTGTTGAGTAATTATTCCCCAATCCCCAGAGAACGTAGGCCTGCGGCTCTAACTACACATCTTTAAAACAGACTCTTATGTACTGCTGTCAAAAAGAAAAAAACGATGCAGGGAGAATTGTTTGCTTCCGTTTTCCTACACTGGGTGTTCGATTTCTTAATATGTGTTTTCTTGAATGTACTTCCACTGCTGTTCTTCTTGATGGATTTTCTCCTGCAGGATAGCAACAACAAGCCTCTTGACAATCTGCCACTCTTTTTTTTCGGACAGCACGATAACTTTGATAATTTTTTCTTATTAGCTAGGACATCCGCATACTCCGCGCTCAATACCTTCACTCAAGGAAGCGATTTCTTATCTTGGTGGGATGCCAGATAGTCATGGACACCCTTGTCATTGGCTGTAAGTTTCCCACTATTAGGACACCTTACGGACTTGCACCGATTAGATTATGCCCATGCTGGGCGAACCAAAATTAGCAGCAGAAACTTCACGCTCCTGCTGCTATTCTAAGCACTATTAACTTATGCAGCCTGAGCTGTCTGCTTCTGGCAATCCATGCACAATGCTCTGCCGAAATTTTTCATTGAATACTGCATAACTTTCTCAGAAATATTTGCTCCGCAGCAATCACAGATAAGTTTCATTTCTTGATTTCCTTGACTACCCTTTTGCTTTACAACCTGTTTTTGCACTGTTGCTTTACCCAGAGCAGCTTCATCAGTCTTGCTGTCTGCTTCCGGATCATCGCCTGTCGCAATGCAAAGACTCATCATATAGGCATACTTGATAGCTGCTGTTTGCGCCTTCATAATCGCTTTATCTCCAGCATCCTGCCCAGAACCAAACCCCTGCAATACTATTGATTCTCCGCTGTCTGCATCAATAAGCTCTATCTTGACGCTAATTGTCGCCAAATGCTCCTTATTGCCTTTAAGGTTCACTACGTCAACCACAGAATCCAAAGCAGGCGTAACTACACTAGCAAGCTTATTCTTTGTCAGTGCTTCATTCACCTTGCACAGAACGTCTTCTGCTGTCGCATACTTGTACTGGTGATAGCTGTTCAAGCCATTCTTGCCAACATGGCTGCACTCGCTCATAACAGCAACTAATTTCTTTGCAATCTTTGCATTTTCCATGATTTAATACCCCTTTCTGATAATCATATGGCGCAGAATTTCATCCGTAAGCTTCGCTACGCGATCAAGCTCTCTGATAACTGTCTGTTTACCCTTAAACGAAAGCAACACATAAACACCTCCGCTAAAACCATGAATCTTATACGCAAGCTTTCTTTCACCCCAGTAATCAACGTCTTTAATACGTCCACCATTATCAGCAATCACCTTTTCAAGTTTAGCATTAACCTGCTTGCTGATTTCTTGCTCCGCAGGTTTTACAATATACATCATTTCATAATTTAAATCCATAGTTGTTCTCCTACAATTGCATATAACATAGCAGGACGATATTTCACCCCCTGCTGAAAGTAAAATTCAAGCAGCCTTACCCTGTGTCTTTTCCTTGAGCATTCTGCCATAAGGACAGTTTTCTGCAACAGCACAATAGCCAAGACATTTCCTGTCATGCCAACGCTCCTTTACTGTACATACTGGTGGTAAGGCATTATTATCTAACGCAGCTTGTAAACGCTTTGCCTTTTCGCTTACGTAAAGCTTCACCCAGCGGTCAGAAATTTTATTGATAGGAATGATATAGGCAGGCTTACTAATATTGCGTTCCGAAGCAATACGCAGGTTATAGTCCCTGCAAAGTGCTTGTATCTTCATACTATCTACTTTAAAACCTCTTGCTTCAAGCAGCATACGATAATAGTTAAGCTGAATTGCCCAATCCAACAGATGCTTCACTCCATCCATACGCCATTCTTTACGTGTTTTCGGCTGACCTTTTCTCGCACCTGTCTTATACACTTCCCCTGTCAGCACATCTACCTTGTAATAACCTAATGCACGCATAAGTTTATAAGAAGATGTAACCTTAAAATCACCTAAAGTCGCATCATCGTAATCGGCAATCTGTCCATATAAATCAAACTGCCCAGAAGTTATCTCATCAGCAAGACGTTCTTCGCTAAGCATATTGCCTTCCGTATGCGCTTCATTGATAGTATGTACAGCGGTGCCATGAAGGGCGTAGAGCTGCTGCTGTGGATTAACTGCATACTCCGTAGTTTGCTTGAGATAAGTTTCTCTCGTGCCACAAAGCAATTCCGTTACCGTAGCTTTTGGCAGCTTTCTATCCAAAGCTGCTGCAACAGCTCTCAACGTAGGCAAAAACATACATCTTTCAATACGAGGGCACTTATTAAGGCACTTTAAGACAGTCACACTACTCCCGTCAGGACAGATAAATTTGGTAGCAGGCATCACGCAGCACTCCTTTCTTTCAGTTCGTAATCATATTTCACATGAGTAATATAGCAATACGCATCTTCTTTTAAGTTCCTCATAATTTTTCTTTCCATTGTCGGGAAATCATCTAAATTGCTTACTGTTTTACTAAGAAAGTACCTGATATACTCCATTAAGTCGTCATAGGTTTTGAAGTATTCTACTGTCGATTCACCATCTTCAGCATAATCCAGCTTGTACTGCTCATTTACAAAAACGCCATTGTAATCATTAGTAATGTAAATTCCATCTTCAGATGCATCGGCAAAATAGATCAGCTTAATTTTATCTGCATATCTTTCACACAGAAGCTTTTGCAGGCTTTCTACATTCGGAGTCCATGCAGTTTCCGTTTCTGCCTGAAAAAAGTAAAAGCTGTCCTGTTTGCTGATAATCCCATCACAATCTACAATCATGTCGCCTCTATCAAGCTCCTGCAGCTCTGCTTCTTTATATCCATGTGCTAAAAACAGCTGATAGATATATGAAGCATACAAATCATCGTGACACGCACGAAATTTGTTAAAGAAGCTCTGGAGCAGCTTTTTATCCCGGCTATAAAACCACACCATATTATTGCACTCATTAGCCATAATCGAATCCTCCTTAAAATTTTGCAGACAGCCCTAAGCGAGCTGTCTGCCTTTCTATTTTTATGCAGCAGCAGGCAGAAGCAATAATCCCTTTTTCGCTGCTCTGTCCACACCCTCATCAAGCAGTGTTCCGCCTATACGTTCAAGCTCAGTAGCACGGTTATAATCAGCTACATCTTGCGAGCTGCGGGTAACAGCGTTTACCAAGCCGAAATGTGAAAAATCGTTACCCATAATAAAATGGCGCAGGATAGACGCACGTTCAAGCTTATTTAAGACATACCTATCACCCAATACTTCTACTGTCTGCACAGGATTTTCGCCCGTTACAATTCGCATCGCACTGCGCATCTTATCTACAGTAAGATTGAACTTAGCTTCATCTACCGCTGCACTAACAATATCCTGCACCTTCATAAAATATGCCTTGTCATCAGCAGCCAATGTTTCATCAGAATACAGTTCATACGCATTATCCGTATCCTCGACCTGTCTACCGGTATGATACTTCTTATGCGCATAATCTTTGCTGATCATGCCATTTTTACAAATCAGGCGATATACCAAAGGTTCAACCTTCAATGCGCCCAAGCCAATCTCACTGTTAGAAACCACAAAGCCTGCCTGCACGATATCGCCAGGTACGATTTCGGTTTTCATGGTTTTGTTAATAACCTTCAGATACAAGTGGGTTTCCGTAATATCTGCGCTCACCACCTCGCAGCCTTTCATCTGTGAAATTACAGGCAACACATGGTCTACAAGCTCCAGATTATCCAGTCTGCGATAGCGGTCACTCAAAAACGCTCTGAGTCTGCCATCCAAAGTACGCAGCATACGTTTTTCAGGATTCTTCGTCAGCCAGCCATTAACATTTTCATCGAGCAGCACAGGATATTCCGCACGCATACGCTCATAATACTTATAGGGAATGCCAAGGCGTTCTGCAAGCTGGCGGTGCGCAATCTCTCCCATGCGATAAGAAAGTACGTCGTCACCAGTAGCAACACTTATCATCGTCACACCATTAGTACTGTTTACTTTAAGGCTGCGTGTATCTGCAATCAGGTCTTGACGCGCTTCACGCTGACGTTCCAGCTCCTCATAAAGATTTTGAATAGTTTTGATTCCTTGTTTCATTTTGTGTTCCTCCTAATTTTTTGATATAGATTTGGTGTATATGATAAATAGGCTCACGCCAGTTCAAGCGTGCTCCTAGGATTTTCGGCACATAAAAATAACCGCTAGTATTGCTACCAGCGGTCAATCTTATGTTCCTATGTTCCTTTGCAAGGGCACTGTGATATATTCACAGGCTCATACACCATAATAATATATCATTGAAAAGAAAGACTATGACAAAACTACTTACTGAACCCTGACTTTACTGTAATATATTCAACCACAGCTCGTTTGGTTATCTTCCATTTACCTTTGATGCGAAAGCCTTTCAACTCTCCGCTGTTTAAAAGCTCATATACGCTGTTACGCCCTATGCCCAACATCTCCATAACATCATCTATGCTTAACATATCACTATATTCCTCAAACATTATTACGCACTCCTTTCGCAGATTATTTTCTAACAAGTGACTTGTTTACATCATATGTTAGCATTCCTATATAACTATACAGCACATAGTTTTCAAAACTACACTAATACAATATGTTAAGCAATAAACAGTTATAATTTCTTATAAGATGCCATACGCTCAGCATAAGCTACTAAGCTTGTGTACGTAATAAAATAATCTCTTCCTCTTTTATAATATTCTACTTTACCAGTCCTAATCAGTTTATAAATTACACCAGAGCTGCAGCTCAAAGCATATGCAGCATCTGTAACACGTAAAGCTATTTTATTCATTATAGCCACCTCCAAAATTTGATTACATATATGTTAGTTAAGAAGAAAGCAAACAAGCTGATTTAATTTTATATGATTTTATTTTATATCTTTTAATAACATATATAGTAATCCAGCTCAAAGATGCGGTGACATAGGTAGTTATAGGATATATCCATATGTAAGCTATAGTGAAGTAAGAAATAAGGAGTATCAAGATATGAGTGTTGTCTTCTATACCATAATCCGAAACTATAATTAACAGGATAGTTCTTTTACTAGTTACGCATCTGTACAGCAAAAAATAATCGGAGGTGCTTCAAATGCCAAAATCTGCTATTGAAAAACAAGTTCACAACAAATATGACAACAAACAGCGTAAATCTCAAGAGAAGAAAACTGAACGATTAAGCTTCCGGGTATCACCAGAAACAAAAGCAAGCTTTACAAAGCTGCAAAATGAAACCGGACTTCCCCAAGGAGCTTTGTTTGAATCATTAATCAGTAATAATCATTTACCTATAATTCAAAACGGTTCTCTCATTGCCAAAGAACTCGCAGTAGCAAGTCAACAGCTTAATATCACAAATATGTGTATCCGCCACGGCAATAATGGTTTAGCAATCGAGCAACTGCAGCAAGCGAATAATACATTCAATAATATTCAAAACTTATTGTTGCAAGCTTTAGGAGGAATCAGAAATGGCAATCTTTAAAATTGAACCTCATGAACAATACACGCTGAAAGGTATGCTTGATTATATCAGTGATGCCACTGTCCACGATAACCAAATATTATTTACAGATGCGCTTTATGCTATTAATACAAATCCATTATACGATATGATGATAATCAAACTCCTGAATTGCAAAACTGCCGGCGTACAGTACAAGCAAATCACGTTATCCCTCAACGAAGAAGAATCAGAACGGCAAACAGATTTCATTTGCTTATGTCAAGAAGCTGCATGGCTGCTTTACAATTATACACACTGCCAGATTGCCTACGCTGTACATGGTAATACTGATAATCTCCATACACATTTTATTTTAAACTCTGTAAGCTATCTTGACGGACACAAGTTGCATATAGGCTGGCAGGATACCGTTTACCTAAAGAGCAAGATAAATGCATTGCTGCAAAGATATAACTTCAGTTTAATTGTAAGCAAGGAATAAATAAGTAGATAACTCTCCAGCTAATAACGCCAATTTTCGATTTTATATGCCGTTTTCCATAAAATATTTTCTGAACCAAGCTCATAAAATTGATTTTTGGCGTTTTTAATGTTACAATGAGCATGAAAGGAGTTGATTTCATGCTCTGCCAATTTTCATTTAAAAATTTCAGATCCTATAAAGATGAAACTGTCTTCGATATGCAGGCAGCTAACCTACCTGAGTTTGCCGAAAATATTATTGACTGTAAGCCAGCTAGTAACCTTCTACCCGTAGCAGCTATCTATGGACCTAATGGTGGCGGTAAAACAAATATGCTGCAGGCTTTAACCTGCCTTATCTCTACCGTAGTAAAACCTATCTACGATATGGAAAAAACTCGTACTAAGCTTATAGTACAGCAAAAAGTATCTTGCACGCCCTTCCTGTTTGATGAAAAAACCTCTAGTGAGCCTACAGAATTCCTACTTTACTTCCGTACCAACGGATATGAGTACCGCTATTACCTTTCTATGCTTCATGATGAAATCATTGCCGAAGCACTGGACAGAAAAAAAATAGGCGGCAAACGCACCGCCCATGTTTTTGACCGAGAAGAAAAAGTTATTAATTTAGGCTCCAGTATAAATAAAGCATCAATAAATAGAGATGTAAATCCAAAGATGCCCTACTTATCGTTCTTGGCAATCAACTATGATATCCCTGCTATCAATGACGCTCAAAAATGGCTTGAAAGCTGCATTATCCGCAGCTATGCTAATCCTGAAGCTGAATTACAGATAATGCTGTCTAATAACAAAACCATACGCCGGCAAATTATCAGTGCTTTAAATGACATGGGTATTGATATCAATGGCTATCGCTACGACAACGATAGCAAACAACTCATCATGCAAAGAACACTGCATGGAAAAACCTACGAGTTATCCTATAAAGATGAATCCGATGGTACTAAAAAGCTCATTGCAGCATTGCCGATACTACTGATTGCTTTAGCAGAAGGACGGCTGGCTGTTATTGACGAATTAGATGCCAAGCTTCATCCGAAGCTACTGCGTTACATCATAGCTCTGTTTAAAAATCCTAAGCTAAATACGCATGGAGCGCAACTAATCTTCACCTCTCACGATATAGCAACTATGAAAAACACTGTTTACCGCCGTGACGAGATTTGGTTTGCCGCTGAAGGAGATAACCACAGCAGCGAACTGTACTCGCTCTATGAAATCCGCAAAGAAAACAACGAGCGTATCAACAATACCGCAGCTTATGACAAGCAGTATCTTGAAGGACGTTACGGAGCAGACCCATACTTGCAGAATATGCTGAAGGATGGTGAATGGCAATGAGCTTAAAACCTCCGAAAAAAGGCGACTTGAAGAAATCCTGGCTTAAGCCTAGACGTGACACTCCTAAAAAGATTCAACCTGAGTATCATCTTATAACTACCGAAGGTATAAGCACAGAGCCGGCTTACTTCCAAGGTGTCAAAAACACTATCAACAGCAAATATCGTGGCAGAGTGCAGTTAGATATCATCGGTGTAGGTGATAATACTCTCAACCTTTTACAGAAAGTAAAACAAAAAGTTGCCAAAAGCTCCAATATCTATAAGCACGTATGGATTGTCTATGATACTGACGATTTTCCTGCGCAAAACATTGATAAGGTTGTCGACCTTTGCCGTACTTATAGTAACGAAGAAACTACTTATCACGCGCTTTGGTCAAATCAATGCATTGAACTATGGTTCCTGCTGCATTTCTCGTTTATTCACTCAAATTTACATCGTCAGGAATATTGGGCAAAGCTAAGTTCATGCCTGGCTAAATTAAACGCAAGTGAATATAAGAAAAACAGGCCTGATATGTACCAGCTTTTGGAACCTTATATGGAGCAGGCTATTAGCAATGCCAAAAAGCTTGCCAGTATTAACAAAGGCAAGAAGGCTTCTCAATCCACGCCGGGAACAGAGGTATATCGCCTAATAGAAAAGCTGCTTCCGTATCTGAAATAATAGATTTTCTGCTACGCCCCTTGGCATAAACTGCCAAGGGGTATATTATTGTCAAAAAAATATTAGTACTTATATATATATTTCTGATTTAAATTTATCATAAAATCAACAAATTCTTTATCACTCCATTTTTGCATATTATGTTGTAAGCTTTCTTTATATTCTAATGCTATATTTTTTATTTCTTCTTTTGGTTTTACAATAATTCCTAAGCAATGATTAGATTTACTGTCTTTTTTTAGTACCTCATCTTCACTATATCCATTTTGTAAATCTCGTTCACGGACATCATTACTTCTATCTTTGACAATTTTACCGACAAACCCCTCCTCTTCTTCGATATTTTTATCAAATTTCCGATTACCATAAACACCATCAGCTATTTCGTAAAAAAGATTATACGCTGCTGTAAAAGTAGGCATAGCCGTAGCATTTGAAGCATTAGGCTTTGTACCTTCCCCTATATTATCAACAACTGTACAACATTTTTCTATAAAAAATCCAACTGGTTCTTTTATTACTTTATCACAAGCATTTCTATTTATATTTTCTCGTTGCTCTTCTAAAAGTAATTCTAAGCCATAGTTTGCTACATGTACTAACATAAATTTTATTTCATAATTATTAAGTGTATTTGGGTTTTTGTTTTCTTTATATTTTGTTATAAAATCAATATCTTTGGGCATGGAGTTTCCTAATTCAATGATATTGCAATTACGTGAAGCAAATTCCAAAACACTATCTTCACTTGATGCTAAAAAAACGTAATACATAGAAGATCTGATACTCTGCTCACCTAAAAATTCATTTTTCCCTTTAACTAATTTGCCTTCAATTAAATTAAAAAGATATTTGTTGCATTCATTTGAGTTATTAAAATTTAACTTATTAGTTATATTTACATATCTAGAATACAGCTTATCTTCTATGAACTTTCCTGTCATCTTTGTATCAGCTAATTCTGCTGTCGAATATTGTGTTACGCCCAACACCTTGCTATCTACCCTCAAATCAGTAAATATATTTAGTAAAAACTTTTTTATAAACATCGTATTATTTGTTTTTATTAGCGACGCTTGTGGGAGCTTTATATCAAACAATTGGCTCAATCTAGGTCCTATGACTATTCCTGCTATCATCTTAGCTAAATTATCAAATTTCTCTTTGTAGCCATCAGTAATCAGAAACAACGTATTTAGTAAAACAGCACACCCAGTGCTTACATCACCGCCTAGGCATAAAACAAACTGTTTCTTGGACATTTTTCTATTTTCATCAGCGATAACTTCATAGTTAATACTTTGTAAACTTTCAACGCCGTATTTTTCGCAATATGATTTTTCTAAATTATCTATTATATTCTTTTTGGCAAAGCTTATAATATTGCTATAATTACACTCAGGTAGTTTATTAAAGAATTCATTTTTTACTCCTTCCATTGTTTTTAGCATATCAATAACAAGGTCACTGTCATCAACGTCATCTTTAGTATTCAACTTTATATCATTCAAATATTTACCAAATATGCGGCGCAAACTTCTATTATCACTAGCAATAACACTTTGATTAACTTTATCGTTTACAACAAAGTTATCTTCAAAAATATTGACGAAGTTATTTATACCAGAAGTTCCTATCATTCCTAGCTTACACTCTGCATTGCATCTTACGCAGAATGTTTTACAATTCACTAGTCAATTTTAAATATATTTCATCTATAAATTCATTATCTATCAAGGCTTTTAAATCATAAGGCAGCTGATTTTTTTGTATTGTTTCATCAATTTTCCTACATATTTCTAGCTGCTTTTGAGCAAAAAAATTTCCTATATGCCAGCATTGATGAACAAAACACGGAAAAGCATTCATATTACCAAGATATTTACGGGATACATGCCGAAATACTAATTCACAAAACCCATCATGGAGATTTTTTTCACAATAACACTCTCTTATTTTCAGCATCTTCCTCGGCTGCCTATTCTTAAATTGATACATATTCCCCATACGTTGTGCGCTCTCATAACTCGATACATATTCCACCTCTGCCATTTGCTCAAATAGCCTTTCCTTATCCTTATCATTTAAATGTTTCTGAGCCATAGTCACAGCCATAGTCATAATACCTCCCACAAGCATAAGTATTTCTTTTAATTATACTACACTTGCGGGAGATATGTCTTTAATCTTATTCTTTTCTTAAATCAGCAAAATGCTTTGATAATAAATTAGTCACCTTCTTACGTTCATCCTGCACATCACGTAAATATATTGATGTCGTCGAAATATTGGTATACCCAAGCATAGCCTGTACCATATTTAAGGACATTCCGCTAATCAAAGCATTTGTCGCAGCCATTGCTCGAAGCGAATGTACTGCTATTCTCGGCAAATTATGCTTTTTGCAAAGCCTTTTCAGCCATAAATAAAAGCTGTCACCATTAACTGGCACAGCTTCATTCTGTTCATTAGCATTTCTTGATATAAAAACCAGATTCTGCGGATTTGTTATTCTATTCTTAGTAAGCCATTCATCAAGCAGTTTCTTATACTCTAAAAACAATTGCTTGAGAAAATCGTCAAAATATAGCGTCCGTACAGAAGCATCCGTTTTAGGAGTCCCTAAAAATGGTTTTCTACCATTAACATACTTCATTGCTTCTGTTATTTTCAGCTCTCGACGCTCTAAATCTACACGATCCCACGACAAGCCTAAAAATTCTCCTTTCCTCGCTCCAGTCGTCAGCGCAATATAAAACATCAGCCTATTTTTTTGATTGCTTAAATTATGCGGCATATCCTCTATGATTTTCATTGCTTTACGTAGCGTTTCACTATCCCAGATTGGATAATGCGTTGATTCTGCTTTTATCAGTAAATCACGAGATACAGCATCACATGGATTCTTTGCCAAATATTTCCATGCGCAAGCCTTATTAAAGATAAGATTCAGCAGCTTAAAGTGCTTCATAATTGTAACACTAGATAATTTTTTCTCATTCTTACTATCCAAACGCATATTAGCACTACTAAGACTCTGCATAAAGCGCAAAATATCCTCATCGGTAATTTTATCCATTTTCTTAAATCCAAACGCAGGCAACAACCTGTCATTCAGCATCTGCTCGTAGTTAACCATAGTTATAGTTCCCACCCTGCAACTATGCTTTTGCTTCCAATAATCAACAAACTCCTTAAACGTGACAGGCTTGTCGACATTCAGTTTGCCGGTAACCTCCAAAACAAAAGCAGCTAACTCTATTGACGCTTTCTTTTTCGTCGTTGCATAGATAGTTTTTGTGAATCTACGCTGCTTATGTTGTTCATCGTAGCCATTAGATACTCTTAATTCCCACTTATTATTCCCTTTGCTTACCATTGACCCTGCCATAATTTATACCTCCTGTAAATTTTATTTTTCATTTTGTTACATATATAGAACAGGAGAAGAACTACACATTCTGCAATCCTTCTCCATTTAAATATTTTTACTTGATGCCATTCCAAGCTGGTGTTCCCATATTCTTTTCTGCCCACTCAACCAAAGCTTCCTGCGTATAGTAATAGCACTTGCCAATTCTAGTAGCTGGCAGTTTTCCATCCTTGGTAAGTGCAAGTACTCTTGCATAACTTATTTTTCCATCAAAAAAGTATGTAGAAACATCCTTAGCACGTAAAAAATTCGGTTTGCTGGTTTTCGCTAAATCATTCATTTCAACCAAGCTCCTTATATAATGTATTTAGGTTGATAAAGGTAACCTATAA
>ULSU01036226.1_pt1 | contig 26480 bp, 20 predicted proteins | sample 1956941 | NCBI WGS metagenome assembly ULSU01 (sample SAMEA4835715, study PRJEB28245) | human gut metagenome | biome: gut microbiome; material: fecal sample | place: Denmark | collected 2008
TAAGACTGAAAGTAGTCAACTAAAAGCGTTAAACTACACAGAGTAAGGACGGTGTGCGCATTGTCTTACAAATACAGAACATACTGTAGCTTTTTATAATATCAATTCTTTAACAATTTAATCAAGCAATTATGAAGAAAATATTATTACTTATCATGTCTGTCATAATGCTGACAGCATGTTCGTCTGACGACGATGGCGTAGGCGTTAAGGACGATTCGCCCTCAACGCAAGTGTTTGTGATGGGGCAGGAGGTGAAGGCTAACGCGGCAGCCCCCGTTTCCTTCTTGGCAACGTATGCTCCGGCTTATTATTTCGTTCGTGTGGACAACCGTATCCCGAACATGGGAGCGTGCAAGCCCAACTATTATTGGCCGCGCACTGAGCGTGGCGGTTCGGTCTTCGCCGAGGGCAACAAGGGTACTGTAAACACCACTTATCCCTACTGGAAGTTCTTCGGTCAGGACGGCATCACCAAGTACGTGTACGACACTACGGGCAAGGCTGTGCAGGCTACACTCGGCGACGTGCCTTCTTACGCTTCGATGATGTCTGCCAACCAGGACTGGTCGCTGGATGTTGATGAGATTGACACCAAGGACTTGCACATCATCTGGTATGTGTCCAAGTTCGAGAGCGGCGTTTGGCATGTAGACGGTGTGCTCACATTCAAGAGTGTAGACAACATCACTGATGTGCCAGGCATCAACAAGGATAATAAGTTTGAGGACTCTGCCGAGACTCCTTCGCTGCCTAACGACGGCAAGGGCAACATCGAGGTGGATATACACCAGCAGGAACACAAGACATGGCAGGAAATCAAGACCACGGTTCATGTGCGCGACCTCGTAGACAATGTCGTAGTGGAGATTCCGCTCGAGCACGAGAACATCGCTGAGTCTGACGACTTCGCCATCCGCACTTACGACGTAGAGCTCGAATCGCGCATCTACATCAACGGCACCGAGTATGCTCTTGACAGCACCACCCCCGTGAAGGTGACCATCGAGCACCGTGCCGACAAGGCTGTGTTCACAATCGTGTGCAAGGATGCTAAGTATCTGGCTGCGCTGCGTAAGGAGTTTGAGGATGGTGTAACGGTAGAAATCCACACCTATCCGAAGAACCTCACACCGGAGGTGGTATGGGGCAAGCTGAAGAACTCTACCGTGAAGGTGTCGCCTGCCTCGTATGAACACCTTATCTTCAAGGGTGCGACGAGTGCGTTGTTCACCGAGTAGGTGAGTGCATAATAGTATAAAACGAAACGAGGTCAATGCGCGTGCATTGACCTCGTTTTGTTTATGCTTGTATATTGCTGTTTGCTTAGAACGTGATGTTCACACCGGCTGCAAACGCGTTGTTGTTACGTGTGTAATCAGAGTTGTAAGTGTTAGACACGCCGGGAGCGAGAGTAACAGTCTCCGAAGTCTTCACGTGGTTGTAGAACGTGTGGAAGTAAGCCACGGAGAAGTCGAGCTTCTTTGTGATGTGGTAAACGCCGCCCAAGCCAACAGAGTTGGAGCCAACTACGAACGACTTATCGTCCATGTACTTGTCTGTCAAGCCGTAGTTGGTGTTCTGCCAACCGGTGCTGACCGTAATCTTCTTTGTCACATCGTACTCAACGCCGGCGTTGAACTCGAGTGTGCCGCGCTTCTTGAGCAGCTTGTTGCGGTTGTTGTACGATGTAGCGTTGTAGTCGTCGAACCAGTGGAAGCCCACGTTGATGCGCAGCTCGTCGATAGGGCTGTAGCCCACGCCCACGGTGAGCAGCGACGGGATGTCACCAGCAATCTTCTTGCCGTCGGCGTACTCGCCGATAGCCTCATTTATCTTGGTGTCGAACTGCTGCTTCAGACCGGCTGTTGTAGCTACGACGGTTGGGTTGTTGAGTACTGCAGTAGAAGTCTGCTCTGCCTTGATTATAGCCTGCTCCTGCGGCATACCAGCCTTCGTGAATTTGTCAGTGAGTACCTTGTTCATCTGGTTCTTCAGATTGTCGTCGAGGTTACCGATAGACGGCAACTGATTGACCGATTTGTTCTTAAGACGCATACGGGTCTTGAACTCGTACTTAGCCGAGAAGTTCCAACGTCCGGTCTTATAGTCGACAGCCAACATTGGTGTGAAGCCGATGCCGCTCTGGTCGCAGCTCAGCTCGATGTTAGCCGAGTTTTCCTTTGAAGGGTCGAGCACCTGGTAGAGTGGCATATTGCCCACCTTGATGTCCTCAACATATCCGTAGTAGTTACATGTAGCGTAGATGCCGCGCAAGCCGGCGTAAACGCTGAAGTTGTCGTTCACCTTGTAAGCTGCACCTGCCGAAAGACCGAAGTAGTACTGACGACCATGCATGTAGCTGTTGAAACTGTACGAGCCCTTCTTGCCGAAAGCCTGGTCGGAGGTGAACATCTCTGCGCCGAGCGCGTTGTCGATAGCACCAGCCAAGCCGATAGCACCCATAGCAGTCTCGCCAACGATCTTCTCGAACGAGCCGAGTCCGTTGTCGAACGTACACTTACCGCCACCGCCGGTCAGAGCGAAGTTGCCCTGCAGCGACCATCTGCCCTTGTTGTAGGCATACTGGAAAGACGGGATAACGGGAGCGAAAGCCTTACCCTTGAAATCGCGTGGAGTAGTGGGGTTGTTCACGTTGTTGGTGAACAACTTGTAGTCGTTCTTGATTGTACGTGTCTGGTATGCCAGCTGCCAGTTGAGAGCGAGGTGGCTTCCTTCGCCCATAAACACAACGCCGGCAGGGTTGTAATACACACCATCAATACCAATAGAAGCCTCGCGGCTCATCATACGATTAAAAGCGACGTGCTGGTTGGTGTTAGTGAGAAGACCACCGGCGAAAGTCGCACTGCTTGAGGCAATCGCTGCTGTCAAGCATACTGTTTTAAACTTGTTTACCATAATTACCTTAAATAATTGGTTGCAAAGTTAGCTGAATTGTTCTAAACTTCGTCTGTATCATGGTTTATTTTAATAACTATTAACGCTTTGCGGTTCAACTTCGCGTGTGCGTACATTATGCTTTTGGTGCACTTGAGACAAGTGCACCCCCTGAAAATGTTCGACTTCGCGTGTGCGTACATTATACTTTTGCCACCGCTCGCGTCCGCCGTCCGATCAGATTGCGTTCGGTGTCCGATCGGATTGCGTTCGGTGTCCGATCAGATTGCGTTCGCTGTCCGATCAGATTGCGTCCGCCGTCCGATGGCATTTGTAGGGCTAAGACGGACACCGAACGCTTGATTATGGCAGGCTGCGTGGGTATGGTAGGTTGCGTGGGTATGGCAGGGATGCCATACCCTCCTATGTATCACCAAAATCAATAAAAAACGTTTAAATGCGTGCGGCTATAGCCTAAGTCTTGAAAAAAAAGAGTAACTTTGCAGCATAGTACTATTTTATACGTATATATTCATTAACAGCAAATTAAGATCAAGACCAATTCCTTGCGACGCGTGGATGCGCCGTTGGGAGTGTCACCCCTTTTGTTTAAACGTAAAAGAAATATGCACAAAGCAGGATTTGTAAACATAGTGGGCAATCCTAATGTGGGCAAGTCGACGCTGATGAACCAGCTCGTCGGCGAGCGCATCAGCATTGCCACGTTCAAGGCGCAGACCACGCGCCACCGCATCATGGGCATCGTGAATGAGGAGGACGCGCAGATTGTCTTCTCGGACACGCCCGGCGTACTTAAACCGAACTATAAGCTCCAGGAGTCGATGCTCGCATTCTCGGAGTCGGCGTTGCAGGATGCCGACGTGTTGCTCTACGTCACCGACGTAGTGGAGAACCCCGAGAAGAACCAGGACTTTCTCGACAAGGTGAAGCGCATGACCATACCCGTGTTGCTGCTCATCAACAAGATTGACCAGAGCGACCAGAAGACGCTCGGCGACACCGTGGAGCGCTGGCATCAGCTGCTGCCCAACGCCGAGATCCTCCCCATCTCGGCAAAGAACAAGTTCGGTGTCGACATGCTCATGCGCCGCATCAAGGAACTGCTGCCCGACTCGCCGCCGTTCTTCGACAAAGACCAGCTTACGGACAAACCGGCACGCTTCTTCGTCTCGGAGATTATCCGCGAGAAGATACTGCTCTACTACGACAAGGAGATTCCGTACTCGGTGGAGGTGAAGGTGGAGTCGTTCAAGGAGACCGACAAGCACATCGACATACACGCCGTGATATACGTGGAGCGCGACTCGCAGAAGGGCATCATCATCGGACACCAGGGTGTGGCACTGAAGAAGATGTCGACCGAGGCACGCAAGTCGCTCGAGAAGTTCTTCGGCAAGAGCGTATATCTCCACACCTTCGTGAAGGTAGACAAGGACTGGCGCAGCTCGCAACGCGAACTCGACAACTTCGGATATAACCCGGAGTAAACTCCCCTGAATAGCAAAGAGGGGACACTCTCGTCAGACTGGCGAGGGCCGGAGTCAGGTCAGCTTCGGAAAATCGTTAACAAGGATGCAGAGACCACATCCTACAAGCCTCCGTGAGATGCGGAGGAAAGAATGACTAAAAGAATATGGCAAATTTAGTGGCAATAGTGGGACGCCCGAACGTGGGCAAGTCTACACTGTTCAACCGCCTGACCAAGACACGTCAGGCAATCGTTAGCGACACCGCCGGCACAACACGCGACCGTCAGTACGGCAAGTGCGAGTGGAACGGACGCGAGTTTTCTGTAGTAGACACCGGCGGATGGGTCGTGAAGAGCGACGACATCTTCGAGGATGCCATCCGCAAGCAGGTGATAGTGGCAACCGAGGAGGCTGACGTGGTGCTCTTCGTCGTTGACGTGCAGACCGGACTCACCGACTGGGATCAGGACGTGGCAACCATCCTCCGCCGCACAAAGCTCCCCGTGATACTCGTGGCTAACAAGACCGACAACAACGACCAGATATACGACGCGGCTGAGTTCTACGCACTCGGACTGGGCGAGCCGCAGTGCATATCGTCGGCAACGGGTAGTGGCACGGGCGACCTGCTCGACCTCGTGCTCACAAAGCTCAAACCCGAAGTGAAGGAAGACGTAGAGGACGGCATACCACGCTTTGCCGTAGTAGGACGCCCGAACGCCGGCAAGAGCTCTATCATCAACGCCTTCATCGGCGAAGACCGCAACATCGTGACCGAGATAGCAGGCACCACACGCGACTCTATCTACACACGCTACGACAAGTTCGGCTTCGACTTCTACCTCGTGGACACAGCCGGAATACGCCGTAAGAACAAGGTGTCGGAAGACCTGGAGTTCTACTCAGTGATGCGCTCCATCCGCGCCATCGAGAACTCCGATGTCTGCATCCTCATGCTCGACGCAACACGCGGCATCGAGGCACAGGACATGAACATCTTCCAGCTCATACAGCGCAACAACAAGTCGCTCGTGGTGGTAGTGAACAAGTGGGACCTCGTGGAGAACAAGGATCAGGCAGTCATCAAGACCTTCGAGAATGCTATCCGTCAGCGCATGGCTCCGTTCGTCGACTTCCCGATCATCTTCGCTTCGGCACTCACCAAGCAGCGCATCTTCAAGGTGCTCGAAACAGCCAAGGAGGTATACCTCAACCGCAAGGCGCACGTGGGCACATCGAAGCTCAACGAGGTGATGCTGCCGCTCATCGAGGCATACCCACCACCATCAACAAAGGGCAAGTACATCAAGATAAAGTACTGCACGCAGCTGCCTAACACGCAGATTCCGTCGTTCGTGTTCTACGCCAACCTGCCGCAGTACATCAAGGAGCCGTACCGTCGCTTCCTTGAGAACAAGATTCGCGACAACTGGTCAATGCACGGCTGCCCAATAAACATCTTCATCCGACAGAAGTAACTAAAGGGGGTGCAGTTGTCTCAACTGCACCAACCAAGAAGCAAGTGCAACTAAAGGGGGTGCAGTTGTCCCAACTGCACCAACCTATCTGCACCAATCTAACTGGTTGGTGCACTTGAGACAAGTGCACCCCCTATTTGCACCCTCTATTTACACCAATCTATGCGACACATTATATATTTAATAACAACCTTGTGCTGTCTGGTCCTCGCCTCCTGCGGCAACAAGGCATCAAACGTCAGCCCCGACGAGATGGCATCGCGTGCGGCGAAGCTCTACTACGAAAATCTGCTGCACGGCAAGTGCGAGGCATACGTCGACGGCTTCTACCGCCCCGACAGCATACCCGAGAGCTACCGCGAGCAGCTCATAGTGAGCGCGAAGCAATACGTGGGACAAATGAAGAAAGACCACCAGGGTTTGGTGAGCGTAGAAGCAGTGGGCGCACGTACCGACACGGCGAAGCACGTGGGCGAGGCATACCTGCTACTCGGCTTCGGCGACAAGACAAAAGAAGAAGTCGTTGTGCCACTCGTGCTGCACGACGGCAACTGGATGCTAAGATAATGATATAGAGGGTGTGTCAAAACTATAGAATTGTGATGAATGGCTAACTGTAGGAGACTACGGCATTCTTGCCGTAGTCATCGCAAACAGTTGTATTTCAGTTACTAATGGCTACGGCAGGAATGCCGTAGCCTCCTACGATTAGAACCGTTTGCTATTCAATTTGCCAAATATTTTAGTTTTGACACACCCTCATAAACCACTTGCGTGTGGGGTATAAACAAAAAAAGAGCCATGTTGCATCAACTGCGACATGGCTTTTCAATTAATAGTAAAGTGATGACTATCAGTTTTTCTTATTCTTTGAGAAGGTAATTATTAGGTGATTGTTTAAAAGGTATTTATCTGCTCGCTTCGTCCTGTAAAAGAACCGCTCGCAGACGGTTTGTGTCTTATGGTCTTGGTAGGTTGTTATGTATTGATGATAATTTTCGTTTGCAAAGATAGTTTTATTTTCTAATATCCACAAATTATCCGCCACTTTATTTTTGAATTAGTTGTTTTTTATTCTTTTTCGGGGTGTTTTTTGTCGTTTTTTCAGTTTTTGCGCAAAATATTGAGCCATATCAATGCGTTAATAGAATAATAATCCGTAATTTTGTCTCACTCCAATATCACCATCTCACCCCCCCCTCACCACAACAACATCATCATGGCCACCATATCTCCCTTTGCCCGTCCGCTATACGTTATGCTCAAGCCTGTTGGCGCAGCCTGCAACCTGCGCTGCGAGTACTGCTACTATCTTGAGAAGTCGAACCTCTACAAGGACACGCAGAAGCGTGTGCTGACGGAGGAGATGCTCGAGCAGTTCACCCGAGAGTATATTGATGCACAGACCTCGCCCGACATCCTCTTCACATGGCACGGCGGCGAGCCGCTGCTGCGCCCGTTGGCGTTCTATAAAAAAGCGGTGGAGCTGCAGCGCAAGTACGGCGCGGGCAGACGCATCTCCAACTCGATACAGACCAACGGCACGCTGCTCAACGACGAGTGGTGCCGCTTTCTGCGCGAGAACAACTGGCTCGTGGGCATCTCCATCGACGGACCGCAGGAGTTTCACGACGAGTTCAGGCGCACTGCGTCGGGCGGACAGACATGGCAGAAAGTGATGCACGGCATACGCCTGCTGAAGAGGCACGGTGTGGAGTGGAACGCCATGGCGGTGGTGAACGACTTCAACGCCGACTATCCGCTCGACTTCTACCACTTCTTCAAGGAGAACGGCTGCCAGTATCTACAGTTTACGCCCATCGTGGAGCGCACGGTGAGCCACGCCGACGGCAGACACCTCGCCACGCTCACCGATGCTGCCGACGCACCGCTATCGGACATGAGCGTCACGCCCGAGCAGTGGGGACGCTTTCTCTGCACCATCTTCGACGAGTGGGTGCGCCACGACGTGGGCAGGATATATGTGGAGCTGTTCGACTGTATGCTTGCCAACTGGGTCGGCGTGGCACCAGGCATCTGTATGTACGCCAAGGAGTGCGGACACGCCGGCGTGATGGAGTTCAACGGCGATGTCTACTCTTGCGACCACTTCGTGTTCCCCGAATACCGACTGGGCAACATACGCGAGAAGACTATCACCGAGATGCTCTACGGCGAGCAACAGCAGCACTTCAGCGAGCTGAAACACAAGTCGCTGCCACAGGAGTGCAAGGAATGTCGTTGGGAGTTTGCCTGCCACGGCGAGTGTCCGAAGAACCGCTTCGTAAACGATTGCTACGGCAATCCCGGCAAGAACTATCTGTGCCGCGGCTACCGGCAGTTCTTTGAGCACGTGGCACCATATATGGAGTTTATGAAGAACGAATACCTTAACCAGCGTCCGCCTGCGAACGTGATGGATAAGGTGGAGGAGATAGAAAGACAAAGGGGTTAAGCCGCCGGCTTAACCCCTTTGTCTATGTGTTTTATACTGATTTTATCTGTTGGCTTGCGCTTGACGGATCTTGTTCATTTCTACTTCTTTTACACGCTTGAAGAGGTCGGAAGCGAAGACGAGGTCGTTGAGCTTCTCGTTCGTAGCACCCATCACGTCGTCCTTAGTGCCCTGCCACTCGTTGTTGCCCTGGTAGATGAAGAGGATGTTCTCACCGATGCCCATCACCGAGTTCATGTCGTGCGTGTTGATGATGGTCGTTATGTTATACTCCTTCGTGATAGACGAGAGCAACTCATCGATGACGAGCGACGTGTGAGGGTCGAGACCCGAGTTCGGCTCGTCGCAGAACAGATACTTCGGGTTGAGCACAATGGCGCGCGCAATAGCCACACGCTTCTGCATACCGCCCGATATCTCGCCCGGATACTTCAGTTGGGCATCGCCGAGGTTCACGCGGTCGAGGCACTCCTGAGCACGGCGCACACGCTCGCGGTAGTTCATAGAAGAGAACATGTCGAGCGGGAACATCACGTTCTCCAATACGTTGAGCGAGTCGAAGAGGGCTGCACTCTGGAAAATCATGCCCATCTCGCGGCGCATCTGCACCTTCTCCTCCTTCGACATCGCCACGAAGTTGCGACCGTCGTAGAGCACATTGCCACTCGTAGGCGTGAGCAGACCCACGAGGTTTTTCATCAGCACGGTCTTTCCCGAACCGCTCTGTCCGATGATAAGGTTCGTCTTGCCGTCCTCGAAGACGGCGTTGATGTCTTTCAGCACTTCCTTGTCGCCGAATGACTTATATAAGTGTTTTACTTCTATCATAAGATGTTGAGATGTTGAGATGTTGAGGTGTTGAGATGTTGAGGTGTTGAGATGTTGAGTTGTTGAGGTGTTGAGATTTGTTGTTAGGATGGTAATGTCACCACCTCACCATCTCACCACAACAACTTCATTTTTCACCATCTCACCATCTCACCACAACAACTTCATTTTGCTTAGCTGAGTAGCTGAGTGAGGAACACGTCTGAGAACAATATCAATACACTTGAGCAGACAACGGCATCGGTGCTCGCCTTGCCAACCTCCACCGAGCCGCCCTCGACGGTGTAGCCGAAGAAGCTCGACACGCTCGCGATGATGAACGCGAAGACAAGACTCTTGATGATACTCATCCACATGAACCACGCGTTGAACGAGTGCTGCAAGCCCAACGTCAGGTCTTCGGGCGAGAGGATGTGTCCGATGAACGCCGTGCCGTAAGCTCCGAGAATACCCGTGGCTGAAGAGAAGATGACGAGGAACGGCATCAGTGTGACCAGTCCCAGTATCTTCGGCAGGATGAGATAGTTGGCGGAGTTGACACCCATTATCTCCAAGGCGTCAATCTGCTGCGTCACGCGCATCGTGCCCAGCTCCGAGGCGATGTTAGAGCCCACCTTGCCGGCAAGGATAAGGCACATGATACTTGAGGAGAACTCCAAAAGCAAAATCTCACGAGTGGTGTAGCCCGACACCCAACGCGGCATCCACGGACTCTGGATGTTCAGCTTCATCTGGATGCAGATGACGGCTCCGATGAAGAACGAGATGAGCAGCACGATGCCTATGGAGTCGACACCGAGCGCAGACATCTCTTTGATGTACTGCTTCAGGAACATGCGCATACGCTCAGGGCGCGCAAAGGAACGTCCCATCAGAAGGATGTAACGGCCTAATGTGTTTAAGTATTTTAATATCAACATAGTTGCTAACTCATTATTAATATGTATTAATGTTGCAAAAGTAGCAATAAAAACATAAAAACTCAGCATTACACCTAAGTTTTTATGTTTTATTTGTGGTATTTCTATCAAATTGCACTACCTTTGTACAATATTATAATAACAAGAACATGAGCGAAATCGACATAAAGAATGGTCAGGCGGCTGAAGCTGCAGCAGAGGAGAAACCCCACTGCATGGTGCTCCGCACCGAAGGACTGGTGAAACGATACGGCAAGCGTACCGTTGTCAACGACGTGTCTATCAATGTGAAGCAGGGCGAAATAGTCGGTCTGCTCGGTCCGAACGGCGCCGGCAAGACAACGTCGTTCTACATGACCACCGGACTCATCGTGCCTAACGACGGCCATATCTATCTCGACGACAAGGATATAACCGACTATCCCGTCTATAAGCGTGCACGTGCCGGTATCGGCTACCTGCCGCAGGAGGCGAGCGTGTTCCGCAAACTCAGTGTGGAGGACAATATCATGGCGGTGCTCGAGATGACAAAGCTGACACATCATGAGCAGTTGGAGAAACTCGAAGCACTCATTGCCGACTTCAACCTCGGCAAGGTGCGCAAGAACATGGGCGACCAACTCTCCGGTGGCGAGCGTCGACGCACTGAGATTGCACGCTGCCTCGCCATCGACCCGAAGTTCATCATGCTCGATGAACCATTCGCCGGCGTAGACCCTATCGCTGTGGAGGAGATACAGCACGTGGTGTGGCGACTGAAGTACCGCAACATAGGCATCCTCATCACCGACCATAACGTGCAGGAAACACTCACCATCACCGACCGCGCCTACTTGCTCTTCGAGGGACGCATCCTCTTCCAGGGCAAGCCGGAGGAACTGGCGCAGAACCGCATCGTGCGCGAGAAGTATCTCGGTTCGCAGTTCGAGCTGAAGATGAAGGATTTCCAACTCGTCGACGAGCAGAAGCGCAAGCGCGACCGCGAGCGCGAACTACAAGGATAAGTAACAAGAACTTTAAGGTATAACCAACAACATGAAGATATTATTTGTTTCGGATATTCACGGCTGTCTGCCCACACTGCAGCAAGTGCTCGGCTTCTACGACCGCGAACACTATGATATGCTCTGCATTTTAGGCGACATACTCAACTACGGACCGCGCAACAGCATACCCGAGGGCATCGACCCGAAAGGCATCGTGGCACTGCTCAACGAGCGCAAGGACAGCATCGTAGCCGTGCGTGGCAACTGCGATGCCGAGGTCGACCAGATGCTCCTGGACTTCCCGATGATGGCAGACTACGCCCTCGTCGTAGACGGCACACAACGCTTCTTCCTCACACACGGACACGTCTACAACGAGCAGAACCGTCCTACGTTGAAGCACGACATATTCATCTACGGACATACCCACCTCTGGAAGCTCGAAGCGACAGAGCAGGGCGACGTGGTCTGCAACCTCGGCTCCATAACATTCCCAAAAGGCGGCAACGAACCCACTTTCGCAACCTACGATGACGGCGTGCTACGCGTGCGCAGAATGGACGGAACAGTGCTGCAAGAGCTTGTTAAAAAAACAAATTTTTGACCTATATATTCTCTATTTACATTATTAATGTGTAATTTTGCACTTCCGTGGAATATAATAAGTAAAAACAATAAATACAAACAACGAAGAAATGAACATTTCATTTGAAAATCCCGACAAAGTGAATGGTCTGTTGACTATCACAGTCGAAGAGTCAGATTTCCAGGACTCTGTCGAGAAGACACTTAAGGACTACCGTAAGAAGGCTAACATCCCTGGCTTCCGCCCGGGTCAGGCTCCTATGGGTCTCATCAAGCGCCAGTTCGGTGCATCTGTACGCTACGACGCTGTAAACAAGTTCGTAGGCGAGCAGCTCTACAAATACATCAAGGACAACAATATCCAGATGCTCGGCGAGCCTCTGCCTTCTGACAAGCAGGAGACTCCGGCTGACATCGAGAAGCCAGCTCCTTACACATTCGTATTCGACATTGCTGTTGCTCCGGAGTTCAACATCACTCTTGACGGCCGCAACAAGATCGACTACTACACAATCAAGGCTGACGAGAAGCTCATCAACGAGCAGGTAGATATGTACGCTGGTCGTGCAGGCAGCTACGAGAAGGTAGAGGAGTACGATGGCGAAAAGAACGATATGCTCAAGGGCGACTTGCGCGAGCTCGACGCTGAGGGCAACACAAAGGAAGGTGGCATCACCGTTGAGGCTGCTGTTCTTATGCCTTCATATATCAAGGTTGACGAGCAGAAGGACCTCTTCAAGGGTGCTAAGCTCGGCGACATCATCACATTCAATCCGCGCAAGGCTTATCCGGAAGGCGAAGCAGAGATCTCTGCTCTCCTCAAGATCGACCGCGAGGTAGCTAAGGAGCTCGAGTCTGACTTCAGCTATCAGATCACAGAGATCAGCCGCTACAAGAAGGCAGAGATCAATCAGGACCTCTTCGACCAGGTATTCGGTAAGGACGAGGTTAAGAGCGAGGAAGAGTTCCGCAACAAGATTGCTGAGTCGCTCAAGCCGCAGCTCGAGACCAACTCTAACTTCAAGTTCCTCCTCGACGTTCGCGAGTACTGCGAGAAGAAGGTAGGCGAGCTCACATGGCCTGACGCACTCCTCAAGCGCGTTATGCTCCTGAACAACCAGGACAAGGGCGAGGAGTTCGTAGAGAAGAACTACGCTGAGAGCATCAAGCAGCTCGAGTGGCACCTCATCAAGGAGCAGCTCGTTAAGGCAGCAGAGGTGAAGGTAGAGGACGCTGACATCCGTGAGGCAGCTAAGGAGATGGCTCGTATGCAGTTCGCTCAGTACGGCATGACAAGCATTCCTGAGGAGTACATCGACAACTACGCTAACGAGCTTCTCAAGAAGCGTGAGGCTGTTGACAACTTCGTAGAGCGCGCAATCGACGTGAAGCTCGCTGCTGCACTCAAGAACACTGTTACTCTCAACGAGAAGGAGATCACTCTCGACGAGTTCAACGAAATGATGAAGTAATCGACTTTATCCAATAGATTAAAAAACTCCCTTGCAGACTGCAGTCTGCAAGGGAGTTTTTTTAATTGGTAATTATTAATTAGTAATTGAACTTGCGAAAGTTCAATTACTAATTTCAACTTTCAATTCGATTTACTCGTTCTCCGGAGCCTTGTCGATAAGGTCCATGAACTGGTCGAGCTTCGGAGTGATGATGATCTGTGTGCGGCGGTTGCGCTGCTTGCCCACCTCAGTAGAGTTAGCAGTCACGGGGTTGTACTCGCCACGTCCACCTGCTGTGAGACGCTTCGGGTCTACACCATACTGGTTCTGCAGAGCCTGCACCACGCTCGAAGCACGCAAGCAAGAGAGGTCCCAGTTGTTGCGGATGTTCTTCATCGACGCAGCCTTAGCGTTCACCGGCACGTTGTCGGTGTTACCCTCGATGAGTACCTCGTAGTCCTTATAGTCGGTGATGATCTTAGCGATCTTGCTCAGAGTCTCCGAAGCACGCTCGTTGATTTCGTACGAACCGCTCTTGTAGAGCATGTTGTCAGCAAGCGAGATGTAAACAACACCCTTGAGCACCTGCACGTCAACTTCCTTCGACTCCTCCTTAGAGAGCGAGCGTGTGAGGTTGTTGGTGAGCACCATGTTGAGCGAGTCCGACTTCGACTTCACCTCAACCAAGTGGCGGATGTACTGGTTCGACTCGTTGATTTGGTCTACGAGTTTAGAGATGTTGATGTTGTTGTCGCCGGCGTTTGTCAAGCTCTTGTCGAGCGAAGCCTGCAGCGCAGCGTAGTCAGCCTTCTGCTGCTTCAGCAGTTCCTTAGACGCATTGAGCTGCTCCTCAAGAGCTGCCACGCGAGCCTTAGATGCAGCGAGGTCCTCCTTTGCTGTCTGGTAGTTGCCTGTGAGCTCCTTGTTCTCATTCTGGCAGTTAACAAGATCCTTCTTCATTGCGCAGCTTGAGAATGTGAACAAGCCTGCGAACATCGCGATTGCGAATACGTTTCCTTTTTTCATATCTTTATTGTTTTTATCTGTTTGCAAAGTTGTATTTCAATGCAAAGTTAGCACTTAAACTTCAAAACTACTATATATAAGATGTTTATATAATTAAAATGTCAATTCGCTTTAATTTAATTTAACTGTAGGTGAATGTGGCAGTAGTGTATTTAGATGTAATTTTTTGTTCTTTTTATAGGGATATTTCATTTAAAATGCTTTATTTTGCAAATAGTAATGCTATTGCATACAAGTGACTAATCAAAACTAAAAACAAAACATACATACGAATGAATAACTTGAAGTATATGGCTGTGGCGGCATTGCTGGCGTGTGGAGCGCTCAATGCCTCGGCGAAAGACAACGTAGAGTACGTGGACCCGTTTATCGGAACAACTAACTTCAGTATCTGCAACCCGGGTGCGATACGTCCGCACGGACTGATGTCGGTGGTGCCGTTCAACGTGATGGGCTCCGACCTCAACGTGCAGGACAAGGACAAGCGCTGGTGGTCGGCGTGCTATGAGTATAACAACAAGTACTTCACCGGCTTTGCGCACGTTACGCTCAGCGGTGTGGGCTGCCCCGAGATGGGCACACTGCTCACCATGCCGACATCGGGCGAGCTCTGCGTCGACTATCGCAGCTATGGCTCCGAGTACAAGAACGAGACGGCGCGTCCGGGCTATTACAGCACCGAGCTTACAAAGTACGGCATCAAGTGCGAGGTGGCTTCCACGCTGCGCTCGTCTATTGAGCGTTACACCTTCCCGAAGGGCAAGGGCAACCTGCTCTTCAACCTCGGCAACGGACTCACTAACGAGGTGGGTGCTTCGCTGCGCCGCGTCAGCGATACCGAGTTCGAGGGCACACGCCTTCTGGGCACATTCTGCTACAATCCGCAGGCGGTGTTCCCGATGTACTTCGTCGTTCGTGTGAACAAGAAGCCCGCTGCTTACGGCATGTGGAAGAAACAGCCGGCTTTCGGCAACGCTCAGGCGCAGTGGGACTCTGACCAGGGCAAGTACAAGCTCTATCCGGGCTACGGACGCGACATGGCGGGCAACGATATAGGCTATTATATGTCGTACGATTGCGCCGAGGGCGAGCAGTTGGAAGTGCAGGTAGGCGTGTCGTTCGTGTCTATCGCCAACGCTCGCGAGAACCTCAACGCCGAGCAGAAGGGCTTCGAGTTTGAGAAGGTAGTGAAAGAGGGTCACGACGAGTGGGCACGCACGCTCGACCGCGTCACCGTAGAGGGTGGCACCGAGGACCAGCGCCGTGTGTTCTACACCGCTCTCTACCACACACAGATTCACCCGACCGTGCTGCAGGACGTGAATGGTGAGTATCCGAAGATGGAAAGCAACGAGAACGGCAAGACCGCCGGCAACCGCTACACCGTCTATTCGCTGTGGGATACCTACCGCAACCTCTCGCAGCTCGAAACACTGCTCTATCCCGACAAGCAGGTGGACATGATCAACTCGATGATTGACATGTACCGCGAGTGGGGATGGATGCCGAAGTGGGAGCTGTTCTCACGCGAGACATGGACAATGGAGGGCGACCCTGCCATCCCTTACATCGCCGATGCCTACATGCGCGGTCTGCGCGGCTTCGACATCAACGAGGCTTATAAGGCGTTCCGCACATCGGCTACTACTGAGGGCAAGAACAACCGTATGCGCCCCGATATCGACCCGTACATCGAGCGTGGCTACGTGCCGATGGGCTACTATGCTGCCGATATGTCGGGCGACAACTCCGTGTCGCACGCTCTTGAGTACTACCTCGCCGACAACGCGCTCTCTATACTTGCTGGCGAACTCGGACACAAGGCTGATGCCAAGCTGTTCCGTCAGCGCGCTCTCGGCTACAAGCACTACTACTCGAAGGAGAGTGGCACGCTGCGCCCGATAACAATGGACGGCAAGTTCCTCTCGCCGTTCAACCCTGAGGACGGCTACGACTTCACCAATGCGCCGGGCTTCCACGAGGGTTCGGCTTGGAACTACACGTTCTACGCTCCGCACGACGTGCTGGGCATGGCTAAGCTCATGGGCGGACAGCGCAAGTTCTGCGACAAACTGCAGATGGTGTTCGACAAGGGACTCTACGACCCTGCCAACGAGCCTGACATCGCTTACGCATACCTCTTCTCCTACTTCAAGGGCGACGAGTGGCGCACGCAGAAGACCGTCAGCGAACTGCTCGCAAAGTATTACACAGCGCGTCCGGACGGCATCCCCGGCAACGACGACACCGGCACCATGTCGGCTTGGGCTATCTTCTCGATGATGGGTCTGTATCCCGACAACCCGGGCGATCCTTCATACACGCTTACCACTCCGGTATTCGACAAGGTGACGCTGCACCTCGATCCGAAGTTCTATCCGCAGGGCGACATCACCATCGAGACCGACCGCACATCGCCGTCGCAACTCTACATCAAGAGTATGACGCTCGGCGGCAAGAAGCTCAACGGCTACCGCATCACTCATAAGCAGCTGATTGATGGCAAAACGCTGCGCATGAGCCTGAGGTAAATTAGTAATTATTAATTATTAATTGAACTTGCGAAAATTCAGAAAATAACTTTTAAAACTCAAAAGAATTATGAAAATCAGACATCTTAAAGTTTCGGCTGTGCTTCTCGCAGCCACGTTGTTGACAAGTTCGTGTGTAGGTTCGTTCGCTCTGTTCAACAAGTTGGCAGGCTGGAACAAACAGGCAACAGACAATAAATTCCTTAACGAACTTATCTTCATCCTCATCTCGCCGGCATACGCGGTATGTACCTTTGCTGACGTGCTCGTCATCAACTCTATCGAGTTCTGGACAGGCAGCAACCCGATGGCGCAGCGCGTAGGCGAAACGCAGGAGATTACGGGCAAGGACGGCAAACTCTACGCTGTGACCACTCTGCGCAACGGCTACAAGGTGAAGTCGCCTGATGGTGAGGTTATCAAGTTCAAGTACGACAAGAAGACCAACTCTTGGAGCAAGGAGGAGAAGGGTAAGATTGAAGAGCTCTTCCGCATCAACGATGACGGCACTATCCAGGCTCGTCTGCAGGACGGTCGTTCAATCACCGTCACACCCGACGCAGCCGGTCTCTACGAGGCACGTATGGCTACAGCTGGTGCTTGCTTCTGGGCACAGCGATAGTCTTTTGGTTTTATTGTATTGCAATAATATAGACGTAAAAAGAGGAGTCTCGGTTTGCCGAGGCTCCTCTTTTCTTTTGGTATGCTTGTACGCTTACATGCTTGTCTGTGTGTCAATACTTAGCGTACGATGTATTTCTTGTTTTTGCTAACGAGCACGCCGTGCTTAGTTGTAGCTTTGCGTCCGCTGAGGTCGTAAAATGTAGCATTAGCAAGTGTCTCCGTCTCGTTGTTTACAACGTTCTTGATGGCTGTAGCATCATTAGCCTCTACACCGCCGAACATGAACACGCTGTTAGCAGGCAGAGTGAGTGTGAGCTGCTGGTCGATGTCGATAGCCTTACCCTCGGTGAGACCCTCCAGGGCAGCCTGGTCGTCGAATGGCTTTGTGAGGACGATCTTGCCAGAGATGTTAGCCGGAATCTCCAGAGCCTCACGCAGAGTGAGAGTGATTGACTTCGCCGCCACGTCGCCGTTGCGCAGGGTGAGTGTTGACTTCTTGCCGTTCCATGCAGCCCAGCCGTAGATTTCGTGTCTGTAGCCGTTCCACGGATTGCCACCTACCCAGTGAGCGTCCATCAGTACGTCAGCGTTATCCTTCTGCCACTTGATGAGGTCAGCGAGATCAGACCACAACTTGCCGTTGTTGATCTTGTCCATGAGCTTATAATCGTTGTAGAGCTCTACCATGCCGCTACCGCAAGCAAATGCGCAGCGCAACTCGTTGAGAGCGTTCTCGTAGTTCATGTTCTTGCTCACGTCGCCGTGCTCGGTGAGGATGAAGCCGTGGGTCATCAAGGTGTTGATTGGACACAGAGGAGAGTCGGTAACGTAGATGTTATATACCTGCATATCGCGGTATGTAATCCATGCCTCGCGGTCGTTCGGGTTGGTACCAATCTTCTTCCAGTCGGCATCCTGACGCCATGTCGCGTCGGTAATCTTGTACCAGAAAGGTGAAGCCCATGTGCCTACTGTAGTGTTGAAGAAGATGTCCTCCTTGAGGTTCTCGCGGATGTACTGCTCCATACGGATGATGCCCTCAGCGTTCTCGTTGCCGGTGTCGCCTGGGTCAGGACCTACGGCTGTACCCTGAGCAGAGATGCCGTCGAACTTGAAGAAGCCGAACGAGCCCTTGCCGTTCTCGTCGTGCTGGTTCTTCACAAGGTTTGTGGCTGCTGCGAGGAATGTGTCGTAGTATTTAGGGTTAGAGAGCTGCATACCACCGTTGTTCTTCCAGTAGTCGCGACGGTAGTCGCCGCTCTTTCCGTAGCCGCCTACCGGGCCGAGCCAAGCACCTACGCTTGCGCCCATTTCGGCAGCCTGCGAAGCTATGTCGCGCATCTCTCTTGGGAAACCGCTATGGAATGTCCATGTACCGTAGTTGTCCCATCCGTCGTCGATTACGAAGTTCTTCGGAGCCACGTTGTAGCGGTCCCAGAGGCTGCTCTTCCAGTGTGCCACTACGTCGAGCACGCCGTCGGCAGTCATGTTGGTGTACTCTTTGCCGGGAGCGGCGTTGTTGCGGTCGATGTTGAGCTCATACCAGCTGATGTAGCATGGGTTAGCACGCCAAGGCACTGCACGCTCGCGCTCAGAGTAAGCCAGAAACGAACGACGCTTCTGTGTCTCGCGTATGTTCTTTGAGCTCTGCTTGCCGTCCTGCGCGATGAGACCTACGACGGCAGACACCTTCCATGTCTCGCCCTGCTTCAATGTAGTGTGGCGGCTCCACATACCCTGGATGATAGAGTAGTCGGTGTTAGCCACGTCTTCTACGGTGTTGAATGCGGTAGGAGTCTCAAGACCAGCGAATATCTTGTCGTTCAGAATCACCTTGCCGCGTGTGTTGCCGATGGTGCTCGGCTTGCTGCCGGCAGCCTTGGTGTCCACCTTGTACGACATCGGTATGATGCTGAACATATCCACGTTGTCTACGCCGGTGAGTTCCATCTCGGTGCGCAGGTAGTGGCTGCCCGAGCGCAGCACGGCGCGCCATACGATGCTGATCTGCTGTCCGTTGTACGAGTATGTGTAGTTAGCCTGCAGAGCCTTGCCTGCATAGTGCTTCACGCCGCGGATGGCGTTCGGTTCAGCAGCGAGGTCTACCAGCTCCACCTTGCCGAGTGTCATCTGGCTTGCAGCCACGCTCACACCCGAGCCGAAGCTCACGTAGAAAGGCTCTGTGCCAGCCACCAAGTTCATAGCCTTAGAGCCGAGGAAGTAGATAGCCTTCTCGGTGTTGAGGAAGCTTGCCTGAAGCACCTTGTTGCCCAATGTGTAAACGTTATTATCTTTCCATGCTGTTGCGTCGCCAACCTTGTCCTGCTGTATCGGGTAGAGCCATGCGTTGGTGTACGGCTCGCTGTCCTCGAGCTGTGGCAGGTCGTAGTAGGTTACGGTGATGGTCTTTGTCTCAGGGTCGATCTGTACGGTGGCGAACTTGCCGTCCTTCTCGGGCGCGGTCACGTCGCTTGGCAGCAACGATCCGCTCACAGTAATCTTATCGCCGTCGTTGTATGTCTTGCCGTTGATAGTGACGCTTGCGCCGCTAACGGTGTACGTGTTCGACACCATCTCCTGCAGTACCCATGCGCTGCCGTTGTCCTGCTTGCCGTTGTCCTGCCACAGACCCACGGTGATGGTCTTGTTGTCTACGGGGTTGAAGTCGATGCCGCCGTGCCAGTTCATGTATTTGTCTGCCTTGCCGGTAGAGGTGATCGGCTGGAACTCGTAAGCCGCTGTGCCGTTCTGCGCTGTTGTCTTAGTAGCCTTCCACGGTTGTGCGCTCGTCTTGTCGCTGATGAGCTTTGCCTTGCCTGGTCCGTTGCTGTAGCTGTAGGCTTTGTCGTACGAAACCCACACCTTGCTGTCGACGTTGTAGATGAGATACTGACCTTCTGTGCTTGCAGCATAGAAGGCGAACTTGCCTGCATTCTCGTTTGTACGTGTAGGCGATGTGTACGGAGTCATCATCAGTCCGTTGCAGTTGCTGATGGTGTACACTCTCTCGGGATTGTTTACATTCGCCGAGGTCTTGATGTCACTGGTCTGCGCCCAGGAAGAACTACCCCCCCCCAATAGCTAACAGAGCCAATGAAAGTAGATAACGAATACTCATTGTCTTTTGTTTTGCAACACTTGTAGTTAGTAATACTTTAAAAGTTCTGAGCAATCAAGATGTTTTGATTTGTTGAAGTAGGCGGAGCCGGATCGCTCAAAAAATGTATATGTAGAGACTGCATACCCGGGTGTTGCAAATTCAAGCAGCAGTCTCTACGATAGACGTTGCAAAGGTACAAATAAAAAACAATGTATCCTTGCTTAGAACAGAATATTTTACAATCGATTATATTCATAAATGTATGATTTTGCAAGAATCGTAATAAAGCATAACAATGTGTGTTAGATACATTTAGATTGTTAAAAAATAAGAATAGCTATTGGCTGTTATAGTTTAAATCTTTATATTTGCAACCGAGAATTTTACAATTTGTGCAATGGAAAGAAATGAGATGTTTTATTTTGTAATTATCCCATTTGCTCTTTTACTCGCGCTATTGCTTTTTGTCGGCTTTAAGGCGAAGCGTGCGTTAGCGAAAGGCAAGTCGGAGGAGAGTGAGGGCGAAAAGCCTTCGAGAGTTACAAAGTTCATGAACGGTGTCGACTTCTTTCTGGCATTGTCGTTCTTAACTATTGCCGTGAACCACTTCCACGTGTCTGTTTACACACTGGTTGCCTTGGCTATAGGCTTCGTTTTAGGCGTATATACATTGTATCTTTGCCTAACGTTGCGCCAGAAGCAACTCACGTTCAGCGTTATCGTGAAGTTGGCGATACTCGTGTTGCTTTACGTCTTGTGTAAGTAACCACTGAACATATACGGAGAGGGCGTGTCAAAACTATATTATTTAGAAAATAGAATAGTAAACGGTTCAAATCGTAGGAGGCTACGGCATTCTTGCCGTAGCCATTAACAACAGAAATACAAATCGTTACGACTATTTGCAATGGCTACGGCAGGAATGCCGTAGCCTCCTACGGTTACTCCTCCGCCTCTATTTTGTAGTTTTGACACACCCCCTTATTGCTGTAAGTTGTGCTTCTGCAACCACTTCTTTCTGTTAATATTGCGTATACGAAAAAATCCTCCATATCTTCCATTGTCTGACCTAACTCTCACGCTATGAGCAATATAAAGGATGGGAGATATTCTGAAAAACGCATTATCTACCATCCTATCTTCCAGCCTTTTCCGCTGATCCACCAGTCGCCTTATACCGCGCCTCGTAGCGTTCCTGCATCGTGCGTACAGAGAAGCGGTCTTTGGCGAAGTCGTAGGCTTGCTGCGTGAGTGCGTCGTGGTCGGCGGTGGGCAGAAGCTCGTTGAAGATGCGGCGGTAGTCGTTGAGGCTGTTGTTGTGCGCAAGTAGTGCCCAGTCGGCGGGCAGCGTGTCGGCGAGTCCGGGGCAGGCGTTGGCGATAACGGGCAGGCGGTTGAGGCTCGCTTCCATAGAGAGCATACTCAATCCTTCGAACTCCGACGGCATGAACAGATAGTCGAACGACTGCATATAACCCGACAAACCGAATATCGGTGGCACGAGCTGCGCGTTGAGGGGTTTTCCTGCTGATGCTATGTCAGCGAGGGTCTGCTCTACGAGTGTGCGCTGCGAGCCGTCGCCAGCGATGGTGAAGTGGTAGCGCGCGTCGCCGGCAAGCATCTTCAGCACCTCGCAGAGGACACTGATGCCTTTCTGAGGCTCAAGGCGGCCGGCGAATAAGATGTTGAGGTGTTCTTGCTCTGGCAAGCGGCAAAAGCCGAGCGGAGGTGTTGAGGTGTTGAGATTGGTTGAGTGTTGAGTGTTGAATGTTGAGGTGTTGAGGTGTTGTTGGTGCACTTGAGACAAGTGCACCCCCTGAGGTGTTGAGGTGTTGAAATAATCCTTCTGCTCAACCTCCGCCACACCATTATTAATAATAGGTGGCACCTCGCCGAAGCGTTCGGCGTAGCAGTCGCGCACGGAGTCGGAGATGGCGATGTTGGCGTTGTTGCTCTTGAAGAACGTCTCCACCCACTGGGCGGTGCGTGGCAGACCCGTCCAGAGACGCGTGTTGTGTATGGTGCGCACTATCTTCACACGGCGCAGCATGAACGGGAACAGGCGGCTGAACACGTAGAGCGCAAGGTCGGGTGTCTCGGTGTGCGTGTGTATCACGTCGGGCCGCCAGCGCAGCATGATGTAGAGCATACGCAGGGGGAAGAGCAGTGCGGCGATGCGCTCGAAGAGAAAGTGGAAGCTCACGTCGGGCATCCACGAGCGGTGGCAGCGCACACCGGCTTGCTCCAATTCGGCAATGAACTTCGGTGTGTAGGCGGTGCGTCCACGCATTATCTCTACTACATGGTACTCCATGCCGTGCGTCTGCGACTCGGCGATGTTGGCGGCTACGCGTTCGGCACCGCCAAGCGAGAAGTGGGTTATGAGGTGGAATGTTCGCATGGGGATATGGTGTTGAGATGTTGTTGTGGTGAGATGGTGAGATATGATGTTGAGATTAGATGTTGAGGTGGTGTTGTGTTGAGGTGTTGAGATATGATGTTGAGATGTTGTTGTGTTGAGGTGGTGAGATATGTTGTAGTAATGTCACCATCTCAACACCTCACCACTTCAACATAAATAATCACCATCTCACCATCTCACCACTTCAACATCTAATGTCACCACCTCAACACAACACCATCTCAACATAAATAATCAATAACAATTGCTGCATTGTACACCCAGAGCCACACGGCGAGTGCCGCTACGAGCACTCTTGGAGCCATGCTGTTGCTGCGGCGCAGTATGTAGCCGGTGGCGATGGGGATGATGAACGCCCAGTGGGCTGTCATTATGTACACCTCGTTGAGTCCGAAGCCGAAGCCCATGTGCATGAGCATGTCGAAGCCGAACCACGCGAGCACCATTAGGAAGAACTTTTCGCGGCGTGCCGTCCACGCACCGACGGCGAGAAGCACGACGAGCAACGCCTCCACAACGTAGTTGAACGCGGAGCGGTACTGCACGAAGACGGGGCGCGTCTGCTGCACGTCCTCAAGCAGATAGTCGCGGTGGAGCTGCAGCGACTCGCCGAACAGATTGTCCACTGCCGACTGCCAGCGGTCGGTTGTTATGTCGCTCCACTCAAGCAGCGGCACGTTCGTGGTCAGAGCCTCGCCGTTCTGTTGCTTCACGAAGTCGTTGTGCTCCTGCAGCTTCGCTATGCGTGCAGGGTCTTTCTTCGCCACCGCCGCCTCTATGCGCTTTATCTTCCGCTCCTGCGGAGCCACGATGGCATCCTGCTGCCAGACATAGATGGCGCCGAGCAGCAGCGTCGGCACCACGAACGCTGCGATGCTGCGCCACGCGAACACCTTACGTCCGCCTGCGAACCAAGCCGCAAGCGCCACCTTAACGCCGTTGGTGAGCGTTACGCCAGCCGTGAGGAAGAAGAGCAGCGCGCTTTGCCATAGCTTCATCGGCTTGCCCTCCTTCAGTTTACGCCCTGCTATGAGCAGCGTGAGCAGCAGCAGGGGCAGCGAGAGAGCGAAGTGGTCGGGCACCATGGTGGCTATCATCACGTGTGCGAAGCCGTAGAACAACGCCGTGAGCAGGGCGGCATCCACGTGGCGCACCTCCACCACGTCGCGCAGCAGACGGTGCATCAGCACCGCTCCCCACACGTCAGCTGCCACCAGCAGTGCAGCCATGAGCAGCACCGCGGCGTTGAACTCCGTTGGCGGCATTATCAGGCGGTTCAGCCAAAACAGCGGCAGCAGCACGACGACGAACAACGGATGGCGCAGCGTGTTCCAGTGTAGGCGCATACACGAGATGAATATCAGCGAGAAGATGTCGTAGCCCGACATGTTCAGGTGGTTGTAGAACACCGACCAGAAGCCCACGTGCGCACCACGTGTGAACGACTGCCAGTGGTTGGCGATGAGCAGGGCGTTGAGCGCAGCGAACACTACGAGTGCCACGACGGCTATGGGGCGTTCTTCTTTGCGAAGTATTTGCATGTTATGTTTCTACGATATGTTGTTAGAAGAAGAGATACTGCACGATGAGCGCCACGTTCCATATCCACAGATAGGCTGCCAGCGCAGCTATCAGCCCTTTCAGCGCGAGAGCCTTGCGGCGCTTCGCCGTAGCCTTCAGCAGGAATGCCACGGCTATCGGTATGATGTATATCCAGTGAGCAGACATGATGTACACCTCGTTGATGCCGAAGCCCAGACCCACGTGCAGCACCATGTCGAGGGCGAAGTAAGACATGGCGAGCCAGAAGAAGCGCGAGCGTCTGCCTGCCCAGATGCCGAGCACGAAGAGCAGTGCGATGATGCCCTCGATGATGTAGTTGAAAGCGTAGCGGTAGTGCACCATCATCGGGCGTGTGCGCAGCACGTCGCCCAACAGATAGTCCTGGTGCAGCTGTATCGACTCGCCGAAGAGATTCTCCACTATCGACTCCGAACGCGAGGTTGTCACGTCAGTCCAGCTGATGAACTCGCCGTTGGCTATCGGCTTGCCGTTCTTGCGCACGCGCTTTTTCTTCTTCGCCGTAGCCGCCTTCGCCTTGTTTATGGAGTCGCGCTCAGCCTTGGCAGCCACGGCAGAGTCCTGCTGCGCCGTGGTGAACGCAGCGAAAGCGATGGAGTCGCGGCGTGCCTGCTCCGCCTGTTCCGCCTTCCGCTTAGCCTCCTTCTCCGCCTTCGCCTTCTCGCGGGCTGCCTTTGCCGCCACGTCGCGCGGCCAGACGATATGGTCGTAGCTCATGCGTGCCACGCCCCATGTGAGGGCAGCCGGCAGCAGGATGCAGCCGAAGAGGAACTTCGGACGGAAGATGCGCCAACCGTTGACGAAGAGTTCGGAGAGGTATATCTTCAGACCGTTGTTCAGCGATGTGCCGGCGGTGATGAAGAAGTATGTCACCGCCTGCCATCCGCTTAGCTTCTTGCCCTGCAGTATCAGCTTGCCCGACACGTAGAGAGCCAAGAGCAGCAGCATCATCGAGATGACGAAGTGGTCGGGCGCCATCGTCGAGAGCATCACGAAGGCGAAGCCGAAGTAGAAGACGGTGAGCAGTGTGGAGTCGGTGCGGCTCACGCCCACCACCTCGCGGCAGATGCGGTAGAGGAAGAGCATCGAGTAGAACGCCGCGAACAGTTGTATCGCCGACACGATGAAGATGGCGCAGTTGATGCCCGTGAGCCACATCAGTCCCTGGTTGATGAGGTAGGGCACGTACATGAAGAACGCCAGCAGCGGATGGCGGTAGACATTATAGCCCGCCGTCCAGTTGCTCACCACGCTGTACGTGATGGGGTCGAAGCCCGAGATGTGGAACTTCGAGATGAACAGATGCCAGTAGTAGGTGGTCTGCGGTGTGAACACGTCGTAGTACTTGCAGATGACGAGGGCGTCGAGCGCAAGGAACACCAGGAGCATCACCGTCGCCAACGGACGTTCTTCGCGCTTCACGCGGAAGAGGCGGAACGCACTGAGGAGAGAGTTGGTATTCATATTGTTTTGTTGTTTTCTTTTCTTTTAAACCGAGGAAGGGGTGCGCTTAAGCCGAACTAAGCCTGTCTAAGGCGGCGTTTAAGCCGAACTAAGCCTCTTTAGGCCTTCCTAAGCCTTTGTCTGAACTTTGCTAATTAAGCCCTCCCCGACGGGGAGGGTTGGGAGGGGCTCTTTAAAAAGAATCTCACGAGCACGAAGTTCACGGGCACACAGATACAGAACATCGGGATAGGTGCCCACTGCTTCGGCACGCCCAGCCATAGGAACAGATTGAGCGTGAGCATCTGCAGCACATAGTTGACAGCGTGCGAGAAAGCGAAGCCTGCACCACGCTTTGCCGATGCCTTCACGCGGAACGTGTAGCGTGTAGATGCCACGAAGTTGAACGCGAAGCTGATGAGGTAGCCGATGGTCATCGCCACGCTCGGGTTGAGCCAGCGTATGAGCAGCCAGTAGATGGCGTACTGCAGTATGGTTGCCAACACGCCTACGATGCCGAAGCGTATCACTTCGCCAAGTTTCTGTTTGTCTATCATGCTTATATGTCGTTGTTTATTTAAAGTAGTAGTGTTTTATTGTTTTACTTTGGTGTCGCGCATCGGTCGGCGCAGACATCCGCATCGGTCGGCGCAGAC
>ULSU01005870.1_pt1 | contig 24985 bp, 20 predicted proteins | sample 1956941 | NCBI WGS metagenome assembly ULSU01 (sample SAMEA4835715, study PRJEB28245) | human gut metagenome | biome: gut microbiome; material: fecal sample | place: Denmark | collected 2008
CAACTGGCCTACGGCATTGGCATATTTCTCTGCCAAAGACGCACTTCCGCCATCACCATCCATTGCATCAGTAGCTTCTGCTCTGGTGCCAACTCCTTTGGTAACCGCTGGATACCATGAAACAGCACACCAAGCAAAGCCTGCTTTTGGGCAATAGCATATAGCTCCTTCCAATCCACCTCCTTCAAAGAACCAGGTATTTCCTTGGCAGAACCAATGCAGAATCGCAAGAAATCAAAGAAAATCTTTTGTTGTTTCAACATAAAGCTGTACTTTTGCACGCATGAAAGATAAATTACAAAGAGCCATCGGGCATATTATACCGACGCTCCTACTCATTATATTACTTCCTATATCGGTAGTCTTCACTCCCATTCACTGGCTGTACAAGACTATCCGAAGATTTTTTCTGCGATAAATCTTACAGGAAACAGCAAGCCTGCCATCACATAACGCTTACGGGTATGAGGTTCCTTCCACATTCGATAAACAAAGCGGAGATTTGTTTTATCCACCCATGCAGGATAGTAATCTATCTCATTTCTGGAAGTCTGATGGATAAATCCACCACAAGTAAACCCGATACCCAGATAACCGGCATTCTTCACCTTTAGCAGGAACTTCTCTTGCATCAAGGCTCCCATTCCAACTATCAAGAAATCTGGATTTAACTCCGTAATATGCTTTGCCTCTTGTTCCATCTCATCCTCATTAGCAAAGTACCCATTCCGATACCCCGCAAACTTAACCTTAGGATACCGCTCATGGAATATCTCTACCGCCTTCTCTACTTGCTCCCGCTTCGAAGCCACGATATAGATAGCCTTTCCATGCTTGGCAACGTAAGCAAACAACTCTGGAGCCATAGAAGTCATGTCAAAACTTCGACGAGTCACCACCTTAGCATAAAGCATCTTAATGGCTTTCACCAACAGTCCGCCATCGGCAAAAATGCCATCCATCTGTCCGAACAACTCCTTGTTGTCAAGAGCTGTAAGATAAGATACAGGATTGAGGAAAGTATATACTTTACCTTTTAACTCGAATATCTGGTTAACAGAATACTTTTCCGTTGATAGGATTTTATTAACTAATAATGATTTCATTTTCTGTTAATTGCTTTTACATATATGATTTTAAACATTCACCCCATTGTTGATTGGAGGAATTCTTCCAATTAGCCATTCAACCTCATCAACTCCAAAAGAAGGACAAAGAAACAAGGCTCTTAATATAGCTGAACGCCAATCATTCAGACCATATCTATGTATATACTTATTCATCTCCCTTTGAAGGAAGGTTTTCAATACAGTATTATTCGCAAAGTGATTATCAAAAAGCATGTCACCTATAAATCTATGCGACTCTCTCAGTAAACGTCTAAATAATTTAATGTTACTTATTTGAGACTTTATTTTCTGAATAAGCACATTGTCATGTAATCCAGTACTATCAAGACTATAAAACCAAGACATTTTATGATTTTGAGTATTAACATGCACATTGACAACCAAAAATATGATGCCCGAAGGAAACTCTGCATAATAGGGATGGATGAACTCGTCATAAGGTTTTGCCCGTTTTTTGTTATTACAAACCCCACATAGAGGCACTAAGTTTAATCTACATACAGAAAGAGGCTTGTATTGCGAACGTGGCATTTGATGGTCTAACTGACTTGGAGGATTGATACCACATAATGGACACAAGTCTTTCTTTGCGAAAAGTTGTTTCCGAATGTAAAACAAAGGCTCGTTTTCATAAGTCTTTGTACCATACATATTATGTAAGGTATTCTTCTCTTTATCTGAAAAACGATTTAAATCCACATCTGCGACAGAACCCTTATTACGTTCGTACAACCGGAATACATACTGCAATTTAACCTTAGATTGCTCATCTAAATTACTATTACTTTCCGCAATGATATTTTCTATGTCTTCCAACGCTTCGTCCAGTAAAGGCTTTTCCAACTTCCACATAAGCTATTCCTCCTCTAAACTATCACGACTTTCAAACTTGCTAATCAGATAAGCAGTCATATGCGAGCTTAAATCTTCACATCTAAAACGGTGTTTAAAACGTGTTAGAACCTGCTCTATGGAATTTAAATCGTCGCAATGCCATTGTTCATACAACTCATCCATTACATCATTATAATGTGTCAAATCTGAATTTAGTCTGAAAACCATTGAATTTATCAATCCAAAACTCTCACCATATATCTCGGTCTCAGGATGGCGAATAATCGTCTCACCATCTCGCCTTTCCATTATGAAGACATTTTTTGACAGTGTTTCTTGGAGAATTACAGGTGAATGTGTTGCGACCAACATCACAGAATGCTTATTGTGAATAATTCTCCGAAACTCACTCATCATAAAAGACAAGAAAGGTGGATGTAAATGATTTTCTGGCTCATCAAAGAGAACTATACTATTATCCTCCATATATGCTATCAAATGCACTAATGCGTGCAAGAAGAATTTCACGCCAGTTGATAATGATAGGAACTTTTCTTTGTTCTCATCTGTTGTTCTAAAATAATCAATCCACTCCATTGCTTCATATAAAGAAGGTAATACAACTTTACTGTCATTTCTGATTTGCTCAAAAATTTGCCATTTATCAGAATCTTCCAATACCGCACGCAGCGCAACTGCAAACTCTCCAGATAGTTCATCAACCGTTTTTGTTTTTATCTTTTCGATACGTACCTGGTTGATATCTACAATTTTATTATTTTTATTGTCTTCGCCTCGTTTCTTTATGTGATCCTCGATAGCTTCATTGATTTCTTGTCTCACATCTCGCAAGCCACAAAAAATAAACCTCCCTGAATTATCCTTCATACCTTCATACATCAAACGATAATCTGATAACGTAACACCTGGCATAACAAAGTTATCAAATGCACTATAAGAAAACATCATCAGTTTGTCTATTCCTATATTATTTGGCTCTAAAGATAAAACTTTCTTCAAAAGCCCCCTATCATTTGGTGCTGTAAAAAGTACTTTGGCTAATTGATACAATGCTGTACTTTTACCACATCCATTATGTCCGATAAATGCTATAATTCCAGAAGGTAAATAGTTACGATCCCCAGCATTTTTCACTCCAGAAAAATTCAAAGTAATTTCTTGATTCAGATAATTGAAATTTACTTTTAGTTTATCATGCTCCCAGTCATGAAATTTACCATCACTTTGTAATAGGCACTTTCCTTTTTGCAGTATGTACGAATCCATACTTGCACTTCTTAACAAGGATTTTTCAAAACCAGGTTCATCCTTAAACTCTTCATAGAGCCTATCTCTATCAGACAATATCATCCTTAGAGACCTCACGATTTTTTGCCTTCTTCGATTGTCTAAAAACTTATAAAGCCCCCTGTATAAATCTAAAGAAAAGGAAATCGAACAATAATCATCTGGCAACTTTTCAAAAGGGTTACTCAATATACCCTTTTTAATAGCATTTGCCAAAAGGCGACTATCTCCCTCTTTTTGACCTTTCTTTAAAATACTTATACTGCCGAGATAAACATTTTCAGTATTAGTCAACTTTTTAGTAGCATGAAGATGGTAATTCGTAAAATAATTATAGTCGTTCCAATCATCCATTTCAATATAAAAGTCAGCATCGGTACCCGAATAAGCAGATGCATTTTGAAAACAGACATCTATGAGTTTAAAGTTCATAAGCTATTTCTTGTTTAATCTGAAAACAAATTATAAAATTGTTGAAGCCCAGAATTTTTCCTCTTTGAGAACACTTGTCTCTCTTTATTCCCAAGCCACAACCCACCAATATACGAATCCAACAATGATATTTTTGACTTACTTGCCACTTCATCACTCTTGAAATCGAATACTATTGGATTCACCTTATCGTATGGTTCTTTCCACATTATTTTATTATGGATTAGCTTCAATTGCGAAATATGCATCTCGCAAACATTATCCACGACAAAAGCCTTATCATAGGTGTCGCAAAAGCATTGGTTTAGGAACACTCCGCCACCTCTGTTTCTGAAATATGTACTTCCGTGAATATATCGAGGCAACATCCAAGCATGAATACGCTCGAAGAAATTGCTGCCTCGGTTATCAACAGCGGTATAACAATCTATCATAATGCAATCGGAAAAATGACAATCACTTGTCAAAGTTCGGATGCCTGTGGAATATTTCTGATTGCCATGAAAATGCAGGTTATCTGCCAATAACTCATAGCCTTCCTTTACATTCAACCCTATTGCATCTGCACCTATTCCGGAAAATTCTCCATCTGTAAGATGAAGTTTGATTACCTTGTCGCAATTAATTCCAATCCTGGCTATATCATTAAGGTTTAAGCGAAAATTACAAATAATACCTGTCCAATACTCCGTCTTATCCCAATGGACTGTAAACATCGGCACAGAATCTGTGGCTATAATCGTTGCACCGCCCAAATCTATATTGATAAAACCTGAGATTTTAAGCCCTTTCTTGATATAATAGCTATGACTTGCAACAGAAGTCAGTTTGCTGCCATTGACTATACAATAGTCTATAGCTTTTTGTAAGCCAGTACTATTTTTCTCAGCCTGATGTTTGTCATTACTCACACACCCGAAGTCCTCTGGAGTAACAAAAACTGGCACTTTGTTATCTGCGCAAGCAAAAACACAAACAAACAAAAAGCAAACAAACGATAATGTTCGTCTCATTTCATCTTTGATATTATTTTCTTTAGATAAGGTCCCTTGCCAAATAGCAGAAAATTCAATATATCAGAGCCATGTATAAACTTTGCTATTGCCAAAGAGACTATAATACAAATCACTGACAATAAAAGCAATACAAACAATTGAAGGTAAACACTACCACAACTGTCTACTATTTCCTTCGGTATCAAGGAAAAAACCAAGAAATGCACCAAGTATATCTCCAAAGAATTCTTGCCTATACTCGCCAATATACCATGTGAATTTAGCTGCATTTGATTCTTTTCCACCATATTTGTCAAAACTATGATACCACAAACAGGCAATATAAACGACATCGCATTAACACCTTGCAAATCATAGCCAAACTTAGTAAACAAGAAAAAATAGGCAACCATACAAAATGTATATACCCACTGTTTCTTGAACAATGAACCAAACATCGAATATGTGTTTACAAACTTGCCCATTTGGAAAAACATATAGAACTTGGCTACTTTATCCGTCGAAAACAATGTCTTATACGGCTCTGGTATTAATTCTATTTTAGCAATAATGAGTAAAATAAGTATTAAAACTACATTCAATATGAGGTCAACGGCAACCTTGCCATTTTGCCCCCCCCCAATTCGTTTTGTCAACATTTCTATCACGATAGAAATAAGGATGATCTCAAACAAAACCAAGGTAAACCAATACCCGTTATGCATTTCATTCTTCAACAACATATCAGAATATGAGATGTCATTTGCAAAGCAATATACCGCAGAAAAACAGATGAACGGCAGCAATAGTGACAAAATTCTCTTCATTATTGTTATTCTAACGCTATGTTTTCCTTGAGAAAGATGAAAGACAAATCCACTCAAAAAGATAAACAAAGGCATATGAACAGAATAAATCATCTGATTTACTGTTGAATCCAAATAGTCTGTATATGGCACAAACATATGTCCCATAACAACTAATATGATGGCTATACCTTTCAAAATATCTATATATACCAAACGTTCCATACCTCTATATTTTTTCTTTAATAACCTTAGCCAACCCTGGATATTTCACAGAGAAAGGTACCCAGATTTTCAGTGCCAATCGTTTCCACAAAGGTTGCCATGTTCCTGCAAAATGATGGATTGAATAAGTGTTAGCTGTAATCGTTATTTTTTTTGTCACATAATTTTTTGGGCTGAAATAATCCATCGGCAACACACAAACAACATTATTGTTATCCACAAATTGCGACGGACTAGCGATAAACTTCATTTCAAATTTACTCAGAATACATTTCTTTAGGATAGATGGCAATACTGCTGTCTGCGCCTTGCCATTCTTATCGATAAAATGTTTGCCTTGATAATAGTTAAGGCATTCCATCACCCAAGGAGTATTCTTTTCTGCACCAATGATAGCAGCCTCTATTCCTTGTGGACTATTTTCCTTACATATAAAATAAGGATATTTCAGTAAATCATCAAAGGGCTTCAATACCTCAACATCACTATCAAGATATATTCCACCCTCTGTTGCCAAAGCATAAAGACGAATGTAGTCAGCAGCAAAAGCATACTTTTTATTTTCAAAGGCTTCCCTTACCCAAGGATTCTTTGAAAGTGGGAACTTCTTCAAGTCCCATTTTACAAGTTCGTAATCAGGAAGATACTTCTTCCAACTCTCCACGCACTTCAATAATTTCTCTGGCATCGGGTCATCACTCAACCAGCAATAATGTATCTTTTTTGGTATCATATCAATTTATTCATTTAATAGTTTTTCCCAGCGACTCACAATCTTATCCAACGTGAATCGCTTGCTAGATTCTATAGCAGCCTTCTGCATAACCATACGTTTGTTGGCATCAAGCATCAAAGCATGCATCTTATGATAAAACTCTTCCTCATTCTTGTCTGTCACGAGATAACCGTTTTCACCGTCATTGATTATCTCATGGAACGAGGCGCATGTGTCGTACACAAGAGGCACACAACCAAACTGTAACGACTCGTTCAATGTCATCGGCCATCCCTCAAAAAGAGATGTCATCATAAACAGGGAACTCTTCTTATAATATCCAACAGGATTCTGACGACCCTCAAAGTAAATGCGTTTCAGTCCCAACGTAGATACCATCTTACGATATTCATGCTCCGACTCACCAAATCCCACTATCTTGAAAGTCCAATCATTTAATTCAGCATCATCTTCTATACGTTTCCATATCTTAATGGCCAAGGAGATACGTTTCTGCACTTCGTCCAAACGAGTAACTATCAAAACAGTTTTCTCCTTCTTGCTCAAATCCTCCAAAGGAATAAACTCATCAAAAGATACAGCATTTGGGATGGAAGCAAATTTTCTCTTGTCATTGATGTTGCCAAACTTACAATAGTCATCAGCATACTCCGGAGACAAAAGCACTATCTTGTCACACAAAGAATAAGCCACCTTATACAACTTATGGAAAGAAGCATCCATATAAGGCTTGAATACAGGATATATCAACACTTTAACCAAAGCCTTAACCCGGTTGCTTAACGACTGAGCATATCTGAATTGATTCCATATAGAATAAAATGCGTTAAAATACGGCTCATAACCTGGAGCAAAATGGTGAACAAATAACATGCTTGGTTTTCGAGATGCTTTTGCCCTGCCATCATACACGTTCTTAACCATTATAAAAGCCCCTTCAAGAATGATTTTGTCTATTTGTTGGCTGTCGATAATATCTCTCACAGATTCTAGAGAATAATTGGTGTAAATACCATCAAACTCAGTCATCTCAAACATATCCCCAATAGGCTTTGCATACAAGTTATAGCACTTATGCCCACGACGGCGCATCTCATTGCTGATGCGTGCCGTGGTACGTTCGGTTCCACCTTTCTGTTCAGAAATTTGGAATACGGTAACAAACAGTATATTCATCGTCTCTTACTCTTTACCGTAATATTCGTCAATGGCATCATGAAGAGCGTTAATAAATCCGCGTCCATGCGTCTTGTCTGGTTCCATATAGTTGCCTTCTCCCCATTCATTCCATGATTTCAATATCAACACCTGTCCATCCGCAGGCTTGTCCTTTATGGCATCAAAAGCCATCAGACAGTGCTTCTTGAAATACTCTGGTTCTGCATACCAATAGATAACACCATTTGCACCACTACGTGGAGAATGATCCCACTGTGTGAACAACTGTGGAATCACATCATTCTCATAGTCACGCTTGCTTACAAACTCCTTATAGTAAGAGCGGTAATCATACAAGAAAGCTGGTTTCTTTGTGAAAAAGCTCTTGATTGGCTTCAACTTATAATCGATGTAATGACCTATCTTACCCATTTTTCCAAGCAATGTGTCATGGCGAGTATAGTTGAGTCCCTGGTAAACCACGGCATCAAATCCTTTCTCTCTCAACATAGGTTTGATATAATTACTCTTGGTTATTTCACCAACTAAATACAAATCCGGGAATCCTGCTTCCTTTGTCCATTTTCTGAAATTATCAAGATACTCCTTAGGCACAGACACTGGGTCGTAAATCAAGAAGAATGGCTTACCATTAATCTTGGTATAACGAGGATCCTTAAAACTGCGGAGCAGTAACTCAAAGTGCATTTTCTCGTCTTCTATACCAGGATACTCCTGTCCTATGAGCAAATTATTACTTGTTGTGCCGTCCTTGTTCCAAGTCTTGGAATACCAAGAGTGGTTTGCCCATCCCAGACAAAAGCCAAAATCAGGTTTGCCTGAAGCCAGTACCTCGTCATAGATGTCGGCCATCAGTCGCTTGCCATTGCCAAACCAATAATGCCAATAACAAAAAGAGGTAACTCCTGCCAACTTGGCTAAGTCAGCCTGTTTTTGTCGTGTCTCAGGATTACGCAAATCGTAATATCCAAGTTCTGTTGGAACTCGAGGCTGGTCATGTCCCTTAAACAGAGGTTTTGACTTTTTTACGTTTGTCCACTCTGTAAATCCCTTGCCCCACCACTTATCATTCTCTGGTATGGGATGAAATTGAGGCAAGTACAATGCTATAATCTCTGGTCTTTTCATATTTTATCTTTATTGTTTTATTTATTGTTTACTATATCTTTATAGCATACCAACAACTGTTGAAGAATACTATCAGGATTATGTCTTTCTAATGCATGTTGACGAGAATGCTCTGAATAAGATATCATTCTATCTTTATCTTTTGATAATTCTACAATAGCATTGGCTATCTGCCAAGGATCATTAGCAGGAATCAAATCGCCTTCAATACCATTGCGAACCAATGTTGCGATACCTCCTACCATCGTTGATATGATTGGCATACCAATCATCTGCGCTTCACAAATGGAATTTGGACTATTCTCTATATATGCAGTATGAACATACATGGTAGATTGACACATTTCATCAATTAATCTCTCTGGAGTACAGAATCCTAGAAACTTGATGTTATTCTCTGCATATTTCAACTTCTCTTTAGACTCTACTATTTGCTTTAGTTCATCATCCAAGCTACCAGCTACATGCCATTCGAAATCAAATCCAGCTTCTTTCAATACATGAGCTGTCTTAAGCATCACATCAACTCCTTTCCAAAAAGAGGAACACCCAGTAGTTAGCAATCTTATTTTTGCATTAGCAGACGGAACATTCCATAATTTCTTGGAATGTATAAATTCAGGACGTAAAGCCTCTTCTACATGATGATAGGTTGCATGCTTGGTGAGCATATTAACCAAAGCTTTATCCCAATATGTTCTGCCCATAAAATGGTGAACAGTTTGCCAAATTCGACGTTCCATCTCAAGGCGAGATTTATCCTTATTGAATTCCATAAAACGATGCCAATCTTTACGTATGTTTAGACCAGCAGCTTTCACCATAGTATATCCATTATATTTAGGTGGATAAAGTGCATTATCATATGGAATAATACTACCCTGAATATGAACAACTAGTGGAATATTAGTATATTGAGATAACAAACCAAAAGGCCACTCATTTCCGAATACGTGAATCACATCAGGCTTAAATTGCTCTATTACTTTTCTTCCTTGCTCAATTACCTTTCGTTCATTGATTGCCCATGTATGATTTCCTATCTTTTTTTCCCAAAAAGAATAATACGTAAGCATCGGAATATAAGTGATACCATCTATGACCTTCACATCTGCAGGAACTTGACTTTCAAAGGCTATGTAAAGTTCTATGTCCTTACAAGTCGCAACTATATTCTCCAAGGCATCCTGCCATCCTAAAGTCACTTGACCTGTATTAAGGTATCGTGAAGGAGTAGATATTTCAAACCAAAGTACTTTCATTTTATATATTTATTTAAAGTATTTAATAGAAGGATGGTTACTATAATCCTCCCAAATAAATTGATATGGGTGCATTCGAGCTGATGATGTCAAGTCTATAGCAGAGTCTATATTACTTTTAACAAGCATTTGCGAAAAATAAAGTAAAAAAAACACTAACGCTAAATTTGTTACTCTTCTTTGCTTAAAAGAGGACAAATAATTATTTCCTAATATCCATGAGAATGCAACTACACCAAATATAACAAAACAACCTGTCAAACGATTAATCATCGGCACTGATATAAACAAATTACCAATAATAACATTCAAAGCATAAACCACTGAAAACCAATGATTTAACTTATCTTTATCAATCAAAGAATATATAAAAACAGCAATAATGGTTGGTCTCAGACTCATAAATATAGAAGTGATTTCATTTACATCACCATTATCTTGCATATAACCTTCAATTCTTTCAGTAGCTTCAACATTCATACTTAAGAAGAAATTAAATGCATCCATAATATTGAATGATTGCAAAACGATTCCAAAAACAGCACTAATGACTACGCTTGATATAAGGATTGTTCTACTCTTAAAGCGCAAGAAATAAGCAGCAAGGAATATAGCGGCATAAACAACAATCGTAGTATGAAAACTATATCCTAAAGCAGCACATAAAACGAAAACTAACCACTTTTTCTTTTTTTCATCCAATACATAGATCAAACCCATCAAAAGAATGGCGAAACCTAATATTTGTCGGAGACCACAAAAATATACGTAATAAAAATTAAATATAGACAACATCGCTAATGTAAGAGGCACATTATTAGAATATCTTTTTATTATTAAGTAAAGTGGATAACACGATAAGAAGCTATTAACAAGCATAACCACAAAGCGGTTAGGATGCAAAGCTAACAATACTTGCCTGTAAATTACAAAACCTGTTTCCAACGGGCGTGAATCATAATTATAAAAATTACGTTCACCATCTAAATATCTTACATAATCCCATGTGTCTGCTCCTACAGCCGGAGCTCTAAAAGCTATAAATACAAACTCTAAAAAGAAAGCCCAGTTAACTAACTTTGGATCGGGCTTCTTCCAATAGAGATATGCTAATACAAGCAATATAAAATAATTTAAAATATAAGGATAATCCATATGAATAAACTTTGTAATAATTGGTAATTTTAAACCATTTTTTTTAATTTTCAAATTTATTTTTCTAACCCATATTTACCCAAATACCTCTTCATATCGAGGTCTTCGGAGATTTTTAACAATAACAATACGAACAACACGAGAAGCTGGAAGTAGTTTTTCTTATGCTTCTCTTCCGAATAAGAAGGAGTCGTACCATGCGCATAATTATTGCGGATGGCAGGACCATTCGTAAACTTCTCGTTGTTCAAATAATAACTAAAGTAATCTCGCTCGGCTGGACTTAGCAAATGATTGTCTAAGCTAATCCAACCTTTCGAAACCATATCATCAAGTATCATGCGCTCTTCCTTAGGATACCCCCAGTAAGAACATGCACCATATTCATACAAATGCTTCAGGAGCCTAACTTCACGCATCTTCACACATCGCAAAATACCCTTCTCATCTTTTACGAGATAGCCCTTTTCCAACAATCTGTCGATATCCGGTCTCTGATAATTCTCGTAATCCTCATATTTCACCTCTATTCCGTTCTCCAGAAATTCATAATAATTTCTGAAATGAGCATCTTTGCAAGGCTCTACAAAGAAAAGCATACTCTGGCTACCAAAGAAAAGATAAATCAAATACCAAACGTCGGTATTGTCCCTATTCAATATGCAATAGCGATGTGATAGGAGACTCTTAGTTTCCGTCAACTTTTGAGGAGGTGTCAACTCCACGATGTCCTTATCAATGGAGCCATAATTCACATAACAGTCATATTGGTGAGCTACAGCATCCATCTCTATCGCCAGACTCCTTATCTTCAAAATCAGCGAATCGTCATGCTTGGGCAAAGTCAGTGACAAGCTTTTATAACCATATTCAGTCTTCAGAAAATCCTCATAGAATGCCTTGATAACACCTTCTATATTTCTATCAGTATCAAGCAAAGCACATTCCAACGCTTGCATCTGTAAATACGACATGTTTTCCCGCATCCGAAATGCCATATCCAAATCATAGGCATTCCGAGCATGAAGACCTGTCACCTTCTCAAAAGCATCCGTTTCCGCATCCTTGGATATAAGAGTTATGAAACCGTATGGTTCAGTGAACTCAAACACTTGACCGCAATAGTAGATAATCGAGGCATCCTGACATTCATCTATCAACTTCTTGTTATAGACAAACATCGTTCGCCCCTCTTCATCTACCTTACGTTCCTTGGCAGGAGCACTCGACTCCTCTGTAAGAGCCACACCATAACTTGCTACATTCACAGCTCCCATCGCAAAGATGGCTTCATTCAGAGCCTTTTCCTTTTTCCTTGCAGCCTTGATGGTCAAAGGATGGAGAGGGAAATCAGCGCTTCGCTTTGCAGCAAGAACCAAGCGCACATAATTGAGATTGGCCTTGTCGGAATTGACATAATTGCGGATGATGGCATCCTTGTCTTGACCAGTCAAAAACTTCGGGAAGTACAACTTCTTCCGATTGTCTAACCTATCATCCTCGACATATTCCTCAAGCAACCATTTCGCCGTATGCTCGTTTTCCTTAAGCAGCCCAGCCAATAGTGCATTATTCTTCTCCACTATCCAAGAATACTTCAGCAAATCTTTCAACTTCCAAGGATGTTCTGCCAAGATTTCACGCAGCACAGGCTCTGTAATTAGCCCTTTAATCTTGAAAGTGTCTATGATTTGCCAGATAGTAGATTGATAGCCTCTTTCTGCTTCTGCATAAAGAGCAGGAAACTCTTTAGGTTTCAACTGGGAGAAATAAGCAGCAACTTTACCTTTATATTGCTTGACACCAGCAATACGACTTTCTTCCCAATCAGCAGGATATTTCTCATGCTCTATGAACTGCACTATATGAAACATCTCCAAGTAGTCATTGATGCCATCAGGCCGTTTGCCTTCCTCGTAGCTTCTCACAACATCAGCCATTCGTTCAATGTGCATCGGGATAGACATATCATAATCACTATAATAAAATACACGCTCCATTTCCTTGTATATCAGATTTCACTAATGCCCAACTAAAAAGAGCAATTTGTTCTTTGAAAAACAGTTGAATTATGTTCCTTTTTGCTGTATTAGGCTATAAAACTGACATGATTTTGTAACTTTGCAGCCAAAAATAATTGGATACTATTTTCGCCAATATCAAAAAACTCGATTATCCTCCTTTTAATGGACTATTTGATAAATTTAAAAACTCGTCCAATTTTTATTGGAAATAATTTTTTTTAGAGATAAGCAAATAGCGAGTTTTAATTTATTGCCACTTCTAACTTCTTTAGATATCATATTTACATTCTGTTGAATTTGTGCCAATTCTTTATCAGACAGCTTTTCTATCTGCGTTCTTATTTCATTTAATGAATTCACACAAATTCCAATATTATATTTTTCCACATATTCAGCCATCGCACTTTCACGCCAAACAACAACAGGCTTTTTGGCAGCTAAATACAATGACATTTTAAAAGGAGAATTATATCTCAGGTAATTACCAAGTTTACCTTCGCACGTATCTACAGAAGTTCCGTCCCATACTAATCCCCAATTACCCTCTATATCAGAAAATTGTTCTGCATCAAATCTTCCTTTATATTTAACAAAATCATTTTCTTTTATATAGTCACAATATGTACCATAAAGGTTTAATTTAAAGTGATTATTAAAAGATACCTTATTTATTTCTTTCAAAAATTCACTCTTCATTAAATTACCAGCATAAATCAATTGAATATTTTTTAGATTTTTATTTGCTGGTAAATCTAAATTCGATACATAATCAAAAAATTCTAAGCATATACTATCATTGACTTTGAATCTCTTATCGATTATGTTTAACATATTAGGGGAATGGACAATAGACACATCTGAATATTCCAAAATAAATCTATCCAATCCTTCATTTATATCATTTCTAAAAAATTCCAGATCATGAACTAATGTGATAAACTTATTGCCTTGTTTTTTAAGTTTTTTCAAAATAAAAAAAATCAAAGAATCTCTCATGTTAATAAAAGGATATTGAATAAAAACAACGGAGTTCTTTACATTTCTATATTTCAAGAAAAACTGCAACAAAGAGTAAGCGAGATTCCACCAACTTTCAATTTTTTTTAAAAACCTATTATTAGAAAGCTTTATTGAAACCGCATCAATTTGCTTTAATATTCCGCCACAACTTTCTGCTATTTTCAAACTATCTGTACGCGGTTTTCCTGCAGCATTGTATCTCTGTTTTGAGATGAAAAAATGATTTGTAATATCTAAAATATAAAACTTGTGTTTCATTTTATTATCGTAAATTAATTTATACACTATAACAACCAACTCATTGCTTTCTCTACTGTTGGTGCCATATCATAATACTTATATTCCGCTAACCTGCCACCAAAGATAACATTCTCTTCCTTATCAGCTAATTCCTTGTATTTGGCATATAATTCAGAATTCTGCTTGTCATTCACAGGATAATATGGTTCCATACCATCTTTCCATTCTGTAGAATACTCTTTTGAGATAACAGTCTTAGGGCAATCGTATACCTCTTGACCAAACATCTCGAAATGCTTGTGCTCAATAACACGGGTGTAAGGTACCTCGCGCTCGGTATAATTTACGACAGCATTTCCCTGATAATTTGGCTTATCAATGACCTCTGTCTCAAAGCGTACTGTACGATAGTTTAGTTTACCAAACTGATAATTATAGAATTCATCTATCTTACCTGTGAACACTATCTTGTCGGCTATTCCCTCCCAATATTCACGATTCTCGAAGAAATCTACATTTGTTTTCGTCTCTACTCCTTCAAGCAAGCCATCAATGAGTTTGTTATAACCACCAACAGGGATACCCTGGTACTTATCATTGAAGTAGTTATTATCGAAAATGAGACGAACAGGCAGACGCTTGATAATGAAAGCAGGAAGTTCTGTACACTTTCTACCCCACTGCTTCTCAGTATACCCTTTGATAAGTTTCTCATAAATGTCTTTTCCTATCAACACCTGAGCCTGCTCCTCTAAGTTACGTGGCTCTGTTACACCATCAGCTTTCATTCGAGCCACAGCTTCCGCCTTCTGCTCATCAATCTTAGCCTGCGCTTCCTCTGGCGTGGTTACACCCCACATCTGATAGAAGGTGTTCATATTGAAAGGCAGATTATAGAGCTTGCCCTTATAGTTAGCTACTGGCGAGTTGGTATAGCGGTTAAACTCAACGATAGAGTTCACAAAGTCCCACACCTTTTTATTGGAGGTGTGGAAAATATGAGCACCATACTTATGCACGTTGATACCTTCGATATTCTCACAATAGATATTACCACCTAAGTGAGATCGCTTGTCTATTACCAAGCACTTCTTGCCCTGCTTGTGAGCAAGATGTGCGAATGTGGCTCCGAAAAGACCAGAGCCAACTATCAAGTAGTCGTATTTTTGATTAGTCATAATCTATTTATTTGATAATTTAATTAATATTTTAGGAAACAACAACAATCCTATATATCCAAAGAATGGTCTCAATATGGACTTTACATATTGAGGTAAAGCTCCTTCTCGTAGCAAACACTTGAACATGTGTCTATGAATATCTCGATCATATTGATTGAACTTTAGCATCATCTTATGATTTGTCTTATATGAATCGCAGATTCCATTTATTGCCAAATTGATTATTTCTTTATCCTTTGTATACTCTTTTATTCTTTTATGCATTAATACATAGGCATCAAAATCCGTTGCAAACTTTTTATTATACCCTTTCTGCAAAGTACTCATCGCACTATTACTTCTCTGAATATAATTATAAATAGTCTTGGTTGAATAAGAAACAAGTGTTTTGCAGCAACATAAATATTCTACAATAAATAATCTATCCTCATTAAAACTTATGCTCTCATCAAATCGTAAGTGATTTTGCAGAATTATTTTTCTTTGAAAAAACTTACACCAGAGATAGCCTTGATAGCAAAAATCAGTAGGAGTATACATTTCTTTAAGAACCTCCAATACAGATAGTTCACATTGCCTAACCATCCTTGGTTGTTCCCTTACTATATTATTTTCGTCCGATGAATAAAAGCCAGCCATTACGAATTCGCAATGAGAATTGATTAAGCTACAAAAAGTACCTAAAGCGCTTGGCAAAACAACATCATCACTATCTACAAAATAAATCCATTCACCCTTAGCTTTATCTATTCCTAGATTTCTAGCTGTACTCACTCCTCCATTTTGCCTATGGAATACTCTTATGCGAGCATCTTTCCCAGCATACTCCTCACAAATCTCACCCGAACTGTCTTTGCTACCATCGTCTATCAGCAGCAGCTCGAAATCGGTGAAGGTCTGAGCGAGGATACTATCGATACAACGACAGAGATACTTCTCCACGTTGTAGACAGGAACTATTACACTTATTTTTGGATTCATATTACACTATTTATTATACTTTGATTACCAATTAAGATGAAGTTTTCAAAGAATTGTTCAAATACAAAAATTTATGAAACCAAGTTCTCTGACAAGAAATGAAGAGATCTTTCTTTCAATTGACCATAAAGGTTATAAACTTTGTCATAATCAATCGGGTATAGATTATTTACATCGACTTTTTCATCAACAAGCCTTTCTTCTAACCCAAACATTTTCAGAAGAGACTCGAATCTTGCCATTCCTCTCTCCTTGTTTCCAATCACTATAAATTGTTTTTTGAAAATGATAGAGAAGACACAAGCATGGAAGGAATCTGTAATCACAAAATCTGCATCGTAGAAACCACGAAGCCAAGCCTCAACAGAAGGTTTGATTCTTTGATTCAAAGGCTTGGTATTATCACCCTCATAAGGATTGTTAACTGCAAATGGAACCATCTTTTTCATAGATGCAACCTTCTTAATTAAACTCTCGATTTCATCGGTTTCGTCCAAGACATAATTCAACAAATTTCCTTTGCTTTTAGGAGTCTGCTTCTGTTTGAAGAGTTCAATGTATTCATTCACATCCAACAACATTGTTGGGTCTAACACATGTAAGGCATCTACATCAAAATATTGCTTGCATAGCTTTACTCCATTCTCTTCTCTTACAGAAACGGCATCAAACATTTGAAGTGCCTCTCTACTATGTAGGGTCTGTTCCTCATTATATTCCCACTTATCTGTACCAAATGAAGCGGCATAGGATATTCTTTTCAAAGGCCATCCCTTTGTAAAAGATAAATAAGCATTTTCCATAGGAAATCCTAACCACATTGGAACGAAATAAATGGAACGCCAAACTTGATCACTACCTACTACTATCGCATCGAATTCTCGAGCACCTATTTTTGAAAAATTTGTAAATACCTTCCGGTGTATCTTTTCATCTATAAATGGTTGAATCTCTTTTGTAATAACAGTGTATACCCTATTATTATAACTTTCTATAAATATTCTATCTATCCTCCCCATACTCTTCAGCAAAATTCGCTTAGCTAAACTAAGTGGCAATTTCCAAAGTGGGGGTAAAGAGTTTTTCTTGGGCGTATCAAACACCACCACCTCATGCCCCATTTTTTCCAATACCGTTTGCAAAGCATAAGCCTGCAATATCCCTCCATAATTAGTATGGAGAGGTAATGTTAATATTCCGATTCTCATTTATTAAATATTCTATAAAAAGAAATGAGTCTCAGCATACTCTCTGCCCCAAGCTGAAAAGTTGCTTAATAAAATTGCTCATGACAGTTTGCATGTCTGAGACTCTATAAGTTATTAATTCGTTATTCTATCCTAGACTCTCCATTCGCCCTTCGTAAGCATCCAACTCCTATGGCAATCCAACTCCATCCCCAGTGTTTACTGGGGATACAGGGTATTTTAAGAAATTGGACGTAAACGGTCACTTTAGGTACGTTGAGCCATAAAATAATACAGCGTCACCACTATATAACACAGATTTCTTAGACCTATTCGGTCTCAGGTGGTAAATCTCACTCTGCTCTTAAGGATTCTATCACAAACCTTTCGAAGCTCGCCTTATAGCCACCGTCCATCGGGCAGGGATCGTCGGGATAGGACTTGTGATACTCCTCTTCCATGTTGTCAAGATAGTCCATTATCTGCATCACCTGGTCTTTGGTGCTGTGATGCTTCTTCAGCGAAGAACGAAGCAGGCAGTAGGACTGGGTATGACTGGCATAACCCTCTTAGACATGCTTGACTGAATTCTCATTCATGTGGCCAGCCACCTTTAAGGTGCGTACCACATTGCTACTGCCGCCGAGGATGGTATCCGTCAAAGCGCGCAGTGCCTTTTTAGTTTTTGTAAATCGTGTCATCTCTTAATATATTTAAAAAATTTGAATATCTTTTGTTAAGCTATTATAAAATCATCGCCTTTTTGTACCTATATATGTAGGTACAGGATTCTTGGCGGTCTCAACCTTTTTTCTTAAATTCGCAGCAGCTTTCAAGAACGAGGGCTGAAGCAATCTTAAGTTACCGATTGGTGAACAGCGGGGTGAACACTTGCCTCAAGCATTCACCTTTTCGGCTCCAGGGTGAACCCTAATAAAAAGAACTTTGTATATACAGCGCATGCTAGAAATATAAGAGTCTCTATTATAATGGGTTATGGGGTGTTTTTAACACATTATTAACGCTAAAGGTTGGCATCGGGGTTCACCCTTCACCGACTTCATCGCCATGTGTTCACCCACACTCTTAGTTAGTGAACGTTGCAATCAACAGATTAATATATTAACAACAGACAATTTTAATCAAATGGAAAAAGAATCAAACACCAACTGCATGGAAGAGACAGCTACGATGCCATCGTACTTTCCTTGTATCAAATCTTCGGAGAGCCATCCACTCGCCGACTGGTTGTATCTCAAGAGCGTGATTACCTCTAGCCCTGAGCTACGAATGATGACCGAGACTTACCGCAAGCGCCTCGCCATCAGCAAGCAGTTTGCCGACCAGTACAAGCCTGAGATGCCTGCCATCACGGTTTCGGCACTCATGAACGGCTACGGCAGACAACTTGCCGACTTCCTCAAACCTACCTACATGCTACAGCTCGACTTCGACCATGTGAAGAAGGAAGATATGGAGCAGCTTATCCGACTGGTGAGAGGCGACAGTCATACGATGGTAGAGTATATCACCGTGAGCGGCAGGGGATTCAGAATATTCTGCGCCTACCATCCTGTGGATGACGACGACATCAGCGTGCTCGAACTCTTCGATGCCGTGCTGCAGAAGGCGATGGCTTACTACACCCAGCTCCTGGGTATCGCTCCCGACAAGCAGTGCGTAGACATTACCCGATGCGCCGGTCTTGCCTACGACCCGGATGCCTATTTCCGTTGGGATGCCGAGCCTTTTGCCTTGGGACCGAAGGACCTGAACCCCCTCTACACGAAGAAGGCATTGCAGGCGAAGTATTCTGCCAGGCGAAACGCCAAGGGAGGAAAGCGAAGCAGCAGGGTGAAAGAGGAGGCGAAGTCAAGCGACAAGGGTGCGCCTACCATCGAGGAGGCAGCTTCCCATATCAAGGAACTGCTCGACCTGTGGGGCTATCGGTTCGAGCCTGAGCATCACAACGAGTATGTATGGCACTTTGCCGACATCTGCATCTACTATGGCATCCCGCAGGAAGAAGTTCAGACCTACGCCGACCGTGAGTTTGGCACCAGCTACGAAGATACGGCTTCTGTCATCAAGTCTCGCTACAAGCATCTGCATAAGTTTGGTATCTGGCATTTCTATCGCCATGGCGAGGGGCGCAGCGCCAAGCCATCGGTAAGGGGCATCAAGCAGTGGCTACTCACCCACTATCTGTTCCGCCGAAACGTGCTGACGGGATTTTACGAGGTGGAGAGCCGCTTCGTTTTAGACGGCAAGTATCCTGACTGGGTACGCATCGACGACAATATCGAGAACTCCATCTGGAGCGAAATGGACGAGTCGGGACTGCATCTCTCGGAGAAGACCTTGCACAACATCATCAACAGCGACTTCAGCGAGCCGTTCGACCCCTTGGACGATTACCTGCGCAGTCTGCCGAAATGGAAGAAGGGAGAGGATCCCGACTACATCGACCAGCTCGCCGACCGCATTGAGGTGGAGAACCTGCCCGACAACGAGCATACGCAGAGCCTCTTCCGCTATTTCTTCAAGAAGTGGCTGGTGGCGATGGTGGTGGCGTGGGTAACGCTGAAGGTGGTGAACCAGATGATACTCATCTTCGTGGGCAAGGGCGGCATCTTCAAGACCACGTTCTTCCACATGCTGTTGCCCCCACAGTTGCGCCAGTACTTCCTCAACGACTCGACGGGCGCCTATACCGACAAGGACTTCATGGAGGCTTTCAGCAGCAAGGCTCTGCTCTGTCTCGACGAGTTTGAGATGGTATTCGGCAAGAACCTGAGCGCCTTCAAGAGCAACATGACCAAGGTGACATTCTCCATACGCCGACCTTACGACAAGTACCGTTCGGAGATGCCCCACCGCGGATCGCTCTGCGGCACCACCAACAACCAGCAGTTCATCACCGACGAGGAGAACCGCCGCTACTGTCCTTGGCTGGTAAAGAGCATCGAGAGTCCGATAGAGCACCCGATAGACTACGACCACGTGTTTGCCGAGGCAGTGGCACTGGGTCAGGAGGTGATTAGCCATCCTAAGGGCGAGCCCCTGGAGTGGACATACTGGTTGACGAGGGATGACATCGAACTGATGCGCAGTCACAACCGCCTCTTCATGGTAGCCAACTATGCCGAGGAGCAGATACTCCGTTACTACCGGGTGCCGGAGCCAGATACGCCGCTACAGTTTATCAAGTTCCGCTACAGTGCTGAGATACTGGAGAGGATAGGTGTGAACCCTGCCCTTCGCCAGAACCTGAACAACCAGAACATCGGTAACGTGATGAAGCGTCTTGGATTCAAGAAGATTCACAAGAAGAACGGCAACGGCTGGGCTGTGATAGAGAAGGAAGGTAGCGAAATCAACAACGATGCCTTCATCGATCCTAACGATACCGTGGAGGATTAAGTATCTTGGTTACGACCGCTAAGTATCATGGTAACGATGGCTAAGTATCATATTTACGAAGCATAACCCTAATAGATAACATTCAACATTATTCTTAGTCTCCCACAGATCTCACAGATTTACACAGATAATCTTGTTGCAAGCAACAGGTACTCACTATGCCTCATAGCAAATAACTCCGAAGGAGTCGAAATCCGTGAAAATCTGTGAGATCTGTGGGAAAATTCAACATTACAAGAAAATGGATTTACGAAGTTACACCAAGCAGGAGTTAGCCCTGCTCTATTTTCCGGATTCCGACCCGGACGTGGCAAGAGCCCATCTGATGAGATGGATTGTAAGATGCACCCAGCTCTACGAGCAGCTGCTGAAGAGTGGATACAACAAGAGCTGCAAGGAGTTCAATCCTCTGCAAGTATCCTATATTTTCTTCCATTTGGGAGAACCCTGATATTTATCAGTGATAATCGGTGAGTATCGTTGAGCAACAATGAGCATCGGTGAGTTGGGAAAATGAAATGTTGTATCTTTGCATTGTGATTCAGAAAGAGTCTCCCACAGATCTCACAGATTTGCACAGATTCTCTTCGTTGCAAGCAACGGTACTCACTAAGGCTCACAGCAAAGACTCCGCGAGGAGTCAAAAATCTGTGAAAATCTGTGAGATCTGTGGGAAAACAAAAACTCCGCGAGGAGAAAATTTCGTGAGATTCGAGAGATTCGTGTTCAAGAATCAGGCACTGCGCAGCGCCCACTCAACATTAACCATTTAAACACTTAAAAACTTATGTTGCTTTACGTACTAAAACTAAATCAGAACGCCAAGATGCCAGAGGCATACGGCAAGTATTACGCCTATCCAGTCATCACTCAGACGGTAGACATCGACGGCCTGGCCGAACACATGGCTAGCCACAACACTCCTTTCTCTAAGGGAGCCATCAAGGGCATGATTACCGATATGGTATCGTGCGTCAAGGAACTCACCTTGCAAGGTTTCGCTGTGAAGATTGACGACCTCGCCATCTTCTCCATCGGCATCCGCAACAAGGAGGGAGCCGCCTCAGAGAAGGAGTTCACCATCGCCAAGAACATCGAAGGTTTCCGTCTCCGTGCTCGTGGCACCGGTGAGTTCAGCGCCAAGACCATCAACCTCGGAGCTACGCTGAAGAAGGCCTCTGCTCTGTTAGGTGATGGCACCACCCCGGATACCGACAAGGGAACCACTGGTGGCGAAAACACCGACCAGGGCGGTAGCGGAACCACTGGAGAAGGAGGAGGCGACGGCTTAGAGTAGCCCTACCCGCCTCGCATCTGAAACAAGAGAAAGCGCATCGGCAGGATGCAGTCCGGAGTAATCCGAGGGCCCCATCAGGAATGAGTTCATCACTCACCATTCAACATTGTCAAATCATCGCCCTGAACGGATACTTGCTCATCCTGCCCGCTTCCTTCTTGGTCCCCCACAGATCTCACAGATTTACACAGATAATTCTTCGTTGCAAGCAACGGTCTTATACTCATCAGGTCTCACTGCAAAAACTCCGAAGGAGTCAATAATCTGTGAAAATCTGTGTAATCTGTGGGAAAATTAAACATTAATCACTAATTACACTAATCACTAATTAAAATGAAAAAGGAAACAATCCAGAAAGTCATCAACTTCGTCATCACCGTCCTCACTGCCGTCCTCAGCTCCTTCTGTGTGCAGAGCTGCAAGTGATATTTTAGTTCTCCCACAGATCTCACAGATATACACAGATAATCTTGTTGCAAGCAACAGTTATCACCAAACCTCAATGGAAAAACTCCGAAGGAGTCAAAAATCTGTGAAGATCTGTATAATCTGTGGGAAACAATCATTAACCCTTTAAAATCCATAGAATCCAATGAAGAATCAAAGAAAAATCGATTTGATCGTGGTACATTGCAGTGCCACACGTATTAACCAGGACTTCCCAGTAGAAGCCTTAGAAGCCTGCCACAAGGCCCGTGGTTTCCACTCCATCGGTTACCACTATTACATTACGAAGGATGGCGTGGTCTATCCATGTCGTCCAGAAAGCGAAGAGGGTGCTCACGCCCGCCACTACAACGCCCATAGCATCGGAATCTGCTACGAGGGTGGCCTCGACGAGAAAGGCAAGCCTGCCGACACTCGCACTCCAGCCCAGAAAGCATCTCTGGAAGACCTCCTCTACAGTCTCGTCCTCGACTATCCCGATGCCGAGATCCTAGGTCATCGCGACCTCCCCTGGGTTCGCAAGAGCTGTCCTTGCTTCGATGTCAAGGAATGGCTGAAGGAAATCGACTTCCATCTCTAGAATGCTCAAACAATTCCCAGATATTCGTGCTATTCGAGTTATTCGTGTTCAAAATCATCCCAGCTTGTAAGTCCTAAAAAGCTTATGGGTTGGGATTTTTTCTTTGTTTATTCACATCATTTCCCCAACGCTTTCTTTACCGCCTTTACGCCAGCATCGCCTAAGACTTGCTTTACGGCAGCCTTCGTCAGCATCTTCGCCTTGCGTATCACCCTTCGATACAGAGGTATGTGCAAACAGATAGCTACAGCTTGTCTTACAGTCGCTCCCTGCCAAATCAATTTAAAGAATAAAGAGCGTTTAGGATTCAACCATGCATAAGGAGAGAAACCACCATTTGCCCTACTAACCAAAGCATACGACGATTCCCACTTTTCCATTTTAACCTTTTGCAAGAACTCTTTACCCTTAGGGGTATTTATGAGAACCAAACTCACCCCTTTATCATCATCGAATGAAGGATTAAATTTATCAATACCCCAAAAATCTCCCAAGGAGATATCACTATGATGCTTTCCATCTTTACATTTGCAATCATGACAGGAAGGCCTCAAATAGAGGTTTGAAAGAAATCCCTTCATATATACATTATCATAATGTATATCGGACGACAAAACGGAATTTTTGTCCGCCGTAGAGGCGGACTTTGACCGGACGACAAAACGGTATTTTTTCCAGCCACTCACCGTCTTATCTCTAAATTTAATGTCCCCTATGGGGGACTTTGCATTTAGAGATTGATACAAAACGGTATTTTTTCCAGCTGCCGCCTTCAGGCGGCTTTTGATAAATTCTTCTTCACTATAAGTCTCGGCTAGATATTGTCTCCAAACTCCTGGGCTAGGAGCTCCATGACAAACAACATCTATAGTCAGTAAGTTAGGATATACCTTATGCCTGAGAAATCCATGTAAACCTGCTATTTGGCAAGGAGTGCCAACAAACATCACTTTTCGACCGCATTTCAAAAACTTTTCAGCTTCCTTATATGTGTTTTCTATTCTGCTCTGCAGATATTTGCTCATCATCAAAGCATAAAGTCCTGATATATTTTCAACGCCGACATGATGCACTTCCCAATTTGAATCATAATCAGCACCGAAAACAATACCACCTTCATTGATGATACTTTTAGCTAATGGAAGGAATAATCCACCCGAAGAACTACCAAGTCTTTCCTCCGTATTTGTGTTTTTTGCAGCAATTACCTGTAAAGGGAAAGTCTCCTCTTGCGGATTAAGAATGGGACAAATCTTCTCACACAACCCACATTCCACGCAATTCTCTTCATTTACATAAGGATAGAGGAAGCCTTCTTCATCTTCAGTAAGAGAAATGCATTGTTTTGGACAACGCTGTACGCAAGCAGAACAACCACAACAATTTTTCTTATCTGTTATATGTATCATCACTTT
>ULSU01071609.1_pt1 | contig 24428 bp, 10 predicted proteins | sample 1956941 | NCBI WGS metagenome assembly ULSU01 (sample SAMEA4835715, study PRJEB28245) | human gut metagenome | biome: gut microbiome; material: fecal sample | place: Denmark | collected 2008
GAAACTATCAAGGTACGCCGCCGCATCCGACAAGTCTATGCGCGGGCAGTCCTTCAAGTCCGCAGGCAAGGCCGCATCGGCATCGGCGGCCACCACGTCCACCGCACCCCAATGATAGCGAAGGTCAGCCGCAATTCGGCCATACGTCTGAGCATCAGCCTGTAGACACGGATAGCACCGCGCACCGCACCTCTGAGCAAAGTCCGTGCCCGGACATCGCGAATCGCCCACAGCCGTGAACGCCGTACGACATCCGGCGGCGCGGAACACGCGCACCGCCTCGGCGACAGCTTCATAATCCGCCGAGACGACAAGCACTCGCAAATGACACAGCGCTTCGCAGCCGAAAGCCATCGCAAGACGCGCATCGGCATTACAGCGCCGCGGCGCCGGACGCCCGTGCTCCTCCATTTTCCGTTCAAGGTAATTGTCTGCCATAATTCAAGTATTTCAGCCGTATCAGCCTGAGAATGTTTTTATAATGAATTTTTTGTAGGGGGCGTTCCCTCTACGATATACCTAAATGCGCATCGCGGACTCCGTCGCATGGCGTTTGTACGCCGCCTCGGAAGTCCGCGATGGCCGTATGCAGTTATGTTCAGCGAACAATCAGCAGGTGATAATTCTTCTTGCCGCGCTGCACCAGCATATACTTGCCGGCCAGCAGCATATTTTCGTCAATGGGTGCGTACACATCGGCCACTTTCTCCTTGTTTATGGACACGCCGCCACCCTGCGCCAACTTGCGCATCTCGCCCTTGCTGGCAAAGAAATGAGCTTCATCCACCAGGATATCAGCCAGTTTGGCGCCCATAGCCTGGTCACGCGTAACCTCCATAGAAGGCACGCCTTCCATCACTTCGAGCAACGTAGCCTCATCGAGGTTGTGCAGCGCGTCGGCGGTGTTGTTGCCAAAAAGAATCTTGGAGGCCTCGACGGCGGCTTCGTAATCCTCGGCCGAGTGTACCATCGTGGTCACTTCCTGAGCCAGACGCTTTTGCAGCGGACGTGCACCGGGATTTTCCTGCTGCTGACGGCACAGGTCTTCGACCTCTTCCTGCGTCAGCGAAGTGAAAATCTTGATATACTTGGCCGCATCTTCATCGCTGACATTGAGCCAGAACTGGTAGAACTTGTACGGCGAAGTGTAACGACGGTCAAGCCATACGTTGCCGCTCTCGGTCTTGCCAAACTTTCCGCCGTCAGCCTTTGTAATCAGCGGGCAAGTAATAGCCCACGCATCTTCGGCGCCTTCGATGCGTCGTATAAGCTCGGTGCCGGTGGTCATATTACCCCATTGGTCCGAGCCACCCAACTGCACCTTGCAGCCCATGGTGCGGTATAGATTCAGGAAATCGTAGCCTTGCAGCAACTGATAAGAGAATTCGGTGAAGGACATACCCTCGCGCGACTCGCCGCTCAGACGCTTCTTGACGCTATCCTTGGCCATCATGTAATTGACGGTGATATGCTTGCCGATGTCGCGTATAAACTCGAGGAATCCGAAGTCCTTCATCCAGTCGTAATTGTTGACCATCACTGCGGCATTGGGTGCATCGCTGTCAAAGTCGAGGAAATGTGACAGCTGGGTCTTGATGGCTTCCTGGTTGTGTCGCAGGGTCTCTTCGTCGATAAGTTTGCGCTCCTGACTCTTCATACTCGGGTCGCCGATCATGCCGGTTGCGCCGCCTACCAGTGCCACCGGACGGTGTCCCGAACGCTGAAAGTGGCGCAACATCATCACGCCTACAAGGTGTCCTATGTGCAGCGAATCGGCAGTCGGGTCTATACCCAGATATGCCGTGGTCATTTCTTTGTTCAGTTGGTCTTCGACGCCGGGCATCATCGTATGTATCATGCCTCGCCACGTCAATTCTTTGATAAAGTCCATTGAAGTGTATCTATCTTTGTATTATATTGTTGTCCGATATTGTAATTCAACAAAAGCGATGTGTCACGCCAGACGCTCGAGTGCGGCGGCGATACGGCGCATGGCCTCGCGCAAGTTGTCGTCCGAGGTGGCATAGCTCAGGCGTATGTATCCCGGAGCGCTGAAAGCGGCGCCATCCACAGTGGCCACGTGCGCCTCGTGCAGCAGATACATTGCCAGAGCTCCGCTGTCAGCGATGACAGTGCCGTCAGGCGCCTTGCGACCTATGTATGCAGACACCTCGGGGAACAGGTAGAACGCACCCTGAGGCTCGTTGATGCGCAATCCGGGGATAGCACGCGCCATCTCCACCACCAAGTCGCGACGGCGGCGGAAGGCGGCACACATCTCGACCACGCAGTCCTGCGGACCATTATAGGCGGCTTCGGCAGCCTTCTGCGCTATGGATGACGCTCCGGACGTATATTGTCCCTGCAATTTGGTCACGGCCTTGGCCACCCACAGCGGAGCAGCGCAATATCCTATGCGCCAGCCGGTCATAGCATAAGCCTTGGACACGCCGTTGATGACTACTACGCGGTCGCGAAGCTCGTCAAAAGACGCCAGCGATGTAAAGCCGCCCGCAAAATTGATATGCTCGTAAATTTCGTCCGAGATGACGATGATGCGCTCATGGCGCGCGATGACATCCACCAGTGCCTGCAACTCGTCTCGCGTGTACACACTACCCGTGGGATTGGACGGCGAACACAACAGCACGATGCGCGTACGATCGGTGATGGCGGCCTCCAATTGTGCCGGCGTCACCTTGAAGTCGGTGTCTATGCCGGCCGGAACCGTCACTACGGTAGCACGGGACATCTTCACCATCTCTATGTAGCTGACCCACGCCGGAGTGGGTATCACCACCTCATCTCCGGGATTGGCTATGGCCAAAATACTGTTGCACAGCGCCTGCTTGGCGCCATTGCCCACAACTATCTGCTCAGGGGCAAAAGTCACGCCGTTTTCGCGCTCGAGCTTGGCGCTGACAGCACGGCGTAGCGACATATAGCCCGGCACGGGCGAATAAAAGCTAAAATTGGCATCTACGGCCGCCTTGGCTGCTTCCTTGATATGTTGCGGTGTATAGAAGTCCGGTTCGCCGACACTCAAGTTGATTACATCCACTCCTCGAGCACGCAATTCGGCACTCTTTTGGGACATCGCCAAAGTCTGAGACTGGGCAAGAGATTGCACCAGCAACGACGGTTCTTGCTTCATAAATCTATGTATTATATCGTGTTAGTAATCGTAATTTCTTCCTATGGTCTCTCGTGGGAAAACACTCACGCGTGCGCAGGCACACCCGCGCATACGCATATACTTCGGACAAAGGTACAAAATCTTTGCCTAACGCACAAAAGCCTATACATACATGCCTGATATTCTTGACAATTTCCGTTTCTATTCCCAAAAGTTGGCCATTTGGCCGGTTTTTGGGAATAGAAAGGAGCGTCTTGCGCAACTTTGCCGCGCAATTTTGGCCGAAATGTCGGCGGCTTATGCTATCTTTGTGCTCGCAAACGAGGGCATAGCCCGGACGAAGACACTGAGCCTACCCCAAAAGAACAAGACCTCGCCGTCATGGCCAAACAACGTAACCCAAGCTTCGAAATACTGCGCGTGGTGGCGATGTTCCTCATCGTCGTCTGGCACTTCCTGATGCACGGCGTCGGGCAAAAACCCGTGGGCGTGAGCGCCGATGCCGCCTCGCTGTTCAACCTCTGCTCCATGGAACTGGCCGGTTGTCTCTCCAAGGTCTCCACCAACTGCTACATCCTCATCACCGGATACTTCCTTATAAATTCCACCAAACCCAAGTGGCCTAAAATACCGAAGACCTGGGCGCCGATATTCTTCTACTCGGTGGTCATTTTTGCGCTATTCTTCGCCTTCTCGGACTTGGCGTTGAGCCGGAACGACTTCGGCAAGTCACTGATGCCGCTATACTTTGACCGCTACTGGTTTGCGACACGCTACGTGGCATTGGTGGCTCTCGCGCCATTCCTGGCCACACTGGCACAGACGCTGACGCGCCGACTGTACATCGTGCTGCTGGCGGTGATGGCCGTCATCAATTTCGACTTCCTGCTGGGCGATGAACTAAGCGGCAACAACTCACTGCCATGGTTTGTATTCCTGTTCTTTGTAGGCGGCTACATCCGATTGCACTTCGACCATGACGGACCCAACCATTTCGGCAAAGCTTATTTTGCAGCCGCAGTTGCATTGGCCGCCGTATTCCTGGGGCGCATCTTCATACATTACTCGCCGTGGACGGCGCCCATGATGGTTGATTATCATGACAATAACGGCATACTCTTCGGCGTGGCACTGCTGCTGTTTCTTTGGACGGCTCGGCTCAAAGCGCCGAATACAACCTTCGTCCGCGCCATGGTGCGCATCGCGCCCCTCACTTTCGGCGTCTACCTGATACACGACAATGTCTACGTGCGCCATGCGCTATGGAACGGCTGGATAGACGTGCACGGCGCACTACATTCGTGGTGGTTTGTTCCGCTTTTCGTGGCCTCCACAGTCGCCATATTCATCGCCTGCATAGCCATCGATGCCATACGCGACCGCATATTCCGTCTGCTGCGCATCAACGACCGCATAGACACCCTCTCCGACCGCGTCTCCGTCATCTCGACCCGCGTAGTCACGCTTTCGGCCACCATCATCCGACGCCTGCGCAGCCGCCACCGGCACGAAAATTCCGGCACAGACATCTGACCGCCAAATCCGTCGTACCCGACCTTGAGGCAGCAGTGCCACAAGGTTTCCGAGGCCGCCTTCAGACATAAAATCCTGATTCGGGAAGAAACGACCATAGGATTTGATCACCATCTTACACTCGCGCTCCATCGCCTCCGTCAACATGGTGGTAAATATCATTATAGCTCAACGGCCGAAAACTCGCAGATGGGACACTTGGCACATTTATTCCACTTCCTGTCACAATATTCCCGATCCCATTCCCATAAACACACAGTCAATTCATCGTTTAAATTTATGGAATTATGTCTTAAATCCAGTGTTGATTTTCAAGGGCTATATTTCACAAAAATCAGCACAAAAGTGGCTATTTCACACAAATTCAGAGGGCTATATTTTTGCAATTAACCTTTTTTAATAAGCGAATAGGTAGTTCCTCTTCCTGTTCCGCTCTTTGACAACACTGTCCCGACAAGCTTTTCGATTTTTGTACGAACTTGCTTTATGGTTAGCTCATCTTTCCATTCATTAATAAAAGATGACATGGATTTCGGGCCATCTTCAAGAATATAATATAGCCGACGAAAAGTATCGGAATCCACAAGACCCTTGACTACCGAGGGGTTATATTCGAAATACGAGTTGCCCATTTCATATTCGTATTTGGGATGACGAATTATTAGACCCTCAGCAAGAAGTCTGTTTACAGATCTATCATAGATACCGCTTCCATCCTTATGAATAATCGAATAGATCGTAATCAGGTCGAATACATTAAGTTGTTCATCCGGTTTGCGGTTACTTCTTAGACCAAGAAGAAAATTTCGTAACTGCGGATTCTCTATTCGGGATTCAATCCTCAGCTTTACCTGAAAATCATCCGATTGACTATAGTCGGGCATAGGGCGACCCTCTGCAATACAATTCTCATACATTATATCCACGCCTTGACCGGAACGTTCAATCAGACCGGCTTTCTCAATGACTTCGGCTAATCTTCTGCTTCGAGGAGAACTATTGACTGTCAGTATATTCCCCTGATTGACTCCATATGGGAAACCTCCGGAATTGGATACCTCAAATGATTCCGGAGAAATTTTTATCATTATATCCCCTCCCATCTGAAAACTTCTATGTTGGATACTGTTGAGTATTGCTTCTCGAATAGTTTCCTCTGTATAAGAAGGAATATCCAAAATTTGAGGGAAAGCATCAATGTGTATGATTGGATTAATAGCGTCCTGATTGATGTAATTCCAAAGTTTGTCTATACATGTAAAAAGTGGTTCGCTAAATTCCTGCCGCGCCGAGTAACGTGTCTGATTTTCAGATACGCGATATTCGACTATTATATTGTTTTGAGGAAGATGCTCCTTAATAGCTTCACGTTTGCCCAACAGAATCAAAGCGGCATAAGTCAGGCCTTCCTCACCAAAGAGATTCAAATCGGAAAGAAGCTGATTAAGCGGGATGGTCAACACCTCCGGCTTACGTCTCTTTTCATGAATAAGGCGACGCATATTTGCAATTGCCTCATCGGATAAATCACCAAGAGTAAGTCCTTTGCAAATGTGAGCCGAGAAATCGGGATCTTGTTCTTGAAGAATCGAGAAATACTCTTGATCATCCATTTCTCGTAGGCTTTCACCGACGCGCATCAATGGAACACCTTCAAATCGCAAAGCCTTGCCTATTGGTCTGGAAGGTATATTAATCACCAGTACTCGTTTGCCTTTGTCATCATAAAGTTCCTTGCAATGCACTCGAATATATAAACGGCGATAAATCTCATCTTCCAATTCTCCAACTTTATCCTTTGCGAAGTCAGTGCCCACTACTTCATGCGGCAGTTTGTCAGCCATGCCAAGAACTAATCTGCCGCCTTTTTCATTTGCAAAAGCCACAATATATCCAAGAACACATTTACGACGCACCTTGACATCGCTGTGACTACCACCTGAAAAGGGATAATTATGCTTTGCCTCTTTGAACTCTATATGATCCTCGCGCTCGCGAAGAGTAGCAAGTTGGGATAAATTTGTCATGTCTATTATTTTTGCAAATGTAATACTTTATTTCGGCCGGGCGAAATTCAAGGGCTAAAACTTACAAACATATAAGAGAAACAACATTTATCGCTGTTATTCAATGGGCTATATTTACAAACAAGGATGTGAGGCAAGTGTGAATACCGTCGAATCCTAAGATATGCTCTACAAAACTTGCTTCAACTTCCTTGCACATCAAGACATTCGATAATTGGCGTATTGGTCAATTTGCAGGGCGGATTATCGAGAAATGTCGAATCGGATTACGCATCTATATGTTATATATACCCCCTTCAAATTGGCCTACAAGCCGGATTTTCGTCATTTTTCCATAGCAAAATAACAATGGGATGAATTAAAAAGATTTATGCATCGGCGGCTTGATGATTCGGGCGATCATAGGGTGGCTTCGGTATGGATGATATTCGCAACAAGGATAAATCGGGACAGTGTGCGTTCGCGTGATGAGTGGACGGCGATGCGGTGGCAGAGTCAAAAGGGCTCGTCCAAAATCAGGCGGATTCCGACTCCATCTTTTTGCGCAACTCATCCAAGACTATTCCTTTGTAGGAAAAGAATTTGGCGCCTTGATATGCATTGGACGGAACTTTCTTATCATCAGGTAAATATGTCCCGACAAAAGTTGAAAGCTTGTAAATACGGTCATTGTATTCGACTGTATCATCACCTGACACCCTTACTTCTAAATTTAGAGGATCAAAAGTGACGTAGTCTCCAATTTTAATGTCTACCATACCGAATTTAAAACGAGGACGCCTCTTTTTTTCAGGATTTGGCGCAGGCAATAGCATAGGTTGCTCTACTTCAACCGGTTTATTGTCTTTATACACCACCACTTCTGCATCATCAATGGTTTGTGCTATATCCTTGAAGATGTCAAGTGCTATTTGGGGTCGCACATTGAAAAACTCACGGTTTTAGCGAATACGTAGATTGGTAAGCCTATCTATTGTCTTATGCACCAGTTTCTCGACTTCGTTAAATTTAACAGTCTTGATAGTGGCATAAATTTCGGAAGGAAGAGGTACGGCGGTATTGTCCAATTCTTTGGAACGAATATCAACAGGGCGCGAACTTTTGCCGATTTTCACCCAATCCTCACGAAAGCTCGGATTGGTAAGTATATACACATATCCTGCTGCCAAGCTATTGTTTCCCATGGTGTTATACTATATATTAAAATGGATATAACATTATTGATGATGATATCTGTCAGTAGTTATCGAATCATCCTCATCTGTTTATGAGTGGTGCGGGGGGGGGTGGAGTTTTAGAGCGGTAGACGGGGTTCGAACCCGCGACCCTCAGCTTGGGAAGCTGATGCTCTACCAACTGAGCTACTACCGCGTGGCGTTGGTGTCGCAAAGTTAGACATTTTTTTTGAGACGGCAAACGCCCGAAAGGCCAATTCGGCAACTCAAACACAGCTATCGTCTGACAATTAAGCCATTATCGCCGACAATCGTCTCGCAACTCAAGCCCGCGCAAAGCCATCCGACCGAGCTGCCGATTATCGGCCCTCTTGCATTTATATTATACCTTCCGGAGTAACTACTCCGGTATAGAGGGGCACACTGTATTCCATGCGCCAAAATTTTCCAAAAATTAATGACGCTTAACAACTTTTATATTATAAATATTTTATACCTTTGCACAGACCATGATAGCGGTGGCACGGCTTGACAACCGTCACACCCCGATTGCTACTCTTCCATGAACCACGCTCCTGATATCTACAGAACCCTAAGAACCATTAACACCATACATCGCACATGACAAAACTGAAAATGAGCCTTTTGGCTCTGCTTACGTCCTTGCCTTTTGCGTCAAAGGCCAACACCGGATTGACAATGGACACATCGACGCAAGTCGATATGACGTACACCCAAAGCTCCTCGTATTACGTGATTAAGACCACCGGCACAGATCCCCATATCTGTTCGACAGCCCTTCCTGCTAATATGGATGTCAAGGATTGCCGCCTCGAATTCGATTATCAGACATCAGCAGACGTTGATTTGCAACTATTTTTTCGCGATCCCGAGAGCGAGGCGCGCTCGCTGAAAGTGCCCGGAGCCTTGAAGACAACCGGCAAAGGCGAGTGGAAACGTTTCGTGCTGAATATCACGCCTCAACGCAACGCGTTCAGTTGGGGCAATAAAGGCAGCAAACTGCGTATCGACTTCGGCAACCGAAGCGGAGTCACCATCAATATACGCAACCTCGGGATCAAAGGCTGCACACGAATGTCTTCGGACCAAAAAGCGTCCTTTGCACGCGGTGTTGAGCGCTATCTCGCCGCCGATTACACCGCCCGGGTGACTTATGTCGAAGTAGGCAAGGACAATATCCTGGTACGCGGCACCACCGCCTCCGCCGGATGTAAACTCATAGACTCGCGTATGTATGGCGACTTGACGCTCAACACCGAGTGCTTCGATGCTGCCTCCAACCTCCCCGCAGGCCAATTTGAGGTGACCATACCACGATACATCGAAGTTGCAGGCTGCAAATACGACCGATTGCTGTCTCGCTGGGCCATCACCGATGCCAAGCATAATCTGCTGTCACACGGACGTTATGCCGATAAAGTATACGAGATACGCCACGCCTCGCCCGGCATTCTCAAGACCAAGAAAGGCATAGGCGGTATAGGTCCGGTAGTCGCCGGAGACATTGACAATCTGGGCCTCGGCTCGGCCACACTGAATATTATACTCAACACCTTTATGGGATGCAATAATGCTTCCGGATGCACTGTGCCTTACGTCTACAATGGCAAGACATTCTATATCAACCAAGGGGCCATCGACGGCTTGGACGGCACGCTCAAGACTTGCGAAAAGAAAGGCGTAGTTGTGGCCGCCATCCTTCTCGTTGTTCCCGACGGCGGCGAGGCGGCTTACTCCTCGACAATGCGGCATCCCGAATACAGCGGCAAAGCGCCCTACACCATGCCCGATTTGGGTAGCATCTACAGCATTGAGGCATACGCCGCCACCATCGACTACTTGGCCAACCGCTATTCACAATCAGGCAACGGCCGCATCCACCACTGGATACTGCACAACGAAGTCGACCAAAACCTGTCGTGGACCGATATGGGAGCACAGCCGCTGCTGAGATACGTAGACACTTACGAAAAGTCTATGCGCCTCGTCTCCAATATCGTGCGCCAATACGACCCCAACGCCTACGTCCTGGCTTCGTTCACATCAAGCTGGAACAAAGCGCACAGCACCGATGGATTTACCGCCAAAAGTATGCTGGATAACATCGTAGCTTACAGCAACGCCGAAGGAGACTATCGCTGGGGCGTGGCCGCGCACCCCTACCCGCAGGACTTCTTCAAGCCCAAGTTCTGGGAAGCCGACACCCAGGCCACCTACTCCGAAGACTCCGGCTTCTCCACATTCAAGAACATCGAGGTGATATCCAACTGGATGCTGCGCCGCGAGCACTACTACAAAGGCGAGGAAAAACGCATACTATTCTTCTCGGAAAACGGCGTCAATTCGCTGGACAACAGCACCTACAACCTCAAAGTACAAGCCGCCGGCGCAGCCTGGGCCTGGAAAAAGACGATGCAAAACGCCGGCGTGGACGCCATCATGTGGCACAACTGGTGGGACAACCCCGCCGAGGGCCTGTGCCTGGGCCTGCGCACCAAGGACCACGTGGCCAAGCCCTCCTGGTACGTATGGCAGGCCGCCGGGACAGACAAAGAATCCTCAGTCTTCGACCAATACCTTTCCATCATAGGCATAAGCAACTGGGGACAGATACATCACGGCGTCAGCACCTCCGGCAGCGAAAATACGCGTCTCGAGCTTGACCAATCCTCGAAGTCTGATATGACCATCACCTATGACGGCACCTATCAGAATTATACGCTCAAGACCACCGGTGGCGACCCGCAGGTAAGCACACAGGCGATGTCCGCCGCCAAGTCCGACAACTCCAACACATTGGTATTTGAATACCAGTCAGCAAACGACATCCCCGACTTCCAAGTATTTATCTCACCGCTGGCTTACGAAGAACGCTCCGTCAAAGTGCCCCTGAGCGCCTCCACCGACTGGAAACGCGTATACATCAATCTCGCACCCCTCGCCAAACAATACGGCTGGGGCGGCGCCGGCAGCAAGCTGCGCTTCGACCCCGGCAGCGTCTCGGGACGCACCATGAAGATACGCCACATTTGCGTCAACAGCGGCGAAAAGTCGCTGATAGCCAATCTGTCGACAATTTCGGACGGCGCCAACCAATGCACCGTCAAAAAAGATGCCAACACCGGCAGTGCGACCATCGTCACCGCCGCCGGCGGCGACCCGTTCTTCTACTCGTCCAAGCTCGCGGCCAATCTGTTGCCCAAGGCCACGAAGCTTATGTTCGAATATCAAGCATCAACCTCCGTGCAGGACGCCAAGATATACTTCGTAGACTACGCCGGCGAGACACGCTCCATCAGCCTGGGCAACCTGAATGCCTCCACCAAATGGACACAGAAGACCGTGGACATCGCCGAGCTGTGCCGAATACACGGCTGGGGCTTCGAAGGCGACTATATGCGCTTCGATCCCGGCACGAAATCCGGACTGACATTCAAGATACGCAACATCTGCATCAACACCGGCGAATACACCTCCACGCTCAACCTCCAGCTGGATAACTACAATTCACACGACAACTCACTGTCTCGCGATGCCGAATGCAACCCCTCCGAAAGCGACATTCTGTACGGCCAAAACCTGGCATACTCAAGCTGGACAATCAACACCACCGGCAGCGACCCGTACATTGTATCCAATCCTTTGGACAAAAACCTCAATGCCAATGCCACCAAGTTGTACTTTGAATACAAAGCCTCGGCAGACATCACGCCTCTTGTCGCTTACTTTATGTACCCCGAGACCAATACACGTTCCACGACTTATAACGACAAAATGCCGGCCACTTCGGAATGGACACCGGTAATCCTTGACATCTCACAGAAACGCAAAGAATACGGATGGGGATACGCCGGCGACCGTCTGCGCCTCACCCTGGGCAAGAAAGTCGGTGTCACCGTCAACCTTCGTCGCCTCGCCATCTACGATGGCACAAGCAATACCGTGGACGTCAACGATATCACCACGCCCACAGACTTCAGCGTACGCGGCGTACGCGGCGGAGCCATCATCACAAGCAGCACTCCGCGCACATTCACCATCTACAACATTGCCGGCGTAATCGTCAACCGGCTTGATGTCGAAGGCGAAACACTCGTATCCCTCGACCCGGGAGTATACATCATCAACGGCGTAAAAGTCGTAGTATACTAACGCTTGACATACACCTAATACGCATAAGGCGGAAGTCGGTCAACCAAGCCGGCCTCCGCCTTTTTGCGTATATCGAAACAGATACTGCACCTAAACCGCAAATTGCAAAAAAAATGCTAACTTTGTCAAAACAAACGCCAAATCAAATCTCAATGAATAAAGCGACTCTCACCATCTTTATTTCTATTTGCCTGTCCCTCGTGGGCGCCATATCGACCCGAGCTCAGCAGACGCCGGCACCCGGCACCGATGCTGCGCTATACTACGACAAGGCAGCCAAAGGTGATGCCGAGGCACAATTCAACCTCGCAATATGCTATTACGAAGGCACCGGGGTAGACAAAAACTACACCGAAGCATACGCATGGATGCTCAAAGCGGCGCAGCAAGGCTTCGCCCGCGCCGAGTACAACCTCGGAGCATTTCTCGAAAAAGGCATCGGCTGCACCCAAGACTATGTCGAGTCAGCCAAATGGTATCGTCTGGCTGCCGAAAAAGGCAACGCCAACGGTCAATACAACCTCGGAATGTATTTCTATCAAGGTCGCGGAGTGGCCAAAGACGATAAAGAAGCCTACGCATGGATGCTCAAGGCCGCACAGCAGGGCCATGCACGAGCCCAATGCAACCTCGGAGCATTTCTCGGCAAAGGCACCGGCTGCACCCAAGACTATGTCGAAGCCGCCAAGTGGTATCGTTTGGCCGCCGAGCAAGGCAACGCCTACGCCCAACAGAATTTGGCATTCTTCTACCACAGCGGACAAGGCGTTACTCGCGATTATGCCGAAGCAGCGCGGTTATACCGCCTCGCGGCCGAGCAGGGACTGGTCAACTCGCAGTATAACACCGCCATAAACTATCTGAACGGCCACGGCGTCACCGAAGATCACGCCGAAGCCGCACGATGGTTCCGCATGGCTGCCGAGCAAGGCGACCCCGACTCGCAATACCTCCTTGCCGAGCTGTACGAGAATGGCGACGGCGTCACCCGAGACCTTGACGAAGCCGCCAAGTGGTATAGACTGGCCGCCGAGCAAGGCGATACAGATGCCAAAGCCGCATTAGAGCGTTTAGGCCGCTAAACATGCGCTTTCGGTGGCCGAAAGATCCGCGACAAGCCACATACGACAAACAACAATTCAAAAAAAATGATTGAATATCTCGAAGGGCGCATAGACAGCCTGCAACCCGCAGCCGCAGTGATAGACACCGGCGGCATCGGATACCTGGTCAACATCTCGCTCAACACCTACGAAGCCTTGCAGGGACGCGAGCGAGCCCGCGTATTGGTACACGAAAGCATACGCGAAGACGCCTGGGTTCTCTACGGCTTTGCCGACGAGCGCGAGCGCGCATTGTTCCGCCTGCTCATAGGCGTCAGCGGCGTGGGCGCCGGCACGGCACGCGTGGTGCTTTCGTCTTACGACACAGCACGACTCGAGGCTATCATCGCCGGCGGCGATGCCAAGCAACTGAAATCAGTCAAAGGCATAGGCGCAAAAACAGCCGAACGCATCATTGTAGACCTGCGTGACAAAATAAAACCGGGCGAACTTACGTTAATACAACAGACCGCCGCACGCTCCGCCGATTACGACGAAGCACTTGGAGCCCTGGTGATGCTCGGCTTTGCCCGTGCCCAAAGCCAGAAAGCTCTCGACCGCCTGTACGATGCCGACCCGACACTGAAAGTCGAAGCAGCCATCAAACAGGCGCTCAAGTTGCTGTAACGTACGGCGACGCGGCGCAAACATTGTTGTAATTGAAGTACATAGACCGCATAATATCGCCGATACGACACATCGGAGCATTGTATGGAAGGCGGCGGAAATGGTATGCCATAGCCGTTGCCACCATTGTTGTGTGCGCCTTGGCGCTGCTGCCGGCCATGGCACAGACGCCTGGCAACACGTCCACGCAGCTGGCTCCGCCGCCGACATTCCGCGCCATCGCGCCCAAAGCCGCCAAGGACACCACATCCATGCCCTTTGCGACGCGCTCCGTGATTCCACACAGCTACGAAGACCTCATTGCCGACGAGCAGGCCTATGACCTTGCAACCCCCTCCAACATCAAGACCGAGGCCGAGTATGACCCCGAAACGCGGTGTTACATAGTGCGCACCAAGCTGGGCGACACCGAAATAACAACACCGTTCATGCTCAGCGAAGCCCAGTACAACGACTGGCAACTTCGCCGTTCGATGCAGCAGTACTACAAACAACGCAACCTCGAGCAAGTCACCGAGAAAGAGAAGAAGCCCTTCAACATCTTCGACATGAACTTTGCCCTCGGCCCCCTCGAAAAAATCTTCGGACCCGGCGGCGTGCAACTGCGCACTCAAGGCTCGGTACAAATTTCTATGGGTATCAAGTCCAACAAGACCGACAACCCGTCGCTGTCGCTGCAAAGCCGCCGCAAGACATACTTCGACTTCGACCAAAAAATTCAGGCCACCATCAACGCCGGCGTCGGCGACCGTCTGAAATTCAACATGACCTACAACACCGATGCCACCTTCGACTTCGACAGCAAGAACATCAAGCTGGCCTACGAAGGCAAAGAAGACGACATTGTCAAGAACATCGAAGCCGGCAACGTGTCTATGACCACCGGGTCGTCGCTGATACGCGGCTCTACAGCCCTGTTTGGCATCAAGACCAAGCTGCAATTCGGGCGGCTGACAGCCACAGCCCTTGTCTCGCAGCAAAACTCGGAGAGCAAGAGCGTCAGCACCCGTGGCGGCAGCCAGGCCACATCCTTCACCATCAACGCCGACGAATACGACCAAAACCGCCACTACTTTCTCGGGCACTTCTTCCGCGACAACTACGACACCTGGGCATCGAAGCTGCCTTTTGTGTCTTCGGGCGTCAACATCACTCGCATCGAAGTATGGGTCACCAATAAGGGTAACCGCTACGAACAGTCGCGCAACATCGTGTCGTTCATGGACTTGGGCGAAGAAAAACGCATAGCCTCCGGCCATTGGACGCCCAACCCGGCATATCCCAACCCCAGCAACAACTCCAACGACCTGCTGCGCACCATCAAAGACCAATACCCCGATGCCCGAGACATCTCGCAAGTGACACAGATATTGGCGCCGCTGCAAGCCTATGACATAGAAGGCGGCAAAGACTACGAAAAAATCGAGAGCGCACGCCTGCTTTCATCCAACGAGTACACCCTCAACTCCAACTTGGGCTACATCTCAATCAAAAGCGCCCTCAATGCCGATGAAGTGCTCGCCGTAGCCTACGAATACACCTATCACGGACAGGTATACCAAGTGGGCGAATTCAGCGGCGACATCACCGAGACAGACAAAGCCTTGTACGTCAAGATGCTCAAAGGCACAACCGTCAAACCGCGCCTGCCAATGTGGGACCTGATGATGAAAAACGTCTACAACCTCGGCGGATACCAAATCCAAAAAGAAAAATTCAAATTCAACATCAAGTACCTAAGCGACACCACCGGCACCAAAATCAACTACCTGCCCATAGCCGGGCTCAATGACAAATCGCTACTGCAGGTCATGAATCTCGACCGTTTGGACTCGCAACAAGACAGCAACCCCGACGGCTTCTTTGACTTTGTAGAGGGCTACACCATACTTTCGGCCACAGGCAAGGTTATCTTCCCCGTAGTCGAGCCCTTCGGCAGTCACCTCGAATCGGTCATCACCGACCCGGTGCAGCGCGAGCACTACTGCTACCCCCAACTATACGATTCCACCCTGGTTGTAGCCCGCCAATTCGCCGATAAAAACAAATTTGTCATGGACGGCGAATACCAAGCCTCCTCCGGGTCGCAGATACGACTCAACGCCATGAACGTCCCACGAGGCAGCGTTGTGGTCACCGCCGGCGGCGTCACCCTCACCGAAAACGCTGACTATACCGTCGACTACGCCATGGGCATAGTCACTATCACCAACCAATCCATCATCGACTCGGGACAAAGCATCAGCGTCAGTCTCGAAAACCAGTCACTATTCTCGACCCAACGCAAAACATTACTCGGCCTCGACCTGCAATACGAGTTCAGCAAGGATTTCAATATAGGAGCCACCGTCATGCATTTCGGAGAGAAATCGCTCACCGAAAAAGTCAACATTGGCGACGAAGTAGTCAACAATACGATGTTGGGCTTCAACCTGAGCTACAACAAGGAATTTATGTGGCTTACCAATCTGCTCAATAAGATTCCCACTGTCAACGCCACCGCCCCCTCGCGGCTGAGCCTTTCCGCCGAATATGCACGCATCATCCCCCAAAGCCAAAAATCAGGCTCGAACAAAGGATCCTCGTACATTGATGACTTCGAGAGCTCGCAGACAGGCATAGACCTGCGCAGTCCCTACTCATGGTTTCTGGCCTCCACTCCTTACGACCCGTCCTCCGATGCCCTGTTCCCCGAGGCGGCACTAAGCAACGAAGTCAGCTACGGCAAAAACCGCGCATTGCTCAACTGGTACTACATTGACCGACTGTTCACTCAGCGCAACTCCTCGCTCATTCCCGGCTATCTCAAGAGTGATGTAGCCCAACTCTCCAACCCCTATGTGCGCGAAGTCACCACGCGCGAAATCTTTCCCGGCCGACAGCTGCAATACGGCGAGAGTAATTCCATACAGACGCTCAACCTCTCATTCTACCCCTCGGAACGCGGCCCGTACAACGTCGATGCCGACAATATCGATGCCGACGGCAACCTGCTCAACCCCGAAAAACGCTGGGGCGGCATCATGCGTCGCATGGACAATACCAACTTCGAGCAGTCCAACATCGCATACATTCAATTCTGGATGCTCAACCCCTTCCTCGACCCGGACAACCCCAATTACGATGGCGGTGACCTTTACTTCAACTTCGGCGAAATCTCCGAGGACATTCTCAAGGACGGCCTCAAGAGCTACGAAAACGGCGTCCCCGCCGACGGCAACAACCAGTACATGGCTGAAACCGTATGGGGTCGTGTGTCGCGCCAAAACTCGCTGACCTACGCCTTTGACACTTCCAACGACGCACGCCGCCGCCAAGACGTCGGCCTCAACGGGCTGTCAACCGCCGACGAGTTCAACTTCGCAACCTACCAAGACTTCCTCCAACGCCTACGTGCCAAACTCAGCCCCACAACCATCGAAGCGATGACCAACGACCGCTTCTCGCCACTGAACGACCCCGCAGGCGACAACTACCACTTCTACCTCAGCGACTACTACGACCAACAGCGCATGAGCGTACTCGAACGATACAAACGCTACAATGGCACCGAAGGCAACTCACTGTCACCCGAAGATGCCGACGACCCGCAATACCAAGCCTCGAGAAGCGTCCCGGACGTCGAAGATATCAACCAGGACAATACCCTCAACGAATACGAGCGCTACTTCCAGTACCGCGTATCCATACGTCCGCAAGACCTCGTGGTGGGCCAAAATTACATCACAGACAAGCAGACATCCATGGTTCGCGGCCGCGACGGCAAAGACTACGAAACCGAGTGGTATCAATTCAAAATACCCTTGGCCGACTACGAGAAAGTCGTGGGCAGCATCACCGACTTCTCCACCATACGCTTTGCGCGCATATTCATGACCGGATTCAAGCGCCCCACCCACCTGCGTTTCGCCACTCTCGAGCTGGTGCGCGGCGAATGGCGCGGATACAATTTCAATCTCAACAAGCGCGGCGATGCACCCGCCCAAGGACAGCTGGACATCTCGGTAGTCAACATCGAGGAAAACGCCTCGCGCGAACCCGTCAACTACGTTCTGCCTCCCGGCGTAACTCGTATCGTTGACCCCGGACAAAGCCAAATCACACAACTCAACGAGCAAGCCATGATGCTCTCAGTCACCGACCTCGATGCCGGAGACGCCCGAGGAGTATACCGCAACACCATGCTCGACCTGCGCAACTATCGCCGCTTGCAAATGTGGACACACGCCGAAGCACTCATCAACAACGCCACACAACTGCAAAGCGGACAACTGTCCGTATTCCTGCGCCTGGGCACTGACGTCAAGAACAACTACTACGAGTACGAAATACCGCTGCAACTGACAGCCCACGGCCACTATAACAACGACTCACCATCCGACCGCCAAATTGTGTGGCCTCGCGACAACTACCTCGACTTCAATCTCCAAGCCCTCGTAGACCTCAAGAAAGCACGCAACGCCGCCAAACGCGCCGAAGAAGAAGGAGTGGGATACAACACGCTGTACTACGGGCGAGACCCCGACAACGAACGCAATCGTATGGCCGTGCTCGGCAACCCCTCGCTGTCAGACGTGCGCGTCATGCTCATAGGCGTGCGCAACAACAGCTCCACCACCAAAGACGGAATTATATGGGTCAACGAACTAAAAGTCACCGACTTCAACGAAGAAGGCGGATGGGCAGGCCAGGCCAAGGCCACCCTCAACATCAGCGACATCGCCACCCTCAATGTGGGCACGCACATCGAGACCGCCGGATTCGGCGCCGTAGACCAAAGCCTCAACGAGCGCCGCTTGGACGATTACCACCAGTACAACGTGGCCGTGCAAGCCGAACTGGGACGCTTTCTCCCCGAGGCTGTAAAACTCCGCGCACCCATATACTACTCATACTCCACCGAGAAGACATCACCCAAATACAACCCACTGGACCAAGACGTCCTGCTCAAAGACGCACTTGACGCCGCCGGGTCCAAGGCCGAGCGAGACAGCATCAACGGATATGCCGAACAGCGAACCACCGTGCGCAACTTCTCAATATCCGGGCTGAAATTCGACATACAAAGCAAGAATCCCATGCCTTGGGATCCCGCCAACTTCACCATCAACTTCAGCTTCAATAAACAGACCAAGGTAGACCCAACCACCGAATACGAATATACCAACGACTACCGCGGCTCGTTCCAATACTCCTACTCGCCATTTGTCAAGGCACTCAAGCCCTTCTCGTGGATCAAGTCCAAAAACAAGAACCTCAAATTCCTCAAAGACTACGAAATACAGTGGCTGCCCAACAACATCACCTTCCTGACCAATATGAGCCGCTACTACTACGAGCAGCAGACACGTTCGGAGACAGACGTGATGTTCCAAATGCCGGTATCCGTGTCCAAAAACTTTATGTGGGACCGCCAGCTCAATGTCACCTGGAACATCGTCAAGTCGCTGTCGCTGTCCTTCAACTCAAACACGGCCGCACGCATCGAGGAACCCGTGGGTGCCGTCAACCGCAAGCTCTTCCCCGATGCCTATCGCGAATGGAAGCACGAAGTATGGACCAATATCCTGTCAATGGGCACCCCATGGAATTACAACCAGACCTTCAACGCCACCTACAAGGCGCCCTTCTCGCGCATCCCGTCCATAGACTTCCTTACCGCCTCCGGCTCGTACAACGCCACCTACCGCTGGGATCGCGGCGCCACCGTCGACGATGTACGCCTGGGCAACAGCATATCCAACCAAGCGACTTGGTCTGCCGACGGGCGCATCAATTTCGAAGGTCTATGGAACAAAATTCCCTTTGTCAAGGACGTCAACAAGCGCTTTGCCAACAGCCGCCGCAACAACGCCGACACGCGCCGCAAGCCTCGCAAATTCGAGCGCACCTATAAGCTGCAATCCGATACATCACTCACCATCAAGCACAATCTGCGTTGCGCCAAGGTCAAGGTCGTGTCCACGCTCCCCGATGGGACGCCCTTCCCCGTGAAGACGCAAGTCAAGGACAACAACACCCTGGTGGTGCTTACGCGCGGCACGCAGGACGTCAAGTTCACCATCGAGGAAATCATGAAAGACGAGAAGTCGTTGTGGCGCAACATTGGCGAATATGCCACGCGTCTGGCCATTTCGCCGCGCAGTTTCTCGATACGCTACCGCAACACACATACGATGAACATTCCGCTGTTCAACCCCGACATCGGAAATGTCTTCGGACAAAGCAACTCTTACGGCCCTATGGCTCCGGGTCTGGACTTTGCTTTCGGGTTTGCCGGCGACGACTACCTTGACAAGGCTCTCAACCGAGGGTGGTTGGTTACCGATGATGGACAAACCTCGCCGGCTGTGATGGCGCACACCAACGAATTGAACCTCGAATTAAACCTCGAGCCGGTCAAAGGTCTGCGCATACAGCTTACCGCCAACCGCACGGACAACCGCACCACCCAAGTACAATTTATGTACGCCGATATGCCCACAACTTACGCCGGGTCATATACCAAGACACACTGCGCCATCTCCACTGCCCTACGCAGCGCAAGTGCCGACAACGGATATGCCAGTGACGCCTTCTCATCATTCCTGTCCAACATCCCGGTGGTGCGCGAGCGCATCGAGGGACAATACGCCGGGGTAATCTACCCCAACGCCGGATTTATCAAAGGCACACCGCAAGCCGGAGCGCCTTTCGATCCCACCATCGGCGGCGTCAGCGCCACCTCGTCTGACGTCCTCGTGCCCGCCTTCGTGGCCGCCTACACCGGCACGGACGCGCGACACACCTGGCTCGACCCGTTCCCCTCCTTCAGCTCGGTACTGCCCAACTGGCGTGTAACCTACGACGGGCTCATAAATCTGGGCAATATGCGCAACATCTTCAAAACTTTCACCATCAGCCACGTCTACCAGTGTACATACAGCGTCGGCAACTACTCATCGTACCTCAACTGGGTGGCCGCCGGCGGCGAAAACATGGGCTTCACACTCGACGAACTCACCGGAATGCCCGTGCCTTCATCGCCCTACAACATCTCCTCGGCAGCCATCACCGAGAAGTTTGCCCCGCTGATAGGCTTCAACGCCACACTCAAAAACGATTTGCAATTCTCCGCCGAATACCGCGACAGCCGCACACTGACGCTCAACACCTCCGCCGGACAGGTTGTCGAAGCAACCACACGCGGCCTCAAAATCGGCGCCGGATACAAGATTGTCAACTTCAACTCCTTCCTCAAAATCAAAGGAAGCCAGCACGGCATCTCCAATGACCTGACACTCAATGCCGACTTCAGCATCGACAACAACCAGGCCCTGATACGACGCATAGACAACGGTACCGCCCAGCCCACCAACGGCGCCAAATCCTTCAGCATCAACTTCACCGCCTCGTACGTCATGTCCAAACGCCTGACACTATCGGCATACTTTGACCACCGCGTCAATACCCCGCTGGTGACCACATCATCCTACCCCACCACCAATACCTCCTACGGCATCTCGCTCAATCTCTCGCTTGCACGCTGACGCCGCCGTAAAGCCGGCATCAAAAAAACTTTTGGCAAGAATTGTTTGTTAAAGAAAATATTAGTTGTAACTTTGCACCATAATACGGGGCACAAATGGCTAAGCCCCGCCTCGCACCTCCCTCCATCTATATCCTAAAATCGCTACACAACGGCATATCACGCCGCCTTGGCGACTAAACGCCATCGATCCGTCACATACGCACAAACGCGCATACCACGACCTCGGGCATCGGCCTGGCCACTGCACACGCACACGGAGCAAGAGATGGCAGTCTTTGAAGAGACAAAAGATACTATAATTTCCACACGAACAACTTTTTACGAGGAAGTCGGCAACGACGCACAACACTCGCGCCATGCGGCACATTCGCCCGGCGACACACTGACACGGCGGCACAGACGCCTCCAAACGCCCACCGACTTCCATCCTCAACACATAATATATGTACAATATAACAGATCTTGAGAACATGCCGGACGCCGAACTGCGTAAGGCAGCCGAAGACCTTGGCATTAAAAAAATCAACATCGATCAGCGCCAAGAACTGGTATACAACATCTTGGACCAGCAGGCCATAAACAAGGCCGCCGAAGATGCGCAGAAACCCGTGAAGCCTCGCCGAGGACGCCGTCCCAATGCCGAAAAAGCAGCCGAGGACGCAACTCGGACTGACGAAAAGCCCGCACCCAAGAAACGCGGCCGCAAGAAAAAATCAGAGATTGCGGCTGCACAAGCCGCCGAAGCAGCGACCGGTGCCGCCGAGACCACGGCTCAACCTACAGCACAAGCTCCGAAGCAGCCCAACGGCGAAGCATCCGATGCCACGCCCGAAACGGCACAACCCGTCACCGCTGACACCTCCGAAACCCGGCCCGAAGAACCCGCGCAACAATCCGCGCAACAAAACAACGCCGACAACGCACAGCAAGAAAAAACAGACGGCTCATTTGCCACCTTCTTCCCTCAATTCGGCGGAGGACGTACATTCACTCCGCGCTCGCAACGCGAACGCGAGGCCGATGAACAACGACGCCAGCAGATGCCGCCGCAGGCGCCGCAACCACAACAATTCTACGGCCGTCCCGTATTGACACCCGAGCAAAGCGCAGCCAACCCCATCACCGTCGGCGACCCGCAGCCCAACACCCAGGTGCAGCCGGCACCTCCCGGACAAGGCAAGAAAAACAAGAAAAACCGCAACAAGAACAACGCCAATATGGGATTTGTCGACAGCCGTTTTGACTTCACCGACATCATCGAGACCTGCGGCGTACTCGAAATAGAGAGCCAAGGCTACGGATACCTTCGCTCGGCGGACTACAACTACATGCCCTCGCCCGATGACATCTACCTGACACAACAACAAATCAAGCAATACGCGCTCAAGACCGGTGATGTGGTCGAATGCACCATACGTCCGCCGCGCGAAAACGAAAAATACTTCCCCCTAAGCCAGGTGCTGCGCGTCAACGGCCGCACCCCACGCTTTATTCGCGACCGCATAGCCTTCGAGCACCTCACGCCACTGTTCCCGGACGAGAAATTCGACCTCACCTCCGGCAAGACCTGCAACCTCTCGACACGTGTCGTCGATATGTTCGCTCCCATAGGCAAAGGTCAACGCGGACTTATCGTGGCGCCCCCCAAGACCGGTAAAACCATACTGCTCAAGGACATCGCCAACGCCATAGCCGAGAACCACCCGGAGACCTACATCATGATACTCCTAATCGACGAACGCCCCGAAGAAGTCACAGACATGCGCCGCACCGTGCGTGCCGAAGTCATAGCATCGACCTTTGACGAGCCGGCCGACCGACACGTACGCATCGCCGGGATAGTCCTCGAAAAAGCCAAACGCATGGTCGAATGCGGCCACGATGTGGTCATCCTGCTGGATTCAATCACCCGTCTGGCCCGCGCATACAACACCTGCGCCCCCGGCTCGGGCAAGATACTCAGCGGCGGCGTAGATGCCAACGCCCTGCAAAAGCCCAAGCGTTTCTTCGGCGCTGCACGCAATATCGAGAACGGCGGATCGCTCACCATCATCGCCACGGCCCTCACCGAGACATCTTCCAAGATGGACGAAGTCATCTTCGAAGAATTCAAAGGTACCGGTAACATGGAACTGCAATTGGACCGCAAGCTCTCCAACAAGCGCATATTCCCGGCCGTGGACATCATAGCCTCGTCCACACGCCGCGACGACCTGCTGATACGCGCCGAAAACCTCAACCGAATGTGGATTTTGCGCAACTTCCTCAGCGATCGCAACAGCATCGAAGCCATGGAGTTCATCAAAGAACGTATGGAACGCACGCGCGACAACGACGAGCTGCTGCGCATCATGAACCAGTAACGACCTGCCGCCGCCCCGTGCCTTGCGCCCCGGCGGCGGCCAATTATACGACAAATGAAATACGCAATCTTCCCTCCCGAAGAAATCCTGCAAACCACCGTCAATCTGCCGCTGAGCAAAAGCGAAAGCGCACGACGACTTGTCATCGATGCCATCGGCGGATATGCCACGGCTGCCGAAGACGTTGCCGACTGCGACGACACCCGTGCGCTGATGCACGCCCTCTCAATGCGCAATGGTCGCGTAGATATCGGCGCCGCCGGTACAGCCATGCGCTTTGCCGCAGCTTTCTTCGCCGCCACCGAAGGCACGGACATCATTCTTGACGGCATAGAGCGCATGCGCCACCGCCCCATTGCGCCACTGGTGGAAGCCCTGCGCAGCCTCGGTGCCGACATCGAATACACCGATGCAGACGGCGACCCGGCCAAGGGTACAGAAGGATACGCACCGCTGCACATCCGCGGACGACAGCTCGAAGGAGGCATGGTGAACATCGACGCCACCGTCAGCTCACAATTTATCAGCGCCCTGACACTGGCCGCTCCACTGATGCGCCGTCCGCTACGCATTGTCCTCGAGGGCGATGTAACCTCGGCACCATATCTGCACATGACCCTGGAAATGCTGCGCCGGCGCGGCATAGACGCAGCGCTCGAAGGCAACGATATATGCATACAAGGCAGCGCCGCCGACATCACGGCAGCCGAGACGCCGGGGGGACGCGACTGGAGCGCCGCATCCTATTGGTACGCTATCG